>Ga0247727_10002184_pt1 | contig 45125 bp, 47 predicted proteins | sample WisWelCaveWW1625_FD_202498 | JGI IMG/M metagenome (GOLD analysis project Ga0247727, IMG submission 202498) | Biofilm microbial communities from Wishing Well Cave, Virginia, United States - WW16-25 | ecosystem: Environmental > Aquatic > Deep subsurface > Groundwater > Cave microbial mat | place...
CTGGCTGAATCCGCTCCCTCGAACCTTGCCATTATCGGCCGCTACATCCTGACGCCGGAGATCTTCGGGGCCCTGGCCGAAACCCAGCCCGGCCGGCTGGGCGAAATCCAGCTCACCGACGGAATCCGGCGACTGCTGGAGCAACAGACCGTCTATGCTTACCGTTTTGAAGGCACCCGCTACGACGCCGGCGACCGCCTGGGGTTCCTGAAAGCCACCGTGGAATGCGCTCTGCGACGGGAAGATCTGGCGCCGGAGTTCCGGCGGTATTTGAAAGGGCTGGATCTGGAGTAGTCTACGGTTTCAACTCGACAATGGTGGCGCCGGCGCCGCCCTCCCGCTGCTCGGCCTGGTAGTACTTCTCGACGTGGGGGTGGCCGGCGAACATCTGCCAGAGAGTTTTGCGCAGCACCCCCATGCCGTGCCCGTGGATGACCCGCACCCGCAGCAGGGCGGCGACCACGGCGCTGTCCAGAAACTTATCGACCCGCTCGCGAGCTTCCTCGGCGGTGGCGCCGATGACGTTGATTTCCGTCAACGATCCTTCCGGACGGGAAGCGGTCTGGAAGCGGACACCTTCCGGGCGGGCCGCCGCTGGGGCCCCGGCCGGAACGACCTCGGCGACCTCCTCGAGGGACACCTGCATTTTGATAGCGCCAGCCTGAACCTCAACGCGGCCGGCAGCGAGCAGCCGCAGGACCCTGGCCGGGGCGGCCGCGGAGCGCAGCCGGACCAGGGATCCCGGCTGGAGCCGCGCCAGCGGCGGCGCCGGCCGCCGCACCTCCAGGGTTTCTGCCACCGCGGTTTCGAACTCCTGGCGCATCTCCCGTTCCAGCCGGGCAGCCCCTCGCGAGGCCGCCACGACCGCCCGCCGCCCCCCGGCCTCACCGATTTTCTCGATGGCCTCTCTGGCCTGGGCGTCGAAGCGGGCGATGGCTGTCTCCATCCGCCGCTCCAGCTCGCGGAGCTTGGCCGTCTGGCGCTTTTCCCACTCCCGCTCGAGCTGCTTTTCACGACCGGCCAGTTCGCGGCGCTCTTGGTCGAGGGTGGCCTCGGCGGCGGCCTGCTGCTCCAGCCGCCGGTGCAACTCGCGGAGCAGCTCGGCAGCCTCCACGTCCTGGCCGCTGAGCGACCGGCGAGCCTCCTCGATGATTTCGGCCCGGATCCCGAGACGCTGCGCGATGTCCAGGCCCGCCGACTTGCCGGGCAACCCTATGGTGAGCCGGTAATTGGGTTCCAGGGTGTCTTCGTTGAACCCCACCGCGGCGCTCAGCACGCCGGGGCTGCGGGCTCCGTACACCTTCAGCGCCGGCAAGTGCGTCGACACCACCGTAAACGACCCGGCCCGGCGAAAGTGATCCACAATCGCCACGCCCAGCGCGCCCCCCTCTTGCGGATCGGTAGCCGCCCCCAGCTCGTCGATCAGGACCAGAGAATGGGCGGTGGCCTGCTCGATCATGGCCCGGATCGCGGTCAGGTGGGCGGAGAAAGTGCTCAGGCTGTCCTGGATCGACTGGGAATCACCGATATCGGCCAACACCTGGTCAAACCATGGAAACTCGGCGGACTCGGCCGGCGTCGGCAAACCGGCCCGGGCCATCAGGGCTAGCAGCCCCACGGTCTTCAGAGCCACGGTCTTGCCGCCGGTGTTGGGTCCGGTGATGATGAGCACCCGGCGGTCGGAGTCCATTTGGATGGAGGCCGGGACCGCGGCAGCGCCGCGCCGCCGCAGCAGGTCCTCCAGCAGGGGATGGCGAGCCTGCCGCAGGGCCAGCCGGGGCGCACCCGGGGGAGAGAACACCGGAATGGCAGCGCCGAACTCCAGGCCGTACCGCCCCAGGGCGAACAGGCACTCCAGCCGGGCCAGGGTATCGATGGCCGCGGCGATAGCCTCCCGCTCGCCCGCCAGCCGCGCCGTCATCTGGCGCAGGATCCGGCGCACCTCCGCGGCTTCCTCATCGGCCAGCCGCACCAGCTGATTGTTGAGCTCGATGGTCTCCAGCGGCTCGACGAACAGGGTGTGTCCAGTCGAGCTGGCGGCGTGGATCACACCCTCGATGCGGCGCTTCTGGCCGGCCTTGACCGGCACCACCAGCCGCTCGTTGCGGATGGTGACGTAGTCTTCCTGAAGGCTGCCCTCTTCGCTGTGGGCTCGCACGAAGCGCTCCAGGGACTCGTGAACGGCGCGCCGCTGCCCGGCGATCTCGCGTCGCAGGCGCCGCAGCAGCGGGCTGGCCTGATCGTCGAGCTCGCCGGTGGGCAGGATCTTTCCGGCCAGCTCGCGCACCAGGGGCCGGAAGTCCGCCGGCCCGTCCCCCAGCCCAGCCAGCCGCGGGTAGCGCCCCCGGCCAGCGCCGAGCACCGCGCAGATGTCGCCGCACTGCTCCAGCAGGCCAAGCAGGTGGAAGATCTCCAGCGGCTCCAGCAGGGCTCCCTCGATGCCCAGCCGCCCGCAGGCGGGCCGCACATCGTGTAACCCCCGGAACGGGAGCTCCGGCTCGGCCCCGCGCAGGTACTCCAGGGCCTCCGCGGTCTGGGCCAGCTCCTGCTCGACCGTGGCCCGGTCGTCGCCGGGACGCAGCCGCTCGATCTGGGCCAAGCCCAGGGGGCTCGAAGCATACCGCCGCACCAACTCGACCACCTGCTGGAACTCCAGCAGCTGTGCGGCGCTCTGGCTCATAGCGACAGCAGCAGCCGGTCGCGGATGGCGAAAGCCTTCTCGATGACGGGCCCGGCGCCGGAGGTCAGGCGGTAGGCGCCCAGGCGGTCCCGTGCGACCCACTCGGCGCCGCTGACGTCGTCGCCGGCCCGCAGCTGGCCCCCGGTCTTCTCGCAGAGGTAGTCCACCAGCACGTAATGGTATTCCGGCCGGCCCTGCTCGTCGAGCAGGATACGCTCGAAGACCTCCACCAGCTCCAGAATCCGGATTTCCAGGCCGGTTTCCTCCCGGATCTCCCGTCGCAACCCTTCGGCCAGCGGCTCGCCCAACTCCAGCACCCCCCCCGGCAGCGACCAGGTCCCCTGGTGCGGCTCCTGGTTCCGCTCCACCAGCAGGACCCGTCCGGCCTCGCACACCACCGCCCCCACGCCCACCACCGGCCGCTCCGGGTACCTCCTGGGGGGTTGGGCAGGCATCTTTCTTGGACTCCACTATAACCCGGGGTCGATCCAACACTTGCAACTTTCGTGAACTTCGGTTAAATAGTCTGGAGGGAGGCTTTATGGCGACCTGTCCGGCCTGTGAAGGATCCTTCTTTGTCGACGAAGAAGAGGTCGAGGAAGGCGATCTCATCAGCTGTGAGGAGTGCGGGGCGGAGCTGGAGGTGGTCGGCACGAATCCGCTGGAGTTGGAAGCCGTCGAAGACGAGGAAGGCAAAGGGGATGAGGAAGACGTGGAAACGTAGCCTGGCGCTCGCCGGGCTGGTGGCTGCGACCGCCCTGTCGCCAGTGAGCCTGGCGGCGGACAAGAAGAAATCCAGGGTGGCGGCGCAGGCGGTCCTGGCCGGCAGCGTCTTTCAGGAGAGCGGGTTTCTGGTGCGTGGGGCGCGGGTGGTGGTCACCAACGCCGGCCGCCCCAGAGAGAAGAAGGAAACCGCCACCGACCTGCAAGGAGAGTTCGCCGTGCGGGTGCCCGCTGGCAAGGCCCGCTACACGGTGGAGGTCGCTGCCGAGGGATTCCTGCCGCAGCAAAAGACCGTGGAGGTTAGCGGCGACGAACGCATTGACTTGACCTTTCGGCTGGCAACCCGGCCCGCCCCATGAAGCGAAACGCCGCAGGGTTGAACAACGTCTCTAACAATACAGGAGGCTTTCGATGAAGCTGCTGTTGGCCGTCGTGATGGGAATCAGCCTGCTGGCGCCGGCTGCGGCGCAATCCAAGAAGGACCGGCAGCAGCGCAGCGTGCAGGGCATCGTCACCGATGCCCAGGAGAACCCGCTGGCCAAAGCCGTGGTCCAGCTGAAGAACACCAAGACCTTACAGGTGAAATCTTTTTACACCGACGAGAAGGGCGCCTACCGGTTCCACGGGCTGGACCCGGACCTGGACTACCAGGTCAAGGCCGAATTCGGCGATGCCCGCAGCCCGAGCCGCACTGTCAGCACCTTCGACAGCCGCCGCGAGGTGATCGTCAACTTCAAGCTGGACGTCAAGCAGTGAATCGTCTGGCGGCCATCTGGACCTGCGCCTCGGCTCTGGCTATCGGCGCCGAGTCCACCCTGACTGCCCTGGACGGCGCCCGGGTGGCCTTGAGTTCGGTCCAGAAGACGCCGGTTACGGTGCTGTTGTTCCTCTCCGCCCAGTGCCCGGTTTCCAACCACTATATCGGAAGAGCAAATGCGTTGGCCCGCGCGTACGCCGGACGGGTGACCTTTCTGGGCGTCAACTCCAACCGCAACGAGCCGCTGGAGCAGATCCGGCAACATGCAGCCGACTACCGGCTGGCTTTTTCTGTCTACCAGGATCCCGGCAACCAGGTGGCGGATCTGTTGGAGGCTTCGCTGACGCCGGAGGCGGTGGTGGTAGGCGCCGGCCGGCGGGTGATCTACCGCGGGCGGATTGACAACCACGAGAACCCGGTGCGGGTCACGCGGCAGGACCTGCGTTTGGCCATCGAGGCGGCCCTGGCGGGCCAGGCGGCGCCGGCGGCCGATGCGCGGGCCTTCGGCTGTACCATCAAGCGGGTCGAGAGGCCGGGGCTCTTGCCCATCGACGAAGCCGGCTACCCCGCGCTGCTCGCTTCCCACCGCGGCAAGGTCGTACTGGTGAGCTTTTGGGCCACCTGGTGCGAGCCCTGCCGCCGCGAAATGCCTGCCCTGGTCGCAATCGAGGGGAAGTTGCGCCAGCAGGGCCTGGTGCTGATCACGATCTCGGCCGATGAGGCGGAGCAAACTGCTGCCGCTGCCGAACTGCTGGGGGAGCACCGCGCACCCCACCCCTGGTACCTCAAGCAACCCGTCGACGACGACGCCTTCGTCCGCGCCGTCAGTGCTGCCTGGCGCGGCGGGCTCCCGGCGCTGTTCCTCTACGACCGGGAAGGGAAGCTGGCGGGCTCTTTCCTGGGCGAAACCGAGATGGCCACCATCGAAGGCGCCGTCGGGCGGCTGCTGAGGTAGCCGTCAGCCGGGGGGCGGATGCTGCGGAGGACCCTGGCTTTCGGGGCGTCAACCGGGAACTTGGACACTTACCAGGACCTCGGCTTCGGCGATGCGGGCATCCAGAAGCGGGGACTCATCATCGAAGATCTCGCTTTCGGGCTTGGTTTCGAGGGTAAACCGTACAGCCGAGGTGAGGTCGGCGAGCGCGTCATCGTAGGAGTCGCCTTCACCGACGATGGCGACACCTTCGCGCAGACCGAGGGGGTAGGCAACGTAGCCGCCCAGATGCCGCTCGACCAGCACCTTGATCTTTCTGTTCATGTCGTCTTGCCTCAGAAATTCGCCCTCTGGGAGAGCTGTTTTTGGCACGTGGAGCGGAGCGAAAGCGCGACCTTTTTTGAGATCTTCCTCGGACTCGGGCAGGCGGGCGTCGATGGCCCGGCGCTGCGGGGAGGTATATTCGTCATCGGCAGTCGGGAATTGTGAGCGGTCAACCCGCGATGAAAACTGGCTTCGACCAGGTCGCCTTTGGAAATGCCGGCTCGGGTGCGCCGGCGGGTGGGGTCGGAACGCTGCCGCCAAAGACTTTCGAGGAGGGGTTGCGGCACCTTTATAGCATAGCTGAGCTTGCTCAGCTATCCAGAGCCCGTCATCCCGAGCGTAGCGAGGGATCTGCTGTTTTTCACGGATTGGCTGGCCAGCAGGTTTTCGCAAAAAACAGATCCCTCGCTTCGCTCGGGATGACAGGTCCTGGCCATGTCCCAGCCTGTTGTCAACTCTACGGAAACGTCCAAACTCCAGGGTAGCTGAGCTTGCTCAGCTATGCAAGGTTGCCCCATCTGACAGACAGCTGGCGAGCACGGCTGTGATAGGATGGGTTCCATGAGAGCTTCCTGCTTCCTGCCGCTGCTGCTGGCGGCCCCCATGGTGTTCGCCGGCAAGTACAACACCGTGATCGAGATCGGGATGAAAGCCCCGTCGTTCGCCAACCTGGAAGGCGTCGACGGCCAGAAGCGCTCCCTGTCGGACTTCAAGGAAGATGTCGTGGTGCTGGTCTTTCTGGCCAATCACTGCCCCTGGGTCAAGGGCGGTGACAAGGACCTGGTCCAGGTGGTGACGGAGTTCAAGGGCCAGAGCGTTCGGGTGGTCGGCCTGGGGGTTAACCTGCGGCCCGACGACCTGCCGCCGGCCATGAAAAAGCACGCTGCCAGGGTTGGATACAACTTCCAATACCTGCACGACCCCAGCCAGGAAGTGGGCCGCAAGTACGGGGCCACCCGCACGCCGGAGTTTTTCGTCCTCGACAAGCAGCGCCGCATCGTTTACACCGGGCTGCTGCACAACTCCCCGGCCCAGATGCGCCGGGACGGCTCGGTTCAGTACACCAACGGCCAGCCGGTCCAGCACTACGTGCGCGACGCCGTCAGGGCCGTGCTGGCGGGCAAACCGGCCCCGGTCGCCGAGACCCGCGCCCAGGGATGCACCGTCGAATACGCCCGGTAACACAGGCATTCCTGCCTGTCGTTCTGGTGGCGATCGCCGCCTGCACCCCGCCCCCCCAGGTCACCCTCGACCCCATCGGTTTCGAAGACTGGAAGCGGACCCTGGCCTCGCTCCAGGGCCGCATCGTGGTGGTGGATTTCTGGGCCACCTGGTGCGTACCGTGCATCGAGCGGTTCCCCCACATGGTCCGGCTGCATCACCAGTACAGAAACCGGGGCGTCACTTTCGTCTCCATCTCGCTCGACAACCGCGACGACAAACAAGCGGTCGAGGAAGCCCGGCGATTTCTCGTCCGGCAGAAGGCCACGCTTCGCAACTACCTGATGAACGAGAACATCCTGGAGGCCTTCGAGAAACTCGACCTGGTGGGCATCCCGGCAGTGCTGATCTACGACCGCCAGGGTCGCCTGCGCCACCGGCTCACCGGCGACGACCCCAACCGTCAGTTCACCGAGAAGGACGTGGAACATGCTCTGGCAGCCCTGCTGGCCGGCCAGGAGGCCCCCTGAGGATCCGGGGGATCCACCGCGGCACGCGCCGGCAGTATTCCTGGTAGGCCTGCTGGAACCTCTCCTGCAGCACCGGCTCCTCGTACCACACCACGAACAGGTGGGCCGGGAGCAGCCACCCTGCCGCCAGCAGCAGGATTGACGGCGACCGCAGGTAAAGGCCGAACCCCGCCAGGACCAGGAACCCGCCCACGTACATCGGGTTGCGTACTATGCGGTAGGGGCCCCCGGCCACAAACCGCCGGGGAGCATCGAACGGCGCCGGCGTGCCGCGGCCCCGCACCACGAACGTCCCGGCGCACACCAGCGCCAGAACCGCTCCGGCGATCATGCAGCCCATCCCGGGCGCCTCCACCCAGCCAGGCAGCGCCCCTCCCAGGCCGGCGTCCAGCTTTCGGAGGCTCAGGGCAATCCACATCCAGACCGACACGAAGCCGCTCATGAAGACCAGGGCCCGAGCCCCAATCCATACTGTTTGCATAAGGCCTCCTCAGGAAATACCTAAGAGTTCATTGAAGAACCCCACCAGGTGCTTCCACACCAGGTAGTAGAGCGCCAGCGCTGCCGGAAGCGCGAAGGGCGCCGCTGCCACCACCGGCGCCGGAATCGCGAAGTCCACCGCCCGCGCCACGGCGTAACCGGTCGGGGCCAGCAGCAGCGGCAGCACCGCGCCGTGGGCCCCCAACGGAAGCGCTCGCCGCCTCCGGAGCAGCACCCAAAGCATGTTCCAAGCCCCCCACACATTCGGCACCACCGCCATCGGAAAAACGATGACCCGCTCGATCGGCGTGGGAATGTCGCAGGCATACCGCGCCAGCGTGAAACCTGTCAGGATCACCAGCAGAAACGCTGTCGGAATCACAATTCCCGCCATGTAAGCCCGCAGGTAAGGATGTGGCTTCATGAGTGCCTCCTTCACAGGTGATACAACAGCGCCGGGATGGCTTGAGGAAACGCCAGCAGCCACGCCATGGCGGCCGCCGCCACCGCCCAGTCCAGCCACCCGGCGCGGATCGGCCGCTCCTGCTCGATCCGCCGCCGCATCCGCGGCCACAGGTCCCGTTCCAGCTCCGCGGGCTCGACCGGAGGCATCGCTTTTCGCAGAAGTTCATCAGGTGGCATGGCTCCATCCCAACAGGCTGAGTTTCTTGCGCAACAGGTGGACGGCCCGGAACTCCCGGCTCTTCACCGCGGCGCGCGAGATCCCCAGCGCCTCGGCGATCTCGGCGTGGGGCCTCTGCTCGATCAGGGCCAGGGTGGCAACGGCCTGGAGTTTCACCGGCAGGGCGCGGAAGGCTCGGCGGACGGCGTCGTGAAGCTCCCGCTGCTCGGCCGGATCCGGCAGGGGCGCCTCCGGCAGGTTGGGCGGCAACCCGGTTTCGCGCCGCGCCCTCTTGAGGTAATCGATAGCGGTGTGGGTGGCGATCCGCCTCGCCCAGGCTCCGAATTCCCGGGCCGGATCGAAACGCCCCCTGGCTCTCCAGATCTTCCAGAATGTCTCCACCGTCAAATCCTCCGCCGCCGCCCGGTCCCGCACGATCCGGACGATCCACGCGTAGACCTCCCCTTGGAACAGCTGGAACACGGCCTCGAAGGCCTCCCGATCGCCCAGAGCGAAGCGCTCCAGCAGTTCCATGGCCGCCACTGTATCTCTACTTGGCCTTACCGGGGGGAGGTCCGAGCGGTTTCAGATTTTTGTGCTACCCTCGATGGCGCCGCGGGTGGTCGAGGCGGGAGGCATGGTCAATGATTCGCATATTCTTTTTCCTGCTGTTCTCAGCGGCGACCGCCACCGCCCAGTATGACATTCTGATCCGCAACGGCCGGGTGGTGGACGGCGCCGGCAATCCCTGGTACCGGGCCGATGTGGCCGTTCGAGGCGACAGCATCGCGGCCATGGGGGCGTTGGCCGGCGCCCGCGCTGCCGTCACCATCGACGCCGCCGGCCGCGTGGTGGCCCCCGGGTTCATCGACATCCACACCCACTCCCGCCGGGGCATCCTGGAAGTGCCGACCGCGGAGAACTACCTCCGGCAGGGCGTCACCACGCTGATCGAGGGCAACGATGGCGGCTCTCCGCTGCCGCTGGGGCCATTCCTGGAGCAGGTCGGGGCCCGGCGCCTCTCGGTGAACTTCGCCAGCTTCGTGGGCCACGGCTCGATCCGGCGGGAGATCGTTGGCCTGGCCAATCGCCGCGCCACCCCCGACGAGATGGAGCGCATGAAGCAGATGACGGCGCGCGCCATGCAGGAGGGGGCCCTGGGGCTGTCGACCGGCCTGTTCTACGTGCCCGGCAACTACGCCCCCACCGAGGAGGTGATCGAGCTGGCGCGGGTGGCCGGACGCCTGGGGGGAATGCACATCTCCCACATGCGCAATGAGGCCGACGGGGTGCTCGACAGCGTGCGCGAAACCATTGCCATCGGCGAGAAGGGCGGCCTGCCGACGCAGGTCACCCATCACAAGGCCGTGGGCCGGCCCAACCACGGCCGCAGCGTCGACACCCTGCGGCTGGTCGAGGAGGCCCGCGCCCGCGGCGTCGACGTCACCATCGACCAGTATCCTTACACCGCCAGCTCGACCGGCCTGACCGGCCTCATCCCCCAGTGGGCCCAGGAAGGCGGCGAGGCCGAGATGAAAAAGCGCTTCCAGGATCCGGCCACCCGCGCCCGCATCAAGGCCGGCATCGTCACCAACATCGTCGACAACCGCGGCGGCGGCGACCCCAAGAACGTCGTGCTGGCCAACTGCGCCTTCGACACCAGCCTCAACGGCAAGAGCCTGGGGCAGGTGACCAGCGAGCGCGGCCGCCCGCCGACGCCTGAGAACGCCGCCGACACCGCCCTGGAGCTGCTGACTCGCGGCAGCTGTCAGACCGTCTACCACGCCATCAACGAAGCCGACGTGGAGCGCATCCTGAAGTACCCCTGGACCATGATCGGCTCCGACGGCGAGGTGCCCATCTTCGGCAAGGGGGTGCTGCACCCCCGCAGCTACGGAACCTTCGCCCGGGTCCTGGGCGTCTACGTGCGGGAGCGCCAGGTCCTTTCTCTCGAGGATGCCATCCGCAAGATGAGCTCCTTCCCGGCTCAGCGGATGGGGTTCGCCGACCGGGGCGTTCTGCGGCCAGGCCTGAAAGCCGACCTTGTGATCTTTGACCCGGCGACGGTTGCGGACCGGGCCGTGTTCGGCAATCCCCACCAGTATGCGGTGGGCTTTTCCCACGTGTTGGTCAACGGGGAGGTGGTGCTGGAGGACGCCCGTATCACCGAGCGGCGGCCAGGGAGGATTCTATGGGGACCGGCCCGGCGCTAACGGAGGCCAGGGGCCAGCCGGTCGGCCAGCTCCACCAGGCTGTCAACCACCAGATCCGGCGGATCCTCGGTGAAGGTCTCCGGTTGGAAGCCGTAGGTGACCCCGCAGGCCCAGGCGCCGGCGTTGCGGGCGGTGCGGACGTCGACGGCGCTGTCGCCCACCACCATGGTCTGGGCCGGCGCGACCCCAGTGTCGGCCATCACCTTCTCGAGACCCTCCGGGTGCGGCTTCTTGGTCTCGAAGCTGTTGCCGCCGTACACCACACGAAAGTGGTCCCCTAATCCCAGGCCGCACAGTAAATCGCGGCTGAAGCGGACCGGCTTGTTGGTGAGCACGGCCAGCTCCAGGCCGCCGGCGCGCATGCCATCCAGGGCCTCGCGAACCCCGGGATAGAGCCGCGTATGGTCGAGCATGTGCAGCCGGTAGTAGTCCAGAAAGAATCGCAGAGATTGGTCGAGCTGCTGCTGGTTGAAGTGGTCCCCGAGCGCCCGCCGGATCAAGGCCGGCGCTCCGTTGCCGACGTAGGTATAGAGCACCTGGGGGGCCAGGGCCGGCAGCTGGACGCTGGCGCGGGTGGCGTTGACGGCCTGAGCGAGGTCTTGCTTGGAGTCGGCCAGGGTGCCGTCCAGGTCGAATACCAGCAAGCGGATCTGCATTGATTTCAGTGTAGCATCCGCTGGGGTGGTGGACGAAAGCGCTACGGCAGAGGGCGCTGGAGGAAGCGGACCTAAGAAAGCAACCGTACAATTTGCGATCTGCATCAACACCGATGATCCAGATTTATTGACCCCACGCAGGATCTATCAGGTTCTGCCTGATGAGAACGCCGATCGGTCAAATTACATTCGTGTGATCGACAATGAGGGTGAGGACTACTTATATCCTGTTAAGTACTTTATCTTCGTCGACTTTCCGCTGGCGGCCGAGCGGGCCTTATTACAGGCTTCCTTGTGATCCGTCGCCTCTGTTCCCGGACAACAGTGCACGGAGTCATCGACCCGATCGCGATTGCCGCATACGTTCGCGCTGTGTGGCCGCCAGGTCAACTAGTCGCCGTAGCTCCTTCAGTGGAGCAGCGCTGTCGTCGACCTGCAGCCGAAGCACCACATCGTTGTTCAGCCAGACACCACCGTCCTTCTTAACGATGATCATGGCTGCCGACTGCATTCCGCGCTTATCCCCACCCGCGGCCTGACCAGCGTCTAGCGCGCTCATCAGCCGGTACGACAGGTGCCCGGTTGTCTTCTCGAAGGCCTCGACCATGCTGGTGACAACTGTTTCGCCGGCCAGAATGTTACCCTGCGCGGTGCAGTCTCTACCGCCTTTGTGGCCCGCCCATGCCGTCGCTTTGGGTCCGGTAAACGCGCGGTAGTTCCCCCTACTGTCCATCACTGCGAACTGTCGCCCCTGCTTTGTCCAGCCCTCCGGTCGAGGATCGCGGTCGCTGTCCCACAGCGCATCGACGACCGCCGCGGGCGTCAGGCCCGCTCGCAGCAGTGCCAGGCCCCGGGGTCCGTAGCTCACATCGACAATGGCCTGCGTTGTCACGACACCGATGTCCGCTTCAGCCCAGAGGACGCCATTGCCGACGGCGAAGACTCGCGATTGCACCGCGCCGCCCACCTCACCCGTGTCGAGGTCGTAACCGAGGATTGAGAACGTGGCTACCGGATCGAACCGTCCTCCGTAATCCGTACCCGCCGTGGCTGCCGCAGTGACCAGCAGCCATCCAACAACGGAGATTAAGACGCATTTTTCGATTCGCGTTCGCATGTCAGTATCACCCCTATACGTCTGGCTAAGGACTGGGGCGTTCAGCCGCGGCGCGGTTTGTGCGCCGGCGCCTGCCACGCCCGGTTAGCCATCATCTTCGGGTCCTCCACCGCTTTGGGTCACGGCGCCCGTGCATGCAAGCAACAACCATTATCACTTCGGCGTAGACACGATAGAAGATTCCATAAGGGAACCGATCGAGAAGTGCACGTCGCGTATCGCGGTGAATCACAGCGTACATTCTCGGATGAGCCGCGATCCGGTCAAGCGTGGACTGCACGGCGGCCAAGAACTCTTCACCCAGGCCGGCACGCTGGCGCTCGTACCAGCGAAAGGCCTCCTCGATGTCCCAGCAGCCGCCGGCCGAGTGACGATCCGCATCACAAGGTGCGGCTACGAATCCGCCGCAGCACCTCTTCCCAGGGAATGCCAATCGGCCCTTCTCGATCCAAGTCGTCGAGCCGACGATCCAGTTCCTCACGCTGGGCAAACGTCAAGGGGAGCGCCTCCGGGGTCGCGGATAGACTCTCCCAAAGTTCCTCCAAGAGCTGCAATCGCTCCAGACCGGCAATGTCTATCATTCCCACAGAACAAGTATAGCTGTGTCGGGCGTGCCCCGCCAGCCCGGCCCCAGCAGGTGCCGGTCCACCTGGATGGCTAGCCGACTTGGGCGCTCAGGCGCGGCCCGGTGAAAGTGCAGGCGAGCCACTTATTGCGTTTTGAACCCGTCCCGACAATCCGTTAGCGAGTCGGTCCGCTTGTGGTGAAGACTCTACCGTATGGAGTCACCTTGGAGGTCATTCCCACCAACTGCAGCGCTTTCCAGAAAGCAACTTGGTTCGCGGTGAGGACGGGCCGGCGCACGCTCTTTTCCAGGGCGCGGATGGCCCCAACGGCACGGAGACCATTCCCCGCTATGAAAACAACTTCCGCCTGGCGCGGTACATTTGCTCTCCCGCCCTAGGCATTCGAATACCAGCAAGCGGATCGGCATTGATTTCAGTGCAGCAGCGGGCGATAATGCGCAGCATGGCCGCTAGCCGCGTTCGCTACCGGGTTCTGGGACTGACCTTCTTTACCGCCTTCATCATGTACATGGACCGGGTGTGCATGGGGACGGCCACGCCGACCATCATGAAGGAGTTCGGTCTTTCTAAGATTCAGATGGGGTGGAGCACCTCGGCGTTCAACTGGGCGTACGCGCTGTTCCAGGTACCGGGGGGGTGGATGGCCGACCGCTACGGCGCCCGGGCGGTGCTGGCCGGGGCCATGATCTGGTGGTCGGTCTTCACGGCCGTGACCGGGGCGGCCGCCGGGGGGCTGTCGCTGGCGCTGGCCCGGTTCTTTTTCGGCATGGGAGAAGCGGCGGCTTTTCCAGGGGCCTCCCGCAGCCTGGTTCGCTGGCTGCCGGCGGCCCAGCGAGGCTTCGGCCAGGGCTTCCAGCATGCCGGCTCCCGGCTGGGCTTCGCGGTCACACCGCTACTGGTCGTTTTCCTGATCGGCCGGATGAGCTGGCGATGGGTCTTCTACGGCTTCGGGGCGGTGGGTATCGTGTGGGCGGCCATCTGGTACATCTACTACCGCAACTATCCCCAGGACCACCGGGGCGTCAACCGCCAGGAGCTGGATCTGCTGGCGGCCAGCGGGTTCGCCGCCAAGCCCCCAGCCGCCGCTGCGGTGCCGTGGAGCCGGATCCTGGCCAGCCGCGACCTGTGGTTCCTCAGCTCGATGTACTTCTGTTACGGCTGGGTGCTGTGGATGTACATTCAGTGGCTGCCGACGTACCTGCAGGAAGCGCGCCACCTGAGTCTCGCCAAGATGGGATTGGCGGCGAGCGTTCCGGGGCTGGCGGCGACGCTGACCAACGTGCTCGGCGGCTGGATCTCCGACCACTTGGCGCGCCGCTGGAGCGATCTGCGTCGCGGCCGGCTGTTCGTCTCCATGGTCGGCTTCACCATCGCCGGCGCCGGCATGATCCCCGGCGTGCTGGCCGACGACTTCGCCACCGGGCTGCTGTGCCTGACCCTGGCCCTGGCGGGCCTGGAACTGACCGTGGCGGTCTCGTGGGCCATTTGTCTGGACATCGGGGGCGACTTCAGCGGGTCGGTCTCGGCGGTAATGAACACCTTGGGCAACATCGGCGGGGCCCTGTCGGCGGTGGCCATCCCCTATCTGGCGACTCACCTGGGGTGGAATTGGGCTTTCCTGACCGCCAGCGTGATGTGTCTGGTGGCGGCGGTGCTGGCGACCCGGATTGACCCGCGGAGCTCGGCAGTTTAGATGTGTGATACACTGGCCCTATGCAAATCGACCCTAAAAAGTGCGTCGCCTGCGGCAACTGCATCCCGGTGTGCCCCATGGGAGCGATCTACATCGACCCCGCCATCCGTCGCGCCACCATCAACTACGACGAGTGCGTGGAATGCTCGACCTGCTACCGCGGCATGAGCCAGGAGCATCTGAACCCGGTGATGGTCCGGACCATCCGCGGCCTGGCGAAGATGTTCCGCTTCCGTTTCGAGCCGGAGCCCGACGTGTGCCCCACCGCCGCCTTCGTGATGGAGGAGCTGGAGTGGCCGCGCATCGCCCGCCGGGTCTTCTCGGATCCGCTGGTGGAACACAAGTCCACCGGCATCCACGGGCGGGGCACCGAAGAAGTCAAGACCAACGACGTCGCCCACCGCGTCGGCCTCGGGGAGGCCGGCTACGTGATCGAGTTCGGCCGGCCGGGCGTGGGGGTTCGCTTCCGCGACATCCAGAAGATGACCCAGGGGCTGGCCGCCATCCGGGTCGACTTCGAAGCCAAGAACCCCATCACGCACCTGATGACCGACCGCTCCACCGGCGAGCTGAAGCCCGACCTGCTGAACGAGAAGATCCTGTCGGCCATCGTCGAGATCAAGACCCCGATCGCTCGGGTGCCCGAGGTGCTGGAGACGGTCACCCGGGTATCGAAGCAGCTGGAAACCGTGATCGCCGTGGGTGTCTCGACCCGCTGCGACGAGAGGGGCGAGGAGAAAGTCCTTTCGGCCCTGCTCGACGAGCACGGCTACAGCTATTACCGCGCCAAGACCAATCTGGGACTGGGGCGGGTGACTAACGTCGAGAAAGTTGAGGAGGCCGCTCGTGACGAACACCTTGCATCGGTACGGTAACTCGGAGAGCTTCCGGGACGATTACATCCTGTTTGCCATCCCCTGCAAGGGCAAGAACGACGAGGGGGCGGTCGAGAAGCTCAAGACTTTCCTGCGCATCTGCGCCCGCCACCAGCCGGCCAACATGGGCAACTCGACCTTCGGCAGCTACAAGGCCTCCCCGCACCTGAACCCCACCTCCCACTGGAACCGCGATTACACGCAGGACTGCGAGAGCGTCATCGACGCCGTGCAAAAGCCGGGCACGGTGGCGGCGGTGTTCGAGGGCAAACAGAAGGCCGAAGCCGCCTTGCGCGAGGTGATCCAGGCCGACCTGGGGCTTTCCATCAACATGAGCACCTCCGTCGAAGGCGCCCAGAGCTGCTGCGAATCCACGGGCATCAAGCGGCACAGCGTGGAGTACTCGCTGGGCTTCTGGGACCCGCACGACCACCTGCCCAACAGCCAGGTGCTGGAGCTGTCGACCATGTGCGGCCATGGGATGGTGTCGTTCAACATGGCCAAGAAGATGCTTGACATGGTGCGGGAAGGACGGCGCAGCCCGGAGGCGGCGGTGCTCACCCTGGCGCGCTTCTGTCCTTGCGGGGTCTACAATCCGGCTCGAGCCAGGCGGCTGCTGGAAGACGCCCGAACCCGGCAGCGGTAACCCTTCACAGCTTTTTTCGAGTCGGTTCACGGTGCGCCATGGCTACCAACGACAGCACCGGGATCGGAATCCACGAAGTCTGGGATGGCGAGGGTTTGGCGATTCTTGACAACGCCGCCCGCTACCTGAACATGAGCGGCGAGGAGTTCCTGCGTGCCTGGAAGGAAGGGCGCTTTGACAACGGCACTTGCACCGATCTTGAGGCTCCAACCGACTCAGGATGGGAGCACCGGACAAAAGGTTTCTCTGCGTCTCCGCGTCTCGGCGGTTCCTTGTAGCGCTGCAATGAACCGCAGAGACGCCGAGACGCAGAGGATATGTCGGTAATTCTTCCGGGTTCCCCTACCTGATTTTCCGCACCCTCACACTCCCAGACCCCGAAGATACTCCCGGCTGGCCCGGGCGTTCTCGAAAGGGGCGCTGGAGCCGGCTGGAGCGGCGTCGACGTCCTGCTCCACCACCGCCCAGCCGTCGTAACCGATGCCGTCCAGCGCCTCGAGCAGCTCCCGGAAGCGGACTACGCCAGTGCCGAGGGGGCAGAAGACACCGGCCCGGACGCCGTCGAGGAATCCCAGCCGGTCGCGGCGGGCGGCGGCCAGGCGCGCCGGATCGAGGTCCTTGAAGTGCAAGTACTCGACCCGGCGGCCGAACGACTCGACGGCTTCCACCGGGTCGCCGCCGCCGTAGACGTAGTGCGCCGTATCCAGGCACAGCCCAACTTCGGTCGAGGCGAGCAGCCGCCGCACCTCCGTGGGAGTTTCCACGTAGGTTCCGGCGTGGTGGTGGAACACGCAGCCGAGGCCCAGCCCGGCGGCCAGCCGGCAAACCGCCGCCACGTTGGCGGCAACGGTCTGCCATTCCGGATCGGTCAAATGAACCTGGCTCTCGGCGGCCCGCCCGGCCACCGCCTGGCGCTCCGGCCACAGGGCGTCGGAAAGCACCAGGCACGGGGCCCCGAGGGCCCCCAGCAGCTGGCCCACTTGCCGGGCCGGCCCCAGGTCCACCTCCGGGTCCTTCAGCCGCAGGGGAACGAAAGCCGAGATCAGCCGCAGCGAGCGCCGCTCCAACTCTTGCTTCAAACGACCGGGATCGGTGGGCAGATAGCCGTAGGGTCCCAGCTCGGTGGCCTCGTAGCCAGCGGCCTTCAGCTCGTCAAGAAACCGCCAGTAAGCGAGCGGCGGGCTCCAGCCCTCCACTTCCATAACGCCCCAGCTCACCGGGGCGTTGGCGGGCCGGATGGTCATCGCACCAGCGGGAGCCGGGGATCTTTGGTCTTCCAGACGCCGCGCACCCAGGCGTAGTCGGGATCATCGCTGGCCGCCATGGAGCGCGCCGAACCGGCCAGCACGTTCAGGTAGTAGCAGTCGTATCCGTGGGCCGCCACCACCGGGTGATAGCCCTCGGGAATCAGTATGACCTGGTTGTCCCGGACCGTAATGGTCTCGTCCCGCCGGCCGTCCTTGGTGTACACCCGCTGGATGGCATAGCCTTCCGGCCGCGAGATCTTATAGAAGTAGATCTCGTCCAGATCCACTTCTCCCGGGGGGTTGTGGCGGTCGTGCTTGTGGGGCGGGTAGGACGACCAGTTGCCCGAGGGCGTGTAGACCTCCACGACCAGGATCCGGTCGGCGGCAAAGCCGGGCTGGAGGAGGTGGTTGATCTGGCGAGTGGCGTTTTCGCCGCCCCGGATCTCGACCTCCACGGCGGCCGGCTCGACCAGGGCCGGGGGAAACCGCCGCTCAGCGCGGGCTCCGCACACCGCCACCTCGCAGGCCGCCGTCAAGGCTTCGATCTCGACGCTGGGCAGCCCCACCGGCAGGTACAGAGCGTGAGGCATGCCCGAAAAGACATCCGCGCGGCCGCCCAGGCCGGACCAGCGGTCTCCGTTGGCCGTGACCGTTATCTGCCCCCCCAGCATGACCAGCGCCAACTCCTCCCCCGGCTGCGAGACCACCTGCCTCTGACCTTTCTCCAGCCGCAGCACCCGCAGCGAGATGGTGTCCCAGCCGGCCGACTGCTGGGTGACGCTCAGGATCACGCCCTGGGTTCCGGAAGGCTTCACCACCAGTGGACTGCTCATAGATTCACCGCCGCGCCCGTCCGAGCGCTCTCATAAATCGCCAGGGCGATCCGGACGGCCCGCCCGCCATCGGCTGCCGTCACCGCGGCCGGTTTTCGCTGCTCGATGGAGTCCAGAAACAGCCGGTCCTCGGTCACGTAGCCCCAACGTTGTTCCCAGCCCAGGTGCCGGTAGTCGAACGATTCCGCCGGCGCTCCCAGACCCCGGGCCACCGAGACCCGGTCCATCTCTTCGGTCGCCACCGTCATATGTTTCCCGTAGACCTCCACGCGCTCGAAGGGAAACGACCAGCCGGCGTAAGCGCAAGAGACAAAGGTGGCCGTTCGGCCGGAGGCGAAGCGAAACAGCGCGGAAAACGTATCCAGGGTCGGATAGACCTGCTGCTCGGCCCGGGCCGTAATCTCGACCACCTCGCCCATCAGAAACGCCGCCATGTCAAAGATGTGGATCGGCGTTTCGAACAAGTACCCGCCGGTCACCTGATCGTCGGCGGTCCAGGGGGGATTCTCCAGCTCCCCGCGGTTCATCTTGAAGTGAGCCGAAAGGGCCGGGGCCTGTTCGAGCGCGGCCTTGACCTTCTGATAGACGGGGGCGAAGCGCCGGTTGTGGCCCACCTGGAACACCACGCCCGCGCCGGCGGCCGCTTCCTCGATCCGGCGTATCTCCTCGGCCGTGACCCCCATGGGTTTCTCGCAGAAGACGTGCCGGCCGCGCTGAAGCGCCGCCAGGGCCGCGCCGGCGTGCAGCCGGTTCGGCAGCGTGATGTAGACAGCATCGACGGCCTCGACGAGCGCCTCGCGGCTCTCGAACACCGGGGCGCCGGCGGCCTGCGCCCGCTGGGCCGAGACATCGAAGACGCCGGCGATCCGCGCCCGGGGATCCCGCCCCAGGATTCGCAGGTGCGTACCGGCAATCTGGCCGCAGCCGATGAAGCCGATCCGGATCATAGGGTCTTGAAGGAATGCAGGTCGTCGCGAGTGAGCACCCAGGGTAGCACAGCGCGGCTCCGCCGGAACCGAAACCGGCTGCCCGCCGTCGCGGGCCGCCGGGGCGAGGGGGCGACGGTGGCGAGGGGGCGAAAAACGTCGCGCGCCGCGAAGATTCGAGGCGTTAGTAGTGCAGCGCGGCTCGCGGGCGAACGCGGGCGGGCGCCCCGACCGGCGGTTCAGGTCCCACGTGTCAGTTCGACCTGGGCTGCGCCGGCCGGATTCCCGTTTTTCTCGCCAATCACGTTGCCCTTGATCCGATCGCCTTCCACCGTGAGGTTGAACTTCATCCGGCCGCCTTCGGGCAACGGCACCTCGAGTGTGAGCTTGCTGCCCTGGATGCTGCCCTTCTCGATCTGGAACTGCGAGGACGGGCCGGGACCGGCAGTGCCGGTGACCTGCTCGCCTTTCTGTTTCAGAACCAGGTAGGCGGTGTCGGGATGGCCGCCTGGATTGTCGAAGTCAATCCGGCCCGACCACCGGCCAGACACATCGGCAGCCCCGAGTGCCGCCGGAACCAGGAGCCAAACCAGCCATTTTTTGTGCATATGACCTTCAGACACCGGCGCGGGCTCATTGGTTTCCGGACCATGGACATCGCGTTTAGCTCTGGATACAATCGTAACCAGACCGAAATGCGATTTCAGGCCGAGCTTACTCGGAGGGACACCAACTTGCTGCAGGTCTTGATGCGAACGCTGGACGTGCAAAGCAACGCCGAGCTGATGACCCACCTGCTGGCGATCGGTTCCTGGGCGGTTGCCGAGCGTCGCCAGGGTCGGCGGCTTGCCAGCGTGACGCCCGACGGGCCGGTTCGCGAGCTGGTGTCTCCGCTGCTCGAGCGGGTGTCGCCCGCTCAGGAACTGCCGTATGTGGAAATCGAGTGGACCGCCCGGGAGATGTACCGCGAGTTCGGCTTGGCACCGATTCCGGGAAGTGACGCCGGCGCTTCGACACGGAAGATGTTTCTGGATCTCCGGCAGGCGTGGAGCGCACGGGGCTGACCCCTCACCGCGGAGACGCAGAGACGCCGAGGGGCTACCCCAGGGCGTCCTTGCAGAACTGAACGCACTTGGCCAGCTCCGTCATGGTGTCGGACCCTTCCGGGACGGGGTATTCCAGCTCGATGGCGCCCATGAAGTCGTACTTCTCTTTCTTCATGAGCTGAAGGATCTCCCGGATGGCGGTGTCCCCCTGGCCCCAGGGCAGGTTGGGGCCCTGGTCCTTCTTGCGGTCTTTGAGATGCAGGTTGGTGATGCGGTTGTGGTACTGCCGGATGAAATCGGCCGGAGAAAAGCTGTTGCCGGCGGTGAAGTGGCCGATGTCGATGTTGGCGCCATTGTACTTCGAATAGAAGAAGGCCTGTTCCCAGGCCCCGGGCCGGCCGAAGGCCTCGACGCCGGTGACGTTGGCGTGGCCATGGTAGCCAACCATCATGCGGTGCCGTTCGGCAAAGGCGCCGATTCGGCGGGTCTGGCTGACCGGTGGTTCGCAGGTGATGAACCGGCAGCCCAGCGCTTTGGCCACCTGGAAACAGTAGTCGATCTCGTCGTCCGGCATGTCAGCGTTCAAGCCGAACTTGACGATATCCATGCTCACGCCGGCCTCCTCGAACTTCTTGCGGAGGGCCTTGAACTTGTCCATGGAAGCCGACAAGCGCCATTTCCGCAGATCCTCGGCCCTGGCGCGCATGGCGGCTTGTTGCTCGGGCGTCATGGTTCCGCGGCCGCCCCGGCCGCCTGGGCCGCCACCCGGTCCCGCGCCTGGAGCGCCACCCGGACCGGGGCCGCGGCCGCCTGCGCCCCCGGGGAATCCGCCGCGCCCGCTCGCCGGCGCTCCGGCGAAGGCCTCCACCGGCTCCGACTGCATTTCGACGGCGCTCAGCCCGAGCTGAACAATATTCTTCAGCAGATCATCGACGTTGCCGGGCATACCGCGGAAGCTGTAGGGGGCGATAATACCGATTTGCACCCCGCCGAACTTCGAGTTGGGCTTTGCCAACAGCCCGGCCGCCGGCAGAGCGGCCAGAGCGGCCCTGCCAAAATCACGTCTGGTGTAAGTCATCACAGTTTGATCTCCCAGCCCTTGCGAAACACGGGCTTGACGTACTTGTTGGCTTCCGCGTTGTTGGTAAAGCGCTGCCTGGCGCTGTCCCATTCCAGCTTGCCCTCAAAGTGACAGGCGATGGCGCCGAGCGTCACCCACTCGGCGAAGGGTCCGGCCACGCTGAAATTGGAGCACGGCGGCTCGCCGCCTTTGCAGGCGCGGATCCAGTCCTGGTAATGCCCCGGCGAGCGCGTCAGCAACTGCGGGGGGAGTTTGTAGTTCTTCCACTTCTCGGCGGGGAGCAGGTGAACGCCCTCGCCGCGAGCCACCGTGGCCATCAGCCCCTTTTCGCCGACGAATACCGCGCCGTTGCCCATCAGGGCGCCCGGCGGCGCAGGAGTGCCGAAGCCGCCGGGACCGCCCGGTCCGCCGCGGGGTCCACCCTGCCCGGGGCCCCGGCCGCCTGGACCGCCGCCGGCAGCGCCCGGGGGACCTCCCGGACCACCACCTCCCGGGCCGCCTCCGCCCGGACCACCGCGCGGTCCGCCGCCACCGCCGCCGGGTCCGCCAAACCCGCCCCCCGGAGTGCCGCGGCCCAGCGCCACCAGGTTGTTCGGGGACGGTAGAATCCGTTCGTCTTCCATCCCGGTTGGCTTGTAGGGGCTGGGAACGCTGCCTCGCAGCCCGTCATACCAGTAGATCTTCACCGGGGGCATATTCCCGCGGGCCGCGAAGTCATACCGGAGAACCGACCGGGTCGGGAAGGTCCACTTGCTCTTCCCTTCCTGGCTGAGGAGCTCCACGCTGATCGGAGCGCCCAACTGCAACGCCAGGTTTACCGGCCCCAGAACATGGATGCCCCAGTCGCCGAGGGGGCCGGTGCCGAAGTCAAAATAGCCACGCCAGTCGAAGGGGAGGTAGGCGGGGCTGTAGGGACGCATCTGAGCTCCGCCCAGCCAAAGGTCCCAGTCGAGGGTATCGGGGACGCTGGCCTCGGAGGGGGCCTGCTGAAGGCCCTGCGGCCAACTGGGAGCGCCGGTGGAGGCATGCACTTCGGTCACGTGGCCGATCTCGCCCGACCAGATGATCTCGGCGGCCGTGCGGTTGGCTTCGTGGGAGTAGCCCTGGTTGCCCATCTGGGTGGCGACCTTGTACTTGGCCGCCGCCTCGGTCAGCAGGCGCGCCTCCCCGGGAGTGCGGGTCAGCGGCTTCTCGACGTATACCCCCTTGCCGCGCTGCATGCACCAGAGGGCCTGGGTGGCGTGCAGGTGGTCAGGAGTGGAGATGAGGACGGCGTCGATACTTTTGTCTTCCTTGTCCAGCATCTTGCGGAAATCGGTGTATTTGGGCGCCGTCTCGTAGCGCTTGTAGGTTTCGGCGGCGCGGGCGGAGTCGACGTCGCACAAGGCGACGACGTTCTCACCGGCGCACCCGGAGAGATTCTGGGCGCCCCGCCCGCCGCAGCCGATGGCGGCGATGTTGAGCTTTTCATTGAAGGGTTTGAACCCCAGGGCTTTCAGCGAGGGAACGCTGCCGAAGCCACCGCGCGGAACGGCGCCCGCCAGCAGCGTGCCAAAGAAGAAGTGACGTCTGGAAACCATGGCCGTCGAATGCCTCCGTGTTGGGACCCGGGCTATGCCCGACTTGGGAGAAATGCTCGAAGCCAGCCGGGGTTACCGCAAGCTAGAATAGCGGAACGCATGATAGCACGTCTGGCAGCCGGTGGCAAAAAGGAGTTGGCTGCAAATGTGCAGCCAACTTGGCTGCGCAGGATCAACGACTTGCCGAGCCGGAACCTGCGATTCCTCTGCCTGGCCCTATTATGGGCCGGCCTGGCGCCGCTCGCGAGCCAGGTCCGGGATCTGACCATTCTGCACACCAACGACTTGCACGCGCGGTTGCTGCCCGACGGGCGCCGGCAGGGCGGGTTCGCGCACCTGGCGGCGGCCATTCGCCGGGAACAAGCCGGGTGCGGCCATTGTCTGCTGCTCGACGGCGGCGACCTGGTGCAGGGCACGCCGGTTTCCACGCTCTACCGTGGCTTGCCGGTATTCGAGGTGCGCAACCTGTTCCGGCCCGACGTGGCCACGCTCGGCAACCACGAGTTCGACTACGGGTGGCGGCGGGCCCGGGAGTTCCTGCGGGTGGCGAAGTTCCCCATCGTCTCGGCCAACGTGCAGGATGAGAACGGGCGCTTGTTCACCCAACCGTACGTGGTGCGGCCCGTCAACGGCGTGCGTGTGGCAGTGATCGGAGCGATGCTGGAACAGTTCCGCGCCATGAGCATACCGGAGCTGGTGGGACCCTGGCGGGCGGCGCCGGTGGTGGAGGCCGCCCGGCGGTATGCCGCCGAGGTCCGGGAGCGTTCCGACCTGGTTGTACTGTTAGGGCATATAGCGCCGGAAGAAGAGGACCGGCTGCTGGCAGAGGCCCCGGAGGTCGCCGTGATCATCTCCGGCCACCTGCACCGTGGCCTGGAGGAACCCAAGGCCCGGGAGAAGCGCGTGGTCGTGAGGGTCAGGGCCTACGGGGTCGAGCTGGGCCGGCTCGACCTGAAGGTGGACGTGGCCAACAAGGCCGTGGCCTCCTCGAGCTGGAACCGGATCCCGATTGATTCGACGCTCACCCCGGCGGCCCCGGATGTCGCCCGCGCCGTGGCCCGCTGGGAGGCCAAGGTGGCCAGGCAAGTCGACCTCCCCATCGGCGAGGCCCGCCGCGAGATCGCCGGCCGCGACCTGAAGCTGCTGATGGAGCAGGCCATGATCGAGCAGAGCGGCGTTGAGCTGGCCTACATGAACCAGGGAGGCGTTCGGGACTTTCTTCCCAAAGGGCCGCTGCTGGCGCGCCACGTCTGGAACGTGATGCCTTTCGACAACACTGTGGTGGTGGCCAAGGTCCGGGGACGGGACTTGCCCAAAGCCGTCGTGGATGGCCGGCCCATCGACCCAGAGCGCGACTACACCCTGGCGGTGAACAACTACGTGGCGGCCAACCAGGTGACGGAGCTGGGAACCAGCAATCTCCAGTTCTCCCGGTCCGGCCCGCTGCAGCGGGACCAGTTGATCGCCTGGATCCGCAAGAAGAGAGTGCTGGAGTGAGCCTTGGAGATCGGGTTGCCTGCGCTGAGGGGCTTTAGGCAACCTTGGGGAGATAGAAATCGCCAGCTTCCAGCTTGCGGAGGGTCATCGCCAGGGTGGCGAGATCCGCCTGGACGCTGAGTGGCAAATCCCCAAATTGCTGATCCAGGGCACTGGCGACAAGCTTGGCATCCAACTGCTTCCGCACATGGCCGGCGACGGTGGGGGCGTCCCAGAGGCGCGCGCGGGTGTCGCGGATGCGCTCCCTAATTACCTCGGGAGTGACCCTGTCCTCCCCGGGAGGCGGCTCCAGGAGGCTGCTAATGATCTCCATTCGCGGATAACTCGGATCGTCGTCTCCAGGCAAGGCCCTCGCCTTGGGCCTCAGGATCTCCTCCGCCCGGCCTGGCTTGGCGAAAGCGTTTTGGAGATCTTTGTCGAAGTCTTGGTATTCGGGGAGAGCTGGGCCAGGGATCTGGCGCTTGAATCCGGCTATCAGCGCCGGGCGCGAAAGGCCGTGCCAATCCACTCGCGCGGTCAGGTGGCCCTCATCCGGAAGACCCTCGATGACCAGGCGAAGGTACTCGCTGGCTACGAAGCGGACCTCCAGCAGGCCTGTCACCTTTCGAAAAACCGGTGAGGGCCCTTCGGCCAGCAGCCGCGAGTGGGTTCGCAGCACCCGGTAGACGCGACGCACCGGGTCGGTCGAGTCCTCCTGGATAAGGTTAAACTCCCAACCGGGCAGAGAAATCAATGCCCCCTTAAAGTCGCGGAAGCAACTATAGTCGGTCTCATGAACACATTCTTTCCGTCTAAGTGCTAGAATAGAAAGGACTTTACCGCAATAGCAGACCAACTGGCGAAGCGCCTCCTGCAGTCCTTGACCCATGGTATCCGGGTCCTTGCCGGTCGCGATCCAGGAAACCAGGGCTACAAACTGCTCCTCGCTTTCAACGAGGAGGCGCCGGGCGCCCGCGAAGTGGAGGTCTTGGGAGCGCCAGTGGACCGGCGAGATGGCGCACGGGCCGCATCCGGGGACGGTCAGCAAAACGCAGGGGTGCCGGCTGGTCAGAAAACGCATTGCGGCGGCTCGAATAATCTCGGGGTCAAAGACCACACCGTTCTCCTAGGACCGGCCTGGCGGGCGGTTGCCGCCGACAGCCTATAGTTTTTGACGTTGCAGGACGCCCCTCCGTGGAATCGACGGAAGGCGACCAGGCGCGGAGGTCGTCGCCGCGCGAATCTCGAGAGGAAAATAGTCCTTTTGTTTCCTTAGGATATAAGGCTCCCCGCCGCCGCGGGCCGGCACGAAACGGTCCGATCATGACGACAGGGGGAACCCTAAGCAGTTGCGATAGACTTCCTATCGGTAACTGCATAAGAAAGCACAGGTTAGCACGAAAACCGGCGCCAATGCAACGAAAAAGTTCAAGCATGTGTCTGTGAGGCCGTAGGAGCGGTGGCGTCCGACGGCTCCTGGGGGTTGCTTGGGTGGCCAGCATCCTGTGGCGTGCCCGCAACAAAGGTGTACAAGTTCTCCCCAACGTGTTGAATAACCAGCCGGTAGGGCTGGCCTTGATATCGTGTCTCTTCGGAAAACATCCGGGCGGCTTCGAGCGAAAACGCATCAGCCAGAACACGGGCGTCCCGGTCAGGCAACCTCAGGCCAACCGCAAAGTCAAGAAACTTGGAGACCAGAATCTTCATGTCGGCTTCGAGCAGGGCAAGCTGAGAAGCCATCGTTTCCAGCCTGGAGCGGAAGAGACCCTTGGCGCCTGAGACAAAGCGCATTTTGTGGTCCCAGCCGAGCCTGTCCCAGGACGTTCGCCTGCTCCCCATCTCCCTCTTGGCCTCGGTCACTACGCCCTGCACCACGCGGTCTCCGTTGAGCCCGCGGTCCTGCGCCTCGAAGTAAAGCTTGGCGACCTGCTCGAACAGTTCGAGCATCACGGTGGCGGAAGTAACGGCAGATTCGCGCTGGTGTTGGACCTCGAAGTGGTCCTGGGCCCGCTTGGCCTGTTTCTGCCCATCCGGCGTGGGAACGGGCGGGCAGACGACTTCTAACAGGGTTGAGGTGTCGAAGAAGTGAAGCGAGCGTTCCACCCGTGCCAGCGCCTGGCGCACCCCCACCAGCCCCTCGCGCAATGCCTCCATGGTTGGGAAGCGATCTTCCGGCTCCACCTCAAGGGCGGTCGAAACCACCTGGTAGAGATCAGTCCAGGCATCGAGGCCGTAACTTTCAAAAGGGGGAGGCGAGCCGGGCTGTGGATCTTCCCAGAAGGTTTTTGGGTAGGGGAACTGCCCCGTGACCAGCCGATAGATCACCACACCGAAAGAGAAAACATCGGAGCGGGGATCTACCTCCTTAGGCCGAATTTGCTGTTCGGGCGACATGTAAGGGCGCTTCCCCGCAAAGTGGGCGTCCTCCGTGAGAGGGGATTCGTCGGTGAGCTTGGCCAGGCCAAAGTCGAGTACCTTGACGTGATCGGAAGCGGTGATCATGATATTGTCCAAGCTCAAGTCACGATGCAAGACCTGATTTTTGTGGGCGTGGAGCATGGCGTCAGCGCCGGCGATCACGATGTTGATGAGCTTGTTCTTGTCGAGCGGCCCGTTTTCGCGCCGCTTCTCCAGCGTCTCGCCGTCAACGAGCTCCATGACGATGATCTCGTTGGGTACATCGACTTCGAAGATGGTGCAGACATTCGGGTGGGTCAAGCGGGCCTCGGCGCGGGCTTCTCTCCAGAAGCGGCCCTGGATTTCAGTATCGTGCCTGACCGCTTCCCGCAGGCACTTGATTGCCACCTGCCGATGCAGCTCTGTATCCAGCGCGCGGTAGGTCTCGCCGAAACCTCCCTCGCCCAAAAGTGATTCAATCTTGAAGTTGCTGATCTGTTCTCCAGGCTGAAAGCGCGCCATGAATTGTCCGCAGGTGGTAAAATTCCGGCGTTTTCCGGCTGTAGGCCCAGCTTCTACATCCCAACTCCGCCGGTTGGTTGCCGGTCCAAAGAGGACAGTAAATCATAGCCAGGCGCGGAAATGCAAGTGCAAGAAAAAATAAAACCAGGAAAAGTGAACCCGGAGAGGCCCCGCTTGCCGGGACAGCACACTAATCACTGCCCAGCCACCTCACCCGCCGCCATTGCTTGCCCACCTGGATCAACAGCTCGCCGCCGGGATCGTCGATCTTCAGACCCAGGTCGCGGTGCCGCCGGCCGTTGATCTCCACGGCGCCGGCCTTGATCTTGCGGGTGGCGTCGGCGATCGACTCGGCCAGCCCCACCTGCGGCAGCAGCTTGTCAACCCGGATGGCGCCGGCAAGGCGCAGGGAGGCCGGCAGATCCACGACCGGAATGAGGGCCGGCGCCAGGCCCTGCTGCACCACGCGGTGAAACTCCTCGGCCGCGCGGACGGCCTCGGCGGCGGAGTGAAAATCGACGACCATCCGGCGAGCCAGCTCCTTCTTGGCCTCCATGGGATGGCCTTCCCGGAGCCGGCCGATCTCCGCCAGGCTCAGGTCGGTGAGCAGCTCGTAGTAACGCCACATCAGCTCGTCGCTGGTCTGCATCACCTTGCGGTACATCACCGGGGGCGGCTCGGTGATGCCGATGTAGTTGCCAAGCGACTTGGACATCTTCTGGACTCCGTCCAGGCCCTCCAGGATGGGGGTGGTGGCGACAATCTGCGGCGGCAGGCCGAAATCCTTCTGGATTTCGCGGCCGACCAGCAAGTTGAACTTCTGGTCGGTGCCCCCCAGTTCCACGTCGCATCGCAGGGCCACCGAATCATAGGCCTGGGCCAGCGGGTAGAGCAGCTCGTGGACCGAGATGGGGGTGCCCTCCCGATACCGCTTGGCGAAGTCGTCGCGCTCCAGCATCCGAGCCGCGGTGTAGCGCGAGCAGAGGCGAATGACGTCGTCGAACTTCATGGCCCCCAGCCACTGGCTGTTGAAGCGCACCTCGGTGCGCGCCGGATCCAGGATCTTGAAGACCTGCTCCTGATACGTCCGGGCGTTGGCCTCGATCTCCTGGCTGGTCATGGGCGGCCGGGTGGCGTTGCGCCCGCTGGGATCGCCGATCCTGGCGGTAAAGTCGCCGATCAGGAAGATTGCGGTGTGGCCGAGGTCCTGAAAGTGCTTCATCTTCCGGATCAGGACGGTGTGGCCCAGGTGGAGGTCGGCCGAGGTGGGGTCGAAGCCGGCCTTGACGCGCAGGGGCCGCCCCAGGGCCAGGCGTTCCTTTAGCTCCTCTTCCCGGATGATCTCGGAGGCCCCCCGGCGCAGGTAGGCCAGCTGTTCGTCGATGGTCACGTCCGGATGACCCTCCGGCCTTCGAGCCGCCAGCGGCCGCTCAGCACCAGGTGGATGGCCTCGGTGTAGAGGCGGTGCTCCTGGGCCAGGAGGCGCGCCGCCAGCGTCTGCTCGGTGTCGTTGTCGCGCACCTCCACGGCGGCCTGGGCCACGATCGGCCCGTGGTCGAGGAACTCGTCGACGAAGTGCACGGTGCAGCCGGTGATCTTGACGCCGTGCTCCAGGGCCTGCCGCTGGCCCTCCAGGCCGGGAAACGAAGGCAGCAGCGCCGGGTGGATGTTGAGGATCCGGCTCGGGAACCGCTGGATGAAGTAAGCGCTGAGCAGCCGCATGAAGCCCGCCAGGCACACCAGGTCCACCTGGCGTTTTTCCAGCTCCGCCACCACCAGACGGTCGTAGGCCTCCCGCTCCAGTCCCCGGGAGGGGATGACCAGGGCCTCGAGGCCTCGCGCCCGGGCCTTTTCGAGGCCGGCGGCGTTTGGGTTATTGCTGATGACTACGGAGAGGACCGCCGGGAGGCGACCGGCCGCCACGCTGTCGGCGATGGCCTCGAAGTTGGAGCCTCGTCCGGACAAGAGGATGCCCAGCCGCTTCACGCCCAGATCACCTTTCGCGGACCTCGAACAACTTCGCCGATCGCCAGCACCGGCTCGCTGTTTCGCTCCAGCAGCTTCCGGGCCCGGGCGGCGGCCCGGCGTCCAACCGCCAGGATCATGCCGATGCCCATGTTGAAGGTGCGGAACATCTCGGCGTCAGGCACGCGGCCGAGCCGCTGGAGCAACGGGAAAATCGGCGGCGCCGGCCAGGAGCCGGGCCGAATCCGGGCGGCCAACCCGGCCGGCAGCATCCGCGGGGTGTTGTCGGTGATGCCGCCGCCGGTGATGTGCGCCGCCCCGCGCAGCAGGCCGTGATCCATCAGCAGGCGGATGGGCTTCAGGTAGCTGCGGTGCAACTTGAGCAGCTCCTGGCCGACCTTGGCGTTGATCTCCGGCAGAAAGGTGTCGGGGCCGTAGCCGGCCGATTCAAACAGCAGCTTGCGGGCCAGCGAGTACCCGTTGGTGTGAAGGCCCGTGGAGGGCAGGCCCAGCAGGGCGTCGCCCGGGCGGATGGCGCGGCCGTCGAGCATTTTGCGCCGCTCGGCCTCGCCGACGATGAAGCCGGCCAGGTCGTACTCGCCGGCAGCGTAGAAGCCGGGCATCTCGGCGGTCTCGCCGCCGATCAAGGCGCAGCCGTTGCGGCGGCATCCTTCGGCCAGGCCCTCGACAATCTGGGCCGCCACCACGGCGTCGAGCTTTCCGACCGCCAGGTAGTCGAGAAAAAACAGCGGCCTGGCTCCCTGCACCGCAATGTCGTTGACGCAGTGATTCACCAGGTCGTGCCCCACGGAAGTGTGGATGCCGGTGGCAAAGGCGATCTTGAGCTTAGTGCCGACGCCATCGGCGGAGCTGACCAGCACGGCGCCGCGCCGGGGCGCACCATCTAAGGCATAAGCGGCCCCGAAGGAGCCGATATCGGTCAGGACTCGGCGGTCGAAAGTCCGCCGCGCCAGCTTCCGGATCCGCGCCACGGCGCGGCCGGCCTCCTCGATGTTCACTCCCGCATCGGCGTACCGCATAGTGCCAGTTGTCAGTTATCAGTTGTCAGTTGTCAGTTGCCAGTTGTCAGTTGCCAGTTGCCAGTTGCCAGTTGTCAGTTGCCTTGGTTTCCCTGGCCAAGCGGGCGACCTCCGCAGCCAGGCTTTCTACTTGCTGACTCTTGATGTTCAGAGCCATGGTAGAACTCCGCCTTTAATCTACCATTTGCGATAGGGTGGCGTTAGGCTTTCAAGTCACCGCCGGCGCCTGACCTGCCGAGCCGGTATCGTCTGCCCCGCCACTCGACCTGGCGCCCGAACAGGCTCGCCGCCCACACAGCGAAGCTAAACAGGTCCGCTAGAGGTAGCAGCCCGAACCATCGGCCGACCTGGAGATCGCGCAACAGACCAGCGCCGACGACAAGGCCCGTCACCAGCCGGAACGTCACGGCCGCCGCCGCCAGCGGCCACAGCCGCAGTTCCACCGCCAGCGCCAGAATCCCGAGGGGAACCGCAAACGTCACCAGCACTCCCGCATAGCCCCAGCGGCGGCAGGACCGCAGGGTGCGCCCCCAGCGGAGCCGGTGACGCCAGACCTGCCTCCAGTTGCCTTCGGGAAGGGCGGTTGCCACCACCGAGCTGGAAAGCTCGATCCGCTTCCCCAGGCCCGCGATCCGCCGGGCCAGCCAGAAGTCGTCCGCCAGGTAGGCCGCCAGGGGCGCGAAGCCGCCGATCCGGTCCAGCTCCTGCCGGCGCATTGCCATGGCGGCGCCGAGGGCGAACGGTATCCCCAGCAGCCGCGCCACCAGCACACTCGCCTGGAAGTCGGTCGAGATCCACAACGCTTGCAACAGGGACGCCAGACCCGGGGCCGGCAGGCCGCGATAGAGGCAGTGGACCAGTCCGACGGCCGGGTCGGCCAGCGGCGCCACCGTGCGGCCGAGGGCGTCCGGCTCCAGCTCGACGTCGCTGTCGGCGACCACCAGCACCTCGTAGCGGGCCGCGGCGCGGAGCCGCTCCAGGCTATTCACCTTGTCGTTGGGGCCAAAGTCCTGCTCCGTGTGAAAGGCCTCGATGCGGCGGCCGGGGAACTCGGCGGCCAGGCGCCGGATCTCGGGGATCACCGGATCGGCCGGGTCGCTCGAGGCGAACAGAATCTCGAATTCCGGATACTTTTGGCGGGCATGGCTGCGGGCGCACTCCGGAAAACTCCGGTCCAGGCCGCGGACCGGTATCAGCACCGAGACCGGAGGCAGAAACGTCGCCGTGCGGGGCGCAGGGGGGCGCCGCGCGGCCACCATGGCGACCAGGTAGTAGAGGCAACAGACCACCAGCAGGAGCGCCGCGGCCAGCTCTGCCGGGCTCACAACGAGACCAAAACCACGCCCAGGGTGACCAGCAGGGCCCCGGCCCACCGCTGTCGGCTGATGGATTCTTTCAGAACATACCTGGCGAGCAGGGTTTCGACCACGTAGGCTGCGGCGGTGGCCGGTGCCGCGAAGCTCAGGTCGACGATCGAGACCAGACCCAGGAATCCGAAGAAGGAGACGGCGAAGCAGCCGATCGATGCCAGCACCCAGCGGTTGCGGGCCGCCAGGGACAGAACCCGGCCTAAGGCGCCCGGCCGGAAGTCGCGGATGGCGCCCTGCTGTTTCATCCCGATGCTCTGGCAGAGATCGCCCGCGGCGGTGCCGGCCACGACCAGGGCGAGCAGGAACCAGGTCATGGCCGCGGGACCGTCGAGACCGGTGTGCGCCCCACCAGCGCCACCCCGGCGGCGATGGCCGCCGTTCCGGCCCAGCGGCCCGGCGAGACCCGCTCCCCCAGCCACGACCAGCTCAGCAGGGTCACCAGGATATAACCGGCCGAAGTCATCAACAATATGTAGCTGAGGTCGGCCCAGCTGAGCACCATCAGGTGGGCCACGAAGAAAACCGCCAGCAGCCCGACGCCCGCCAGCACCCAGGGGTTGCCGGCGGCGCGCAGTGAGCCGGCCACCAGCTCCAGCGGCGAATAGGAGGCGATGCTGCCCACCTGCCGCATGCCGTAGCTGAGCAGCACGTTCCCCACGGCGTTGGCGACGATGATGATCAGCAGGAAGACGCGGGTCTTCAATCAGTCCCCGGCGGCGGCCTTCGAGCTGCTGGCGTGGCGGACCTCGGGCTGGCGCTGGCCGGCTACAAACTTCTTGCGCTTATACCGCAGCGTCAGGTACTCCCGGGCCTCCTTGGCCAGCCGGCGCCGCTCCGCGCCGTCGAACATCGCCTTCCGCACGATGCGCCAGGCCACTCGCGGCCGGAAGTAATACTCCCCGTAGAAGCGCTCCACGGCCTCCACCAGCTCGCCGCGGTCCAGGCCCGGGTAGCGGATGTTGGGAAGCTGGTGCCCGCCCTCGTCGGTCATGGAGTCGATGGTGATCAGGTTGTTCTGCTTGACGTATTCGTAGAACTCCGTCCCGGGGTAGGGATGGGCGATCGACACCTGGATGGTCTCGGTGTCCAGGCGCTTGGCGAAGTCCATCGTCCGGCGGATGGTCTCGCGGGTCTCGCCCGGCAGCCCGATGATGAAGTCGCCGTGGATCACCAGGCCCAGTTTCTTCGAGTCGCGGGTGAAGTCGATGGCCCGCTCGACGGTGGCGCCTTTCTTGATGTTCTTCAGGATCTGCGGATCGCCGGACTCGTAGCCCACGATCAGCAGGCGGCACCCGGCGTCCTTCATGGCCTGGAGGGTTTCGTAGTCGACGGTGACGCGCGAGGTGCACGACCAGGTGAACTTGAGCGGCTTGAGCCTGGCGCACAGCTCCAGCACCCGCTGCTTGCGGATGTTGAAGGTGTCGTCGTCGAAGAAGATCTCCTTGAGCCCGGGGAAGTTTTCGAGCGCCCACCGGGCCTCGGCGGCCACGTCGCCGGCCGAGCGGGTCCGCCAGCGGTGACCCGACAGCGTCTGGGGCCACAGGCAGAAGGTGCACAGCGCCGGGCAGCCCCGCTCGGTGTAGAAAGCCAGGTAAGGGTGCAGCAGAAACGGAACGTTGTAGCGCGTGATGTCGAGGTCGCGCTTGAAGACCTTGGTTACCCAGGGCAGCTCATCGAGGTTCTCGATCTGGGGCGCTTCCGGGTTGTTGTGGAACCCGCCGTTGCTGCGGAAACTGGCCCCGGGCAGCTCCTCAACCGGCTTGCCGTTGGCAAAAGCCACCACCTGGTGGTCGAACTCCCCGCGGATGATGAAGTCCAGGGCGCGGGAGGCCTTCAGGCTCTCCTCCGGCAGCACCGAAACGTGCGGCCCCACGAAGGCGATCTTGAGCCGGGGATTGACGTCCTTCATGGCCTCGGCCATCCGCAGGTCGTTGCCGAAGCCGGGCGTGGAAGTGAACAAGACCAGGAACTCGAAGTCCCGGGCCATGGCCACCGTCTGCTGGATCGAAACCTTGTGGGGAGGAGCGTCGACGACCTTGCTGTCGGGGAGCATCCCGGCCGGATAGCACAGCCAGATCGGATACCAGTAAGACTCAATCTCGCGGGTGGCCGGCCAGCGCGAGCTGGCGCCCCCGTCGAAGCCCTCGAACGAAGGCGGGTTGAGAAACAGGGTTCTCATTCCTGGTTGTCGGCTGCGGCCTCCGCGGCGGCCTCCAAGCGAGGGGTGGTGTAGTGGACCTTCATGTAGGCCGGCCCGGCGATGCGGGTCTGGACCGTGGTTTCCAGGCGCGCCACCATGGCCCGGCCGTCCTGAATGCGGTAGTCGCGAGTGAACTCGACCCTCTTGATGAAGACCGACGGGTTTTTGACCAGGCGCCCGGCTTCCCGAACCGGCAGGCAGGTTTCCGCGTCGATCCAGAGCGTCCCCTTGAACAGACCCTTTCGCTTGGCCCGCGGCTTGAGCTCGAACAGATAGGCGGCGCGGCCATCGAACTCTCGCCGGCCTTTGTAGGAGAACTTGTAGTTTTCCGGGGTGACCCCGATGGAGCGCTCGCCGGTCTCGTTCACTTCCGCAGCCAGGTAGCGGGCGATGACGTGGTTCCTTACGGAGTTGTCGCCCTCGAACCGCAGGACATCGTAGGTGAGCCGTCCCAGGCTGGAAATGTGGCGCAGCGCCGAGAGACGGCCCTTCTTGTTGAGGCGAGGCACCTCGGCCTCGATGTTGACCTGAGCTACCGTGCCCTTGAGGTGGTCCCGCTGAGCCGTAGACCGGGTCAAATACCGATCTAGAACTAGCGCTCCCTCGTTTATGGCCGGCTCGGCCGCCAACGGCCCGGCCAGGGCCGCCAGGGCAACTGCAACAAGAACTATGCGCATCAATGGTCCTTATCGACGGCGAAATTATTCATTGTACCCCATTTGTTGCTGTTTGTGCAAGGCGTCTTCACTGCACCCTCACTGCCGCGGATTGCCAGAACTGCTCCGAATCTTAACCCAACCTTGACGCTTTTCATAATTCCTGCCGTTAGAATGCCGGTGGAGGAGAAACAAATGCGCCTGAGCGTCATGGTCCTGTTGGTGGTTGCGATACCGGTCCTGGCCGAGGAAGGCCCGCGGCAGCTTTTCGAGCGGGCGCGGATGCTGGAAGAGAAAAACCAGCAACTCGACCAGGCCATTCAACTCTACGGCCAGGTGGTGAGCGGGGCGAAACAGGAGCCGGCGCTGGGGGCCCGCGCCCAATATCAGCAAGGGGTGCTGTATGAGCGGCTGGGGCGCCAGGCCGAGGCCCAGCGGGCGTATCGGGCGGTCGTGGCCGAGTTTGCCGGCCAGGCTGAAGCCGTCCGGATGGCCAAGGCGAAGATCGACGGCGCGGCCCCGCCGGCCATGGTGGCGCGCCAGCTTTGGACTGGCCCCGGCGTAGGGGGCAGCGCCGTCTCCCCGGACGGGCGTTTCCTGAGCTTCTGGGACCGGGAAACGGGCGACCTCGCCGTGCATGACCTCGCCACCGGGGAGAACCGCCGGTTGACCAACAAGGGCCCCGAGGCCAAGTTGGAGGGTGCAGGGGGCTCCGTTGTTTCCCCGGATGCCAGGCAAATTGCCTACGCCTGGCACAATCAGGTCAGTCCCAGCGAGCTGCGCGTGATCGGAGTCAACGGCGCCGGCGGACCCCGTGTGATACTCCGTAACCCGGAAGTGCAGTACATCGAACCCGCCGCCTGGTCGCCGGACGGCAAGCAGATCCTCGCAGTGCTTTCCCGGAGGGATGGCACGAATCAAATCGCCTGGATCTCAGCGACGGATGGCTCGCGGCAGGTTCTGAAGTCCCTGCCGGGCTGGCGCTACCCGCGGTTCCCGAGCCTCTCGCCGGATGGCCGCTTCATTGCTTACGACTTGCAGCAACGAGAGGACTCGGCCGAGAGCGACATCTTCCTGCTCGCCGCCGATGGCAGCCGCGAGGTCCCTTTGATACAGCATCCCGCGCACGATAATTCCCCGGTCTGGACGCCGGACGGCAAGCAGGTCTTGTTTGGCAGCACCCGCACCGCGAACCGGAGCCTGTGGGCCATTACAGTGGCTGATGGGAAACCGCTCGGCGCTCCCCGGCAGATCAAGCCCGATGCCGGCCCTCTGCACCCCCTGGGATTCGCGCGCGACGGATCCTTCTACTACAGTCTTTGGAAAAACATGGAGGACGTCTTTGTCGCCGAGCTCGATCCGGTGAGCGGAAAACTCGTCTCCTCGCCGGCGTCTGTGCCGGAGCGGTTCGTCGGCCGTAATCTCGACCCGGCCTGGTCGCCCGACGGCCAGTATCTGGCGTATTACTCCATGCGAGGCGGCCGCTACGGGCCCGCCGCCCGTATGATCGTGGTGCGTTCGATGAAGACGGGCGAGGAACACGATGTCCCTTCGCGGCTGGACCATCGGTCGCCGATCCGGTGGTTTCCCGGCAACAGCTCGCTTCTGGTTCCGGTTGGCGGGACCGGGTGGAAATTCTACCGCGTCGATGTGAAAACGGGGGAGGCCACACTTGTTCTGGCTGCCTCACGCTTCGTCCCGGACCCGGTATTGTCGCCGGATGGGAAGGCACTCTACTACCTCCACGGCTCGCAGGAGACGAAAACCGCCTCGATCCGCGCGCATGACATCGAAAGCCGGCAGGAGAAGGAAGTATTCCGCTCGCCCGAGGGGCACCTGATCCGCCACCCGGCTGTTTCGACCGACGGCCGCCAACTGGTCTTCCAGTTGATCGACCCCTGGAAAGCACGGACGGCGGAGATTCGAGTGATGCCGGCCGAAGGCGGCGAATCGCGCGTGCTGGTCAAGGGAGCGTTCCCTTATTTTGCGCAGGCGAATTGGTCTGCGGACGGCCGCTACGTGCTTTTCTTCAAGGCAGATCTCAAGAACAAGCTGAACGAGCTATGGCGAGTTCCCGCCGAGGGGGGTGAGCCCGTGAAGCTCGATCTGGCCGTTCCCGCGCAGTTGCGCTTCGTGAGCCTCCAGGCCGACGGCCGCCGCATCGCCTATAGCACCGCCGAGTCGGAGGCCGTGGAGCTGTGGGTGATCCAGAACCTTCTCCCCGAGCTGCGCGCCGCGCGGTGATTCCGGCCGGTTGCTCCTTGACCATGCGACCAATGGTCCTGAACTGCCGCCCGGCGGCAGCAGGTGCTATAATCGCAGTCGGGAAGCCATGGGGTTCACCCGTCTTCGTTTTACCGTCTCCCACCCAGTCGAGCTGGAACGCTTCGCCGAGGTGGAGTTGCTGGTGGACACCGGCGCGCTCAACAGCTTCGTGCCGCGCGAGGTGCTGGAAGCGCTGGGGGTTCCCAGGCAGCTCCGCCGCCTGTTTCGGCTGGCCAACGGACAGACCATGGAGCGCGACGTGGGGACGGCCTTCTTCCGCTGGAACGGTCACATGAGCGGCGCGCCGGTGGTCTTCGCCGAGCCCGGCGAGGAACCCCTGCTGGGGGTCACGGCTCTGGAATCGCCAGAATGACGCGGTCGGCGTGGCCCCGGACTCCAGCTTCCTGCCCAAAATATGACCTTATCTTAACCGGATCTTGACATAGCTCGCATAGCGGGGAACTAGAATCAGAAAGCGGATGCTGCTGGCGTTTCTCATCCTCGCATCGAGCGTTCCCCTCGGGCTGGACCTCTACATGCCCGTCCCTGAGGACAACCCCCTCACGCGCGAGAAGATCGCTCTCGGGCGCCGCCTGTTCTTCGACCGGCGCCTCTCGCGCGACCGGACCCATACCTGCGCCTCCTGCCACGATCCGAAGAAGGCGTTCACCGACGGCCGGGCGGTCGCCGTGGGCGTCTTCGGCCGCCGGGGAACGCGCAGCGCGCCCACCCTCGTCAATCGCGGTTACGGGGCGTCACACTTCTGGGACGGCCGGGCGCCGGCCTTGGAAACGCAGGTGTTGGAGCCGATCCTGAGCCCCAAAGAGCTGAATATGACGCTCGAAGAGGTAGCGGCCCGGACCAGCATGCGGCCCGAGGACGTGGCCCGCGCCCTGGCCAGCTATGTCCGCTCGATCCGATCCGGCGACTCGCCCTTTGACCGCTACCTGCACGGTGACCGCAACGCGCTCATCGAGCAGCAACGCCGGGGGCTGAACCTGTTTCGCGGCAAGGCCAACTGCTCGGCCTGCCACGTCGGTCCCAATTTCACCGACGAGGGCTTCCACAACACCGGGGTGGCCTGGCGCGACGGCGTCCTGCTGGATACCGGCCGATATGCCGTCACCGCCAAGCCACAGCATCGCGGCGCTTTCAAGACCCCCACGCTGCGGGAAATCGCCCGCACAGCGCCCTATATGCACGACGGCAGCTTGGCCACCTTGGAGCAAGTTATTAACTATTACGACCGAGGAGGCAACCCCAACCCGTCCCTCGATCCCGACCTCCGCCCGCTCCGGCTGACCCCAGAAGAAAAACAGGCCCTGGCGGCGTTCCTGCGTTCGCTCAGTGGAAAGGTCCGGGAGGGCTTGTGATGAGGAGTTTCTTGGTCTTGTCAGCGCTTCTCGCCGGCCCGGCCTCGTCCCAGACCGAAATCGTAGGGAAGCTGGTGGGATACGACGGCCAGCCCATGCCGCGCGCTGCGGTGATGCTCCTCGACGACCCGCTCGGGAAGCACCTGGCTCTGGCAGAGGCCGCCTCGCACGGCAGCTTTCGCTTCGTCACGGAGCGGAAGGGCCTCGCCATCCTCCGCCTCATCGGCGTGAACCACGCCCGCGACGGCGCCCTGCTGATGCTCGACCAACCCCGCAAGGTGGAGATGTTCGCGAAACTGGCAACCCACCAGTACCGGCCGGATTTCGAACAGGCCGAGGTGCGCGGCGATTCTCGAAAATCCCCGGTGGACGGCCGCAAGCTGGCGAAACAGCTCGATGGCACGTATCCCTGCGTCCGCCAGATTCCGTACCTGCAAAAGGCCTACGATCGCTTCCGGTCCAAGGGCTTCGAGATTCTGAGCTACTCGGTTGACTCTCGCAGGGAGGCCGTCGTCCATTTCCGCACAGAACGCTACCCAATGCCCTGGCTCCACTCCATCGATTCCGGCCTGCGAGAGTTCGAAAGCGACATGGTCAAGCAGTTCGAGGTCCCGATCCTGCCGTACGCCCTCCTGATCGATCGCACCGGCAGGATCCTAGCCACCGATTTCGAGCTGGAAGGCCAGGGCCTGGAGAAGGCGCTCTCTCAGATCAGCGGAGACCCATCGGACGGCGCCGGTGAGGGTAGGAAAATACCGTGAGCAGTCGGAGAACCAGACCAGATGCAACCCCCGCCCCGCTCCTGATCTCCGGCCGCTGCGGCTGGCTCCCGAAGAAACGTTCCTGCGGTCGCGGAGCGGAAACGTCCGTGGGGCGCGTCATTACCGCTGAGCCGACAAAACAGTTCCGCAGTGCGGCAACAATGTTTGACAAAGCTTTACAATTCTTTGCTTTGAGCCGGTGCTCCATGCCTGGACAATCAACACTTGGAGGAGAAATCCATGAGGAAATCCAGATCTCTGCACGTGATTGGCATTGCGGCTGCTCTGCTCGGCCCGACCGTGCTCAGCGCCCAAGGGCTTGTGTTCATTTCCCCCCGGGTCGGCCAGGTCATCGGCGGCCAGAACGTACTCCTGTGGGCGGCGGAAGCAATCCGACCCCCGCAGGCGGCGCAACTGCCAGTGGACTTCTACGTTTCCACTGACGGCCGAAATTTCAGCCTGTTGCCGCGTGCAGAGGCGCCGGACCTGGGCGAAAGCTCGTACACCACTGCGCTCGACGCGAGGGCCTTTCCACCGGGCCCTTTGTGGCTGCGGGCTGGGGGTCCCTCAGGGCCCGTCGTTCAGGTGGAGGTCGACCTGCTTCCGAGACCCTTCTGCCACATCAGACCGCACGACGCCTCAACCGTGACGTTCGATTGCTCCCTCTCTCTGGACCCGGATGGCCATATCCAACGGTACGAGTGGGACTTTGGGGACCGCACGAAGCTGTTAACCCAGATCGCGATCCTGGAGCACGTTTACCCAGGACCAGGCGAGTTCGACTTTCAGGTGACCGCCGTGGACAACCGCGGGCTGTCTTCCACCTTGCAGAAGATCGTGAGCATTACCCCGGGCGTGGTGACGGTGAAGGACCCGGACATGTGTGGCTGCAAAGAAATGGTCATCACAGCCAAAGGTGACTCATTCCTGCGGGACAAGCGGCGCTTCAACGACAACGGCACGCCGGCGAACCCCGATGACGACACCTACGATCCGGCACCGCTGGGACTGGACCCTGATTTTCTGTCGTTGAACTTTGAGATCAACGCGGTGTTGAAAGAGGGCAGCGACCCCGAGCTGTGCAAGGAAGGCCAGCGCGTGCGCCGGACAGCCAAGATCGGCGCCGGGCGGGCCGAGCACAAGAAGGCATGCACCATGGGCCAGGACCTGCCCTCTTGTCAGAACGATCGCCACTGCGACAGCTACACCTGTAGCGGCGGCACCGAGGCGGGCAAGCCCTGCAACGACCTTGTGGGCCAGCAGTTGTGTCTGCTGGGAGGCGGGCAGTGCCGCTCCAACGGAGATGGCAAGTGTACCGAGTTTCCCAATGTGGATGGCGGGGCCCGAGGAAACGACGACTTCCGCCGCCACACGGCCAGGGATCTTCAGGGTCTAAAGTTGCACTGCCCGCGGTGCAACGCTCCGACCTGGGACGACCACCCGGGCCAGCCTTCGGTCCGCCACGCGGCCATCAAGACCGATTTCAAATACGAGGCCGACTTCCTTGCCTTCGTGGAGGGCGACGGCGACTGCGACTGCTCCTGCCACTTCAAGATCCTCATCGACTGGGACGGCGCCAACCAGATGTATCGCCCCACCAGTGGGATCACACTGGTGATGGACGGAGAAACCAAAAACTGTTCGCTGGTGAAATAGCGAGCCACGATTGTCCATCGGAAGTGCTGCTCGGGCGAACGAGGGAAGAGCAAAAAGGTCCGGGAGGGCCTATGATGGCCTAGGGCAGGGCATGCGCCGGACCTGGTGGTGGATCTTCGGGTTGTTCATCGCCGTCCCAGCCCTGGCGCTGGCGCTGCTGGGGTTGCGCGCGGTCCGCGCCGAGCGCATCGAGCGGCGGCAGCAGATCCGCGACCAGCAGGCCCAGATCGCGCGGCTGGCTGACGCCGCCATCTCGAACGCGCTGGCCAAGGCCGAAGGCGCGGTCGAATTCACCCTGGATTCCCAGGGTCTTCTGGTGTTCCCGCGTGAGAAGGTATACTTCGGCGAGTTTGGCCGGCAGCCGCGGTGGTTGCGCCGGCAGTGGCCGGCGGCGACGCGGCAGTGGATCGACGACGCCCAGGCCGCCGAGGCCCAGCGGCGGCCGCAAGATGCCGCAGCGGTGTATCGCCGGATCGCTGCCGCTGAGCCGAAGCTGCGTCCGTGGGCCGAACTGGCGCTGGCCCGCCTCCGTGATCCGGCCGCTGTGGCCAGGTTGGACTGGAGCCGCTCGGAGGCCCTCACCCCCACCGGGCTCCCGCTGGCGCTGGTGGCCGGCGCCTTTGCCGATACCGCAGCCACGTTGGAGGCTGTCCGCTCCGGCCGTTGGTGGCTGAGTTACGACGAGCGGCGGTTCCACGACGAAGAACTAAGGCGGCGGCTTGCACACTCGCCCGATCCACGGTTGGACGAACTGGTGGCAATCGACCGCATCGTGCGGGGCCGACAGACCGGCCCTTTTCTAATCCATGGTGGAAAGGCCATCTCGTATGACCGCCTCCAGGTGATTCTGCACGCCGCCGTGACGCCGTTGCTGGCCCGAGCGGCCTTCCGTGCTGCGGTCCGCGACGCCCAGAATCGCCCGGTGTGGCAAGATGTGCCGGGCGGGTTGCCGGCTATCGAGCACACCGCCGGCCTGAGGGCGCTGCCGGGCTGGGAGCTGGCCTTCAGCCCTGCGGTCGAGTCCGGGTCGCTCCACGAGCGCCGCCTGCTCTGGTACGGGTTGATCGTGCTGCTGATCATGCTGCTGATGTTCGGCCTGATCCTGACGGCGCGGATCGTGCGCCGCGAGGTGGAGCTGAGCCGGCTGCAATCAGAGTTTATCGCCGCCGTCACGCACGAGTTCAAAAGCCCCATCACCGGCATTCGCCTGCTGCTGGAGCGCATTGTCTCCGGACGGTTTCCGGCGCCCGGCTCGGCCGCCGGCTACCATGAAGCCATCGGCCGCGAGACCGACCGTCTGGAACGGCTGGTGAACCGCGTCCTGGAAACCCAGAAAATCCAGGCCGGCCAGCGGAAGTACAACCTGGCTCCCGCGTCGATCGTCGAGATCGCGGAGGCGGCCGTCCAGCGGCTGCGCCCGCAGGCCGAGGCCCAGAGCATCGCCGTGTCGCTGGAGGCGCCGGCCGGGATCCCGGAGCTGCCTCTGGACCGGGGCGCCATCTCCGACGCCGTCGAAAACCTGCTCGACAACGCCATCAAATACTCGCCCTCGGGCGCGCGCGTCGTTGTTTCCATCCAGATCGTGGACGGCCAGGTCTCGGTGGCGGTCAGCGACGAAGGGATCGGAATCGAGAAGGAGGACCTGCCGCGCGTCTTTGACAAGTTCTATCGCGGCCGGCGCGGCGACCGGCACGACGTTCGCGGCACCGGGCTCGGGCTGGCGCTGGTAAAAGCCGCTGCCGAGGGGCACGGCGGAACCGTGACGGTCGCCAGCGCCCCGGGAAAGGGCAGCCGCTTCGGTTTGCATCTGCCCCTGGAGAATGGCGTCCATGGCCCGGATCCTGATCGTGGATGACGAGCCTTCTATCGTCCTGGCGGTGCGGGACGAGCTGGCCTTCGAGGGCTTCCATGTGGACTCGGTGGGCGACGGCGAGGCCGCCGTTGCCAGGGCCCGCGAGTTCCGCCCCGACGTGCTGCTGCTCGACCTGATGCTGCCCGCCCTGAACGGATTCGAGGTGTGCCGCCGGCTGCGCCGCGAGCTGCCGCAGTTGTGGATCATCCTGCTGACGGCGCGGGGCCAGGAAGCGGACCGGGTGACCGGCTTCGAGACCGGCGCTGACGATTACGTCACCAAGCCGTTCTCGCTGCGCGAGCTGGTGGCCAGGGTCAAGGTCGGGCTGCGCCGCCAGCAGGGCCAGGCCTCCAGACCTATCCATACCTTTGGCGACATCCAGGTAGACCTCCGCGCGCGACAGGTGAGCCGGGCCGGCCTGGAGGTCGGGCTCACCCGCAGGGAGTTCGACATCCTGGAGCTGCTCGTGGGGCGGGCCGGCCAGGTGGTTAACCGCGACGAGTTTTGCGACCAGATCTGGAACGACGTGAACGTGACACCACGCGTCATCGACACCCACATGGCGTCTTTGCGCAAAAAACTCGAAGCCGACCCCAACAACCCCAAGCACCTTTTGAGCGTGAGGGGCGTTGGCTACAAGCTGGCGCTTACCCCTTCCCCTTGAGAAACTCCAAAAACTGCTGCGCCGTCGGCCCCAGCTTCTTCCCCCGCCGGTGAATGATGCCCACCGGGCGGGACAGCTCGACCTCCCGCAGCGGCACCGTCACCAGCCGTTTCTGCCCCGCCTCTTGTTCCACGGTCGGCTCCGGCAGGATGCTGATGCCGTTGCCGATGGCCACGGCCTCCTTGATCATCTGGATGTTGTCGAAGACCAGCACCGGCTCGCTGGCCACGCCGCGGCCCCGCAGGAACCGGTCGATGGCCTTCCGGATCGCCAGGTCCTCGTCAAAACTCACCAGCCGCTCCCCGGCCAACTCTCTTGCCTCCACCGACTCGCGCCCCGCCAGCGGATGACTGGGGTACACCACCAGCACCATGCGCTCTTCCCGCCACGGGATCACCCGAAGCTCCTTGCCCGGCCGCGCGTAACTCACCAGTCCCAGGTCGATCTGGTCCTCCTCGACCGCCTCGTAGATGCGGTCCGGACGCATGTACTCCAGGTGCACCCGAGCCTTGGGGTTGGCTTTCTGGAATTCCGCCGTGTAGCGCGCCATTTCGCCCAGCCCGATCGAGTAGATGCAGGCCACCCGCACCAGCCCCCCGGCCTCCGTCTTGAGCGTCTCCAGGTCCGCCTCCGCCGCCTCCCAGCGCCGCAGCATGTCCCGGCAGGCCTGGTAGTAGATCTCTCCCGCCTTGGTCAGCTCCAGCGGCCGCTTGCTGCGGTCGAACAGCTCCAGCCCCAGGTCTCTCTCCAGGTGCTGAATCAACTGGCTGGCCGCCGACTGGCTGATCCCGTTCATCGCCGCCCCCTTGCTGATCCGCCGGGTCTGGGCGATGTCTTTGAAGATCTTGAGGTTCTCCAGGGTCACGGCTCTATCCTACGAGATGTGGGGCCGGGGTGGCCTCCGGCCACTCAGCCTGGCTTCAGCCCACGCCCGGTGGCTCCACCATGCGATGATCGTATGGCGACCTGCTGAGTCCCGATGGGCTTGACGCTAGGCAGCTCCGTTGGCCCCTACCAGATCCTGGCGCTGCTCGGCGCCGGGGGCATGGGCGAGGTGTACCGCGCCCGCGATACGCGGCTCAACCGGGAGGTGGCGCTGAAGGTGCTGTTGCCTGTGTATGCGGGCGACCCGGAGCGGATGGCCCGCTTCGAGCGCGAAGCCCAGGTGCTGGCGTCGCTGAACCACCAGAACATCTCCGCGCTCTACGGCCTGGAGGAATCGGGCGGCGTGCGAGCGCTGGTAATGGAGTTGGTGGAGGGCGAGACGCCGAAGGGTCCCATGCCGCCGGAGGCAGCGTTTCCGGTGGCCAGGCAGATGGCCGAAGCCCTGGAGTACGCCCACGAGAGAGGGATCGTGCACCGGGACCTGAAGCCGGCCAACCTGAAAATCACGCCGGAAGGTGTGGTGAAGGTGCTGGATTTTGGGCTCGCCAAAGCGCTCGATGACACCCCGGCCGGGTCCAATGCGGGCCAACTCGCCCACCGTGAGCCTGGGCGCCACCAGAGCCGGTGTGATTCTGGGGACGGCGGCGTACATGAGCCCCGAGCAAGCGCGGGGCGCCCCCGCCGACCGTCGGGCGGATATCTGGGCCTACGGCGTGGTGCTCTACGAGCTGTTCAGCGGCCGGCAGCCGTTCGCGGGAGCGACGGTGTCGGACACTTTGGCGGCGGTGTTGACCAAGGAACCGGACCTGAATGTAGCGCCAGCCGGGATTCGGCGGCTGCTGCGGCGATGTCTGGAGAAGGATCCCAAGCAGCGGTTGCAAGCGATCGGCGAAGCGCGGATCGCGCTCACCGAGCACCTGGCTGACACGCCGGAGTCGCCCCCGGTCGCCTCCCGGCGTCGTCGCCTCTTGCCCTGGGGTGTGGCAGCCGCGCTGGCAGTGATTTCATTAGCTCTGGGCGGGTTTCTTTGGAGCGCGACGCGCCCCGTGAGCCGGGCACTCGTCCGCCTGAGGGTAGATCCAGGCTCGGAGTTCGCGTCCACGGGCTCCGGCGCCAGTGCCATCCTTTCCCCGGACGGCGCGCGCCTGGTCTACACCGGCCGCGGCCCGGACGGCAAAGTGCGCCTCTACATCCGCCGCCTGGACCAGGAGCAAGCCGCGCCGATCCCTGCGACCGAGGGGGCCGCCGACCCCTTCTTCTCGCCGGACAGCCAGTCCGTGGGTTTCTTCGCCGAAGGTAAGCTCAAGAAAGTATTGGTACTCGGCGGCGGCG
>Ga0247727_10002185_pt1 | contig 45106 bp, 35 predicted proteins | sample WisWelCaveWW1625_FD_202498 | JGI IMG/M metagenome (GOLD analysis project Ga0247727, IMG submission 202498) | Biofilm microbial communities from Wishing Well Cave, Virginia, United States - WW16-25 | ecosystem: Environmental > Aquatic > Deep subsurface > Groundwater > Cave microbial mat | place...
CTCGACCCGGATGCCGCGGCACGGCTGTTCGCGGAGAATGCGACGTACCACGAGACGCCGTTCGACGAGCCTGCGCGGGGGATCGACGGGGTGCGGGCGTACTGGGCCGAGAACACGGGTGTGCAGCGCGAGGTCGCCTTCCGCCACGAGATCCTCGCGGTCGTCGGCCGGCGCGGGATCGCCCGCTGGCAGGCCGACTACGTCCGGCCGGCGACCGGCGTCCGGGCGCGGCTAGACGGGGTGTTCGTGCTCGACTTCACGGAGGGCGGCCGGTGCCTCTGCCTGAGGGAGTGGTGGCACAGGGTCGAGAGCCGGTCCGAGCCGCCGAGCCCGTGAGCGTCACGAATCGCGACACGCTCCGCCGTGGCTCGTCGCGAGATCCGTAACGGAACTTACCGATTCGAAAGCGGCTCTGCGTGCGCACGAATCGAGATCGTCGAGATGTGCTCGCGGCGCTTGACTCGCCGTCTCCGCGCTCCCGATATTACGCACGAGCACGGAGCCTCAGAGCCACCCGGAGCAGCGCAGCGATGGAATGTTCGACCCGGTGGCGTCTCGCCCGTTTTCCCGATGAGCAGAAGCGGGCGGAGTTCGTCGAGCACGCGCACGCGATGGACCTCGACGGCCTCGAGGTCGAGGTGCTAGAAGGCAGCGAGCGCGTGCGCTTCCGGGCGCCGGCGCGCTACGAGATCGGCCTCGCCGGAATGATCACGGCGCACGGCGGCAAGGTGTTACCGACCCTCGAAGCGCCCGAGCCTGTGCACAGCGCCGGCGCGTCCTGAGCCGCATCCCGCTTCAATCCAGCGCCTGACTCCGGATTCGCCCGCGAGCGAAGAAATCGCGATCCTCGAGCGTCGTGTAGGGCTCCGACCCCAGCGGACCCCAAGGCTGTCCGAGCGCCTGTTCGATCCATGCCATCGAGTCGACGTCGTCGATCCACTCGACCCACAGGACGTTGCCCGAGGAATAGACCTCGGGCCAGATCGGACCGTCGTAGTAGGACGCTCCGACGATTCCCTCGGGGAGCCACCCACCCACCAGGCTCGCCATCGCGACATGGTACGGAGGCCAGTCGCCGATCTGCAGCTCGTATACCACGCGCAGCTTACCGTCGTGGAACACAGCCGATGGTCGCGCGGCGAGCTCGCCCGCTCCCGACACCGCGGTCGGTGCGGACCATAGCGACAGGTCGGCCGGTGCCTGGACGTGCCAGACGCGCATCGTCGGGCTCGGCGTCCCGTCCGCCACCCAGTACACGACGTGCACCGAACCGTCCGCGGGATCGACCGTCACGAACGGATCGAGCTCGTCTTCGGGCGTTCCCACGACGATCACAGGCTCCGTCCACGCGCCATCGACGAACCGGCTGACGACGACGTCATAGCCGGGATTGGCGTTGCGCGACCAGACAACGATCGGGGTTCCGGTGAGCGGATGGTCGATCATCCGTGGCTCGCCATCCCCCCGCGCGGCGCCATCCGGGTTGAGCACGACACGTACGATCGAGACGTCCGTCGCGACCGGTGTCCACAGCGACGGGATCGGGTTCGGGTCTTCCTGGATGGAGAAGATGTAGCCGTCCGACGGGCCGCTCGCGACATGAACGCATCCGACCTCGGCGTCCACCGGCCCGGCCAGCAACGGGATCGCCAGAGCGAGGAGACATACGAGGCCCGGAAATCGGCGTTGCGGGTTCATCGGTCACCTCCCGCCAGCTCGGCGCGAACCTCGGCGGCCTCGGGAAGATCCGCGTCCACCCGGGCCAAGTAGGCGCGCAGCGTGCGCTCGTTCTGGGACACTCCCCCCGCGTCGCCCCGCCGCCGCGCGATCTCACGCAGGTAATAGCAGTTCCGGAACACCACCACGATGAACTCCCTCGATCGAGCGATGACGTTCGACCGCAGCGCGAAGCTCTCCGCCGCCGCGAGGTCGCCCTTGCGGAAGCTGATCAGAGCGAGGTGGCTCAATCCGAGCGCCTTGAGCCGGTCGTATCCTCCGTCGTCGGCGATCTGGACGGCGGTTCGCGAATGCGGAGCCGCATCGTCCAGCCGGCCCAGCTGAATCAGCGAGTCGGCGAGGTTGAGTCGTGCGATGCACGCCTCGAACACGTTCCGGGCGCCGATGTGCAGCTCGATCGCGCTCTCGTATGTCGCAACCGCTCTCTCGTGGAGCCCCAGGGACGCCTGGATCCGTCCGCGGACCGAGCGGTGGAACGCCTTGATCCGGGGCTCGTACGCGCCCGTCTCCAGCTCCTTCTCGGTCTGGTCGAGAGCCATCTCGGCGATCGTGTACCGCTTCAGCCGGTAGCAACAGTTCGCGAAGTTCAGCATCGTCAACACGCGTTGCTCGGGGTCGATACCCGCCCGACCGAGGAGCTGCTCGCAGCGGACCTTCGCTAACTCGTATCGCTCGAGGTGGATCAGGAAGCTGATCTCGTGGATTCGCAGATCGTCGATGAGCTTCGCGTTGCCCCCGGGCTGCGATCCGAACTGCTCGATCGCGGCGCTGATGAACGGGATTCCGGCCGAGTAGTCACCCTGGAGGCGAAACCGCTCGATGCGGCTCAACGCGTCCTCCGGGGACGTGGGGGCGGGCTGTGGGACGGCCACCTCCCGCAACAGCTCGATCTCGAATCGCTCGGCCAGCGCGGCGATCGGAACGCCGTAGACGTGGCTGAGCGCGAACATCTTTCCGAAGCTCGGAACGGCGGCGCCGTTCTCGATTCGCGACAGGTGGGACTTCGTGACCGGGTCCGGATAGGCCCCGGTCAGCTCCTCCACGGCGGCGAGGGACAGCTTTCGGTCCTCCCGCACCACGCGAAGGTACTGGCCGAACCGCCTGCGGTCGGCGACGGTCGGTTCATCCATGCTCCCCCCTCCGGATCGGGTCGAACGCGCTCTGGGTGTGCTGCGGCGCCCCGCCCCGCTGATAGGAGTAGACCGCGAGGACCGGCTCCCGTGGCAGAAAAATCGCGAGTCGCGTTGCGAAACGGAAACCCTCATTCAGCGGGTGCGGCGCAACCGCCTCACGGCCTTCGCGATCAAGAATCGCAGCGGGCGGCCCAACTCCCTGGTAATCTAGCCGTTCCGCCCTCGGAACGACCCCGTTTGCGGCCAGAGTGGCCACCGGGGTGGGTACGCCGGGGCGGCACCGAGAGGGTCCCGTGATGAGACGCCCCATCCGACCGCGCGTGATCGCCGGGCTCGCCGCCCTGGCGCTCCTGCTCCTGCTGTCCGGCCAGGCCCCGCTGGCCGCCGAAACGGCCCGCAAGGCCGAGGTCCCGGTCGAGGAGTTCCGCCTCGACAACGGCATGCGGTTCCTCCTCGTGCGCCAGCCCGACAAGAACACCGTCGCCGCGGGCTGGGTCGCTCACGTCGGCTCGGCCAACGAGCGGCCGGGCATCACGGGCCTGAGCCACCTCTTCGAGCACATGCTGTTCAAGGGCAGCCACACGATCGGAACGACCGACATCGCGCGCGATCTCGCGATCATCGACCAGCAAGAGGCGATCCAGGAGCAGCTGCGCGCGATCTATCGCGAGCAGCGCGAACGCTGGCGCAGAGGCGAGATCGCAGACCCGTTCGACCCGCAGAACCGTACGCCCGAGCAGATCGAGCTCGAGCAGAAGTTCCAGGCGCTCGTCGAAGAGCAGCGCACGCTGATGGTCAAGGACGAGTTCGACAAGATCTACAACGAGGCCGGCGCGACGAGCATGAATGCCGGCACGAACACGGACATCACGTTCTACCAGATCGTCGTTCCGGCGAACCGGCTCGAGCTGTGGTTCTGGATGGAGTCCGACCGGCTGCTGCAGCCCGTGTTCCGCGAGTTCTACTCCGAGCGCGATGTGGTCCACGAGGAGCGCCGCCTGCGCACGGAGTCGACGCCCACGGGCAAGTTCGACGAGCAGTTCGACGCGATGTTCTGGCAGTCCCACCCGTACCACTGGCCCGTCGTCGGCTGGCCGTCCGATCTGCGCGTGATCAGCAAGCAGCAGGCCGACGAGTACTACGCGACCTACTACGCGCCGAACAACCTCACCGCGGCTCTCGTGGGCAACTTCGACCCGGCCCAGGTCCGGACGCTGGCCGAGCGGTACTTCGGTCGCTTGCAGCGCGGCGCGCAGGAACCGCCCGACGTGGTCACGCTCGAGATGCCGCAGCTGGCCGAGAAGCGCATGCGCGCCGAGTGCGACTGCCAGCCGCAGGTGGAGGTCCGCTACCACACGACGCCGTTCCGCAACGGCGACTCGTACGCTCTCGACGTGCTCGGCGGGCTGCTCAACGGTCGCACCGGGCGGCTGTACAAGGGCCTCGTCCTCGGCAAGGAGATCGCCGGGTTCGCCGGAGCGCGACAGGGCTCGCGCAAGTGGGGCGGCTCGTTCTCGTTCCTTGCCGAGGCCAAGGGCGAAGGGACGCCAGAGCAGCTCGAGGCCGCGTGGTACGAGGAGCTGCGCCGGATCCAGGACGAGCCGATCCCGGCCGACGAGCTGCAGAAGGTCAAGAACAAGATCGCGGCCGACTCGTTCCGCCGGCTCGGCAACCCGTTCTTCCTGATGATCCAGCTCCTGATCTACGACGGTCTGGGGGACTGGACGTATTTGAACACCTGGTCCGAGCCGACGCTCGCGGTCACCGAGGCCGACGTGAAGCGCGTGGCCAAGACGTACTTCGCGCCGGAGAGCCGCGCGGTGGCCGCGTACTTCCGCAAGGCCGGGGCGGACGCCGAGCAGTGGCCGGAGGAGATGACCGCGCTCCCGCCCGAGCAGCAGCAGCGCGTCAAGGCGCAGATCGGGCAGCTCAAGCAGATGAAGGACCCGGCCCAGCTCGGCGCGATCCTCGAGCAGCTGCGCCAGCGCAAGAGCGGCGCGCCGGCCGAGGCGCAGAAAGCGATGGGCGTGATCGAACGGTGGCTCGAGTCGCGGATCGAGGAGCTGGGCAAGCCGGCGGCGGGAGGTGCGTCATGAGGGGTCGTTTCGCTGTCGCAGCCGTGCTCGTCGCCGCGCTCGCCGCGGCGGCCGCTCCGGCGAAGGAGCCCAAGCAGAAGAAGAAGTCCGCCAAGCCGACGGTATCCCAGGCGGGCATTCCCGCTCGCCCCGAGCAGTTGAAGCACGGCCCGCTGGGGTTCGAGGTGCCGGACGCCGCCAAGTACCGACACCAGCTCTCGAACGGAGTCTCGGTCTATGTGGTCGAAGACCACAGCCTGCCGCTCGTCGACGTGTCCCTGACCGTGCGGGTCGGCGCGTTCCTCGATCCAGTGGACAAGCCCGGTCTCGCCAGCCTGGCCGCGCTGATGATGCGCCGCGGCGGGACCACCTCGCGCCCGCCCGCGGAGTTCGACGAGCGCGCGGATTACCTGGCGGCGAACCTGGGCGCCCAGGCCGGGGAGACGGGCGGCGGAGCGTCGGTCAACTGCATCACGGGCGTCCTCGACGAAGCTCTCGGTCTGTTCTTCGAGATGCTGAAGTCGCCCGGGTTCAGCGAGGAGCGCCTGCGCGTCGAAAAGGACAACATCCTCGAGGGTCTGCGGCAGCGGAACGACGATCCGGCCGAGATCTCGTCGCGCGAGTGGGCCTGGCTGATTCGCGGTAACGAGCATTTCTCGTCGCGCGAGATGACCAAGGCCGAGCTGGATTCGATCGGCCGGGACGACCTCGTTGCGTTCCACCGCCGGTACTGGCGACCGGAGAACATGATCCTCGCCGTCTCGGGAGACGTGACACCGCACGAGATCCTGCCCAAGCTCGAGAAGCACTTCGCCGGCTTCTCAGGCGAGGGATCGCACGTTCCCTGGCCACCTGCCGGACCGAACGTCGTTCCCGCGCCCGGCGTGTACTACGTGGAGAAGGACATCCCGCAGGGACGGGTGCTGATCGGTCATCTGGGCATGAAGCGCGTGAGCTGGGAGGATCCGGAGGCGTTCGCGCTGCTCGTGATGAACGACATCCTCGGGGGCGGCGGGTTCACCTCGCGGATCATGAAGCGCATCCGCTCGGACGAGGGCCTGGCCTACGGAGCGTCGTCGGCGTTCGGTGTCGGGCTGTACTGGCCGGGGACGTTCCAGGTGTCCTACCAGTCGAAGAGCCCGACGGTGGCCTACGCGGCCCAGATCGCGCTCGCCGAGATCGAGCGCATGCGCACCGAGCTCGTGTCCGCAGACGAGCTCAACGTGTCGAAGAAGTCGTTCATCGACGCGTTCCCGCGACGCTTCGAATCCGCGGCGCAGCTCGCGGGCACGTTCGCCTCGGACGAGTACGAGAAGCGGCCACACGGGTACTGGAAAACATACCGCGACAGCGTGGGCGACGTGACGGCCGAGCGCGTGCGCGACGTGGCGCGCAAGTACCTCGATCCGGCGAAGCTCGTGTTCCTGATCGTCGGCAAGTGGGACGACATCCGGCCGGGCGACGCGGACAAGCGCGCGTCGATGGCCGAGTTCCACGGCGGACAGGCGTCGAAGCTGCCGCTGCGCGACCCGCTGACGCTCGACCCGCTGTAGTCGTCGGTGTGCTGCAACCGGCTTCTCAATACCCGCTGGAAAGCCGGCCGAGCCAGAAGCGCCATGTGAGCAGCGCCCACAGGGCGACCGCGCCGAGCTGGCCGCTCGTCACGGCGAGCCCGTACGCCACCCTCGCCGGCAGGTCCGTGGGCTGCTCGACGAGGACGAGGTGCGCTCGGAACATCGCCAAGAGAGCGAGCACGTGGAGGCCGAAGAGCAGGGGAACCGCGAGAACGACCCAGCGCGCGCGAGTCGGCCATGGGGCGGGTGTCGCGAGCAGCAGCACCGGGAGCAAGGCGAGACTCAGGAACACGGCATGCACGCGGGGCGTGGCGCTCAGCGGTCGCCGGGCGCCATCCGGGCCCACCCGCGTCGTCGTCACGCGCCCGGTCGGATCGACCTCGAGCCGGAGCGAAGCCGAAGCCGCCGCGAGGCCGACGTTCGCTGCACGAACGACCGCGGACTCGTAGGGCCGGATCGCCGCCAGGTACAACCCGAGGAATACCGCGAGGAGCGGCGCTGCGACGAGCGCGAAGGCGGCGGCGTCAGACCGAGCGGGGCGCACGCCGGTCGACCCAGTGGCGGACCCACAGGAGCCACATTCCCACGATCGCCAGGACCATCAGCGATTGCCAGACGAGCACGTGCGCCGTCTCGAACAGATCGGGACGCAGGAGACCGACCCAGAACAGGCTCACGAGACGCACGACGTTCAAGAGCAGCAGGCCCGGCACGCAGACGGCGATGCCGATCGCCTTGTCTCGCAGCGGGCAGGGATACGCGAGGAACGCGGCCAGCAACAGGACGAGCGGGCTCGCCGCGGTGCACTCCCGGATGATGCGCAGCGCGAACTCGCGCGAAGCGCCCGATCCCGTGACCGTGTCGCCGACGGTGCGGTTGTCGACCCCGACCACCGTCAGGGCCCAGCCGAGCGTTTGCGCGGTCAGCGCGTTCGTCCGCTGCTCGAACGCCGGGCCCGCGGCCTCGATCGCGCCGTAGCCGATAACCAAGATCCCGACGAAGGCGAGCCACACGCGCAGGAGGGTCCAGCCTGTCGGGTCCGCGCTGCGGGACGAGCGAGCACGACGAAGCATCAGTGCAGCACGGACTCGTTGCCACACGTGTCGTATGCGCTGACCAGGTAGTACAGGTCCTGCGGGTGGGGTACGCCGTCCTCGTGCGAGAACGTCCTCGCCTCGGTCGTGCCGATCCGCACGGCATCCGTGAACATCGGGGTCGTCGCGACGTAGACGGCGAAGCGCGCTCCGGTCGTCGGGTCGAGGGGCCAGTCGAAGACGACATCGTCTCCCTGCCGGCGGCCGCGGATCGTGTCGACCGGATCGGACGGTAGGGGACAGCCGAAGCACTCCGCGGCCTCGTCGAGGAGGACCCAGTCGTCGATCCCGGCCTCCTCGATCGAGACCGTGCTGAACTCCGATGCCGTGAACCGAAAGCGCCATCCGCCCGAGAAGAACTGCGGGGCGGACAGCGAGTGTCGAAACCGCCTCCAAGTCGGCGGCGCGGTCGGTCCGATCTGGGCCAGCTGGCTAAACGGCGCCCCGCCCGGGCGGTCCGGCTGCACTTCTACGAGCAACTGCGTCGACGGGTGTCCTCCCAACCAGCCGGAGTATTCGAACGCAGGAGCGACCACCACGCCCTCCGGGAAGATCCAATCCGACAGCAAGATGGTCTGACCCCCGTCGACGTCGGCCTCGAGGCCTCCCTCGAGAGCCGCGGCGAGGCCCGTGATCCAGCAGCGAACGCCATCGGCGCAGAGATCCGCCTGGTACGCCGTGCCGAACGGGTCGCCCAGCTCCCAGTTCCCGTTCGTCGCGTCGCTCGATGGATCGAGAATCCACCCCTCGCTCGTCGCCTCGAAGCTGCCTTCCTTCAGGATCCGATCGATCGCGCTCGCCTCGACGACGAGCGTCGTGTAGTTGCCGTCCTCGTTGCCCGCGCGATCGCGGGCCCGGACGATGTACCAGTACGGGGCATAGGGCGAGAGCCCCGAGTCGGCGAACGATGTCGACGTCGTCGATCCGACGAACGTGGGCGGACCGGGCTCGAAGTACGCGTCGTCGGCACTGCGGTAGACGTCGTACCAGATCGGGCCGCTACAGTCCTCGACCGCGGGATCCCAGCTCAGCTGAACGACCCCACAGCCCTGCCCGGTCGCCGCCGCGTGGAGGCCGAAGAACGCAGGGGGGCCGAGGTCCGGCCCGGCCGGAAGGGTCACCAGAAGCCGCACCGGGTTGCTCTCGGCTCCGCCGAGCGAGTCCACCGCCCGCACGGCGTAGAAGTACGTCGATCCGCCCTGGAGGCCCGAGTCCGTATACGTGGTCGGCTTGATCCCGCTCGCGACCAGGCTCGCCGGGCCCGGCACGAACTGCGCATCGGTGCTGCGGTACACGCTGTACCGGACGAAGGAGTTCACGCAGTTCCGCGTCGCCGCGGACCACGAGAGCACGACTTGCCCGCACGGCGGTCCCGGCGTCGCGCTGGCGAGCCCCGCGAACGTCGGTGGCGACGAGCACGGCGGCGACGGCTCGCATACGCCCTCGTTCCCGAGCTCCACGTCGATCCACGACGGGTCGGACGGACAGGCCGCGCCGTCGCTCAGCTCGATGCGGAACCGCACGACGTCGGCGCACGAGTTCGCCGGCGAATCGGCGCGGAAGCGCACGGAGTCGGAACTGTCTGCGCTCGCGCCGGTCGCGATCGCCGGCCACTCCACGCTCGTGGCGAGCAGCGTGACGGGCGCCGTGGACGACGCGGATCCCAGCGCCGGACCCGACCCGGCCTCGCCGACGTTCGCCAAGGTCACGACGAGCTCCACGTCCTCGTCCGGGTCGGCGAAGCCCGAGCCGTTCGCATCGACGACCGCTGCGCCGGTCGCCGTCAGGATCGACCGGGGCGCGAGCCGCGCCGCGACCGGGCTCTCGATCCGCGACTCGCACCCTGACGGCGTCACCGCCATCACCGTGTACCAGTAATCGACACCCGGTGCGATCTCCGAGTCCACGTAGGTCGTCTGCGGCGCCAGCACCGTCGCGATCGAGAATAGCGCCTGATCGAGGCGCAGCTCGCCGCGCAGCACCTCGTAGCGCTGGGCACCGGGCACGCTGGTCCAGGACAGGTCGAGCCGGTCGCACCCGGGAGTCGCCGTCACGATCGGCTGAGCCGGCCGGGCGCAGTGCGCGGTCGTTCCGAGCGCCGCGCCGGCGATTCCGTGCCGGTTGAACGCGGTGTAGATCTCCGCGGCATGCGGCGTGCCGTTGCTCAGGTTCCCATCGGTGTCGTCCGCCAGCAGGTACGCGTCGTACACCGACGGAACCGACGACGGCAGGTAGCCGGATGCGCTCGGCAGCGACGTGAAGAACAGACGCTCCGACACACGCCAACCCGTATGGGGCCCGTGGCGCGCCACCAGTGCCTGCGCCAGGTCCCACGCGGTCTGCCCGTAGATCTCGCCCTCGCAGTGGATCTCGAATCCCAGCGGCCCGGGGGTGCCGAACCGCGAGCATTTCGTTCCGACGTTCGAGGTCGTGAGCAGGCCGCGCGGCCCGTTGGGGTCCAAGTTCCGCACGGGCGTGCCGTCCGAGTAGAATCCGGGACCGACGAGCGCGCTGTGGCTCATGTGCATCGCGACGACGTCCGCCGTGGCCTCTCCGGTCGCGCCGTCTCCTTCCACGGTGTTCAGGTCGATCCCGTGACCCCACTCGTGGTAGATCACATCGGCGATCTCGCCCGTATTCCCGCAGCCTTGACCCGAGCGCAGGAAGTACACGCTTCCGTCGTAGAACGCGTTGCACGTCGCGTTGAGGTTGGTGTACGAGAAGAGCGGCTCGTCGAGCCAGGGGAGATCGGGTAGCCATTTCTTGGCGATCCGCCGCACCTGATTGAGGTGGTAGTAGGTGTTGCGATCGGCCGGTGTGGAGCTCCCGTTGCCCACACCGTTCACCCCCCCCATCCCGAAGTCGAGCCAGCCGATCCCGGAAGCCGCGCTGGCCAACGGGGACGCGGGGTTCGTGCATTGCACGCAGGTCGTTCGGATCCACGGGCCGTCGAAGTCCGCCGTCGCCGGGCCGCCCGTGTACGCGAAGCCTCCGCCAGCGTCGGCCACCGTCGCGGCCGGATCCGCGGTGACGTTCGCGTACGGCATCGGCGCACGTACCTCGTTCTGCTCGAAGAACGTGCGGGGATACACGCCACCGATCACGCGGCCGTACCGGTTGGCATCGACGAACCCGACGACCTTGCCGGTTCGCGCGTCGACGCGCGCTTCCCACGTCGCGAGCCCGTCCGGGGTCCGATACCGGACGATCCACACGAGCCGGTACACGATCGCGGCCCCGCTTTCCTCCGGCTGGAACGCGAGCGCCGGCACGCCACGGAGCGAGTGTGCGGCGACATCGCCGCCGTGTTCCACCGCGCGTGCCACCGCGTGCGCCGCGGTCAGCTTCGGTCGCGCGTCGCCCGGCACGTGTCCCACGAGCGGCGCGCCGAACTGCACCAGGTTGCCCGAGTTGATGTGCACGAACACGTGCGCGTCCTCGACGGGGACGCCCGCGACGTGCCAGAGGAACCGCAGGCTCACGACTCGTTCGCCGTCGGCGATCGTGCTGGCGCGTCGGTCGAGCGTGAGCTCCCCGACCGGCGGCTCGATCCATCCGCCGAGCTCCGTCAAGAAGCGTCGCGCGATGATCTCGAGCGCGTCGAGTCCGATCGCTCCGTCCGCGAGCGGCAGCCCGGCCAGCGCTCGCTCGTCGAGACCGTTGCCGCCGCCGGGCACGAGGGGAACGCCCGAGCCGCGCACCAGCGTGGGCCGTTCGGTGCGCCGGTCGACGCGGACCTCCCACGTGCCGCCGAATCGTTGCCGGAACGACCGCGCCGATTGGCCGGCGAATCCGCGCTCGGTCGGACCGACGGCCTCCGATTGCGGCACGGGGCGCGGACGATCGACCTGCGGTCGGGGATGGTCGGGGGTCTCGGTCGGTGCAACCGCGAGGGCGGGCGCGAGCGACAACGCGACGACAAGGAGGACCAAGCCTCGCCGCACGACCACCCCCACCAACCCTCCAACCCAGGTTCAGCCGGAGTATACGGCGGAACGGCCGGTCCCAAGATCGGTCGGGCCTGTACTACAGGCCGTGGCGGCACTGCGCGAGGATGCCGAGGATCTCGCCGAATGCGCGCCGGGCGCTCTGGTGGAGCGGCGCCGGACCGCCAGACGCACGGATCTCCGGGACGAGCGTCTGGTGACGCACGAACCGATCGAGGACGGTCCACAGTCCGTCGGGCCCCAGGGCGCGCCGGTCGCGCGTTAGGAGGTCGGCCGCGTAGATCACGCTGTCGCCGGTGATGCGGTCGAACCGGTTCAAGACCGCGGATCGACGGGCGATCTCGGCGAGAAAGCTCGAGATCGAGCTCCTGTGGCCCCGCGCCGCGCGTTCGACGAGCGCCAGGTACGACCGCTGGAACCGGCTAGCCAGGCGGCGCCGGTGAGCCGTCGGCCGGCGATCCCGCACGCTCGCGTAGGTCGAGTAGCCGAGCGACAGGATCTCTCGGGCCGAGATCGGCCCCCAGCGCGCCCGGAGGCGTGCCGGCAGCTCACGCAGCATGTCTCGCGTGCTGAACACGGCGTTCCACGAGATTCCGTCCTCGACGCGCCGCGGACCCCGCGCCGATCGGCAGCGCTCGAAGTACGCGTGGGCGCGACGGAACGTGCCGACGAGCGGGCGGGCCGTTCGAGCGATCCGGCGTGCGACGTCGGGCGGGAAGCCGATGTCGCGCAGGAGCAGGCGATCCTTCGTGCGCTCGAACTCGCGATCGAACCGCTTCAGGACCGGGTCGTGCGCGAACGACCGTAGCGGCCGCCGGCGACCGGTGACCAGGAAGTCGCGGATCTGCGCGAAGCACTGGACGATCGCGCGAGCCTTGCGGCGCTGCTGGGGGAGCGTGGTCGACCAGCGCGGCCCATCGTCGAACCGGTACCCGCGGTGGTACAGACCGAACTGACGCACCGACCCGTAGTCGATGATGCCGCCGTCGGTCAGGATGTTGTCCCCGTCCCAGTCGAGCCAGCAGAAGATGTACTGGCTCTCGAAGATCGCTGCCGCGCGCGCGAACGTGATCGCCGCGTGCTCGGCCAGGCGGCGGTACCGCGCGCCTCCGCGCGCCGCGCGCAGTTCGCCCTGTTCGGTCTGTCGCGCGATGAGGTAGTCGGCCGCCGCCGCCAGTCGCTCACGGTCGCCCTGCTTCAACCACATGAACAGGTGCGACGGCCGGAGCAGGTTGCGTCCCGCGCGAACCGTGATGGCGAAGCCGTTCGTCAGCTCGAGCACGGCGAGAATCCGCTCGGTCGCGATTCCGTTACGCGAGAACGCCTCGCTCATGAGCGCCGCGGCCAACCCCTCCTCGATCGAGGCGGTGCCGCAGCCGTAGTCCGAGAGCCAGTTCCCCGTCGCGAAGAATCGTCCCTCGCGTGCGGTGGCCGGACACAGTCGCGTGACGCCCGTCCCGCAGCTCGTCACGTCCCAGGTCACGCCCCCGTGGCGAACGACGCCGTTCCAGATGCTGCGCCCGTCGCCCGACGTGAGCCCGCGCCGGCCGGGGTGCTGAAGCTGCAAGTACCGCGTCGCCATGTAGCGGCGGTGGAGTCGATCGCGAGCGGGAATCCGCCGTCCACGCAGGAGATCGTGCTCGTTGACGATCGAGAGGCTGAACGTGTCGACGAGCGCTTGCTGTAGCCGCGCGGTCATCCGCGCCGGATGGCGCGGGCCCAGGATCCCCATCTCTCGTGCGAGAGCGAAGTTGAAATAGACGACACGACTCCCGCGAACGCGTCGTGCGTCGTACAGGACGCATCCGCCCGGCACCGCGTCGCGGTACGGGTGGCTCCCATCGAGAGTGCGCAGGCGCTCGTAGTCCCGCTCGCGCGACACGTGTCGTGCCTCGTACGGGCGACCCAGGAGAACCGGCCCGCGGGGAGAAAGATGGGGAGCGCGGGACGGTCAGGCAACGCGGCTGATCCGGTCGGCTACGGGGGTGGGGAAAACGAGCCCGAGGCGCAGGTGCACGCGCCTCGGGCCGATCACGAGGATCAGTCGAGAGATCGAACGAGTCGCCGCACCTCGTTCTGCGTTCTCTCCCGGTTGGTCAGCATTTGCATGCCGCCCTTGCCCGGAAGCACGCTCGCGCTCGAAGGCAGCGCTTGTTCGATCGTCCCGATCTTCTCCGATCGCATCGTCTGCAGCTCGATCGTGCTCGGCGCGCCCTTGTCCGCCGGGCTGGGCATCCGGACCAGACCGATGCCCTCGTCGGGTCGCATCATGTAGTCGTTATCGTAGATCCGCAGGTGCTTTACCTCGTTGTACCGCTGGGCGTAGAACAGGACCGGCCCGTAGGCGAGCGCGGCCGTCGTGCCGACCAGGGCGACGAGCGCCATGATGGCCACGAATCGGGTTAGCTTCCTCACAGCGACCTCCTTTCCAGGGTCAGGGAACCGCACCTCCACCGTTATAACCCCGTCCGGGTTTCCACGCACAATACGATTGTCGGGCGTGCTGCTCGAAAGCAGCAAGAGCCGGATTCAGGGGGGTGGGGCGTGCTCTTTCTGCAGCCGGTCGGACTGCCGGCGCTCCTTCGCGGTCAATCTTGGCGCGATTCGGTCTCGCCAGGCCGCCGCGTCCCCGATTCCACGCCCGGCGGCCAGGTTGAACCAAGCGTGGGCCAGCCCGTACTCGACTCGCCGGGTCACGCCGCGGCCCCGCAGATAGAGGAAACCGAGGTGGTACATGGCCTCGCCATGTCCGAGGTCCGCAGCGCGCTGGTACCACCGGCCGGCCTCCGCGAGGTCGATCGGGACGCCCAGACCGGACCGATAGAGGGATCCCACGCGATAGTGGGCTTCCGCGTCTCCCTTTTGGGCGAGCGCAACCCAAATACGGAGGGCGGCGTCGTAGTCCCCGCGGTCGTACGCCAGGACCCCGGTGTCGAACGAGGGAAGCGACTCCGGAGCGGCCGAGGGAGACGGCGGATCGGGCGGCGCCTCGCTCGGGACGTCGGGAGCCGTATCGCCCGTCCGCTCGATCCGGTCGAGTGCCGACCGAGCCTCCGTGTCGCCCTGTGCCGCGGCAGCCCCGTACCACCGGACCGCCTCGGCGAGATCCTTCGCGACGCCCCGGCCTACCTCGTAGAGGCGGCCGAGGCGGAGCTGCGCCATCGGGCGTCCGCTCTCGGCGGCCGCTCGATACCACCGAGCCGCCTGTGCCGGATCCGGCTCGACGCCGAGCCCCTGCTCATAGATGTGGCCGAGATTCGTCTGGGATCGCGCATGCCCCTGCGCTGCGGCCTTGGCGTACCACTCCGCGGCGGTCGCGTAGTTCTGGTCGACGCCTTGGCCGTAGAAGTACAGTCGGCCCATTCCGTACTGCGCCTCGGCAGCCCCCTTCTCGGCCGGCTGAAGCCACTCCCGGAGAGCGGTCGCGTAGTCGCCGCTCTCGTAGGCCGCGTCTCCGGCGGGAACGTCGGCCCGCGCGATAGCCGCGAACAGGAGCGCCACTACGATGCGGATCGAGGCCCGGGGCACGGCGAGTCCTTTCGGATCGGAGCCCGAGCATGGTAGGGCCCGATGCGATCGACTGGCAACTCGGGAACGGGAAGGGGCGGCGAACGCGCCGTTCAGGCCGGGTCGGCGGCGGGGGTCGTCGCCGGGCGCAGCAGAGCCCAGTTCCCGCGACTTGCGGTGAGCTGCTCGTAGAGGTCGAGCACTTCGCGGGCGTAGCGGTTGGCCGAGAAGGTCCCGGCACGGACGGCCAGGCTCACACGCGTCGGTCCGACGTTGTAGGCGGTCAGCGCCTTGCCCTCGTCGCCGCCGAACCTGCGGAGAAGCTGCTTGTAATAGGTGACGCCCAGCCGCACGTTGATCGCCGGGTCGTGCAGCATCTCGATGCCGCTCCAGTCGAGGGCGTGGCGCGCCGCGACGTCCTCCGCCACGAACGGGCGGATCTGCATCAGGCCGATCGCGCCGGCCTGGCTGACCGCGCGGCTGTGGAACGAGCTCTCACGGGCCACGATCGAGGCAACGAGCAGGGGATCGACGTCCGCCCGGCGCGCTTCGTCGTGCACGGCGTCGGCGAGTTGCGCGCGCCACGTCTCGCTCGCGCTGCGGCGATGCTGGCGAACGACCCGCAGGATCGTCTCGCGATCGCGCCCCGCATCCGGCGCGATGGTCTCGGCGAGGCCAACGACGGGAAGCGACGGGGTGAGCAGGGAGCTACCGAGCGATCCCACGACCGGCCCAGCGACGATCCCCACCACAAGAGCCGCGACGAGCGCGATCTCGCGGATGCGGTCTGGCGTCTTCGGGGCGGTGTCCATCGGGTTCCCCAACTCCGTTTCAGGCGCCGTGGTCGATGGGCGCGTTCGGGTCCCGGGAAGAGCAAGCGTGGTGCCGGTCGAGTTTCCGGCCGTTCCCGGGGGGCGTGGGAAGCGACCGCAGTCTAGCAGACACCTGCCGTGTGGGGCGACCCGACACGCCCGCAGGTGGCGCGGCGCTCCGACCAGCTCAAATCCTTGCGAATCAGGATGTTAGCGTCTCGTCCGCTTTCAGGACGCGGTCTGTCGACTCCGCGGCCACCCCTTCTTGTGTCTTTCCGGGATCCCCTGTGTCCCGGCCAGGGTCCCGCCAGGCGGGCGCCGATGGCGGCGGGGCTCGAGTCGGGGCATATTTTCCGGGCCGTCTGGTATCCTCAATAGCCCTTTTTCTAGCCGATTCACCCACGGAGGAAGCGAGAACATGCAAAAGCAAGGAGGCCTGCCGGGGCGACTCGCCCTGGCGGCAGTGCTCGCGAGCGGGGTCGCCTGCGCGGGCGCCGCGGAGCCGCGAGCCGGGGAAGCAGGAGCTGCACCGGTTGTGGCCAAGATCGGCGAGCGGAAGATCTCGCTGACCGAGCTCGACGCCAAAGCCCAGGCGGCCAACTTCCAAGCGTACCAGGAACTGTACGACGCGCGTCGGGCAGCGCTTCTCGGCATGATCGACGAGATGCTCGTCGCCGACGAGGCCAAGGCCCGGGGCGTGACGACCGACGCTCTGATCAAGCAGGAGGTCGAGGCCAAGATCGTCAACCCGACCGACGCGGAGATCGCGGCGTTCTACGAGGAGAACAAGGCCCGCGTGGGCGGCCAGACCCTCGAGCAGGTCCGACCCCGGGTCGTCCAGTTCCTGAGCGGCCAGCGCGGGAACGACGCCCGGCAGAAGTACCTCGAGCAGCTGCGCGCAAAGGCCGGTGTCGTGATCGATCTCGATCCGCCGCGCATGCAGGTCGAGGTCGCGCAGAACGATCCCGCGCAGGGCCCGGCCAGCGCCAAGGTGACGATCGTCGAGTTCTCCGACTTCCAGTGACCATACTGCTCGAGGGTCGGTCCGATCCTCAACCAGGTCAAGCAAGCGTACGGAGACAAGGTCCGCGTCGTGTTCCGCGACTACCCGCTGAATTTCCACCCGCTCGCCCAGCCCGCGGCCGAGGCCGCGCAGTGCGCGCACGATCAGGGCAAGTTCTGGGAGTACCACGACAAGCTGTTCGAGAACCAGGCCGGGCTCAGCGCGGACAACTTCAAGAAGTGGGCCGCCGAGTTGAGCCTCGACGCGACGCAGTTCGACCAGTGCGTCACGAGCGGCAAGCACCGGGAGAGCGTGATCGCGGACTTCCAGGCCGGTCAGAAGGTCGGCGTGACCGGCACACCCGCATTCTTCATCAACGGCCGCATGATCTCCGGCGCCCAGCCGTTCGAAAAGTTCAAGGAAATCATCGACGACGAGCTGAGGTAAGCAAACGGGGTCAGGTCTTGAATCTTCGCATCGTGTCCGCTTCGAACACGAAGATTCAAGACCTGACCCCTTCGTGTCCCAGGAGCCAGCGCTTGCGGTCGAGTCCGCCGCCGTAGCCCCACAGCGTGCCGTCGGCGGCGATCACGCGATGGCACGGAACGACGATCGCCACGGGGTTCGCGCCGTTCGCGGCGCCGGCGGCTCGGACGGCGGCCGGCCGGCCGATGCGCGCGGCGATCTCGCCGTAGGTCCAGGTCGTGCCGACGGGGATCGTGCGCAGCGCAAGCCAGATCGCGAGCTGGAACTCGGTGCCGTGGAACTCGACCGGCTGCTCGTCGAGCGCGCCGAGATCGCCATCGAAGTATCGGGTGAGGCGGGTCGCGGCTCCCGCCGGGTCGGCGTGCTCCCGGGTCTCGAAGCTCCCCAGGTGACGTGCCAGATGGGGCCATCGCTCCGCGCCCGGACCGTGCCTGTTCTCGAACTCGAGTCCGACGAGCACGCCATCGCGCGCGAGCAGCGTGAGCGGGCCGATCGGGCTGTGCAGCATCGTCGTGTCGAGGATCATCGGGGGCCCTCCGTCCAAAGCGCGATCACCGCGTAGGCGCGCCACGGGCGCCAGCCTTCCGCCCGTGCGATCGCCTCTCGCGCCGTCGGCACGCGACCGTTCGACGAGAGCGCCCGGCGCACGTGCAGGTCGCCCGCGGGAAACGCATCGGGCTCGCCGAGGCCGCGTAGCGCAAGGTATTGCGCGGTCCATTCGCCGATCCCCGGGAGGGCGGTGAGCCGGGCCACCGCGTCGTCCAGGTCCAGGAACGACCCGACGTCGAGCGTGCCGTCGGCGACCGCCGCGGCGAACGACCGCAGCGCCTCGGCCCGCTTGCCCGTGAGACCGAGCCGCTCGAGCGGCGCGCCGGCCAGCGCGGCCGCGGATGGGAAGAGATGAGTCAGGCCACCGGCCGGCCGGGCGAGCGGCGTCCCGTGGCTCGCCACGACCCGACCGAGAAGAGTCCGCGCCGCGGCGACCGAGACCTGCTGCCCCACGAGCGCCCGAACACCGGCCTCGAACGGATCGAACGAACCGGGCACGCGCACACGGCGCCCGTCGAGCGCGCGCCGCAAGCGCGGATCGGTTGACAGGTGTGCCGCGATGTCCTCCACGTTCGCGTCGAGATCGAACGCACGTGTCGCTCGCGCGACGATCCGGGGCAGCTCGACGGCGGCGGCCGCGGGGGCGAGCAACGTGACGCCGTCCGGCGCGTTTGCGCGAAGCTCGATCACCGCGGCCTCACCGCTCGCGAGCGCGATCGTGCGCCGGTACGACGTGTCCGTCACGTCCTCGACGCCGGCAATCGCGCGAGCGGCGAGGAACGCGAGCGTCGGCCCGGGATCGAACGGCGGCCGCGCCCAGAGACGGAGGGCGAGCGCGCCCTCCCGTTCGACGCTCGCCGGTCGAGCGCCGCGCCCGCGCAGCTCGACCGGTGTGCGGCGAAACGTTGCCCGCATCGCGTCGCGCAGTCGGCGGGCGCCGCCGAATCCCGCGGCGCGGGCGACCTGCTCGACCGGCAGGCTCGTCTCGGCAAGGAGCTTGCGCGCGAAGTGCGCCCGTCGCGACCGCGCGACCTCGAGCGGCGAGGCCCAGACCTGCTCGCTGAACAGTTGCCGCAGCCAGCGTGACGTCACGCCGAGTCGTGCGGCGAGCCGCTCGAGCGATCCGTGGGTCAGGACACCGTCGTCGATCAGTCGCAGCGCGCGGGTCACGATCGCCGACGTTCCCTGCCACGCAGCGGATCCCGGCGCGCTATCGGGCCGGCAACGCAGGCAGGCACGGAAGCCGGCCGACTCCGCCGCTGCGGGCGAAGCATAGAAGCGGACGTTGCTTCGCGACGGGAGCTTCGCCGGGCAACCGGGCCGGCAGTAGATGCCGGTCGTCGACACCGCGACGAAGAACCGTCCGTCGAAGCGCCGATCGCGCCCCCGGCAAGCCCGCCAGCAGATCTCGGGATCGAGCGTCATGCACCTGGTTGTACCACGGGGAGCCGCCGCCGACCGGCCGATTCCGGAACTGGAAGGCGCGCCCCGCCACGGTCCGTCCGGCCGTATAATCGCAGTCGCCATGGATGCATCGGGCTGGCTGGGCTGGGGGCACGAGCCAACTTGAAGCGACACCGGCTCCGTGCGCTGGTTCTTGGTTCGACCGCCCTTGTCCTGGCTCCACCGATCCAAGCGCTTGAGCTGCCGCCGAGCGGCATCTCCTACGCGATCGACGTGCGGATCGATCCGGCGACGCAGGGCCTCGCCGGACGCGAGACGATCCGCTGGACGAACCCGACGGATGCGCCCGTGGCGACGCTGCGGATGCACCTCTACCTCAACGCGTTCTCGCACACCCACACGACCTGGCTGCGCGAGGACGGCGTCGATTCGGAAGATCTCGATCGGGTATATCGAATCGCCGACGACCCATGGGGCTACATGGAGCCGCTGTCGATCGTCCAGCTCGTCGCGGAGGGCCGGCACGATGCGGCCTGGAAGCCGATCCAGCCCGACGACGGCAATCCGCTCGATCGCAGCCTGATCGAGATCGAGCTCCCGGATCCGGTGGCGCCGGGCGCGGAGACGCGGCTCGCGGTCGAGTTCGAAGGGCGCCTTCCCGTGCCGCTCGCGCGCACAGGTGCGCGCGACGACTTCCTTTTTCTCGCGCAGTGGTATCCCAAGATCGGCGTGCTCGAGCCCACGGGCGTGCGCGGAGCGACCGCGCCGCGCTGGGCGGCGCGGCAATTCCACGCCAAGACCGAGTTCTACGCCGACTTCGCGGACTACGACGTCACGATCGCGGCGCCCGAGGGCTGGATCGTCGGCGCGACCGGTCGCGAGGTCGGTAAGGCCGAGCCGGACGGATCGGGATTCCTGCGGCACCGCTACGCGCAGCGCGCGGTACACGACTTCGCCGCGGTCGTCGGTCGTGACCTCGCCGAACGGACCTATCGCATCGTGCCGGGCGGGGGAGGCCCGGCGGTCGACGTGCGGCACATCGTCCCCCGGGGCACCGACCACCAGATCCCGCGCTGGCAGGGGGCGCTCGTCGGCGCGATGAACGAGCTCGGTCGGCGGGTCGGTCCGTACCCGTACGACGTGCTCACCGTCGTCACGCCGCCGTTCGCGGCGGTCGGGGTCGGCGGCATGGAGTACCCGACGCTGATCACCGGCGCGTTCGGCGACCCGTTGTGGGATCGGTTCGACGGATTGCTGTTTCCCGAGACGACGGTGATCCACGAGTTCGTCCACCAGTACTTCTACGGCCTCGTGGCCACGAACGAGCAGGAGGAGGCGTTTCTCGACGAGGGCCTGACCGAGTACTGGGAGGTCGCGATCGCCGAGGCGCTCTACGGCGCCAGGAAGTCGACGGGCACCCTGTGGGGCCGGAGCATCTCTTCCGAGGACTTCTACTCTCTCGGAATCGAGACGGTTGCGGACCGCATTCGCGAGCCGATCCGCCGCACGCCGACGGCGCTTTACGCTCCACGGACATGGGGGGCGCAGGTGTACAGCCGCACGGCGATCACGCTCGTGACCGCCGAGCGGCTCTTCGGGCGCGAGGTCCTCGATCGCGTCTTCGCCGAGTACTTCCGGCGCTTCGCGTTCGGGCACCCAGATCTCGAGGACTTCCTGCGCGCCGCGCTCGACGCCGGGGGCGCCGAGCTGGCGGCCATGCTCGAGGAAGGCTTCTCGCGCGAGACGATCCCCGACTATGCGGTGACCGAGGCGACCGCGGAGCGGTGGAGCCCGCCGATCGGTCGCGTGACCACGACCGACGGCGTGGTGACGATCGACCGCGACGCGGGCGAGGAGCACGAGGAAGCCGGGCTCGACCCGGCCGCGCGCGAGGAGGACGGAAGCGTTCTCGTCGAGATCACCGATCCGGGCTGGGCCAGGGGAGGCGGCGCCGAGCACGGGACGGTGCGCCGCGTCCCGCTGGTGCCGGCGCGCGGCCAGCCCGATCCCGATCATGAGGCCGAAGACGAGTGGTTCGAGAGCAAGGTACTCGTCAGCGGCCCGGCGTGGGACCACCTCCCCGTCGATGTCGAGCTGCGCTTCGCCGACGGTGCGATGGTTCGCGATCGCTGGGACGGCAAGGCGGCGTGGCGCAAGTATCGAACCGTGCGGCACGCGCCGTTGGCCGACGTGCGCGTCGATCCGGAGCACCGGATCGTCGTCGACGTCGAGCCCCAGAACAACGCACGCTCGGTCGAACCCGACCCCGATTTCGTGAACGCCTGGGGCGCCTGGTTCGCGGCGCTCGCGCAATGGATCGCGGGAGGCGTCGCGGCATGGTACTGACGCCGGGCGCAAGATTGCTCGTGGCCCGCGTCTCGCTGATCGGGCTCGCGTCGCTCCCGACCGCGCTCGCGGTCCGCGGCAGTCTGGCCTCGGGCCCTGGCGCGGCGCCGTGGTTCACCGACGTCGAGGGCCGCATGCCGTTCGTCCACACCCTGCGCTTTTTCGCGGACCTCCCATCGATCGCTCCGATGCTCGTCTTCGCCGCCGCGCTCACCGTTCTCGGGAATCAGCTGCTGACGGCGGGAGCGCTCGCGATCTTCCTGAGCCGCTCGTCCGATCCCGACCGGGCAGGCGTTCTGCGCTCTGCGCGCAAGCACGGCCTGCGCCATCTCGGACCGTTCCTGCGGATCCTGGCCCTCGGTGTGGGGACGTCCGCGCTCGTCGTCTCGCTCGTGGGCGCCGCGATCGACGCGCTTGCTCATGTCGGCGAGCGCCGAGGCTGGACGGCCGCGACGATGATCCTGGTGCTCCCCGGGCTGCGCGTGCTCTCTGTCGCCGGGGGGCTGGCCACCGTCGGCGCAGGGATGCTCGCGGCACGTGCCCTCACCGTCGCCGACGGCCGGCGCCGAGTCCGGCGCACCGCGATCCTGGCTCTGCGCCTGTGCTGGCGTGCGAGGCTCCGCTGGGTCGGCCCTTTCGTCGTCGCGACGATCGCCACCACGGTCGGGTCGGGAGCGGTCGTCCTGGCCTGGTTCCAGAGCGCGCCGGCGGGAGCCGCTCTCCTGGGATGGCTCGGCCTGTGGGTCCTCGTGATCGTGGTCCAGGCCACGGTGTGGCTCTGGCTCGTCCACGGCGTCGCAGGCATCGTGGACGACCCGCGTGTGGCGGACCTCCGCAGCGTTCCGGACACTGCTTTCCGCTTCGTATCCCGCTGGCTCCGCCGTCGACCTTCCTATGGGTTGCACGGTCAGTAACGGGCCGTCGTTACGAACTCGACTATGGATCGGCCGTCCCGCAGGACGTATCGGGGGGATCGAAGGAGCTTCCCGTGCGCCCCTCGATCCGCTCTTCCGTCGGTCTCCTGCTGGTTGCCACCTGGTCGGTCGCCACTCCAGCGGCCGCCGCCCGCGACCGCTCGGTCGAAGCGCGCGGGACTCTCGACGTGCATCAAGAGGACGATTTCAACTCCGGAACGACGCGTCGAGGGTTCACACTGATCGAGAGCGGGAGCGGGGAGCGTTGGACGCTGCGCTTCTCGCCGGAGGGCGAGCCGCAGCTGCGCACGGGGTCGCACATCGTCGTGCGCGGTCTGCTCGTGGGGCGGGAGCTGCGGGTCGGCGGAGATCCGCGGCGGCCCGATGTCGAGGTCGTCGCGGCCGCGGAGGCTCCCGCCGCGACGCCCCGTCGAGCCGTGGTGCTCGTGGTCGACTTCAGCGACTCGGCCGTGTCGTGCAGCGACGCTTCGATCGCGAGCTTGATGTTCACCGGGGCGACGTCGGTTGACGGGCTGTATCAGGCGACGACGAACGGCCAGGTCTCGTTACCGGGCGACACCGACGGAAATGGCCAGCCCGACGTGTTCAGGGTTTCGATTCCGCGCAGCGTGTCCGAGAGCTGCGACGCCTACGGCTGGGCGGCCGAGGCCGAGGCCGCCGCGCCGGCGGCCGGCGTCGATCTTGCTCTCTACCAGCACCGAATCTTCGTCCTTCCGAGCAGCACTTCGTGCCCATGGGCCGGGCTGGGCAACGTCGGCTGCGGCGCGTGGTGCCGCGCCTGGATCAAGACCTGTAATGTCACCGATATCTATGCGCACGAGATCGGGCACAACCTCGACCTGGCCCACGCCTCGACCGATACGAACAACGATGGCGCGATCGACTGCGAGTACTGCGACACGTCGGACTTCATGGGCTACGGCGGTGTCGGCTACCGCATGACGAACGGGCCGCACCGGCACCAGAAGGCGTGGCTGCCACCGGACAAGATCGTCGAGGTGTCGACCGCGGGGACGTCGACGTGGGTCCTGTCGCCGCTGCAGGCCGATCCGGCGACGGCGCCATACCCGCAGGTGCTCAAGATCCACAAGGCCGACACCGGCGACTGGTACTATCTGAGCTACCGCCAGCGCGCGGGCTACGACGCCACGCTCGACGCGGCGTACGTCGATCGCACGAGCGTGCACCGCTATGCGGGCGCGGGTTACCACAACACGCTGCTCTTGGCCGCTCTCGCCGATACCTCGACGTTTTCCGACGTCCCTAACGGCGTGACCGTGCGGCAGGTATCGCACGACTCGATGTCGGCGACCTTGCAGATCGCGACGACGTGCATTGCCGTCGCGCCGACGGTCACCCTATCGCCGGCACGGCAGAGCGCGCAACCCGGCGTCGATCTGGCCTACACGGCGACCGTCACGAACCACGACCCGGCGGTGTGCGAGCCGTCGGCGTTCGATCTTTCTGCATCCGTTCCCACCGGCTGGAGCGGGACACTCTCCGGCGCGTCGCTCGTCCTCGCACCGGGAGAGCAGGGCCAGCGGACGTTGACCGCGCGCTCGGCCCTCGAGGCGACGGACGGTGACGGCTCGATCGAGGTCGCCGCACACGACGCGAGCGAATCGACCCATGGCGGATCGGGATCCGCGATCTACGCCGTCGACGGCACGGCGCCCTCGGCACCCACGAGCCTGGCCGCGGCGATCCGACGCAAGACGGACGTCGAATTGCTGTGGATCGCGGCCCAGGATGACGGTTCGGGCGTCGCGTCGTATCGAGTGCTCCGGAACGGCTCGCTCGTCGCGACGACGTCGTCGACGACCTGGATCGACCGCGACACGACCTCGAGTCAGACCTACGACTACCTGGTGGCCGCGCTCGACGGAGTAGGCAACGAGTCCGGGCCGAGCAACACGGCGCGCGTGACGATCGGCGGCACGCGGGGCGGATCGAAGGAGATCTGCACGGACGGACTCGATAACGACGCCGACGGCCGGATCGACTGCGCGGACTCCGACTGCGCTCGCTCGCGCAACTGCCGGTAGCGCGAGCGGCGATCGACCCGATCCGTCTCCGAGAAGGTCGGGCAGCGCCGCGTCAGTCGGAGCAGAAGCGCGGCCGCTTTTGCTCGACACCGCAGAAGCCGACCCCGGACAGCGCTCGCGGCACGCCGCCGGAGGAAAACCCGTGCCCCCCCTCCGTCAGGACACCCGAGGGCTGCGAGACGCCCACGATCGTGAACCACAGCAGCTCGTCGGGCCCCGGTTCCGGTAGGGACACGACGTCCGTGTCGTGGACGTCGCAGATCGCGCCGGTGTAGCTCTGGAAGCTGACCGGCGGTGAAAGGCCGTAGAGCAGGTTGTAGGTCGTGGCCGGGCATCGAACGGCGTCGTAGAACAGCTGCTCCCCGCCCGTACCGCCCTGCTCGCGGCCCACGAGCAACGGCTGCCCCGGGACGACCACCCCGTCCGGGCGATGGGCCACCCCGGGGATGTCCGTGAGCACTGTGGGAGCGGAGACGCTGTTGTTCTCGTAGTTCGATTCGACGAGCGAGCGTTCGGCGTTCACGGTGACGTCGATCACGTAGGGCCCGTTCGGCGCACCTGTGACGTCGATCCATTGACAATCGAGGTTGCTCTGGTAGACATCCGACCAGCCGCGCTGGATCCCCTGATCGTCACAGTCGTACCGCCGCTGCAACGGGACCCACGGATCACTCAGGAAGCGAAAGGAATCGGCCAGACAGAACGCCTGCTTGTGCCCGAGGACGTCCGGGTGCCCCGCCGTCGAGCGAAGCCGGTAGTCGGCGAAGCCCTCGATATGGTAGTGGCCGTGACAAGGACTGAACACGAACGGCGGGTAGTCGCCGGGCGGCCCGAGCGACAGATCGGTTTGGGAAAAGTTGATGACCTGGGTCGGGAAGCGCAACAGCTTGCGCACGCCGGGAGCGCCGACGCAGCCCTCGACGATCGCGCAGTGGCCCGGCGGAAAGTAGCGTTCCTCGATCACGAGGAACAACGAGAACGCCCCGTCGGGGATGAGGTCTGGCTCCTGGGCCCCGAGCGACATCTCGGCCCCGAGGGCCACGGCGACGAGGAAGGATCCAGAGAGGCCGCGCACCACTCTCCGCCAGCCTGGCCTCATCGAGATCGCCCCCAGAGGTGGTTATACGTCGATCGCCGCCCGCATGCTACAAGCGCCGCGGGGCGTCCTCGACGACGCGCACCGTGTCGCGCGCGATGAGCAGCTCCTCGTTCGTCGGGATGACCCAGGCCGCGAGGCGCGAGCCGGCGCGGCCGATCTCACCCGTGCGGCCATCGACGACAACCGCATTCCGTTGCGCGTCGATCTCGAGGCCGATCCACTCGAGCCCGGCGGCGACGCGGGCGCGGATCGCGGGCGAGTTCTCGCCGATGCCCCCGGTGAACACGACCGCCTCGGCGCCCCCCATCGCCGCCAGATAGGCGCGATCCTCGAGCGGCGTGAACCCCATCGAGGTGTCCACCGAGTCGCCGTTCTCGATCGCGCACGCCGAGCAGCCGTTGCCGAGGTGCAGCGTGACGATCCGCACCTGCTCGCGCGGGATCCCACGCAGCTTGCGGAAGCGATAGGCCACATCGGTGCGACGTGCCGTGGAATCCGGAGCGGCGGACCTTGAAGCGCCGGTAGTACTGGTAGGGGATCCCGTACAGGTATGCCATCTCCGGCAGGGTCGAGTGGAACGCGGTGTCGAACACCGCGACCTGCGGCACGCCGTCGCCCAAGAGCTCGCGCGCCGCGCGAATGCCCCTCAGGTTCGCCGGGTTGTGCAGCGGCGCCAGCTCGACGCAATCCTCGATGCCCGCGATCACGTCGTCGTCGATGCGCACCGAGGCCCGGAAGCGCTCCCCGCCGTGAACCACGCGGTGCCCGACCGCATGGACGTCGGCCACCGAGCGCACCGATTCGATGCCCGAGTCGGGCGAGACGACCCAGCCCAGGATCCTGTCCACTGCCTGCCGATGGTCGCGCAACGGCGCGTCCTCGAGAGTCTGCTCCCGACCCTCTGCCTGAAGCACGATCAGCGCGTGGCCCGAGATGCGCTCGATCCGCCCGTGGGCCAGGCGACGATCGGCGTCGGCGGCGGTCGTCGCAAGATCGGTCTCGATCAGCTGGAATCGGACACTCGAGGACCCGCAGTTCAGAACGAGGACGTGCATCAGACGCTGTCCACCAGGGCTAGCTGTCCATCAGCTTCCGGTAGCGCGACAGGTACTGGAGCGCGGCCGCGCGGTCGTCGGCCTGCTCGCACAGGCGCGCCAGGTTGAAGTACGCGTCGGCGTAGTCCGGGTCGATGGCGATCGCGTCGAGGTAGGCCTGCCGGGCGACGTCGAAGCGCCGCTGGTCCTCGAGCGAGACCCCGAGGTTGTAGAGTGCGGTCACGTTCCGCGGGTCGTAGGTCAGCGCGATGCGGAAGTGCGCCTCGGCCAGGTGCAGCTCTGTGGCCACGTGGAGCAGCCGGCCGAGGTTGACGCGCGCCTCGACGTGGCTCGGTCGGAGATCGAGCGCCCGCGCGTAGGCCAGCCGCGCCTGCTCGGCCGCCGTGGGCTCGAGGTCGACGCCCAGCTCGAACCAATCGTCCGCGCTGAGGCCCTTGCGCGCGGCGACCGCTTCGGCGAACGACTCGCGCGCGCGCGGGGCGGCCCTCTCCACGAGGTCCGACACGTCGAAGTTGAACGCCGCCTGTCCCGATTCGGCATCCCACAGCGCGTCGCCGTCGAGGACGACCAAGCGATCGCCCTGGGCACGGATCTGCACGGCGGACAGCGGACGGCCGTTCGGGAGCTGGCGCTTCAGGTCGCGCAGCGCGGCATGGACCCGGCGCTCCGGGACGCTCGACGCCTGCAGCTCCTTCGCCGTACGCAACAGCACCAGGTCCTGGAACGAGAAGCGGTGCTCACCGCGCGGGCCGCGGCCCGGCTCGAGGAACCCGGCGCGCGCCATGGCCCGCACGCGGTTCACGGGCAGGTCGAGCAGCCTCGCGACGTCCTTGGCCGTGTAGCCCTTCATCTCTGGTTCGGGTCCGAGCGCGCGCCCGGAAACGCGGGCGGTGACGAGGTCAGCGTGCCTTGCGAGCCTTCTGCGTGGCCACGCCGCGGGCTTTCGCGGCGGTGCTGCGGGCGGGCTTGCGATCGGCTCCACCCGACAGGCTCGCCTTGAGCGCTTCCATCAGGTCGATCACCTGCGCCCGCGGCTCCTCGGTCGGCTCGGCACGGATCTCCTGACCCTCGACCTTGCGCTCGATCGCCGCGAGCATGCGCTTGCGGACCTCGTCCTCGTAGGCCTCGGGACGGAACGTCTCGGAAACGGCCTGATCGATGATCTGGAGCGCGAGCTTCAGCTCCGGGTCCTTGATCTCGGCGGTCCCGAGCGGGATCTCGCCGATCGCCCGGACCTCGTCGGCGTAGCGCAACTGCTGCATCACGAGGCCATCCTCGACCGGACGCAGCAGCACCAGGTACTGCTTGCCCCGCGCCGCGAACTTGGCGATCGCGGATCGCCCGCTCTTCTTGAGCGCGGTGGAGAGGAGCTTGTAGGCCCGGTCCCCGCCCTTGTCCGGCCCGATGTAGAAGCTCGTCTCGAAGTAGATCGGGTCGATCTTGGAGGTGGGCAGGAACTCCGTGATCTCGATCGTCTGCGTCGGCCGCTCCTGCAGCGCCTTCATCTCCTCGTCCGAGAACAGCACGTACTGGCCTTTGGCGAACTCGTACCCCTTGGCCATGTCCGAGCGCTCGACGATCGTCCCGTCCTGCGGGCAGATGTATTGCTGCTTGAGTCGCGAGCCGCAGGTCTTGTGGACCAGGTTGAAGTGGACGCCCGACGACGACTCGCCCGACGAGTAGATCTTGGCCGGGATCGAGACGAGGCCGAACGAGATCGTGGCCGAGGAAATCGCGCGTGCGCTCATGACCGCAGATCGTAACATAGGTCGGCGTAAGGACTTGCCGCCATCAATCCGCCGTGGCGAAACATACACGAAAGCCAGAGCGCTCCTCTTCTTCTTCGCCCGACCGCCTTGCCCCGTATCGCGGGAAGCGCTCGGCCGAGCGGACGATCGAGCCGTTCCGCTCCGCCCCGGCGCCCGCCCGCGCCGGGCTGTTCGTCGTCCAAAAGCATGCGGCCCGCGCGATGCACTACGACTTCCGGCTCGAGCTCGACGGAGTGCTCGTGTCCTGGGCCGTGCCCAAGGGTCCGTCGCTCGATCCGGCCCAGAAGCGCCTGGCCGTCCACGTCGAAGACCATCCCCTCGACTACGCCGACTTCGAAGGGCTGATCCCTGAGGGCAACTACGGCGCGGGCGCCGTGATCGTCTGGGACATCGGCCGCTGGGAGCCGGTCGAGGACCCCCGTGCGGGGATGGTGAACGGCAAGCTGCTCTTCGACCTCTTCGGATACAAGCTGCGCGGCCGCTGGACGATCTTCCGCACGAAGGGCGACGGCAAGCAGTGGCTGATGATGAAGAAACCCGATGCGGCCGCGAGTGCGACCGCCGCTCCGCCCGAGCAGTCGGTCCGCTCGGGGCGGACCGTCGAGGATCTGCGGGACGGCTTGGATCCAGCGGGCAAGCTACGCGAACGGATCGCGCGGCACGGCGCGCTCGCGGGATGGCCGCGGGTCGAGGCGCTCGAGCCGATGCTGGCCCAGCCCCGCGAGCGCGCGTTCACGCGCCCGGGATGGTTGTTCGAGATTAAGTACGACGGCTTCCGGCTGCTCGGTGTGCGAGATGGGCCGCGGGTCCGCCTGACCTACCGGCGCGGGAACGACGCGACCGCGACGTTTCCAGAGATCGCGGACGCGATCGGGGCACTTCCCTACGACCGGTTCGTGATCGACGGCGAGGTGGTGGCGCTCGACGAGACGGGGCGACCGGGGTTCCACCGACTCCAGGAGCGAGTACACCTGTCGCGTCGCGAAGATATCCGGCGGGCCGGGTTCGAGCGACCGGTGACGTACTTCGTGTTCGACCTCCTGGCGTTCGAGAGCGCGGACCTGCGCTCCTTGCCGCTCGCCGCGCGCAAGGCGCTGCTGCGCGAGCTCCTCCCGCCGGCCGGGCCGCTCTGCTATTGCGACCACATCGAGGAGCGTGGCGAAGCGATGTTCGAGGCCGCGCAGGCGATGGGCCTCGAGGGGATCGTGGCCAAGCGCGCGGACTCCGCGTACCGCGCGGGTCGCTCGGACTCCTGGATCAAGATCCGCTCCGACCGTACGGGCGACTTCGTCATCGTCGGCTACAGCCCGCCCGAGCGGGCGCGCTCGGGCTTCGGCGCGCTGCACCTCGCGGTGAGCGACGGTCAGGGACTCCGGTACGCGGGCCGCGTCGGCAGCGGCTTCACGCAGGACGACCTGCGCCGCCTGCACCCCGCGCTCGACGCCGAGCGCCGGCCCGATCCACCATGCGCGGGCGAGACGCCCAAGGGCGCCGGACACGTCTGGGTCGAGCCGCGGCGCGTGTGCGAGGTGCGCTTCAAGGAGTGGACCCCGGCGGGGCAGCTCCGGCACCCGGTGTTCCTGCGCGAGCGGGCCGACAAGCGTGTCGAGGAGTGCGAGCGGCACGACGGGCCGGCGCTCGCGCCGCCCGAGCGCGTCGCGCTCGAGCCACCGCGGCGCGAGGTGACCGTCACGAATCCGAACAAGGTGTTCTGGCCGGACGAGGGGTACACGAAGGGCGACCTCGTCGCGTACTACCGCACGATCGCGCCGTGGCTCGTGCCGTACCTGAAGGACCGGCCGGTCGTGCTGACGCGCTACCCCGACGGGATCCGCGGCAAGAGCTTCTTCCAGAAGGATGCGCCGGCGTTCGTGCCCGACTGGATCCGTACCGAGCGCATGTGGAGCGAGCACGCGCAACGCGAGATCCACTACTTCGTGTGCGAGGACGAGGCCGCGCTGGCCTACCTGGCGAACCTGGGCACGATCCCGCTGCACCTGTGGTCGAGCCGCGCGTCGGCGCTGCAGACCCCGGACTGGTGCATCCTCGATCTCGACCCGAAGGACGCGCCGTTCGCGCATGTGATCGAGATCGCGCGCGCCGTGCGCGCGCTGTGCGACGAGATCGGCATGCCGAGCTTCGTCAAGACGAGCGGATCGACCGGGCTCCACGTGCTACTCCCGCTCGACGGAACCCTGACTTACGAGCAGTCGCGACGGCTCGGCGAGATCCTGGCCCGCGTGATCGTGGGTCGCCTACCGAAGATCGCCACGATCGTGCGCTCACCCGGCTCACGGGGCGGGCGCGTCTACGTGGACTATGTGCAGAACGGGCACGGGCGCCTGCTCGTGTCGCCGTTCTCGGTGCGGCCGCTCCCTGGCGCGCCGGTTTCGACGCCGCTCCGCTGGAGCGAGGTGCGCGCGGGGCTCGAGATCAAGAAGTTCACGATCCAGAGCGTCCCGAAGCGCATGGAAAAGCTCGGCGCGGATCCGCTGGCCCCCGTGCTCGCTGCGGAGAAGCCGGATCTGCCTGCCGTGCTCGCCGCGCTCGCGGAACGGCTCGACCGCGGGTCGGGCTAGATCAAGAGCACCGAGGCCAGCCGGCGCTGGTAGGCTCGCGTCAACTCGTGGTCCGGGCCGAGGAAGTGGAACAGCGCGACGGCCGCTCGCCGTGCGAGCCCGTCGCGGTAGGACCGGTCGGCGACGACCACGTCGACGAGGCTCGCGAACGTGCGATCGAGATCGTGAGCGACGAGAGCCGCGCGCGCAGCTGCGAGGGGTGGCGCGATGGCCGCCGGCTCGTCGTCGCGCCGCTCGGCGAGGTCGGCGACGCTCTCGACGTCGGTCGCGAGCTCGGCATCGGCCGACGCGGGTAGGTCGCGCAGCAGCGCGCGCGCCCGCGCGGGATCGGTCGCGGCCAGTGTCTGCGCGAGCCGCAGGCGCGCGATCGACAGATCCGGGTTCGCTGCGACGAACGTCTCGAGCTCCGGGAGGATCGCGCGGCCGCGCTCGATCCAGTCGCGCGCGAACGCCGCGAGTCGCTCGAGTCGCGGGTCGGGCAGGTGCGCCTCGAGCCAGCGCTCGACCTCGGGTCGCGGCAGCGCTCCGACGAACTGCGCCACGAGCCGCCCCTGGTCGAACAGGTGCACCGCCGGGATGCCTCGGACGCCGAGCCCGGCGGCGAGATCCTGGTTCTGGTCGACGTCGACCTTGACCAGCTCCCAGCGCCCCGCGGCGCTCGCGGCGAGGTCTTCGAGGATCGGTCCGAGCATCCGGCACGGCGCGCACCACTCGGCCCAGAAGTCCACGACGACGGGAACCGCCTGGCTGCGCTCGAGGACCGTGACCGCGAAATCGAGCCGTTCCTCGCTCACGCTCGCTCCCCGGGCGCCAGCAGTTGGCGCAAGGCGTCCCCCAGGACCTCGTATTCTTCGTCGCGATTGTACGCTTGCGCCGACACGCGCAGCGTCCGCCGCGGCGGGGCGGGCCAGGGGAAGACCGGGGTCTCGATCCGGTACCGGTCGTACAGCTCACGCTGCAGCGGATCGACGTCGAAGATCGAGCGTTCCGCGCTCGATCCGTCGGGTGGGAGCGGGACGGCCACGAGCGAGCCGATCATCTCGTCCGGTGCGGGCGGATCGATCCCGAGCGCCGAGCAGAGCACGCCGCGGGCGCGAAGCGCACGCTCGCGATTCCGCCGGCGCAGCTCGGCAAAGCCGCCCGGGAACAGGCCTCCCAGGAACCGGATCGCCGACGGGACGCACAGGGGCGCGGTCGGATCGAGCGTGCCGGTCCAGGCGAACTCGAGCTCGAACCGCGAGCGGTCGGTCCGCGACGAAGTCGCGCCGTGGCTGATGACGACCGGACGCACGCGCGACTGCAGGTCGCGGCGCACGTAGAGGAACGCGGCGCCCTTCGGCGCGCACAGCCACTTGTGGCAGTTGCCCGTGTAGTACGCCGCGCCGATCCGCGCGAGGTCGAGCAACAGCATGCCCGCCGCGTGCGCGCCGTCGACCAGAGTGTCGATGCCTCGCGCGGCGAGCTCGCGCACGATGCGCTCGATCGGGAGGACGAGCCCGGTCTCGCTCGTCACGTGGTCGATGAGAGCGAGGCGCGTGCGCGACGTGACGCTCTCGAGCACCGTCTCGACGACGCGGTCGGGGGAGTCGAGCGGAAACGGGACGCGGGCCACGGCGACGCGCGCGCCGGCCCATGCGGCCGCGAAGTCGACCGCGTTCCGGCAGGCGCGATACGCGTGGTCCGTGGCCAGGATCTCGTCGTCCGGTCCGAGGCGCAGCGAGCGCACTACGGAGTTGACGCCTGTCGTCGCGTTCGGGACGAAGACGACATCGCGAGCGTCCGCGCCGAGAAACGCCGCCACCTCGGTCCGCGCGGTGTCGAGCAGCCCCTCGAGATCGCGCGCCAGGAACTGGACCGGTTGATGCTCCATGCGCTCACGCAGCCGCGCCTGTTCCGCGAGCACCGGAATGGGGCAGGCGCCGAACGAGCCGTGGTTCAGGAACCGCACGGCGGGGTCGAGCCCCCAGAAGCGCCGAGGATCGTCCGCGTTGCCCGGGTCCTGCATGGCCAGGACGGTACACCACTCCTCGCAAAAAACGCCCGGGGCTCGAAACAATCCGCCGGTTGAGGCGTTGAAGAGAGTGGGGCCGAGCGAGGACCGATCATGAGGAGACGAAGCAGGCTGGGTTGGCTCGCGGGACTCGCGCTGACCGCGATCGTCGCCGCAACCGCCGCCGCGGCCGGCGACCTCGGACGCTGCCAGACGGCCGAGGTTCCGGGTCCCGTGGTCCTGCCCGATGGCTCGGTGCACGAGTCGGGCGCGATCCAAGTCTGCCTCAGCCGCGCGTACTCGCCGGTCGCGGGATTGCACGAGGTGTCGGTCGACGGCCGGCCGATCGGCCTGTTCCTCGGCCGAGAATACCCGCTCGAGTCGCGCCGCGATCACGAGCCGTTCCTGCTGCTCGTGCGCGACGGGGGGCGGCTCGCGCTGCGAGGCTACGCCGCACGCGGGAGTGTGCACGACCTCGCGCCGGCTCGCTCCGCGGATGGGGTGTTCTCGGTGAGCGCGAGCTGGCAGCTTCTCGCAAAGATCTGAGCTCTCCCCCATCACCCCGGTCGGGTCGGCCGCGCGGCCTCCCTTCCCCCCTGTCCGCGCGTCCGATCGGGGGGAATTCCGGGCGGGAATTCCGGAGTTCAGCGGTCGCGGAGAGCTCGACGCGCTCGTCGACGAGGCCCACGCGGCGGGGTTGCCTGTCGCGGCCCACGCGGCGACGGACGAGGGGATCCTCCGCGCCGTGCGCGCGGGCGTGGCGACGATCGAGCACGGCACGAGTGCGACGGCGGAGACGCTGCGCGAGATGCGAGAGCGGGGCGTCGTGCCGTGCCCCACGCTCGCCGCGTCCGACGCGGTGGCGCGCTACGCAGGGTGGAATGGCAACGACCCCGAGCCCGAGCGGACCCAAGAGTCGCGCGCGATGTTCGCGCGCGCGCTGGCATCGGGCGTGACGATCGCGTGCGGGAGCGATGCCGGGGTGTTCGCCCACGGCGACAACCTGCGCGAGATCGAGCGGATGGTGGCCTACGGCATGTCGCCCGGTGCGGCGCTCCGCTCCGCGACGGTCGTCGCCGCGAAGGTGCTGGGTCGCCAGGACCAGCTCGGCCGCATCGCTCCTGGACACGTTGCCGACCTGGTCGCCGTGCGCGGGGATCCGCTGCGTGACCCATCGGCCCTGCGGAATCCCGCGGTTGTGATCCGGGCCGGCGTCCTCGTCCACGACGGCGCGTGCTGAGGCCTGGCGGATTCGGGTCGAGTGGCCTTAGCATCTCCGGATGCTCCACCCACGCGCGGCCGCGGTTCTCGACTACTGGCTCGGCGATCTCGATCAGACCGCCAAGTACTTCGCGCAGCGGAACGGACTGTGGTTCGGCGCCGACGAGCGCGTGGACGAATTCATCCGTCGGACCTTCGGGACCGATCTCGACGCCGCGGTCGCGGGCGGGCTGCGCTCATGGGAGGAGACGCCGAAGGGCAGCCTGGCCCTGATCGTGCTCCTCGATCAGTTCTCGCTCCAGCTCTACCGCGAGCAACCGCGCTCCTACGAGCAGTCCGCGCTCGCCGTGCCGATCGCCGAGCGCGTGCTCGAGAAGGGCTGGGAATGGGTCCTCACCCCCGCGGAGCGGGTGTTCCTCTACCTCCCGTTCGAGCACGCCGAAGACCTCGCGCAGCAGGAGCGCTCGGTCGCGCTGTTCGAGACGCTGGCCCGCGGCGCGCCGCCCGAACTGCGCATCGTGATGGAGGACTACCACCACTGGGCCGTGCGACACCACCGCGTCGTCGCCCGCTTCGGCCGGTTCCCCGACCGCAACGAAGTGTTCAACCGTCCAAGCACGTCCAACGAAGCAGCATTCCTGGCCTCAGACGAGGCTCCATTCTGAGCGGTCAGGTCTTGAATCCCGGTGTCACCACGGACACAAAGAATCAAGACCTGACCCCAATTGGGAGGCGATGGGATGGAAGTTCGAAGGGCCGCTTCGCGGGAGCGAATGCTCGTGCTGCTGCTCCGGCTCGGCGCGGGCATGATGCTCCTTGCGCTGATCGCGATCGTGCTCCCCACGTCCTGGATGGTCGCCATGCACGCCTGGCTCGGGATGGGCGAGCTGCCGCGCGCGGGAATCGTCGAGTACTTGACGCGATCGGTGTCGGCGCTCTACGCGCTCCACGGCGGCCTCTTGCTCGTCCTGTCGCGGGACGTGCGGCGCTACGCCGGCGTGATTACTTACCTGGGCGGGGCGAACGTGCCTCTGGGCGTCGTTCTCCTGGCGATCGACCTCCACGCCAGCATGCCGTGGTACTGGACGATCGGCGAGGGGCCGCCGGTGACGCTCTTCGGGGTCTCGATCCTCGCTCTCGTCCGGTCGCTCCCCCCCAGGCCTCGCCCGTAGACCGTCGCCGGGCTTCGCGGTATCGTGGGGCCAGCGATCCGGCCGGGGCCGGCTCGGCCGCGGGGTTCGCGCACGATGACGGCGCAGAGTGGCCAGCCCTCGGCGGAACCGACGCCCACGGCTCTGCTACGCGAGCGGATCCGTCGAGACGTCGCCCGGTTCTGCCCCCCGTGGCTGCGGAACGAGATCGACGACATCGTCCAGGTGGCGTGGATGCGCCTCGAGGCGGCGCGAGGAAAGGATGACGGAAGAAGCAGCCCCGGAGCGACTCTGATCACGAGGGTCGCGTTCTGCGCGACCATGGACGAGAGGAGACGCCTGCGTCGCCGGCGGGAGGTCGCCCTGGAGGAGTCGGGAGAGGTGGTGGGCCCCGAGCGGGAGCAACCCTCGTACGCCGCCCGTGCAGCCGAGATTCGCCGCGCGATCGGCGAGTGCCTCGTCGCGATGCGTGAGGGACGAAGCCTCGCGGTGACCCTGTACCTGCAGGGGCACGGCACGGCGTCGGCCGCGCGGCTCCTGGGGTGGGGGGCCGTCAAGACCGAGAATCTGATCTATCGCGGTCTAGCCGACCTGCGTCGCTGTCTCGCCGCGAAAGGGGTCGCGCCGTGAGGCTCGACGAGGCGTTCCGCGCCGGCGAGGACGACCCGCCGTCCGACGCGGCGGCGTGCCCGAGCGTGGAGCGCATCTGGGATGCGGTCCACGGCGACCTGGCCTCGACGCCGATGCGCGATGTGATCCAGCACCTCCGGGTCTGCGGTCCCTGCGCGGCTGAATGGCGTGCGGCGATGGACCCCGAGGTGCGAGGGGCGGAGGCCGCGCTCATCGCGCCGTGGCGACGCTGGGCTCCGCTCGCCGCAGCGGCCGTGCTCGTGGTTGGCGTCGGGCTCGTCGTCGTGCTCGACCACGTCGATCACGTACCCGGCGTCGAGTCGATGCGGGCCACCGTCGGGCGCGGAATACAGTCGCTCATCGGCGACGATGCGGTTCTGCCGCGGGAGCGGTTCCTCCTGCGCTGGGCGGCCGTGGAGGAAGACGCGCGCTATACGGTGAAGGTCGACCTCCGCGACCTGACGCCCGTGACCGTCGCACGGGATCTCCACCAGCCCGAATTCCTCGTGTCCGCCGAGGCGTTGAAGAACGTCCCGTCGGGCGCGACGCTCGTCTGGCGCGTCGAAGCGACGCTCGTCGACGGTAGTCGCGTCGCGTCGAAAGCCTTCCTCGCCCGTCTCGAGTGAGTCGCGGACGATGCGACCGGCACGGATCGTGTTGCCCGCGCTGGTCCTGCTGGCCGTTCCGGCAGCCGCGGGGGTCGACCTCGAGAAGGCCGCTCCGAAGTCCTTCGGCGATTGCGACGCGCTCGCGAGCGCGCATCCCCTCGACCGCGAGGCGCTGCGCTGCTTCTACGTCATCGGCAATCGGCTCGGTCAACGCGAGGACGCGGCGCGGCGTCTCGAGGCGCTGCTCGCGGTTCGGCCGGAGAGCGCATGGCCCCGCCACTGGCTCGCGCGGATCTACCTCGACCAGAGCGTGAAGCGTGACGAGGCGGAGGGCCTGCTGGAGAGAGCGATCGAGGAGTTCGCGTCCGCGGGCGACGCCACGGGCGAGGTCTGGTCGCGAGGCTATCTCGGATTCTCGTATCGCAATCGACGTCGATACGCCGAGGCCCAGGCCGTGCTCGAAAAGGCCCTCGACGTCGCGCGCGGCTCCGGCGAGCCGGAGCTCGTCGTTTCGGCGCTCATCGAGCTCGCGTGGCTCGGACGCGACCAGGAGGATCTGCGGTCGGCCTGGGCACACATCAAGGAAGCGGAGGCGGCGTTGCCCCCCGACGGCTCGGCCTCCAACCGAGCCCGCCTCCTCCAAGCGCTGGGCGCCTTCTCCTACGACACCCGCCGGTACTCCGACGCCTGGGACTACTATCGACGGCAACGCGAGTTGGTAAAAGCGGGAGATCCCGCATGGGAAGCGGGGATCCTGCGCAACCTGGCGCTCGTGGCGGGGAAGCTGGTACCGGAGGGACGGCTGAGCGACGACGATTTTTGCCGGCTGAGGCAGGAATCGCTCGACGCGGCCGTACGGGCCGGCAACCGCCACGCGGAGGTCGGCGCTCGGTTGTTGCTGGCGAGCCATCTCCGAGGCGCGGAGGCGCTCGAGGAGGTCCGCCGCGCCGTGGCGCTCGCCCGTGAACTCGAGCACCCCGACCTGTGCTGGGCGCTGTGGCTTTTGGCTCAGGAGACCGCGAAGCTCGGACCTGCACGCTACGACGAGGCTTTCGGTCACGCTGAGGAGGCGATCGCCCTGGCGCGTTCGACCGGAGACCGCGTCCGGATGTGTCAGGGTCTCGTCGTCCGCGCGGCCATGCGGATGGTGCGCGGACCGCGCGACCGCGGGATCGCCGAGACGCTCGAGGCGCTCGACGCGATCGAGAAGGGGCGCGACGTGCAGCTCGACCGCGACGCCCGGATGCGCATCTTCGCCCGCCATGCTCACGTGTACCGGCGCTTCGCCTCCCAGCTGATCGGCGATCCGGACGCACCGCCTTCCCGCGGCGATCTGGGGCTCGCGTTCTCGGTGCTCGAGCGGCTCCGCGCGCGGGAGCTGCTCGACAGCCTCGACGCGGCGCGAGGCACGGGCGAACACACGCTCGGCGGTCCACGGACGGCGGAACGGTCCCGCGTCCTCGAGGAGATCGCAGGCGTTCAGCGGCGCCTCGTGGCGCCGAGCCTCGCGACGGGTGAGCGGGAATCGCTCTTCCTGCAGCTCGAACGCCTGGAGCTCCGCGAGGCCGGGCTGCGGGAGGAGATCGCCAGCGGGGATCCGGGCTTCGCCGCCCTCCGCCGTCCGAGCTTCGCGACGCTCGCCGACGTCCAGGCGACGCTCGCGCCCGACCAGGCCATGGTGGTGTTCGTGGCCGGACAGGAGGGAAAACGGGACCCGAACATCGGTCGCTTCGATCTGGGATTCTTCGCTCTCGCCCTCACTCGCGCCAGCGTCGAGCGGTTCGCACTTCCACGAGCGGAAATCCTCTCCGCAGAAACCGAGGTCCTCCTCAGCCTGGTCGAGAGGCGGGACCGTTCGGAGCGTGAAGGTCTGGAGCGCCTGTACCGCGAGCTGATGCAGGAGATCGTCGAGGCGCTCCCACCGGACGTCGACCGGCTCGTTCTCGTACCCGACGGGGTCCTGAACCGTCTGCCCTTCGACGCCTTGATCGATCCGCACACGGGGCGGCCGCTCGGCGCGCGCTACGAGATCTCGCTCGCGCCGTCGGCCACGACGTGGCTGCGGTGGAAGCGAGCCAAGGCGGGGGCACCCGAGCGGGTCCTGTTCGCGCTGGCCGATCCGACGCTCCAGGCGGCGAGCGAAGGGACATCGTCCGTGCGTGGGACGAGTGTCCTCGGCCAGGCGCTGCTCCTCGGCCCGCTGCCGCATGCCCGTGGAGAGGTCCGTGCAATGCTCCAGCGCCTCGGCGGAGAGGGTCAGATCCTGCTCGGCGACCAGGCTACGGAACGAGCGGTCAAGGAGGCACACCTCGCCGGCTTCCGGATCCTGCACGTCGCGGCCCACGCGATCGTCGACGACGAGTACCCGGAGCGGTCGGCGATCGTGCTCGCGCGGGGCGCGCCCGAGCAGGACGGCCTGCTCCAGTTCCGCGAGATCTTGGACCTCGACCTCGAGGGCCAGCTCGTCGTGCTCTCCGCGTGCCGCAGCGGGTCGGGCGCGGTCATCGGCGGCGAAGGCGTGATGGGCCTCTCCGCGGCGTTTTTCCACGCCGGCGCGCGGGCCGTCGTCGCGAGCCTGTGGCCGATCGGAGACGAGGATCTCTTCAAGCTCGTCGGGGAGCTCGGTCGCCACCTGGGCCGGGGTGACTCGGTCGGGGTTGCACTGAGCCGTGCTCGTCGCAGGCTGATACGAGAAGGCGCGCCCGCCGCCGCGTGGGCCGGGCTCGTCGTCCTGGGCGACGCCGACCTGACGCCGTTCCCACGGGTGGAGCGACCCGAGCCACGACCGCTACTCGGCTGGGTCATCGTCTTGCTGGCGACGGGCGTTCTTGCCTTGGCGTTTTTCCTCCGACGGCGGGCTCACACCCGCGCCTCGCAAGCCTGACCTCGTCGCCCGTGCTGTGGGGGAACCGTGACGGAATCCCCCGGGTCGCGACGAATCTTCAGATAGGACCAGCGCGCGCGAGAGGGGTCCGGGACGATCGATGATGAGGAGACTCGCCATGATCCTGAGAATCGTCACGGCTGCTCTTCTTCTGATGATCCCTCCCGCGCTCGCTCAGGTACTGATCAACATCGACGCAGCGACGAACGACTCGTCGCTCCCCGTGATCGTGCCGGTGGCCCCCGGAACCTACCAGGCCAAGTTGGTCCCCGGGTATCCCGGCGCGCTCTACAGCGCGTGGAGCAACGACAGCAACGAGGCCGGCACCTGGGGCACACACCATTGCATTCGGCGCACGAGCGACGGCCGGCTCTTTTTCGGCGGGCGTGCGGCCGCCGCCGATTCCCCCGGGCAGGCCCTCTCGCGCACGCCGAACCGAGCGGTCCTCGTGAACGTGCCCACGCCCCAGAACCTGGAGTTCTACGTTTCCGAGTCGACGCTCGCGAACAACCTGGGCGGCGTATCGGTGCTCCTCGAGCCCGTGGCGACCCAACCGGGCCGCATCGGCGCGGATCCCGCGGGCGTCCTCAGAGGCTCGAAGGTCCCGATGCCGGATGACCTCAGGCTCGAGTGGGGACCGAGCTGCTCGTCCTCCGCCACCGACTACGCGGTGTACGAGGGGACCCTCGGGAGCTGGGGGAGCCACGTGCCGAACCGCTGCACGACCGCCGGGGCGACCTCGACCGTGATCACGCCGATGCCGGGAGACTCCTACTTCCTCATCGTCCCGCAATCCGCGACCGAGGAGGGGAGCTACGGGACGGACAGCTCCGGCGTCCCACGCGGCCAGTCCATGACGCCATGCAGGACGACGAGTGTCCTGGCGGAATGCCCGGTCCGGACCGAGACGATCTTCATCGGGACGGGGGACGTCGATACGACTCCCGATTACAACGGGATCCTCCGCATCACCGAGTCGCCCCCGGCCAACAGCGGGAACTGCTTCAGCCCGAGACCTCTGGATGCGAGCCTAGCCATGAACACATGGGGGGACCTCACGGACGGCGACCCTGGCCCTACCACCATGCCGCCTTCGGCTCTGGGGATCTTTCCCCACGGGATCTTCTATTCGCGCAAGACCGACGAGCTCTTCATCGCGGCCCTGTACACGACCGACCAGCCGAGCCTCCTCCCTGCCACTCCTTGCGGCCCCGGAAGCTGTCCTCCTTCTCCGGGCAGTACCTGCAGTTGCGCCGCCGGGCAGATCGGCTCGCTGGGTGTCCTCGAGAACGCTCGGTCGCTCGGGGTGACGTCGCCCCTCTCGCCCAACTGGTACGAGTACGATCGGCACGTCTACCACCACGGCTGGGACCCGAGCCCTGACCTTCCGGAACTCGACCAGCCCCACAGTGTCTGGTACGACCACGCCCACGGGGAGATCTACATCGCCAATTCCGAGGCGGGCGTCTCCGTCTTCGGCCATCTCGCGGACGGTAACGTCGCTCCGCGGCGTGCGTTCACCCATGCGGAGCTGAGCCTTCCCGTCAGCGTCGCCTACGACGTCACGACGGACGTGCTCTTCGTCGGAACCCTCGACGTGGGCATGCCTCCGCAAGGACAAGTGGCCATCTTCAAGCGCGCGTCCACACGCACGTCCGGGATGCTCTCCGTCCCCCCCGACCTGATCGTCTACGACCCCGCGTGGCAGCACTTCATCCACAACGTGTGGTACGACCCCGTCGCGGACGCGATCTGGGTCGGGAACCACAGCGAGACGGTCTACCGGAACGCTCTGAGGGGACTGCTCAGCGCCAACGAATTCTCGGACTATCCGATGCCCGCGTGCAGCGTCGCGACCGGGATATGGACCTGCGATCTGTCCGGGGCGCTGGAGCTCGCGCTCGACGTGCAACCGGGTTGGATCCCCGCCGGTGTCGGGTTCGTCACCGGAGGTATCTGGTTCGACGTGGAATGGGGGAGGTTGTACGCCACCGTGGGCGAGAGCAGCGGAGGCCCAGTCCCGGGACCCCCGATAGGCACAGGAACCCACGTCATCATGGTGTACAACGACGCCAGGTCCGTCTTCACCCCGGCGACCCCACCGCCCAGCAGGACCGTCTGCTGGGAAAACGTGGGAACGTATTACGGACCCCAGCCGATCTCGGCATCGGTCGAGTACTGACTCGGCGCCGCGGAAGGGAATTGTGGAGCGCGGTGACGGAAGCCTCCCTCACCGGGCGACCTCCTAAGTAGAAGGGCCGACGCACGACAGGGGCCCTCAACCCGTACCGGCGTCCGGAGGTTCCGTCATGAGACCAGCCGATGCCCGCCCGAGGCCACACTGGGTTCTTCTCGGACTGGCCGTACTGGCCACGGTTGGTGCACCTTCCCAGGAACTGTGCGCGGACGCGGTGACCGTTCGCGGTCGTCTCGTCTACGGAAGCATCAATGCATCCGCCGAGACGGGGAGCAACGCGAGCATCTTTTCCCGCGGCCTCGCGTTCGGGGAGCCGATCCAGTTCGTGAGGGTCGAGCTGCGCGGCACGTTGGGCGAGGAAGACACGGACAGCACCGACGAGAACGGCGAGTTCGAGCTGAACGGGACCGGGACCCCCAATACGCTCCGCATCCTGGCCGAGAACGACTACGTCAGTGTCAAGGAGTCGAAGAACGTCGCCTTGCCGACCGACGCGTCGATCTCACTCGACATCGATATCAGTGGAGAGTATGACGGGAGCAGCGAGGTCGACGTCGGTGACATCACGATCGACGACGGATTCACGTTCACCACTCACGGCGACACGCATCCGGTTTCCCGCGCCCTGTTCGTCGCCGCGTCGGTCTATCGAGCCGCCAAGCACATCGAAGCCCTGACCTTGGAGAGCCTGGACACCGTGTGGGTCCGTCTGGGCTACACGCTCACTCCTGTGCCCTGGTACGACAAGTACGCGAGTTGGCACAGGACGATCCACCTTCCTGGAGACCAGGCGGCGGTCGTCGACCACGAATACGGTCATTTCATCGAGGACGAGATCGGGGCGTTCGGAGTCTGGCCATCCTACATCCTGACGGGAGGTCACAGCCTGTGCATGCAGCAGGTGAACTGGATCAGCGGTGACCCCGACCTGTGTTGGGCCTTTCAGGAGGGGCTGGCCAGCTGGTACGGTGCGGCCAACTCGCTCGGCTTCACGACCGTCTCCGGCGTTCCGTTCTTCGGGGAGGTGGATCTCGACGGGAACGGCTATTCCTGGGACGCACCGGACGCGCAGGCGTCGCTGGGCGACAACTGGTGGGTCGAGGATTCGGACTCCCAGTGCACCAACGCGACCCGCGCCTCGTGGAGCGATCCACGAGCCGTGGAGTCCGTCGTCGGCCAGACGCTGTGGGACCTGGTCGACGAGAACCAGGATCAGGACGACGTCCTCGGGACAGGGATCCCCGAGGTGGCGGAAATTCCAATCGAAGACGTGCTGGAGGTCCTGACCTCGAACATCCCCGACAACTCGCCCTGTTCGGGAGTCACGATCTACAACAACCCGGTCACGCTGGAGCAGTTCTGCGACGAGTACGTCGAACTCCATCGGGACGACACCGAATTCGGGGTGTTCCCCGATCTGTACGTCGCCTACGCCTTCAACGGCGTGGCCATCGACTGCGCACAGGACACGAGCGGGCCCGACGCGGTCGAGGTGACGAGCACCACGCACCCGCAGGGCGAATGGCGCAACACCTCGGGCGTGGTCCTCACGATCACCGATCAGGACGACGACTTCAGCGGTAGCTACTACTACTTCGACCTCTGGGACAACAACCCCTCGACCACGCTCGATGCAGCCAGCACGACGATCGGCAGCGAGGACTTCCGAGACAAGGACACCACTGAGACGTTCTCCGACACGCTCGCCGAGGGAGACTCGCACTACTACCACGTCCAGACCCGCGATCTCGCGGGCCACCTGGGAACCACCGCGCACTATGGCCCCGTGCGGATCGACGTCACGCCGCCGTACTTCGCCTCGACCGATTTTCCGGCGGCCGGTGCGCAATTCGTCATCGGCCAGTTCGCGCACTTCGGCTGGGAAGCCGTGGACAACCTGTCGGGCGTCGCCCACGTGGAGATCCACTACGAAGACCTCACCAGCGGCGTCTTGACTTCGAGGTTCTACGGAGCTTCCGGTTCGACCGAGTTCTACATCAACCCCGACCTCTTCGTTCCGAGCACCACCGGCCAGTTCTCGGTCACGGTGCGGGACGTGGCGGGGAATTCCTACACGGAGCCGCCCGTCACGGTCGAGATCCTCGCCCCGTTCGCCGGGCCTAACGACTTAGGCTTCGCGCTGCAAAACGGTCGCACGGTGAGCGGCGACCTGAACCGCGACGGGACGGACGAGCTGGTGTTGTCGGGCCTGCACTCGGGTTCGGGGCTTCGCTCGTTGATGACCGTCCGGATCTCGCCGGCCCCCATCGTGATCCAGACGCTCACTCCGGGCCTGCAAGGTGGAGACTTGTTCCTCGCCGACGTGAATCGCGACGGTGACCTTGACCTCGTAGCAGCGGGTGATTTCGGCGGGGCCGCCCTTGAGATCTACGTGTTCGAGAACGACGGGGCGGGCAACTTCACGTCGCTCGGAGCGCTCCCTCTACCGACGTTCGACGAGATGGTGGTTCGGGTGGTGGATCTCTACGGAACCGGTGAGCCGATCCTCGTGTACGGGGGCAAGCGGGGTGGGCCGAGCCCGACACTCTTGGCCTGGAACCTGGTCAGGGGAGTGCTGGACGCGATTGACGGCGTGTTCCTGAACGGGGGAGATTTCGAGGTGGGAGACATCAACGGCGACGAGTACCTCGACTTCGTGACACTCGGTCAGGACGCGTCCGGGTCGGGCGGCCTGCGCTGGTACAGGGGCGGGACCTCGGAGAATACGTTGGAATGGACGGTGGCCGGCGGGATCGCGATGCCGAACCTACAAGAAGGTGACGTCGATCTCGGCAACTGGGACACGGACACAGACCTCGATCTGTTCACCATGTATCGCACGGGCACCGGCGCCGGGGTCGCGGACGTCACCGAGATGTGGGAATGGTGGGGTTCGTCCTTCCTCAAGGAGACCGGGGCGGCCGGACCGAACCGCATCGCCGAAGGCGACGGCCACATCGTCGAGATCTACAACGACGGCTGGGCCGACGTGCTGGCGTTCGGCCGCCGGGAGACCGGCGAGGTATCGAGCTGGTATGAAACGAACTCGGAGTTCGGTGAACGGGGCAGCGGCGTGCCCGTTCCCGTTCGCGGTACGCTCCTCTACGAGACCGACACCGCGTGGGGCGACTTCGACGGCGACCGAGACCTGGACTTCGTGGTCGTGGGTCTCCAAGCCTTCGGCGTGCCGCGGCTCGTGTGGTACGACGGGCTGGCCACGGCGAACGGGGAGCCGAACCAGAACCCTCCCCGTCCCTTCGACCTCACTAGCAGCTA
>Ga0247727_10002186_pt1 | contig 45067 bp, 44 predicted proteins | sample WisWelCaveWW1625_FD_202498 | JGI IMG/M metagenome (GOLD analysis project Ga0247727, IMG submission 202498) | Biofilm microbial communities from Wishing Well Cave, Virginia, United States - WW16-25 | ecosystem: Environmental > Aquatic > Deep subsurface > Groundwater > Cave microbial mat | place...
TGGTGGTGTCGGAGTGGAGCATCCAGGTGAAGAGGCGGAGGGTGATGCTGGTGGTGAGGAATAGTGCTGCTTCCTCTTTGATGCCGTCGATTTCGAAGATGAGGCTGTACCCGTCGTTGAGTGCTTGCTCGATGGGGAAGCCTTGCGAGCAGGCAAAGACTGGTCCGAGCGCGCTGAGCAGGCCTTCGAGGCGGTTGAGCGTGCTGTCTTGGAATTGTGCTTCGCGGCTGCCTCGCGGTCGTTTGCGCGTGATCCACTCGTGGAGTTCGAAGAAGCTCGCTTGCCGCGAGCGGTCTTTGTCGGTTCCGAGCTTGGCGTCGAGTTCGGCGAGCGCGGTTTGGATGTAGCTGCTGCTTCCGAGGAGCAAGGCCATTGCTTGGCAGAAGCTCTCGCACATGTCGGTGTTGGCTTGAATGAGCGAGATGCCCGGGCTGCCTTGTTTTGGGTTGTACTTGAAGTCGCGGTCGGCAAGTCGGAAGAGCACGACTCGGTCGGGGAATCGCGTGGCGAGACTCCGAGCATCGCGCTTCTTGGAGAAGATGACGCAGTGTTTGCCTGCTTGCAGTTGGGCTTTGAGGATTGTGCGAGTGATGTAGGACTTGCCGTAGCCCGTGCTGCCGAGCAGGAGGTGGTGGCGCTCGTTGGGGCTGATGCCGTACTCGTAGCCCTGGCCGATAGTAGTGCCGAGGACGATTTCTCCACGCGCCTCGGCCTTCGTGGGAAGGTAACGCTGCATGGGGCGGGGGCTGAGGAAGTAGGCGCGCTTGGCCTTCTCGACACGCTCTTTGACGATTCGGAAGTAGTCCTGATCGAAGTCGCGCAAGAGCAAAGAGAAGAGCGCTTGGATCTCGTCGTCTGCGAGCAGTCCGAGCTTGCGCGCCTCGTCGTACAAGCGCGACGAGGCCTCGCGCGACGCGTCAGGTCCAAGTGGTTCGAGCACTGCTTACTCCAAGGGGTCTCGGTAGTCGGAGTAGCTCCCGCGGTAACGGTTGTTGTCAAAGGGTTCATAGGTGCGGTGCGACGCGCGTGGGCGTCCTTGATTCCAGAACTGTTGCGCGAGGAACACGAGCCCGAGGAGGACGGGGATGGCGATCAAGACAACAAGGAGCCAGTCCTTGTCGTCATCTGAGCCGTGGTGGGAGCGTGACGGGCGGCAATACTCGGTGACGCTGTCGTCGTCAGGCTCGGGCTGATCGTCGGGAAGTCTTGTGTCCTGGTCGGGCTTCGCAGGCTTGGCAGGACCTTGTGGGCAGAATGGCGGCACAGGGTCTTGATTGGCGCACTTGATGCATTCGGGCACGCACTCGTCGTTCTCGTGGGTGATGACGAGGCATTTCTTGCACGCGGTGCGCCCGCAGGAGGCGCACGTGTTCCGGTGTTTCTGGCACGTGTGACAGCGCGCGCGAAGGCATTTTCCGCAGCTCTCCTGTTCGCACACCTGACAATAGCCGGGCCGGGGCTGCTTTCTCGCAACTAGCTGCGCTTCTTGGTCTGGGGGAAGGCGGCGGTGGCCGCACCCGACGAACACCTGCGTTTGCAAGACTGCCTTCCGTTTGCGCAACCTGCCGTTTCGTTCCGAGACCTTCAGGGCCTCTCGTGGGGCGAGCCTGAACTCTCCATTGGGGCCTTGGTGCAGGTCGTATTCCTCGCGATCTTCGAGCAGGCGCTCTTGGCGCTCGAACTCCTCGCGGACTTTGTCATCACCGGGCATACGTGCCTTTCGCGCCGTTCGGCGCGTGCTCTTGCACGAGTCTGCGGAACCGTTCGTGCTGTTCAGCGCTGTTGACTCGGGTCAACGCGCGCAGGTGGCGTTCCTTGACCCTGTTCGAGTAGTCGTTGGTTTGCAGGAGTTCGTCTTGGATGGTCTTAGGGAGCCTTTGCAGGTTGAGGAGTTGCGTGGCGCGCGCTCGCGTGATGCCGAGCTGGCGGGCGACGTCGGCTCGGTTCTTGGCCTCGCCCGCGTCGAGCATGCGCTGGAGTTCACGAGCGACTTCGATGACGCTCGCGTCCTTGGGCTGCGCGGTAGTGGGCGAGCACTTGGCGAACAGGTGCTTGCCGTGGGCGGTTCTGGTTACGCTTACTGGGATCTCGTGACGCCAACTGGCGTCTATGGACGTGAACTGACGCGTCTTGTCGTGAACAGTTTTTCTATTGGTAGCCTCCGGGGAGCTCTTCTGGACGATTGAGCAAACCTGACCCTCAGTGGTTAACGCCTTCAAGTCATTCTCGCTGGGCTCGTCGTACAGGTAGACATGCACCTTGTCTTCGTAGCACGCCACTTTCTGGACGAACGTCTTGAGCAAGGCGCGTTTGTCCTCGTCCGACATCAGCTCGTAAACCGTGTCAAAGAACTTGAGATAGTCCTCCACCTTGCCCAAGTCCACGGCGGGCGCCACGTCCAAGGCCTGCTCTATCTCCTGCAACTCGGTTTCGACCCGTCCGATTTCATCTCGGAGACTGTCCAGTTCTGTCACGAGCTCCTTCGGCGACGCGCTCGCCTCCTTGATGAACTTCACGACGTTCGCCTGCTGGACTTTGAGCTTGGCCAGCTCGGCTTGCTTGGCGCGCACCGCGGCGAGTTTGCCGCCATGCGTGGCGTCCCGTTCCTGTTGCGCGACGCGTACGCTCGCCTCCAGGAGGGGGCGGTTGCTGGCAGGCTCTCGCACTTCTTGGGCGACGAGCGCTTCCAACTGCTCTGCGCGAACGACGGGCAGGGAACATTCCTCTCTCCCGTCGTACATCCCGCGACAGCGGTAACATCCGGCGTGAATCGTGACGGTCTGGCACCGCGTCAAGCCCGCGTCAAACCGCTTGAACTGTCGATGCTCGCGACGGGGATGCCGGTGGGTACGGGTTTCGGCAGAGGCCGTTGTTGCTTCGCTTTCGTGGAGGAACCAACCGTGCTCGTAACACCACCGCACACCATCCTCGATCTCGTTCGGTGTCCTGAGTGCGGCTCCCACCTGGTTCAAAAGCCACACCGCACGGCGGAATGCCCGAGCTGCGCAGGCGCTTGGACGGTCTGGTCAGAAGTAGATGATAGCGGGCTTGTCCGCGTGGTCTTGTTCGAACTCGCGAACTCCATGGGAGGTAGTGATGGCGACCAGGGATGAACTGCGGCAGCGGGTGGAACGAGCGGTCACGGATTTCGAGTCCTTCCTGCACCCGGACCACGTAGGGCGCATCGCTCTCTAGCCATCGAGGTTGTTCCTCGATCCCGCGAACGTCTCCTACTCGCAGCGCGTGGGCGTCTACATCGCCTACGGCCGCGGCGAGCTTCTCGAAGTTGGCGTTTCGGAGGCTCTTGCTGTACCGATCGTGCGTGGGCCGCTTCAAGACGAGGGATGGGGGCACCCATCGGGGAGGGCGTGGGCTACGGTCGCGGCGCGTCCAGCAGCGCCCGCACGCGCTTCGCCAGAGCGTCCGGTGTGAACGGCTTCTCCACGAACGCCGCCCCCGGACGCATCAGCCCCTTCTGGCGCACATCCGGCTCCGAATAACCCGACATGAACAGCACGCGCAGGCCGGCCGGCAGCCGCTCCACCAACTCCGGCCCGGTCATCCCGGGCATGACGACATCCGAAATCACCAGATCGATCGATTCCGCGTGCCCCTGCACCGCGCGAAGCGCCTCGGCCGGCCCGGCCGCCTCGATCACCCGATAGCCGCGCTGCGTCAGGACGGAACGCACCAGCACGCGAACCGGGGCCTCGTCCTCGACGACGAGGATCGTCTCTCCGCCGCCGGTCATGGCCGCGGTCGTCGCGGGCACCGCCGCCACGGGCTCCCCGGCGACGCGCGGCAGGTGAATCGTGAACGTCGTCCCCCGGCCCGGCTCGCTAGCCACCGCGATGTGCCCGCCGCTCTGCCGCACGATCCCGTACACCGTCGACAGACCCAGCCCCGTGCCCTTCCCAGTTCCTTCGTCGTGAAGAACGGCTCGAAGACGTGCGCAAGAGTTGCCTGGCCCATCCCGGACCCGGTATCCCGAAGCGAGAGCCCCACGCACGGACCGCAGGGCGCCTCGCCCTCCGGCGCCTCGATCGAGGCGTCGAACGTCTCGATCCGCAGCGTCCCGCCGCGCGGCATCGCGTCGCGCGCGTTCGCGGCCAGGTTCAGGATCGCCAGCTCCATCTGCACGAAGTCGACGCAGACGCGTGCGTCCTTCGCGCCGAGCGACATTTCGAGCGCGATATCCTCGCCGATCAACCTGTGCAGCATGTTCTTCACCTCGCCGACGAACGCGTTCAGGTCGATGACCGTCGGGCGAAGCAACTGCTTACGGCCGAACGCCAGCAGCTGGCGCGTCAGCTCCCCGGCGTGGAGCGTGGCCTTCGCGATTTCGTCGAGCCTGGGGCCGGCGGCGTGGTCGGCGCCGAGCTCCGCCTTCACAAGATGGCTGTACCCCTGGATCACCGTCAGCAGATTGTTGAAGTCGTGCGCGATGCCGCCGGCCAGCCGCCCGATTGCTTCCATCTTGGCCGACTGCCGCAGCTTCTCTTCGGTGCGACGCAAGTCCTCCTCCGCCCGCCGCTGCCGGCTGACGTCACGGAAGACAATCACGACCCCGCTCACATCACCTTTCTCATCGCGGATCGGCGCGCACGAATCGTCGATCGGCACTTCTCTGCCGTCGCGCCGGACCAGCAGCGTGCCGTCGGTCAGGCCGATCACCGCTCCCTCGCGCAGCGCGCGGAGCACGGGGCTGTCCGCCGGCTGCCGGGTGCGCCCGTCGATGATCCGGAACACGTCGCCGCTCTCCCGCCCCAGCGCGTCGGCTCTCGGCCACGCCGTGAGATCCTCCGCGATCCGGTTCATGAACGTGACGTGCCCTTGGACGTCCGTCGTGATGACCGCGTCGCCGACGCTGGCGAGAGTCGCCGCCAGCCAGCGCTCCAGCCGGCGCAGCTTGCGGTCCGAGGCGTGCTTGTGGAGGGTGATTTCGATCGCCGTGTGCAGCTGGCGGTCCTCGATGGGCTTGCAGATGTAGGCGTACGGCTCGGTGGCCTTGGCCCGCGTGAGCGTCGCCGGGTCGCTGTAGGCGGTCACGTAGACAATCGGGATGTCGCACGTCGTACGGATGCGCTCGGCCGCCTCGATCCCATCCATGCCGCCGCGCAGCGAGATGTCCATGAGGGCGATCTCAGGGCGTAGCTCCCGCGCCTTCTGGACCGCCTCCTCCCCCGACGCCACACAGGCAACGATCCGGTAGCCCAGCTTCGTGAGGCGCTCCTCGAGGTCCATCGCCACGATGGCCTCGTCCTCAGCGATAAGAATGTCAACGTGGCTCATTTGCGGCTACCCCTGGCGGGGATGCGCAGGACGAATGCCGTGCCCCGCGATACGGGAGTCCGCTCCAGCTGCGCGTTGAGCTGGCCGGCGAGCCGCGCCACAAGCTGAAGGCCCAGCGATCGCGTGGTACCTTCGTCGTAGTGCGGAGGAAGCCCCACGCCATCGTCGCCGACCGCGAGCTTCACCTCGCTTCCGTTGATGGGCTCCAAATGTACGCTTATCGTACCATGCCGCCCGTTCGGGAAGGCGTGCTTGAGGCTGTTCGTCACCAACTCGTTGAGGATCAGCCCGCACGGCATGGCGCGATCCACGTCCAGATGCACTTCCTTGAGCTGGAGGGCCAGCTCGACACGCTGAGTCGAGACGGAGTAGGCGGAAAGCAGCTGCTTCGTCAGCCCTCGCACGTATTCGTCGAAGCGCAGCCGGCTCAGGTCGCCTGCCCTGTACAGCGATTCGTGGATGAGGCTCATCGCGCGCACGCGGTTCTGGCTGTCCGCGAGGAGCCGCGCCGCTCCGCCGTCGCCCAGGGTGCCCGCCTGAAGTCTCAGGAGGCTCGACACGACCTGCAAGTTGTTCTTCACGCGATGGTGGATTTCCTTGAGCAGGGCTTCCTTCTCGCGCAGCGAGCCCTGAACCTGCTCCTCCGCCTTCTTGCGCCCGGTGATGTTCTCGAACACGACTCCGACGCCGTCGTTCGGCAGTGGGAAGATCCTGAACACATAGAAACCCGGGGACAATCGTCCCATGTTGTAATCCAGCTCGATCTCCCGCGGCTTTCCCGTGCGGACGACCTCGGCGTAGAGGCGAGCCATGTCGTTCTCGTAGAAACCCGGCGACACTTCGCTCACCAGCTTCCCTTCAGCCTCATGCGCGGAGATTCCGGTGGCCTGGCTGGCCGCGGCGTTGATGCTGAGAATGCGGAAGGATTTGATGTCGTCGGGGCGTTCCATGTGCAGGACGGCGACTCCCAGGGGAACGGCCGCGATCGTCTCCGCATAGGTGCGAAGGCGCGCTTCGGCCGCCGTGCGCTCGTCGATCTCATGCCTGAGCTCCGCCGTTCGCTCGCCCACGAGCTGCTCGACGGCGATCGCGCGTCCGGTGACCACGAGGAGGAAGGCTCCAAAAATACTCGTGAAGAGCATGCCGCCGGCCAGTACCGTCCAGGCCTCCCAGGCCGGATGGGTCACCAGATACTCCTTCGGCGTGGAGAAGCGCAGCTCCCAGCGTCTCCCTCCCACCTCCATCCGCTTGGCCCATTCGATCGCCGCCGCGCCGCGCGCGGGATCGGCGTACAGCAGCATCCGTTGGGCGTCGGTCGCGTCGTAGAGCTCGAAGCGGACGCCTTCACGCGGGACATCCGCCAGGGCGGATCCAACGAAGTTGCCGAGCCGGAGGACTCCGACGGCGAACCCCGTCCGCGTGGGCAGGATGAGCAGCACTCCGGTCTGCCCCTTGGAACCCTGAAGGAGTCGGACCGGCCCGGTGAGGGCGAGGGACCTGGTTTCGCGCGCCCGGGAGAGGGCGTCGCGTCGCGCGGGGTCGGACGCGATATCGAATCCCAACGCCGGCTCGTTGCCGGCCAGAGGTTCGATGAAGGCGACAGGGAAGTACTCGGCGCGACGGATGCCGGGCACGGCGGCGCCCTGGCTGTCCAGCTCCGTGATCGCGAAGTCGCGCAACCCCTCGCGGCGGGCCGCGCCCTCGAACGCGGCGCGCTCGGCGTCCGGGACACGCGGATTCCAAGATAGGGCCTGAAGGCCCGGGAAGCGCGCGACGAAGGCGCGGAATGTGGCGCGGTCCATGTTGGGGGTGCAGCCGTCGAGGCTCGCGATCGCCTGAAGCACCTGCTCGTGATCGTCGTTCCCGCGCCCCAAGGCGCGCGCGACCTCCGCCGCGGCGCTCTTGAGCCGCGACTCGATGCGTTCCTGCTCGCGCCGGCTGATGAGGAGGAAGACGACGATGCACGCGGTGAAGACGGCCGCCAGAGGCACTCCGACCGTGAACATTCTCCGGTGCCCAGCGTCGCGCGACGCGGCGGCCACGATGAGCGCGAGCGGCGTCACCACCATGACGCCGATCGCGTCGCCGCCCCACCACGTCGCCCAGCTGAACGGGTAGCCGGTCCATGGGACGATGCGCGCGAGGCAAAGCGTCGTCACGCTCCACGTCGCGTTGACCAGGCAGCCGGCCGGGCCGCCGAGCACGAGGAACCGCACGACCGACGCGCCGTCGCCGAGCGCGTTCGGGTAGCCGACGAAGCGCCGCACGAGCCGCGCGCCCGCGACGCACTGGAGCGACGCGCCGGCTGCGATCGAAGAGGCTACGCCGATCGACTTGAGGATCGTCAGCGTGCTGGTCGGATCGAAGGAGGTGCCCACGTTGACGCAGAACGAACCGACCAGGATGCCCGGCCAGATGCGCGCGCCCCAGAGGAGCGCCGCCGCCAGGGCGACTCCGGAGGGCGGCCAGATTGGGGTCGCGTATCCGGGCGGGACGGCCAGGAGAAGGCCGAGGCGGCCGGTCACGAAGTAGAGGGCCGCGACGGCGAGCAGCTGATGCGGATACGGCACGCGACGCTCATGTTCCACGATCCACAATAGTAGCATGCTCATCGCGTTCCGGTCGGCAGCCCATCCGGACGAACCCGTAACCGAGACGAAGAAGACCCAGGGCACGCCGCGAGCGGACGAACGCGAATTCATGGCACGTCAGGCTGGTCGGCCGCGACGACGTGGCGTCGCCTGTTTCGTACGTACGATGCTCTGCCGGGAGGACCGGTGCGTGCGCTGCACGCTCAAGCGCTACGCGAACTCCGGCGGCGACTGCCCAGCCTGCCTCGCCGAGTTCCGGCTCAAGATGGTTAACGCCTAGGCTCGATTGGCCATTCGCTCTGATCATGCCTCGATCGCATTGGGAGGGGCGACGGTCGCTGCGCAACTCTCGCTACGCAGCCCAGTTCCCATGCTCAATGCACCAAGCGTTGCGGTGGATCCGCGTGAAGATCAGCGCCATCCTGGCTGTCGCACGAGTTCGAGCAGAGGACCGGCCGGGGAGTCCGGACACCAGAGTCGCGGAGCTATCGCTTGTCCGGCTCCTTCGGCTCCTTCGGAATGTTGTCGTCTTCCTTCACCTTCGGCTTGTCGCCCGCCGAGTGCGTGCTCACCGCCATCGACCGCTTCAGGAAGAGAATCGCGAAGCAGGTGTCGGCGAGCGCCGGACTCATCCCCGTGTACTGCCACATCCCGCCCTTCTGGCTCTTGATCAGGTGGTCCGCCCCCTCCGCGTACCAGTGGTGCTTGCCCATCTTGTCGACGGGGAAGAGGTCGCCGAGCCGCTCCAGCGCGTAGAGGTAGTAGTAGGACCAGATCTCGCGGTCCTGCGGGCAGTTCGGATTCTTCGGGATGCTCCAGTGCTCGGCGAGCCACGACATCCCCTTCTTGGCCGACGTCGCCTTGCCGTCCTGGCCCTTGAGGCGCCGCAGGATCACGACGCTGCCCGCCCCGCCCGCCGTCATCGAGCCGAACGAGCCCTGCTTGTCGTCGTGCTTGCCGTCCCAGCAGTAGCCCCAGCCGCCGTCGGCCTGCTGCGAGCCCTCCCACCACTTGATCGCCTTGTCGAGCACGCCCTGCTCGACGTCGGCTCCCGACTTCGCCGCGGCCCAGAGGCCGAGCGCGGCGTATTGCGAGTTCGAGTTGTCACCCACCTGCGGCGCCGCCACCTTCTTGGATTTCTTCACGGCATACTTCACGCCGACGGCCTTCCCGCCCGTGTCGCCGCTCGCCACGGGAAGCACGGGAACCGGCACCTCGTAGTCCGGGCCGTAGGTCCACTGGCCGTTCTCGCACTGGGTGTCGACGAGGTACTGCGCGCAGATCGCCAGCTCCTTGCGGTACAGATCCGGATCGATCATCGCCAGCGCGCAGGCGTTCATCGCCGCCGTGTAGGTGCGGTTCACCTTCATGTTCTTCACGGTGTCGATGAGCCGCCGCACCGCGCCGTCCTTGAGATCGGCCCCCGCGTGGACGAGGGTGTAGAGGACCAGGCCGTCGTAGTTCACGCCCTTGTCGGCGTTGATCGAGACCTGCGGGATGCCGTTGCGCGCCACGCTGATGAGGTACTCGGCGCCTTTCTTGATCGCGTTGTCGACCTCGTTCTGGTTGATGATCGGCGGCTTGGCGTCCTGCACGCCCGGTGCGGGCGCGGCGCACGCGAGAAGGACCAGCGCGGCGGTGATGAGCTTCATATGAGGTACCATCCGCTTTCCCATGCTGACTCGTCCCCGACTCCTACTATATACGACGGCGGCGCTCCTGCTGCTCGCGATGCTCGGGACAAACCAGCTCTGGACCATGGAGGGGCGGTGGGCCGAGATCTGCCGGCAGATGGTCCGCACCGGCGACTACCTGCATCCGCGGCTCTTCCAGGACGACTACTACGACAAGCCGGTGCTCTCCTACTGGCTGATGATCGTCTGCTCCTGGTTCACCGGCGGGCTCAACGAATGGTCGCTGCGGCTCCCCTCGGCGGCGGCGGGGCTCCTCGCCATCTTCTGCGTCCAGCGGCTCGGCGAGCGGCTGTGGAATCGCGACGCCGGCCTCGCGGCGGGGTGGGTCCTCCTCTCGTGCGGCATGTTCGTCTTCTGGGCGCGGATCGCGAGCGCGGACATTTTGAACCTGGCCGGCATCCTCGCGGCCGTGACGTGGTACGCGGAGCGGAGGGAACGGCCCACGTTCACGACCTACGCGGTCTTCGGCCTGATCGTGGGCGCCACGAGCCTGACGAAGGGGCTGGTCGCGGCGGCGCTGACCGTCATCATCATCCTGCCTGACGTGGTGACGGGATGGCGGCGACACGTCAATCCATGGCTCTTCCTGGGCGCGCTGCCGGGGATGGCGCTGTTCGCGGCGCCCTTCGTCCTGGGCGGCGGGTTCGATCTCGTCTGGCGGGAGAACTTCGTCCGCTACTTCCGCGCGTTCGATCACACCGATCCGTGGTGGATCTACCTGCGGACCCTGCCGGTCTACCTGCTGCCGTGGACGTTCGTCCTGCCGTTCGTGGGATGGCGGATCGCGACGCGGTGGAAGTCGCTCACTCCCGCCACGCGTTGGATGGCGTGGTCATCGCTCGGCGTGCTCGTCTTCATGAGCCTCAGCACGAGCCGGCGCGACTACTACATCCTGCCCATCGTGCCGCTGCTGGCGCTGCTGACGGCCGACTGGCTCGCGGAGGGCGGGCGCCGGGCGCGTGTCGCGCGCGGCATCTCGATGGCGGCGTGTTCGATCATGCTGGTCTACGTGGCCATCGCGGTGCCGGTGTCGATGACGCGCGGCGGGATGCGGATCTTCCGTGCCGACGTGCAGGCCGCGGCGGGGGCTTCGTGGGAGTCGTGGGACGTCGTCCTGCTGAGTGCGGCGCCCGACGCCGGCTGGTATCTCGGCGACCCGGGGCGCGCCGCGTACCGGATCTCGGTCGATGAGCCGGCGAAGATCGGGGAGTTTCTCCGCGACCATCCGCGGACCATTCTCGTCGTGCGCCGCAGGCGGCTCGAGTCCGTCGCGGGATTTGTCGAGGGCTGCCCGCGCGTCATGGAGAAATCGCGGCTGCCCGCGATGCTGGAGCGGCCGAGCCACGAGGAGGAGCTGCTGGTCGCGTTCCTGGTTCAGAAGCCGGCCGCGAAGCCGACGCCCCAGTAGAGGTTTCGCTCCTCAGGGAACTGCGTCTGCGGCGAGTGGCCGAAATAGGTTTCGAGGAAGATGCGAAACCCCGGCTTGTAGCCGTCCGCCCCCTGGAGGAGGAAGAAGCCCGACTGGATGCAGATCGCCGTGTCCCAGTCGGTCTCCTGCCGCCACTTGACGTCGATGGCGACGTAGGTGCGCGGCGGCCCCTTCCAGTAGACCTCGCCGGCCCATTCGGCACCGCATTGTGCGCGCCACCGCTTGTTGGGGGTGCCGATGTAGAGGCCGAAGCCGGCGTCGACGTAGGTCCGGATCTCGGGGGTCCAGTCGTACGCGAAGCCGAGCTCGAGTTCTTCCTTGTGGTAGCGGATCGCTCCGCGCCCGATCCGCGAGATGATCTCGTCGCCGATGTGCGACGTCAGGTGCCACGGCCGCAGCCTGGCCGAGAAGCGGCCCAGCCGGTACCCGATGGGAAAGCCGAACATGTAGTCCGCGCTGTCCATATCCCACGCCTGGCTGATGTCGAAGCGGGAGATGACGGCGGCGTCGACCCCGAAATCGACTCCCTCCTCGTTGGCGTAGTCGACCTTGCGCCAGATCGTGCGCGAAGAGCCGATCGAGTTTTCGATCTTGACCGGCCGTGACGTGATCTCGTTCTTCTTGCCGATCGACGCCGGCTTGCCGGCGCGAATCGGAGTGAAGACCTTCGTGCCCGTGCGCGGCGTCTGGGGGTCGGCGAGGTAGGCGGGATAGAGCGCGGCGTCGGGCATCCACTCGGTCTGCCAGGAGGTGACGCGCCCCGTGCGGTCGAGAGGCTGGAGCCTCTCGGCGGGAGGTTCCGGCGTCTGGACGAGGAGCAGCGCGAGGAGCAGGGTCATGGGCCGAAAACGATAGAGGATTCAGGAGCGGAACGCAATGTCGAGGAGGTGGGACTTGACATCCGTGGATGCGACGCGATCCCGCGCGCCGATCTTAGAGGTCGAGATGAAAACGGGGCCGTCCTCCGGGATCGTCAGCAGCCCGTGCGAGCCCTTGACGAGCGACGCGTCGAGCCCGACCAGGTCCATCAGGTAGCGGAAGCCGAGCGCCTTCTTGAGCAGCTTGCCTCCCGCCTTGAGGCCAGGCATCGGGATCGTGGGATCGACGAAGAGCTCGACGGGGTCGTAGCCCGGCTTGCGGTGGATGTCGACCGTGCGCGCGAAGTCGGGCGCCAGCGCGTCGTCGAGCCAGTAGTAGTAGGTGAACCACGCGTCGGGCGTCGCGAGCGCGATGAGCTCGCCGGACCGCGGATGATCGAGGCCGGCTTCCTTCTTGCCGGCGCCATCGAGCACGCGCGCGACGCCGGGCGCATGTTCGACGGCGGCCCGCACCGCGGGCAGGTCGCCCGCGTTCTTGACGTAGATGTGCGCGACCTGGTGATCGGCGACGGCGAACGCGCGGCTCGCGCCCGCATCCAGCAGCTCCCAGCGGTCGAGCACCTTCTGGACGCGGAGGAAGCCCGCCTCGCGCAGCACGCGGTTGAGGTGAACGGGCTTCGAGACGGCCGTGATGCCGTATTCGCTGAGGACGACGACCTCCGCTCCGATTTCGCGCGCGGCCATCGCGACGCGGCCTGCCTCGTAGTCGACGTCGCGCACTGCCTGCGCGCATCGCGGATCGGAAGGGCCGAATCGCTGGAAGTCGTAGTCAAGGTGGGGGAGGTAGACGAGCGTGAGGGTCGGCTTCTTCGTGCGGATGGTCTCGAGCGCCGCGTCGGTGATCCACTTCGTCGAGATCAGGTCGGCCTTGGGACCCCAGAAGTGGAAGAGCGGGAACGGGCCGAGCTGTTCGTTGAGGTCGCGGCGGAGTTCGGGCGGATCGGCGTAGATGTCGGGGTCCTTGCGTCCGTCGGCGTGGTAGACGGGGCGCGGGGTGACGCTCCAGTCGACGGACGAGTACATGTTGAACCACCAGAAGAGCTGCGCGCAGGTGAACTCCTTGTCGCGCTTGCGGCCGGCCTCCCAGACTTTTTCGCCACCCACCAGCGCGTTCGACTGGCGCCAGAAAAGGACCTCGCTGAGGTCGCGGTGAAACCATCCGTTGCCGACGACGCCGTGGTCGCGCGGCATCAGGCCCGTGAGGTAGGTGGACTGGGCGGAGCAGGTGACGGCGGGAAGCACGGTGCCGAGCGGCGCGCGCCAGCCGGTCGACGAGAGCTCGTTGAGCTTCGGCGTGTTGGGGCCCAGCAGCGACGGCGTGAGGCCGACGACGTCGATGACGACGAGCGGCTTCACGGCGGCGATGATATCATCGGCGGGATGAAACGAATCGCAATGGTCCTCCTGGTCGGTTGCTCCGCGCCGACGCCGGCGACCGATCCCGAACCGGTGTGCGAGTATCCCGTGCGCGTCGTCTATCTCTATCCCGCGGACCAGGAGCGGTTCGCGGAGTACGAGAAGGCGATCCCGCGGGTGGTCGACGAGATCCGGACGTGGTACCGCTCGAAGACGGGACTCGCGTTCAAGGCGTTGCCGCTCGAGGTCGTCCAGTCGAAGGACGACTACTTCACGATGCGCTGCGGGACGACCGAACCCGAGCGCGAGGCGGGGCAGATCGATCCCCTGTACATGCCGGCGTGGATCGAGTCGGTCGAGCGTGCGGTCGGCGGCTGGCGGGCGCAGACGGCGACGCTGGTCTTCGCGCAGGGTGGAGGCGGGATGGCGCAGGCGAATCTCCAGGGTGACTTCGCCGGCTGGTGCGTCGTCGGCGACTGGGTGCTGGAGCCGATCAGCGGAAAGGCGAATCCGAAGGGCATCACGGCGGCGATGTGTCTGCAGAAGGTCTACGTCACGGGCGGGACGCCGGTGGGCACGGTCGCGCACGAGCTCGCCCACGCGTTCGGGGTGCACCATCCGGACGGCTACGAAACGTCGAAGCGGTCGCTCATGCGGGCGCACTGGGACTGGCCCGACACGAACTTCCTCGACCACGAGAAGCTGGTGCTGAAGACATCGCCCTTCACGGCGACGCGCGATTGGGACGGCGGCGCGCCGCACTGCGACTACCTCACGAACGATGTGGCGGAGTGGGGGAAGCCGTTGGACCTGATCGGAAGCGGGTTCAAGGAAGGGGACGAGGTCGAGTTCAAGGACCTTGCCGGCCTGCATCGCGTGAAGCCGACGAGCATCGCGGCGGACAAGATTGTCGTGACGGTGCCGAAGGCGGGGCCGGGGGTGGTGCGCGTGATCCGGTACACGACGCGGTCGAACGCGGTGCCGGTGAATGTGTATGAGAGGAAGCCGTAAGACCGTAGACCGTAAGACCGTCGGACCGAACGGCTACTTCCCTGACTCCGTCGCCACCGGCTTCAATGGCTTGACCGCCTTCCGCAGGAAGAGGATCGCGAAGCAGGTGTTCGTCAGCTTGTCGCGGTCGCCGTCCCACGCGCCGTCCCTGCCCTGCGCCTCGACGAGCTGCTTGGCGCCTTCCTGGTACCAGTCGTGCGTGCCGAGCTTCTCGCGCTCGCAGAGGATGCCCGCGCGCTCGAGGGCGAAGAGCCAGTAGTGGAACCACCCGTGGCCCGGCGTCTTCCAGTCGAACTTCGGGTGCGTCGTCACCGATAGATTCGCCGCGAGCCACTCGCAGGCCTTCGCGATCGCGGGGTCCTTCTTGTACTCCTTCTTGAGGTAGTACTTGCAGATGGCCAGAGAGCTCGCGCCGCCGGCCGTCATCGTGCCGTAGCTGTGCTCCGTGCGCGTCTTCGTCGCGGAGCCGTAGTGCCATCCGCCGTCCTTCTGCTGCGTGGTGAGCCACGACTTCTCGGCGGCGGCGAAGACTTCCAGCGGGATGACGACGTCGGCGACCATGCAGGCCTTGAGGCCGAGAATCGCGTACTGCGCGTTCGACGCGTCGCCCGTGGCGGGGCCCTTCGATCTCTTCTTGAGCACGATCTGCTTGCGGCCCTTGGTGCCGTCGCCGCCCGACTCGTTGGGCGTCCAAGCGTCGACCGGCACTTCCTTGCCGTACGTCCACGTGCCGTTCTCGCACTGGTTGTCGATGAGGAACTGCCCGCATTGCGCGATGCGCCCCTGGTACTTCGTCGCGTCGAGGACCTCGAGCGCCATCGCCTGGATCGAGACGCGATAGGTGCTCTCGAGCTTCGACTCGAGCACGAGCTTGAGCGTCTTCTGGTACTGCTCGTTCTTCTCGTCGACGCCGGCATAAATGAGCGCGTAGAGGAGCAACTCGTCCTTGAGCAGGTCCTCTTCGCTCGGGCCGCCGGTCGTCTTCGGCTTGCTGTTGACCGTGCCGGCCTCGACGCGGTGGATGAGGTACTTCGCGCCGTCGTCGATGGCCTTGTTGATCCTGGCCGGGTCGACGTCCTGGAGGATGAGCGCCAGAAGGAGGGTCGTCATGGGAGAAGCCTATCGCAAACGAGGTGCCACGGAGGCCCCTCGATGACGGAGAACCGATGAACGATATTATTTGCGCAATCGCAATGTCGTTTATGATAATTCCGCGTGGCCGCTCCCTGGGAGACGCTCGACCGAGAACTGCACGCCGCAGAGATCGCCCGGATCGACCGGGCGATCATGGGATTGGCCCTGGAGAGAACCGGCGCGCGGAACGGCGGGCTTTTCCTCGTGGACGGCGACGCGCTGCGCATCGATTTCCATGTCGTCGAGGGCGTGGAGGTCGCACTGCCTGGGACCCGGGTGCCGAGGGGGAGCGGCATCGCGTGGCGCGTCGCCGAGACGGGGCGTGAGCATCTCGCCAACGATGCGACCAACGACCCGCACTACGCCCCGTACTTCCTCGACGTCCACTCGATCGCCTCCGTGCCGATCCTCTACCAGTCGCTCGTCATCGGCGTCATCAGCGTTTCGTCGCGCGAACGGAACGCCTTCACGCGCGCGCATCTCAAGGCGCTTCGCGAGGTCGCCGAATCGGCCGCCAAGTTCCTCCGCCGCGCGCAGCTCTACCACGCGACAAAGGAGGAACTCGGGCGGGGCATCCTCATCAAGGGGCTCTCGCCCGCGTGGCGCGAAATCGAGGATCTCGTCGAGCGCGTCGCCCCGACCGACGCGCCGGTGCTGCTGCGCGGCGAGAGCGGGACCGGCAAGGAGTTCGTCGCCCGCTATGTCCACTTCAACAGCCGGCGTCGCGTGAAGCCGTTCGTCGTCATCAACTGCGCCGCGATTCCGGAGAACCTGCTCGAGAGCATGCTCTTCGGCCACGTGAAGGGGGCCTTCACCGGCGCCGCGTACGAGAAGACCGGCGAGTTCGAGAAAGCCGACGGCGGCACGGCGTTCCTCGACGAGATCGGCGACCTCGCGCCGTCGCTGCAGGTGAAGCTGCTTCGCGTCCTCGAGACCGGCGAGTACCTGCCGGTCGGCAGCAACGCGCCGCCGCGCCGCGCCGACCTGCGCATTCTCTGCGCGACGAACCGCGATCTCGACGCGATGATGCGCGACGGCCGGTTTCGCGACGACCTCTACTTCCGCATCAGCACGATCGAGCTGCGCCTTCCGCCGCTGCGGGAAATGAAGGCCATCCTGCCCGTGCTGGTCGGCGTTTTCGCCGGCGACGCGAACGCGCGTCACGGGAAGTCGATCGACGCCATCGCCCCGGCGGCGCTCGCCCTCCTCGTCGCGTACGATTTCCCGGGCAACCTGCGCGAGCTTCGCAACCTCGTCGAGCGCGCCGTGCTTCTCGCGGACGGACACCGGATCGAATCACGCCACCTGCCGCCGCACGTGCGCGGGGGCGGAGGATCGCGCCCGGCCCCGCACGGCTCCTATCCGTCGATGAAGCGCGCGTGGCTGAAGAAGTTCGAGCGCGAGTTCGTCCTGGCCCGGCTCGAGGAGGCGAAGGGCAACGTCGGGGAGGCGGCGCGCGAGGCGGGCATCAACGTGGTCACGTTCTATCGCCTGATGAAGCGGCACGGCGTGGGGCGTCGTTAGCGACCGCGCGGTATTCGCCCGCGCTGCAGCGTCCCCCCAGGGGAACGAATACCGCGGCGGATTCGAGGGGGAACGAGGACTGACATCGTACTACGAACATCGAACATCGTACTTTCAATGCCCCTGAGCTCTTCGCTCAGGGGCATTGCATTTAGCGCCCTTTCACCGCCTCGGCGGTCCCTTCAAACACCTTCAGCATCCGCTTGGTGGTGTAGACCTGCCGCCACCACTGCGCCCCCGTCGCGTCGAGGCCGAGGTAGCTGTACGAACCGTCCTCCGAGGCGCCCGCGACCCTTTGAAGGCTCTTGCCGTCGAACCGCCACAGCCCGGTCTTGTGGCGCGAGATCCACAGGGTGCCGTCCGGCTCCTCGTAACTCGAGACGTTCGGCAGCTGCGTCGAAAGATGGTAGTCGAGCGCCTCTTCGCAGTCGGCCATGCGCGTCACCCCCTCGGCGTTCACGCGCAGCAGCGCCCGCTCGCGGCCAAGCTCGCCCTCGACGAAGCCGACGACGTAGGCCGCGTGGCGCGTCTTCCAGAGGAACTGCATCCGCTCGAGATAAAAGGTGCCGAGATGGACCCGCGGCGCGCGCGGCGTTTCGATTTCGGCGGCGAGCCGCTCCAGCCGTTTCTTCAGAACCTCCTGCGTCGTCTTCTCGATCGCCTCCTTCAAGACCGGAAGCGCCTCCTTGCCCATCTGCACGATGGCGTACGACGCCTTCATCCGCGTCGCGGCATCGACGGCGCCGATCTGCTCGATGCAGTCGGGAAGCGTCTTGAGATCGGGTACGGGCGGCTCCGTGCTCTCGTCGTCGGGCCACGTGAAGATGCCGCCGTCGTGGACGATGAGCATTTTCTTCCCGAGCGGGACGAGCCCTCCGACGGCATGGGCGGGGCGGTTCTTGATCTCGACGAGTTTGTCGCCATCAAGGCGGCGGACCGCATCCTTCGACCAGATCCATGGGTGCCCTTCGGTGTCGACGAGGAGGTTGAGGGCCGCGGGCTTCCCGGCGACGGGAAACGCGGTCCACTTGCCGTCGAAGCGGTGGAGCGCGCACTCGTCGAGGAACCAGAGCGCGCCGCCGCGCTCGATGGCGGCTCCGGTGAACGTCGCGCCGGCCGTCGCATCATGCTTCGTGAACTCCTTGCCGTCGTAGCACCAGAGCTTCGTGCCGTTGACGGAAAGCCAGATCCGGCCTGCGGAATCGACGAGGACGAGCTTCCCGAACCGGAGGGCGCGGGCCTTGTCGGCGTAGCTTTTCCCGAGGTCGAGCTTCGGGATCTTCTCCATTTCGTCGGTGGCGTTGTCGGCGAGGGTGACGAACGGCTCCTCGTTGACCCACGTGCGGCCCTTGGAGTCGACGAGGACGCGCGTGACGGGGCCCTGTCCCGGCAGATCGGCCGCCTGGAGGAGCGCCAGCAGCAGCGCCGTGCGGAGCATCCCGCCAGTATATTCGCCGTCGCCATCCCGAAGGGAGGCAACCGACGCCTGCCGTTCAGCGCCGGGGTTCATCGGTGGCTGTTTGACTGGCGCCGGGAGGCGGAATAGAATCGCCCCCGTCGCCGTTGACAGGACAGGAGAAACAAGGCCATGAGTCTTCCCGAAGTGAAAGACGTTGAATTCGACACGAAGGTCGTCAACAACTCGAAACCCGCCGCCGTGAAGTTCTGGGCGGAATGGTGAGGGGGCTGCCACACCATTGCTCCCGTGGTGGAGCAGCTCTCCAAGGACTACGCCGGGAAGATCGACATCTACGGCATGAACTGCGATGAGAATCCGGACACGCCGGCGAACCTCGGGGTGATGTCGATTCCCGTCACCGTTTTCTACAAGGGCGGCAAGGAAGTCGGCCGCATCGTGGGCGGGACGAAGGCGAAGTTCGAGGAGATGATCAAGAAGCTCGTCTGAGTCTCCGGGACAACACTCAAGCCCGCCGCAGCGACCATCCCTCAGACGTTGAGGGTGCCGCCATGCTGAGACTCGCCGCCATCGCCGCCATCGTCCTGGCCCAGGACAAGCAGGAGCCGCCGCCCCATGAACTGCACATCCGCGCATTCAAGGCGATCTGGAAGGAGATCGAGCCGAAGCAGGCCGGGCTGAAAAGCTGGAAGGCGGAAATCGCCGTCCAGGAAAGCAGCGGCGACGAGGACGCAACGCGCCATTTCAGGGGCGAGGTTTTCGTCAAGCGGGAGGAGAAGCAGCAGGCGCTCCTCGCGTGGCGGATCGGCACCCGCGAGGGGACGACCCAGCGCACGCTCCACGACGGCTCGATGGTGATCATCACCGACGAGCGCGATGCCGCCGACCTGCGCTACTGGAAGCGGGAGCCCGCGGACTGGCCGCGCGCCCTGGCCCAGGAGATCCTCCTGACGGGCGGCCGCGACCTGGAGAAGAGCTTCGACGTCACGACGATCCAGGATCCCAAGATTGCCAAGAAGGCCCGGACGAGCAACACCAGGATCGACGAGTCGCTCAACCGGAAGGATGGCGAGGAGAAGGCGCCGGACGAGAACCGTGTCGAGACCTACACGTTCAGGTTGAAGCCGCTCGGAGGCGATCTGGCGAAAGAGATCGACGTCGTGCAGCTCAAGCTCGACCCGCAGACCTTCCGTCCGGTGAGCATTTTCATCTCCTGCCGGGGGAACCGTACCGTCGCGGTTGCGATCCACAACCCGACGAAGCTCGACGTGAAGGAGATCGAGGAGAAGAAGCCGTTCGAGCTGACGCTTCCCGATACGTTCAAGCGGGGCGAGGAGTAGCCCGGCCGGGGTTGGGCCGCACGATCGGCGGGCTCCGATCTTCCTTCGAGTCCTTCGGGTACCTTTGGGATTCTTCCTCGGAGAATCCCCGGCCCATTTCTGATGCTCCCCTTGCATCCTCTCTGCGTGGCCTCTACAATCCCGCCCTTTTCCACACCCTGCTTCGCGCCAACGGGTGGCGCTCCGCGGGGCAGGCACCCCGAAGGAGTTGCACCGTGGCCCGCGAATTCCCCCTCAGCCGCATCCGCAACATCGGCATCATGGCGCACATCGACGCCGGCAAGACGACGATGTCCGAGCGCCTCCTCTTCTACACGGGCCGCACCTACAAGCTCGGGGAGGTCCACAACGGCGAAAGCGTCATGGACTGGATGCCGCAGGAGCGCGAGCGCGGCATCACGATCACCGCCGCCGCGACGACGCTCGAGTGGGCCGGCCACAAGATCACGCTCATCGACACCCCGGGGCATGTCGACTTCACGGTCGAAGTCGAGCGGTCGCTCCGCGTCCTGGACGGCGCGGTCGCGCTCTTCTGCGGCGTCGGCGGCGTCGAGCCGCAGTCGATCTCGGTCTGGCGCCAGGCGGAGAAGTACGAAGTCCCCGTCATCGCCTTCGTCAACAAGATGGACCGGGTCGGCGCCGACTTCTACGCCGTCGTCACCGAAATCCGCAAGTCGTTCGGCGCCAACGCCGTCCCCGTCGTCCTGCCGTGGTTCAACGGCCCGGACCTCGAGGGGATCATCGACCTCGTCGACAACAAGGTCGTCCGATACAAGGAGGAGACGCAGGGCGTCGAGTTCGAGGAGCTCCCCATCCCCGCGCCGCTCCAGAGCGAATCGGAGAAGTGGCGCCGCACCCTCATCGAATCGGTCAGCGAGCTCGACGAGCATCTGCTCGAGAAATACTGCGCGGGCGAGGAGATCAGCCCCGCCGAGATCCGCAAGGTCGTCCGCGTCGCGACGCTCAAGCGCAAGATCGTCCCGGTCCTCTGCGGCTCCGCGTTCAAAAACAAGGGCGTGCAGCGGCTGCTCGACGCCGTCCTGCACTACCTGCCGTCGCCCGCCGACCAGCCGCCGACCATCGGCAAGAATCTCAAGGGCGAGGACGTGACGCACGACGCGAAGGATGACGGTCCGCTCGCCGCGCTCGCGTTCAAGGTCCAGTCCGACCGCCACATGGGCAAGATGATCTTCGTCCGCGTCTACTCCGGCACGCTCAGGGCCGGAACCTACGTGCTCAACTCGACGGAGAACAAGCGCGAGCGCGTCGGCCGGGTCGTCGAGATGCACGCCAACCAGCAGCACATGAAAGAGGCGCTCTACACCGGCGACATCGGCGTGGTCATCGGCCTCCAGGACACCGTGACGGGCGACACGATCTGCGAAGAAGAGCGCCCGATCGTGCTCAATCCGATCGAGTTCCCGGCGCCGGTCATCAGCATGTCGATCAAGCCGGAGTCGAAGGCCGACCGCGACAAGCTCTCCATCGCGCTCAATTCCATGGCCGACGAAGATCCGACGTTCGTGGTCACCGTCGACCCCGAGACGAGCGAGACGATCATCAGCGGCATGGGCGAACTGCACCTCGACATCATCCGGGACCGCATCCTTCGGGAGTTCGGCGTCGCCGCGACGGTCGGCACGCCGCAGGTCGCCTACCGCGAGACGATCACGACGCCGTCGACCGTCGACCACAAGTTCGCCAAGCAGACGGGCGGCCGCGGCCAGTTCGCGCGCGTCGAGCTGACGCTGGAGCCGGCGCCTCCCGGCACGGGGTTCGAGTTCGTCAACGAGATCAGGGGCGGCAACGTGCCGAAGGAGTTCATCCCGGCGATCGAGAAGGGCGTCATCGAGGCGATGCAGAAGGGGCCCTTCGCGCAGTTCCCCGTGGTGGACCTCCGGGTCCTGCTCATCGACGGCGACTACCACGAGGTCGACTCGAACGAACGCGCGTTCCACACGTGCGCGTCGATGGCGTTCAAGGAGGCGTTCATGAAGGGGGCGCCGCAGCTGCTGGAGCCCTACATGAGCGTCAACTCGACGACGCCGTCGGAGTTCACCGGGAACGTGACGACGGATCTCTGCTCGCGCCGCGGCCACGTGAGCTCCATCGGCGGCAGCGGAAACCAGGTCATCCACGCGATGGCGCCGCTGGCGGAGATGTTCGGCTACGCGACCGACCTGCGGACGATCACGAAGGGCAAGGGCAGCTTCTCGATGCACTTCGAGCACTACCAGGCCGTGCCCATCTCCGTGGCGGAAGAGGTCGTCGTGAAGCGGAAGGCGAAGCTGGCGGAGAAAGAGAAAAAGTAGCCAGGTGCCATTGAACAGCAGCCAGTAGCAGAGGAGAAGCCAGGAGCTGGCTACTTGCTGCTGAGCTCAAAGCGGTCCCCCGCCTTGAGATAGTGCGTGACGACGCCCGTGGCGCTCGACGGCTCGCCTTCCTTCACCGTGATCTTCGCCTTGCGCGCGTCGATGACGACGACGCTGCTCTTGCCGATCACCTCGAAGCCCGCGCCGGCGACCACGACGGCCGTCGATTCATCGATGCCGACGCCGACGAGTCCGGGATGTTCGAGGACCGCCTGCGTGAGCCGCGCGAGCCGGTCGCGCGCGACGAAGTGCTGGTCGACGATCACGGTCGGCCAGAGCGCGAGGCCCTCGCCGAACTTCGCGGCGCCCTTCGTGATCCCCTTCGCGTCGCCGGAGCCCGCGATCATCGTCTTCGACATCACCGCGGCGCCGGCGCTCGTCCCTCCGACGGTCGCACCCTCGGCGTGGCGCTTTCGAATCGCGTCGGGCACCGCGGATTTCTCCAGCGCCTTCATGAGGCGCGCCTGGTCGCCGCCGGGAATCCAGATCAGCGTCGCCTTCTTCACCTGTTCGACCGCCGCGGCGTCGTCCTTGAGCTCGAGGATGGCGACGGAGGCCGCCCCGGCCTCCTTCCACATTTTCGCGGACTCGGTGCCGTCGGAGACTTCGCTTGCCTGGGGAATGACGAGGACGGCGGCCTTGTCGCCGCCCGAGAGGCTGAGGGCGCGCTTCTGGATCTCGGCCGTCGTCGTTCCGCCGCCGACGATGACGAGGTGGCCCTGCTCCGCTCCCTGGGGTGGAGCTGCGCAGGGCAAGCCCTGTACGACGAAGGCGATCGCAAGGAGGAGGCGCATCCTACGGATGCACTACTTCTTGGTGCTTCATCACCCTTTGTCCTTATCGCCCGCCGGTTTCGCGTCCGCATTGGCGGTCGCCGGGTCGTTGCAGGCGGCGAGGACCAGCATCAGCGCCGCCAGCAGAGGCATCAGGAATTTCAGGGGACGCTTCACTTCTTCACCTCGTAACTTCCGCGCGGCCAGGCTTCGTCATCTCGCTGCACGCCGGGTTCATTGATCGTGATCCGCTGAAGGCAGCAGACCTTTCCCTTCGCGGCGCACCTCGAGCAATCCATGATCCGGTCGCCGTCGCAAGTGTAGCACTTCGTCTTGCCCGATCCCTCGCAGCTCTTGCATTTCTCGCCCTTCTTGACGCCGTCGCCCTTGCACGTGCCGCACGTCGTCGTGCCGTCCTTGCAGGAGGTGCACTTCAGGCCGCCGCTGCCCTTGCACGGCGCGCAGGTCACGCCGAGCGTGCCGTGGCAGTGCGGGCAGTGCGGGCGCTGGCAGACGATTTCGGCCGAGTCGTACCACGTGTTGGTCGCGAGCATCTGGCGCGAACAGCCGGCGACACCGAGCGCCAGCAGGACGATGGCCAGGATCCTCATGGACGCACCGGGAACTTCTTCAGCGCCTCGCCGAGCGCCATCGCCATCGACTGCGACTTCGAGTCGGCCGCGCCCTCCGGGTGGGCGAGGAAGGGGGTCTTGAACTTGTAGCTGCCGCTCGACCAGAGCTTGGTGCCGTCGGCCTTGATGAGCTCGAACGCGATCTCGATCGTGCTGTCGGACTGGAGGATGGCCCAGTAGAGCATCGCGTTGCAGCCGAACTTCGTGGCGGTCTCTTCAGGCGAGAGCTGGCTGAGCTCGCCGGCCATTCCGAAGCGAAGTTCGTTGAGTGTGCGGTTGACCTGGACGCAGGGGACGACGCCCCAGCCGCGCTGCCGCAGGATCTCGTTGATGACGCCGCGGTACCAGACGACGAATTCGAGATCGATGTCGATCGTCCAGCAGTCGGGCGGCATGACGGCGACGGTGGCGACGCCGTTCCAGGCGGCGGGATCGACGGGCGGCGCCTCGTCGACCTTCTTCCGGTGTTTGCGTCCCGCGCTGCCGCAGGCGGCGAGCGCCGAGGCGCAGAGGACGAGCGCGATGAGTTGTTTCACACCTAGAGCAAAGCCTTCGCGCGTGCTACTGTCAAGCTCATGAAGCAACTCTCCATCGCGCTCCTGCTTGTCGTCCTCGGATCCGGGACCGCCCCGGCGCCGTCCACGGCCAGGCACGTGTCGTGTGCGCAGGAGGAGATCCGCAAGGCGAAGAAGGGCTGGGCCGACATCGGCGTGCGACTCGAGACGGAGAAGGGGGCGGCCGTCGTCGTGGAGCTGTTCGACATCGGCAAGAAGGCGGGGCTTGCCAAGGGCGACGTGATCGTCGAGTTCGACGGGACCAGGCAGCCGGACGCGGAGCGCGTCATGAGCGCGCTGTGGGCGATGCCGACGGGGCGGACGGTGAAGGTCGCCGTCGAGCGGAAGGGCGAGCGCAAGGAGCTGGAGATCGCGACCGGCACGATCGACGGGCAGAAGCAGGCGGGGAACAACAACTGGACGCATCTTCCGCCCGCGATCCGCGCGGTGCCGATCGATCCGGTGAAGGCGGGTGCCGGCGAGACGAAGGCGATCTACGCCTTCGACCTGGTCGTCAGCTTCGATTGGAAGCTGAGCGATGAAGAGTGGAAGGCCGCGAAGACGATGGCGGAGAAGGCCGCGGCGATCTTTTTCGACGCGTCGGAGGGCCAGATGATCTGGCGCAAGGTCGAGATGGTCGACCAGAAGGCCGCGTGGGACCGCGCGCATTACCGGATCGGCCGGCAGCAGCAGGGGGGTGTCGGGATCGAGCATGTCACGCCGGGCGGGCAGTGCGATATGCACTTCTCAGGGAGGCTCGACGCCGACATGCCGGCCATCATCTTCGCGCACGAGGCGGGGCACATGCAGTTCGGCTCGGGCGACGAGTATCCGTACAAGGGCGAGGATCCGCAGACCGACTGCGAGTGCCTCATGGGCCGGGGCTGCTTCAACGGGCAGTGGGATCTCTGCGTCAAGGGCGGCCACGCGTACCAGGAGAAGGAGTCGTGCTGGGAGAACGTGAAGCGCTGGTATCCGAATCTCGTGGTGCCCGGGAAGCCCGCGAAGGGGCCGAAGCTCACGATGCTGCCCGACGTGGTGATTTCGCGCGGGGGCGCCGCGGCCGCCGAGGCCGGGAAGCGGATCGAAGAGCGCGTCGCGAAGCTCCTGGATGAACGAATCGCGGCGATGCGCGCGGCGGTGCTCCAGGCGGTGAGCGAGGCGCTGAAGAAGTAGGGAACCGGGCCGTATTAGTCCGTGACAGGGGAGGCCGAAACCTCGTACCATGGGTGGCCTGTCGAGGGGACGATCCTGCATGGGGGCTGAATGACGGCTGTTCTCACCATCGTCGGCATCACCGCGGCTTCGTTCGTCGGCGCCTTGATCGTGGGCAGTTTCTTCGAGTGGGCGCTGCACAAGTACCTGATGCATGGCGTTCTGATCAAGGCGTATCCCTACAAGACCCACGACCTGGTGCATCACAAGCTGTTCGGGCCCGGGCCGACCTATCACAACATCCAGCATCGGGAGGACGACAAGCTCGTCACGATGGCCTGGTGGAACGCGCCGGTCCTGATGCTCGCGAATGCGCCGCTGCCGCTGCTGGTCGCGTGGCTGACGCATTCGTACTGGGTGATCATCGGCGCGATGGCGGGCTACATCTGCTACTACATCGCCTACGAGTACCTGCACTGGTGCATGCACGTGCCGGGTCCGCGGTGGTTCCAGACCACGCGCGCCTTCAAGTGGATCGATCAGCATCACCGGCTGCATCACCTGCAGCCGATGAGGAACCTGAACGTGGTGCTGCCGCTGGCCGATTTCATCCTGCGCACGCGGCTGTCGAAGGCGCCGGTCGAGGTGCCCGAGAACGAGCCCGCGGCCTCGGTGAAGTAGCGCCTGCCTCCGAATCCAGGAGAGAGAGAAGGACGGGCTACTTCGTCTTCGCCGCCCTCGAGGCGCCGGCGGGAGGCGGCCATCCGATCGTCTCGTCCAGGAGATAGTCGGTCGAGACTTCGAGGAGTCGGCTGACCCGCCAGAGCACGTCGACGCTTGGCAGGAACGCGTTGCGCACGTAGCCGGAGACGGTGACCGGGCGGACGCCGAGCTTCTTCGAGACGTACTTCTGGGTCCAGCCCCGGTTCCGCAGCAGCAACAGCAGCTTTTCTCCGAGCGTCATCCGAGGACCTCCTACCCACCACCACGTCGCGTGCAGTATATCACATTATTAATGGGTAGTGTGAGAATTCGCCGCCACCGCGCTATTTCTTCCGCTCGCGTCGCGGCCCCTTTATCCTGTCCGTCATGACCACCAAGAGACTTCCCCCTCCGCCGCCGCCGGCCAAGTCGACGCGCCCCGTGCTCAAGGCCTATGAGAACCCGGACTTCCTGAAGAGCCGCGACGCGCGGGTCGTTCGCATGCTCTGCGAATACCTCGAGCCTCTCGCACGCTTCCAGCGCACGGGCATCCGCGAAACGGTCGTCTTCTTCGGTTCGGCCCGCGCCCGCTCCCCCGAGGCGATGAAGGCCGAGTACGAAGCCGCCATGGCGGAGCGCAAGGCCGCCGGCGGCAAGCCCTCAAAGGAAAACCGCCGCCGCCTCGACCGCGCGCAGTGGGGCCTCACCCTCGCCAAGTACTACCAGGAGGCCCAGGATCTCTCGCGCCTCCTCACCCAGTGGTCGCGCTCCCTCGGCCAGGGCAACCGCTTCGTGATCTGCTCCGGCGGCGGCCCCGGCATCATGGAGGCCGCCAACCGCGGCGCCACCGAAATCGCCGGCGGCCCCTCCGTCGGCCTGACGATCAGCCTTCCCAAGGAGGAGCGCCCCAACCCCTTCATCACCCCCGAACTCCTCTTCGAGTTCCACTACTTCTTCATGCGCAAACTCTGGTTCATCTACCTCGCCTGCGCCCTCGTCGTCTTCCCCGGCGGCTTCGGCACGATGGACGAGCTCTTCGAGGTCCTCACGCTCATCCAGACCAAGAAAATCGACCGGCCGCTCCCGATCGTGCTTTACGGCCGCCGATTCTGGGAGGACTGGCTCGACATGAACGCGCTCGTCCGGTGGGGCACGATCGGGCCCGAGGACCTCAAGCTCTTCAAAATCGTCGACTCACCCCAGGAGGGCTTCGAGTACCTGAAGGGTGTCCTGCTCAAGCACTACCCCAAGCCGATGTCGTGGGGCGGGCTCGGTCAGCGCATCGCCGACCGGGGACTCTAGATGCAATGCCCCTGGGCGGACGGCCCAGGGGCATTGAAAGTACGATGTTCGATGTTCGAGGTACGATGTCAGGCATCGTTCCCCCGGGGCTCGGCAAGGTCATCCGCCGCTGATCGAGGAGAGCCTCGACCGAACGTGGAGGTGACGCCATGGCCCGCATGCCCGAAGTGAAGAGCTTCCTCGTCGCCGACACCGTGCTCCAGGAGAAGGGGAGCAACAAGTGGTCGGTGATCGGCGTCTTCGACCAGATCGTCGCACCGCAGTTTCCGACCGGCCGGCCCGGCATCGGCCTGTACGTGAAGCTGGCGGACGCCGAAGGGCGCTACAAGGTGCGGATCGAGTTCCGTGACAGCGACGATCAGCTGCTGACGTGGATCGAAGGCATGGAGATCTCGACGAAGGGCCGGGTGGCGACCGTGGACTTCGGGATGCAGATCCAGAACCCGCTGACGATCCCGAAGCCGGGCAAGTACCACTTCATGATCTACCTGAACGGACAGCTGGCGCAGACAGTCCCCGTCTACGCGCTCCAGGCGACGCCGGGGCAGCCGCCCGCTCCGCCGCCGGCTGAATAGCTTGCGTCTTCGATCGGCAGGGGTGTGCCCTCCGGGCGAAACGCCGCTTGTCCGACAATGGGCGTTCCGCTTGCAGCCAAATCGCTCCGCGCTCTCTGCCTCCTCTGCCACTCTGCGTTTATGGCTCGAAGAGCACCGTGCCTCCGCGAAGGGGACCGTGCTCTCCAGCGCCGTTACGCCAGGAGTCCCCACGTCTGGAGCAGATCGCCGTCGCGGTGCCAGCGCTCGCCGATGTCGGTCCGGTAGAACATGTTCGGGATCAGGATGTTCTTCATCCGGCCGTACGCTTCGCGCCGCGCGTCGTCCATCGTCGAGCCCGATCCGGTCACGACGAGCGCGTAGCCGCTCGTTCCGGCGAGGATCCAGTCGCCGTCGACGAGCTTCACGTCGCACGGGTGGATCCCCTCGTACGTCTCCTTCTTGAAGATGACGACGGCCTCTTCGCTGTACTTCCGGAACGCCTCATGGTCGACGAAGGGGAACGGCGGGACTCCGACGACGACGCCGACCTGGAAGCCCCGCTTGGTCCGAAGGTTGAACGGCTCGCCCCTGGCGAGCGCGAGCAGCAGCTCGCCGCGTTTCGAGAGGATGCCCTCGAGCTGGATGTTGATCGTCGGGTAGCCGAAGCGGGAGGTGAACTCGAGCGGGTGGATCCCGCGCGCGTTGACGATGCAGTTGAGGTCGAAATAGCCGGTGTATCCGGTCGGCGCCAGGCGGTCCTTCAGTCTCGCCAGCGTGGCGGCGAAGAAGGCGGGGGCCGCCGACCAGAACATGCTCGTGCCCATCTCGCCGGTGCTCGGCCCGATGTCGTCGTTGAACATCCGCTTGTGCTCGAAGTTGATGCAGGACGGGCCGATGAAGTCGCGCCCGTTGAAAAACGCGCCGATCGCCACTTCGACACCCGCGACGTACTGCTGGAGCTGGAAGCTCTTGATCTTCGCGCCCCAGCTCTTGCGGTAGCGTTCGAGCATCATGAGGATGTCGCGCCCGTCATCCTCCTGCCCGACAAAGGAGAGCACCTTGTCGTTCTGCGCCTTGCCGTTGGGCTTGACCACGTAGCGGTCGGGGTTCTTCTTGACGAAGTCGATGGCCGCGTCGAAGCCGTCGAAGTCCCAGTTGGGGAGGGTCGTGAGGCCGGCGGCCCGCATCTCGACCTGGCCGAAGTCGCGGTCGTCCTCCAGCCGGTCGGTGTAGACAGACCCGCCCACGACCGGCTTGCCCGCCTTGCGCAGCCGTTCGGCGTGCTGGCCGTAGTCGTTGTCGTCGAAGACGACGACGTCCGCCCACTCGCACTCCTTCTCCCAGTCGTCGCACTTCGCGACGAAGCCGTCGGCGACATCCTTGTCGGTCCGCGACTGGATGTAGTACTTGACCTCGTGGCCTTCCTTGCCGACCTCCCACGCGAGATCGTGGATCAGCGCCGAGCGGGACACGAAGAGGAACTTCGCCAAGCCGGTCTCCCTGCAAAAGAGCCTGTATGAGACCCGGATTCGACGCAAATGCAACGAACAAACGAATCCGGATTGAAACGCGGCGGGTGAGATTGTATAGTTCGCGAGTTCCTGGTCGGGAAAGTGCTTCGGTTGACTGGCTGCCTTCGCGAGGGCCCGCGGCGGGGCTGTCACCATGAATCCTTCCTGTCCGGGAGTTTGTCAGTTGGTTGGATCTAGGTTCTTGTTTGGATGGAGTTCCGATTGAACATCTTTGTTGGAAACCTGCCGTACGACCTCACGGAAGCCGAAATGCGAGCCGCGTTTGAAGCGCACGGCACGGTTACGTCTGCGTCGATCATCATGGACAAGATGACCGGCCGCTCCCGCGGATTCGGGTTCATCGAGATGGCCGATAAGGCCCAGGGCGACGCGGCGATCGCCGCGCTGCACCTCCAGGAGTTGAAGGGCCGCGCGTTGACCGTCAACGAGGCGCGTCCGAAGTCCGAAGGCAGCCGGGGCGGCGGCGGCGGTTACGGTGGCGGTGGCGGCGGCGGCGGCGGCGGCCGTGGCGGCTACGGCGGCCGTGGCGGCAGCGGCGGCGGGCGCGACCGCTACTAAGCGATAAGGTCGATTCAAGACGGCTCCCGGGGCACCTCCGGGAGCCGTTTTTCTTTCCCTGCGGGCCCCGTGGTCCGGGGAATTCTGGTATCATCCTGTCGTTCTTGGTCGGGAAAGCACTTCGGTGGATTGCACGCCTTCGCGAGAGCCCGCGTCGGGGCCATCAATGCTGAAACCTTCCTGTCTGGGAATTTGTCTGTTGGTCGGATTTTGGTTCTTGTTTGGATGGAGTTCCGAGTGAATATCTTTGTTGGAAACCTGCCGTACGACCTCACGGAGTCCGAGATGCGGGCTGCGTTTGAAGCGCACGGCACGGTTACGTCTGCGTCGATCATCATGGATAAGATGACCGGCCGCTCCCGCGGGTTCGGGTTCGTCGAGATGACCGAGAAGGCCCAGGGCGACGCGGCGATCGCCGCGCTGCACCTCCAGGAGTTGAAGGGCCGGGCCCTGACCGTCAATGAGGCGCGTCCGAAGTCCGAGGGCGGCGGCGGCGGCCGTGGCGGTGGCGGTGGTTACGGCGGCGGCGGCCGTGGCGGTGGCGGCGGGCGCGACCGCTACTAGGCAATAAGGCTGATTCGAGACGGCTCCCGGGGCTCTCCGGGAGCCGTTTCTTTTTTCGCTACCCGCCCGCCCTGCCTCTCAGGAAGAGCCGATGGAAGAGGGCGAACGCGAATCCCAGGGCAAACCCGCCCGCGTGCGCGAAGACGGCGATGTGACTCGTGTCCTTGCCGTGCACCTGCGCATAGATGAGCGCCGCCTGCGTCGCAATCCACAGCCCGATGGCGAGCCACGACGGCGACGTGAAGGTCGCGAAGAAGAAGAGCACCATGAACTTGATCCGGCTGTTGGGGAAGAAAACGAGGTACGCCCCGATGACGCCGGAAATCGCGCCGGAAGCGCCGACCGTCGGAATCTCCAGCGCCTCCCCGGTGCAGGTGAGGATATGGGCGAACTGGCCGGCAATGCCCGCGGCCAGGTAGAAGATCACGTAGCTCGCGTGGCCGATGCGGTCTTCGACGTTGTCTCCGGTGATCCACAGGAAGAGCATGTTCCCGAACAGGTGCGCCAGGCTCGCGTGCATGAACATCGACGTGAAGAGGGTCGTGACGCTATACGAGCCCGGGTAGAGAGCGTAGTCCTTGATCAGTGTCTCCGGGTGCGGCTGGGCGAACTGCCAGAAGAACGCTCCGATGTTCGCCGCGATGAGGATGTAGTTGACGAACGGAATCGTCTTGCGCGGATTGACGTCGCCGATTGGCACGATCATGAGCGCACGGTCTCCACGTTCATCAGTCTGGCGATGATCACCCGGTTGGCCTTAGGAAACGCGAGCGAATCGAGTTCGTCAAGGCCGACCCAGCGGACTTCGTCGGAGGCGAGCGGCCTGGCGCGCCCCGCGGTCCAGCGGCAGTGGAAGACGTGGAGCTCCACGGAGAAGTGGGAGTACTTGTGCGGGACGACGATGAACTCCCGCCCGACGTCGATCGTGAGCCCCACTTCCTCCCTGAACTCCCGCCGGAGCGCCGTGACGTACGATTCGTTCGCCTTGCGCTTGCCGCCCGGGAACTCCCACAAGCCGCCCAGCAGCCCATCGGCCTTTCGCCGCGCCACGAGGATCTTCGGGCCCTTGCGACAAACGCCGACGGCGATTTGATGGTGGGGGGTCGGCGGCTTCGGCCGTTTCACGGGAAGCCGTTCCTGGGTGCCGGCCTTCCGGGCGGCGCACGAAATCGACAGGGGACAGAGCCGGCAGTCGGGCGATGTCGGCCGGCAGATGCGCTGTCCGAGTTCCATGATCGCCTGGTTGAAGTCGCCCGGGTTTCGCGTCGGTACCAGCGCCTCGAGTGCCGTCGAAATGCGCCGCGTCGCCTCGGGGCTCGTGATGATCGCATCGATGTTGAGCAGCCGCGACATGACGCGCCGCACGTTCCCGTCGATCACCGGCACGCGCTCGCCGAAAGCGATGCTGGCGATCGCCGCGGCCGTGTAGTCTCCCACGCCGCGCACCTCGCGCCACTCCGCCGCCGTCACCGGCGTCGTCTTCATGTCGCAGGCCGCGCGATGCAGGTTGCGGGCGCGGGAATAGTAGCCGAGCCCCTCCCACATCTTGAGGACCTCGTCGATCGAGGCTCGGGCAAGGGCCCGTCGCGTCGGCCACTTCGCCATCCACCGGCCGTAGTAGGGGATCACCGTTGCGATCTGCGTCTGCTGGAGCATGATCTCGCTGATCCAGACGGCGTAGGGATCGCCCGTTCGTCGCCAGGGGAGATTGCGCGCCGTCCTGCGAAACCAGGCGAGCAGCGGGCGCGGGTCAAGGCCTGGCATGGAGAGCCTCGTTCATGCAGGCGACGCCGTTGAGATCGTCATCGCCAATGAAGCCGAGGGACCCCACCTGCCGTCGATCCCCATCGACGTAGATCACGGCCCAGGCGGCGCCGGCCGGGACGATGGCGATCGGGTTCGGCCAGCGCTGCGCCCCGAGGTCGATGCCGGCGGCGAAGGTGCGGTGCTCGACGGCGTCGGGTCCGACCGTGATGGTCTCGCGCCCCCATCCCGATGAGAAGGCGCACCAGAAGAGCCATGCGCAGAGAACCGCCCCGCCCGCGTGGCAGACGAAGTTCAGCGTGTTCGCGCAGCCGCCGTTGCGGATCCGCTTCTCGCGGGGGGATCCGAGGAAACCGACGAATGAGACCGCCGCCAGGACGAAGTAAACGAGAGCGAGGAGTTGGAGGAGCGGCGAGAGAGCCCACCGCCACCAGGCTCGGGGCTGAATCTCAAGAACCCGCCTGTCATCCACCGTGCGGACGTGGCCCCACCGGAGCGCTCCGACGGCCACGCGGTCGGCGCGGCCGGCGTCGGCGGCCGGAAGGGTCTGGGAGACGCCAGCACCGATGCGAGGGTCGGTCTTCAGATGGTGGTTGGGGTCGTTGCAACGCCGCTCGAGCCCCTCGATCACGCTCGGCGTGCCGGAGACGGGGCAGAGGGCGTCGGCGCGACCCGCGGCGAGGTTGCGCAGGCAGTCGAGCGGCCGCGAGCGCTTGCCGTCGTTGACGAGAATTGCCGCGACGGTGATGACACCGATGATCACGCCCGTGATCTGGAGCTCGAAGAGGGCCAGGCCGCGCAGGTTGTCACGACGCACGTGGGGATTCTAAGCCGTGCTCGGCCAAAGCCCAACGTGTCTCGGCGTTGACACCACCTTGATGGCACGCCTGACTCGTGGCCATCGAAGGAGAACTCAAACGCGTTCTCAAAGCGATCTGACTCTGCCAACCCTTCGCTAAAGTACGCCCATGGCGAAGGACGGGAGCGTCGTGGTGGTCGGCGGCGGGATCGTGGGCGCCGCCGTCGCCTACTCGCTGGCGCGCGAAGGCGTGCCGGTCCATCTCGTCGAGCGGGGCGAGGTCGGCCGGCAGGCCTCGTGGGCCGCGGGCGGCGTCCTCACCCCGGTCCACCTGGCGGAGTACCCGGGCCCGCTGGCGGCGCTCTGCGTGGCCAGCGTTCCGATGTTCGCGCCGCTCGTCGCCGAGCTCGGCACGCGGTCGTCCATCGATGTCGAGCTGCGCACCACGGGCATGCTCTACCTCGTTCGAGACGAAGAGGATGCCTCCGCCGCGGCGACCCTGGAGTCGTGGAAACGCCAGAACGGGCAGCCGGTCGAGCGGCTCACCGGGGATGACGCGAGACGTCGCGTGCCGTTCCTCGCACCCGATGTCCGCGAGGCACTGTTCATCTCGGACGTTCAGCAGGTGCGCAACCACCGCCTCACCCGCGCGTTCGTCGAAGCAGCGGAGTCCCACGGTGCCGTCGTCGATCGCAATCGCGAGGTCACCGGGTTTCTTCGCGTTCCTGGCCGGGTCAACGGCGTGAAGACGTCACGCGGCGACCTGAAGGCGGAGACGACGGTCGTCGCGGCCGGTGCGTGGGCTGCCGAACTTCTCGCGCAGATCGGCGTGGTGATTCCCGTCATGCCGGTGCGGGGCCAGATGCTGCTCCTCGAGGGACCGCGCGACGCCATCCGTCACGTGGTCTTGTCGCACGACCAGTACCTCATCCCGCGCGCCGACGGGAAGGTCCTGCTTGGCAGCACCGTTGAGGAAGTCGGCTTTGATTGCCGCGTGACGGCCGAGGGCGCCGAGTTCCTCCTGCGCCGCCTCCGTGAAATGGCACCGGGAGCCCGGTCGTTTACGCTCGCCGGATCATGGGCCGGCCTGCGTCCCGGGTCGCCCGACCGCCTTCCGCACCTGGGCCGTCCGGACGGCATCACCGGCCTGATCGTGGCGTGCAGTCACTATCGGAACGGCATCCTGCTTGCACCGATCACGGGCCGGATCGTCGCCGACTTGATCGCGGGCCGGGCGCCGGGCGTCGACCTCACGCCCTTCCGGCTTGGCCGGTGACGCGGCCGACGGCGTCGCGCCATCCCGCCAGCAGCGTCGTCCGATCGGGGGCGCGCATTCGAGGCCGGAAGACGGTTTCGGGAGGCGAGATCGGCGGAGTCTTCCACAGGCCGACGCCGACCCCGGCGAGCAGGGCGGCGCCCAGCGATGTCGACTCGATGTTGCGCGGTCGGACGATGCGGGCGTTGAGGATGTCGGCCTGGAACTGCATCAGGAATCGATTGACGACGGCGCCGCCGTCGACCTTCAACTCGCGGACCTTGAAGCGCATGTCGGATTCCATCGCCTCCGCGACATCGCGCGTCTGGTAGGCGATCGCTTCGAGCGCTGCCCGCGCGATTTCGGCCCGGCCCGCGCCGCGGGTAAGGCCGACGATTGCTCCGCGCGCCCGCGCGTCCCAGTGGGGAGCGCCAAGGCCGACGAACGCGGGGACGAAATAGACGCCGTGCTTCGATGCGATCGACGTCGCGAGCGGCTCGGCGTCCGTGGAGCGGGCGATGATCCCGAGTGATTCCCGCAGCCACTGCACGGCGGCGCCGGCGATGAAAACCGATCCCTCGAGCGCGTAGGCCGGCCCGCCGTGCGCGTCGCACGCCAGGGTCGTGAGCAGTCCCCGTTTCGAGTTGATGCGCTTCGTGCCGGTGTTCGCGACGAGGAAGCACCCGGTGCCGTACGTGTTCTTCATCGTTCCGGGGCTCCAGCAGCCCTGGCCATAGAGCGCCGCCTGCTGATCACCGGCGATTCCCGAGACGGGAATGCCGGCGCGAGTGCGTCCGAAGACTCCGGCCGATGGCAGAACCTCCGGGAGCAGCCGTCGTGGGACTCCGAAAAGCCGCATCAGGTCGTCATCCCAGCGGCGTCGATCGATGTCGTAGAGCAGCGTGCGGGAGGCGTTGGTGATGTCGGTGGCGTGCGCCCCCGTCAGTTTCCACAACAGCCACGTGTCGATGGTGCCGAACAGGAGGTTCGACCGCCGCCCAACGTGGTCGAGCAGCCACCGGATCTTGGTCGCGGAGAAGTAGGGGTCGAGCACGAGCCCGGTCTTGCGGCGCACGAGCGGCTCGGCGCTCTTCAGCCGCTCGCACATCGGCGCCGTGCGGCGACACTGCCACACGATGGCGTTATGGACGGGCCGCCCGGTCCGCCGGTCCCAAAGCACGGTTGTCTCGCGCTGATTCGTGATCCCGATCGCCTCGACGCTCTCCAGGCCGACGCGACGCAGCAGCGACGCGGTCACGCGCCAGATCGTCTCCGGGTCGTGCTCGACCCATCCGGGCTTCGGGTAGATCTGCGGGAAGTCGCGGCTCTCCTCCCGAACGACCTGGCCGCGACGATCGATGAGAGTCACGGTGATCCCCGTCGTGCCGGCGTCGATCGAGAGAATGTGGCGGCGCATCAGTACCTCCGCGCCTCCGATTTGCGCGAGCCGGCCAGGGCCGGCCCCACCTTGTGGCGTCGCTGGACGGCAATGATCCGGTCGCGGACGTCGTCGGTGATCTGCTGGAAGCGCTCGCGCGTCGCGTCGCCGGAGAAGCGGACCGGCGGGAGGTAGGCGATCACGATCTTGCGCGGCGCGGGGAGCAGGAGCCCGCGGGGCCAGGCACGGCCGGTCCCGAAGATGACGGCGGGGACGATGGCGACGCTCGGCTGAAGCGCCAGCCGTCCGAGTCCCGCCTTCCCCGGCCCCATCACGTCGCCCTCGGTGCGTCCGCCCTCGGGAAAGAGGCCGACGACGCCTCCTTCCTCGAGGACCCGCATCGCCCGCCACAGGGCGTGGCCTCCGCCCCGCGGGCTGTCGCCGACCTCGAGCATCCCGAACCAGCGCGAGAGCGTGCCGACGACCGGCCAGCCGCTGATTTCCTTCATGCCGAGCCAGCGAATCCAGCGATCGGTGCCCATCTGGAGCACGATCGGGTCGAGAAAGCTCGGGTGGTTCGAGACGACCACGACGCCGCCGGTGGGCGGGATGTTGTGGGCGCCGACGAAGTCGATCCGGAAATAGACGCGGAAGAAGATGCGGGTGATGCGGCGCAGCAGTCCAAGGAAGCTCAAGCGGCTTTCGCCGCCTGGAGGCGCGCCTCCTCGTCCGCCGACTCCCTGCGCCCCCTGGCGACGTCGACGGGGTAGAGCAGGATCAGGCCGATGATGAAGAAGATCGCGATCGAGAGGATCGCGATCCGGATGCCCCAGTTGGCGCCGAACATCTTGGTGCCGATCATCGCGGTCAGCGCGTAGATGTAGCTTGCCGTGGCCGCCGCGAGCTTTTGCGTCACGCCGTAGAAGCCGAAGAACTCGCCCGCCGCCGTTGGCGGCGTCATCTGCGCCTGGAGGCCGCGCGAGAGCGACTGCGTCCCGCCCATGACGAAGCCGATGACCGCGCCGAGGATCCAGAACTCGCCCTGCGACCGGATCAGGAAGGCCCAGACCAGGGCCGCGAGCCACACGCCGAGCATCACGTAGAGCGAGACCTTCGTCGGAACGCGCGTCGCGATCCACGCCGTGAGCAGCGCGCCCGCCGCGGCCACCACCTGGATCATCAGGAAGCACTTGATCAGCTGGTCTTCGGTGAACTTCAGCCGGTCCTGGGCGAATGGGCCCGACATCGCGAGCACGGTATTGACGCCCGCGGAGAAGATGAGGACCGAAATCGTGAGGACGGCCAGGGTGCGGAACCGTTTCATGCTGCGGAGCGTCGAGAGCACCTTTCCGAGTCCCGCGGCAACGAGATTCTGTCCCGGGGGGAGCGGGCGTGCCACGGCCCTTTCCCGCACGCCGAGGATGCACGGCAGTCCGAAGAGAAGCCACCAGAGTCCCACCGATCCCAGCGAGACGCGGACGGCGAACGTCTTGTCGGCCCCAAACCATTCCGGATTCTGGATCATCAGGAGGTTCGCGAGAAGACAGAGTCCGCCCCCGAAGTAGCCGATGCCCCATCCCACGCTCGAGATGATGTCGAGCTTCTCCGGAGGCGCGAGCTCCGGCAGGAACGCCCCGTTCAGCGAGACGCTCGATTCGAACGCGACGTTTCCCACGATGTAGAGCACGGTGCCCAGGACCCAGTCTCCCGGTCGCACGAAGAAGAGGGCGGCGGTCGACACGCAGCCGAGCAGCCAGAAGAAGGTCAGACTTTTTTTCTTTGCCGCCGAGAAGTCGCAGATGGCGCCGACGATCGGGGCGAGGGCCGCCGCGATGGCCAGCGAGGTCGCGTAGGCAAGGCCCCAGAGCGTCACGCCCGGGAGTTTCATCCCCAGCAGCTGGACCCCGCCTTCGGGCACGACGGCCTTCGCGTAGTACGCGGAGAAGACGACCGTCGTGATGGTCGTCGTGAACGCCGAGTTCGCGAAGTCGTACATCGACCACGCGAGGATCTCGCGCTTCGGAGCGTCCTGCACCGCGGGATTATAGCGGAGCTACTGCACCGACGTTCCGAGCAAGGCGTCCACCTCGGCGCCGGTGATGGTCAAGTCGACGATGTTGTCGATCCCGGAGCCGCCGCGGAAGAGGAAAACGCGGCCGACGTCCAGGCCGTTTTCCGCCGCGTTTCCGTCGCCGTCATCCTCGGGTGCGCCCACCACCACGTCGCGGATGCCGTCTCCATCCACGTCGCCGCCCGAGAACGCGCTGGCTCCGAAATGGCCTCCGTCCTCGCCGCCCGTCAGCGTGAGATCGGCGATGGTGTCGCTCGACGGTCCGCCGAAGTAGATGAACGCGCGGCCGCGGTCGGCCCCGCTGTCGGTCGCGTTGCCGTCTCCGTCGTCGCGCGGCGCGGAAACGATGAGATCGGGCGCCCCGCCGGCGTTCACATCGCCGATTCGCGCCACGAGCCCGCCGAAGCGTGCCCCGGATTCGGTGCCGGTCATCGTCCGGTCGGCCGACGTGTCAACGCTGAATGCCCCGAAGAAGACGAACGCGCGACCGAGGTCGCCGCCGTCCTCGACCGTGTTTCCGTCGCCGTCGTCGAACGGTGCGCCGATCGCCAGGTCGCCGTAGCCGTCGGTGTTGAAATCAAGCAGTCCGGCGAGCGAGAAGCCGAACTGGCCGCCGTTCTCCACGCCCGCGAAGACCTTGTCGACGCTGTTGTCGGGAGAGGCGCTGCCGAAATAGAGATAGACGCGCCCCTTCTCGATCGCGTTGTTCGCCGTGTTGCCGTCGTCATCGTCGCCCGGCGCGCCGATGGCGAGGTCGAAGTAGCCGTCGCCGTTCATGTCGCCCGCCGTGGTCACCGACAGGCCGTACTGGCTGCTGTCCTCGCCGCCGCTGAACGACAGCAGGGGGGTGGTGCTGGCGTTCGTGAAGAGGTAGGCGGCGCCCCTCAGCGTGCCGCCCGCGTTCTCGTCCGGGGCTCCGACGATGAGGTCGTCCTTGCCGTCGCCGTTGACGTCGCCGGCCCGGGCCACCGACGAGCCGAAGTGGCCGTCGTTCTGGGCGCCGGAGAGGGTGATGGAGGGTGTCGTGCCGGGATACGACGATGAGCCGCCGAAGTAGATGAAGACGCGGCCGCGGTTCAGAAGATTGTCGGTCGCATTCCCATCCGCATCGTCAAAGGGTGCGCCGACCGCGAAGTCGGCGGCGCCGTCGCCGTTGTAGTCGCCCAGCGCCGCCGTCGAGAAGCCGAACTGCGACGCATCCTCCGCGCCGTCGTACATCACGTCCGCGATCGCGTCGAGCCCCGGCGCGCCGGAGTAGAGATAGACGCGGCCGCGATCCGAGGCGGCAACGCCGGCGTCGTCCAGAGGCGCCCCGACCAGGATGTCGGCATAGCCGTTGCGGTCGAAGTCGGAGGGCCAGACCGACGAGAAATCATCATCGTCGTCGAAGTGTCGATGGCAGCCGAACATCGGCAGGGCGAGCGTCAGCAGCAGGATCCATCGCATAGGGCATCTCCTCCGTTGGAGGTTGTAGCGTTTGCGGGGGCCCAAGGTTGCGGAAAAATCAGCGGGCACGGACACTCGGAATGGACGCCGCGCCCAGCACCGTCGCGGTGAGGAGGGCCTTGAAAACCTCGAGGATGTCACCGCTCTTGTATTCGACCGTCGTTCCGCCGACCCGGCGGACGCCGGGCATCATCTCGATGTGGTCGGCCATGCCCGAATTGAGCACCCGGAAGGAGAGCGTGTAGGGCCCCTTGATCGTGAAGGGCGTCCGTTTCCTCGCCGCGCCCACCGCCTTTCGAGCCGCTTCGCGAATCCGCTTTTGCGCCAGGACCGGCGTGATCGACCGGGCGCAGTAGCGGGTGATGGCCTTCTTGACGCAGACGGTGGCGACGCTTCCCAGCTGCGCCGTCGCCTCCTCGCAGGTTCGATCATCGCCCGTGACGAGGACGACCGGGGTTCCGAACGTGCCGGCGACAAGCGCGTTGATGCCGGCCTCGTTGAACTCGCGGTTGTTGATGTGGATCTTCGCGACGACGGCGCCCGCGTAGGTGTGGTCGAGGACGCCGTAGGTGGCGCCCATGCCGGCGTGATAGCCGATGAAGAGCGCGGCGCCGGCCGCCATCTCCATCCCCTGGCACATCGACAGCGGCTTCAAATCGCCGCTGATGAGCTCGACGCGGGGATCGAGCCGGTCGATGAGGATTCCGCGCATGTCGCCGTGAGAGTCGTTGACGACCACTTCATCGGCGCCGGCGTCGAACGCGCCGAGAGCCGCGGCGTTGGCCTCGGCCGTCATCCACTCGCGGCAGCGGGGGAAGTCCTGGCCGCTGGCGCGCGTCTGGTCGACGTGGACGATCCCCGCGCAGCCCTCCATGTCGACCGAGATGAAGACCTTCATGAAGGTGGGACTTTACGCCGGGCGACGGGAGGAGCGGAACGGATTTCCGCCGGGAGTGCCGTCCCGGGCGAGGCGTTGGCCTGCGGCCCGAGGACGGTGACCCCTATGGACGCGAAGGACACAAAGGAAGAAGGCCGATGGGCCCGCCGATTCGCGCAGAGCGCGAACGCCGTTCGCCCGGCCGGCTCCCCGAAACCACCGAGGGACCGGGCGCCCCGCCGTGTCAGAGAACCAGCCGCGCCGCCCCGGCCGAAAACCACAACGACGCCATCAGGCAGGCGAGCGCGACCAGCGCCCGCAGCCGGTGCTGGCGCAGCGGCTGTGCCGCGATCCGCGCCTGGTACCACCCTGCGCCCGCGGCGGCGACGGCAACCATCGTGCGGAGCATCGGCTCCTGATCCCGCCCGGCGGCGAGAAACGTCGCGGCGAGCAGCGCCAATTCAAGGGCGATGAGAAGGAGCGCCGCCACGCGCACGAACCCGGCGAGCCGGTCGGCCCTCACGCCTTGCGACGGTGCGTCGCCTCGACCTTCGTGGCGATCCCGCCGCGCGCGTTGAACTCGCCGGTCACCGTCATCCAGACCGGGTCGCAGGCCTTGACGAGATCGCGGAGGATCCGGTTCACGGCGTTCTCGTAGAAGATCCCGATCGTGCGATAGCCGGTCATGTACATCTTGAAGCTCTTGAGCTCGAGGCACTTCCGGTCGGGCTCATAGGCGATCGTCACCTGCCCGAAATCGGGCAGCCCGGTCTTCGGGCAGATCGCGTTGTACTCGGGATCGGCGATGGTGATGGTGTAGCCCGGAAACTGGTTCTCCCACGTCTCCAGCCGCGGGAGCTTCGCGTCGAGCCCGGATTTCGCCTGGTTGCCGTAGCCCGGCATCCACTCTCCGATACTAGAGCGGCCGAAGGCCGCGTTCCTCTGCTACTAGCCACTAGCTACTAGCTACTCGTAACTACTTCCTCATGGGTACTCGATCTTCGTGATCTTATACCGGATCTTCCCCCGGGGCGCGTCGAACTCGACCGTCTCGCCGATCTTCCTCCCGAGAATGGCCTGCCCGAGGGGAGAACTGCTCGAAACGGTGTCGTAGTCGGTGCGCGTCTCCCCCTCGCCGACGAGCATGAACAGGTCCTTGAATTTCTTGTCGAGGTCGATCGCCTCGACGACCGCGCCCAGGTCGACCCGGTCGCGCATGATCTGGTCGGCCTTGATGATCTCGGCCGACGAGAGAGCCTTCTCCAGCTCGCCGATCTGCGATTCGACGACCCAGATCTCCTGGCGGGCCGTTTCGAATTCGGAGTTCTCGGAGAGATCGCCGAGCTCGCGGGCGTCGCCGAGCGCCTTCTCGAGGCGGGGCAGTTCGACTTCCTTGAAGTGCTTGAGCTTGTTGCGGAGCTGTTCGAAGCCACGCTGGGTCATCTGCACGCGTGCCATGCGTCTCTCCGGAGCAAAAAGAGACGAGAAACGTGCCGGCGGGCGCGTTTCTCGTGTCGACGAAATAATACTGCCCCCTTGGGCGGGCGGCAAGGTCCGTTCACAAACCGGTGCAAGTCGGAATAGGGGCACGCCCGCCTCGGAATGACCCCAATGGTCCCGAAGGACTCGAAGGAAGACCCCGAAGGCCTTCTTCCTTCGTGTCCTTTGCGTCCATGGGGGTCAGGGTCCTCGGGCCGCAGGCCACTGCCTCGGCCGAGACGGCACTCCGGCTTTTTCGACTTACACTCTCACAAACCACGAAGGGCGGCGGCGATCGTCTGGCGGCTCGCCCGGAAGGCCGGGAAAAATCCGCCGATGGCCCCCATGGCGACGGCGAGCACGATGCCCCACCCCATGAGCGGCAGCGTCACCTGGAACTGGAACGCCATCTCGCTGAAGGTCTGCCAGTTCGCGGTGCCCGTCGTCTGGCCGTGAACCGTGAGCCGGCCGAAGACCGAGCCGAGAATGCCGCCCAGGAGCCCGAGAAACCCCGCCTCGAGCATGAACGAGAACCAGATCGAGGCGCTGCCGAAGCCGAGAACGCGCATCGTGGCGATCTCGCGGATTCTCGACGCGACGGCGGCGTACATCGTGTTCGCCGCGCCGAAGATGGCGCCGATCGACAGGACGAACGCCATGACGACGCCCATCGCCTTCATCATCAGCACGCCCTGGTTCTGGCCCTTGTAGTACTCGGCCTGGGTGAGGCCATCGAGCTTGACCGACTTGTCGTCCTTGATGACGCGCGCCAGGCGCGCCACCTGGTCCACGGCGGTGCAGCGGACGATCAGCGATGAGCAGGAGTTCTCACGCTTGAACTGGGTGCAGAGGTCGACCAGGTCGCCCCACGCCTCCGACTCGTACGCCTGGCCGTCGGCCGTGAAGACGCCGACGATCTCCCACGGGCGCCCGCGGATGAACGGCTTGTCGCCGACCTTCAGGTCCTTGAACCGACCGGCGATCGCCTTGCCGACCACGAGTTCGCCGACGCCGGGGTTGAACCAGCGTCCCTCGACGATCCGGATGTTCCCTCGCAGCGCGCGGGCTTTCGGCCCGACGCCCCGCATCGCGAGATTCGATTTCCGGCCGTCCAGTTTCGGCTGGTTCGCAACGACCACGACCTCGGGGGAGACGAGCGGCTCGCCCCGGTCGTCCTTCTCGATGCCGTCGAGGTTCATCACGCTCGCCGCCTGTTCCTTCGAGACGGAGCTGTTCGTTTCGCTCTGGGAGCCCGACCGGATCACGACGAGATTGAGGGGATGGGCCGTGGTGACGAGCGTGTTCTCCATGCCGATCCCGAGCGCGAACAGGATCACGAAGACCCACGTCACGAGCGCGATGCCGGTGACGGTCATGGCCGACGTGATCCAGCGGACCACGAGATTGCGGGCGTTGTACTTGATGGGGATCCTCAGCAGGAGGATCACCAGGATCCCGACGAGGCCCACGCACCCCAGGACGATGAAGGTCGCCATCAGACCACCTGCCTCAACCCGTCGACGATCGTCCGCCGTGCGGAGCGCGCGGCCGGAGCCACGGCGCTGAGGAACCCGCATCCCAAGGCCGCCCCGACGGCCGCCGCCATCGTCGACGGCGCGACCGTGAAGAGCGGAAAGAACTCCGGGGCCGGCGACGTGCCCAGCACGTTGAAGATCAGCAGCGCCGCCCCCAGCGACGCGGCCGCTCCTGCCAGGGTCAGGAGGAGCGATTCGCTCAGCATCATGGCGGCGACGTCAAACGACGTAAAGCCCAGCGAGCGGAGGACGGCGATTTCGCAGACTCGCTCCCGTGCCGCCATCGACATCGTGTTGGCCGTCATGAGCGTCAGGATGACGAGGACGATCACGCCGAGATTCGCGACGAGCGAACGGAGATTCCCCATCATCTCCAGGAATCGGCCGATGAACTCCTTCTCGGTCATCGTCTCCGTCAGATTGGGTGAATTCTACCCCACGAACCCGGAATCCGACCCCGCCCGGCTCATAGATCCCGGCCGGGTTCGTCCCCTACATGAGGGTAGGTAGTACTGCACGGCAGTGGGCACTCCGGGAGCGAAACTACTTGCGGCGCTGCAAGACGAACTCCTTCGGAATGTCGGTATCGCTGTTCAGGTCGCGAATAGTCACGGACGTGCAGCCGGGTGCCTGCAGAATCAGCATATACCGGTCGCCACGCCGCAACTCGAACGAAAACTCGCCGCCATCAGCAACTGCTATACGGACACGCTCCTCGGGATCGTCAGCATCGGAGACAATCTTCGTCAACCAGATCCTTACGTCCTTTGGGCTTACGCCCTCGGGCGGGACCGCTTGCGCCCTCACAAGCCTCCCGGGCGCGGCCGAAGCCATCGAGACGACGGTCGAAGTGGAGCGGCCATGAATCAGCACCACCCCAATCTTGTTTGACGTAGTTTGAAGACCGGGTGCAATGGCGCTGATTGTCGCGTCACCATCTTCAGTTATTCTAAACTCGAAGTCGCCGTTCTCGTCCGTCACAGATTCTGCCCGTGTGCTTTCCGATGCTGAGACCGTGACCTGAAAGACAACAGCTGCGTGTGGAATCGGGCGACCCGTCGCGTCTACAACGCGCCCGCGGACCTTCGGGAACTCCCGGGCTACCACGCGGACGTATGAAGGGGACTCCGCAGCTGAAACACGCTCTGGGTCTGAGAAGTACCGGGGACTCCATACGGCCACGGTGTAGATTCCACGAGGTGTCATCCCCTTGAACAGCGCCGTGCCGTTTTCATCTGATGGCTCGCTCTCGATGGGCATTCCAACCTCGGTCTCGTTGACAAGGCGCGTCATCCGAACGCGACACCCTCGAAGAGGCGTGCCGGTCTCAGCTACGATGCTGCACACGACCGCCACGTCACGGGATAACGCGACCCGAACGGTCACCAGCCAATCGAGTCCGTGCCGCTCAAATTCCCTTGATTCTCCAACTCCAACGGCTTCGCGACCGTCACTCCCGAGGTGAAAGAAAGTGACGCGCACAAGCGTCGGCGGAAGTCGGAGGACTGTCTCGCACCTTCCTGCTGGGTCTGTCACAAGTTCAGCCGCGGGGTCTCCACTGAATAGGCGCACTCGCGCGCTAATCAGCGGTGCGGCGTTCTCATCTTGCACAAGAACGCTGACGCGAATCCTGGCGGGGTCATCTTGGCGGACATCTTCCTGTGAGGATCGACCTCGAGGCGAAACAGACTTTGGCCGAATAGCGAACTGAGCGATCATGCCGAAGAGCGCAAGGAACACAGCAATTACAACTATTCTGCGCAGCATCGGAGGGCTTCCTACGGGTTGATCGTGCCATCGGTGCCAGGGGCACCAGCTGCGCCAGGGCCATCCGGCCCAATACCTGGTTCGCCTCCGTCGCCGTGCTTGCCCGCCTTATTGGAAGCTTCTCCGGTCAGGTTGATTGTTGTGGCAGCGGGATTCAGGAAGTTGACGTCTCCTCCGTTGCCACCCTGACCGCCGTCGCCGCCCTTCGCAACGGCACTTTGACCGAGGATGTCCCGAAACTCGTTAGTTCTGACGGAGAGCCCTGCGCTCATTCTTAACCTACCTTCTTCTGCTTCTTCTCGTCCATCGTTGCCTGCTTGAGTGCGTTGAGGAGCATCGGCATGAGCCGA
>Ga0247727_10002187_pt1 | contig 45065 bp, 44 predicted proteins | sample WisWelCaveWW1625_FD_202498 | JGI IMG/M metagenome (GOLD analysis project Ga0247727, IMG submission 202498) | Biofilm microbial communities from Wishing Well Cave, Virginia, United States - WW16-25 | ecosystem: Environmental > Aquatic > Deep subsurface > Groundwater > Cave microbial mat | place...
CCCGCGGACGGGCGAAAACCGCCCTATAGCTGGGGCCGCCGCCCCACCGCGGTCAGTTTCGGCCGAAACCGGCGTCCCTGGCGCGCACGATCGCCTGGGCCCGGCTCTCGACCTGGATCTTCTCGAAGATGTGGGTGATGTGGTTGCGGACCGTCTTTTCCGACAAATCCAGGCGGGCGGCGATCTGGGCATTGTCGAAACCCTGCGCGATGAGCCCGAGGACTTCGGCGTCGCGTTCGCTCAAGGTCGAGAAAATACCTGTTCCCTGGGATGGCGCACCATCGGGCAAGAAGCCGCGCAATTCCTCGAAGAACTGCTTCCAGGCCGCCTCATGCGGCAACAGGAAGTGGTTGCGCCCCTCCAACAGGACAAAGCGTGCATGCGGAATCATTCCGGCGATCAGGCGGCCTTCCTCGAATGGCACCATTGCGTCACTGCGCGCGTGCATCACCAGCGTCGGGCATTTGACCTGCGGGGCAAGCTCCATGACGTCGAACTTGCCCACCGAAGAAAAAATCTGCGCTGCGCACTTCGCGGACGTGCACATGCGCTCGAGTTCGTTGAAGCTGCGAGCCTGCTCCGGCGTGCTGTCCGGAATCAGCAGCGAGGTAAACACCTGCCGGTAAGCCGGGTTTTCCCGGCCCCAGCCGATGCCGGCAAGCTTGACCAGCATGCGCATTTCCTCGATCTGCGCCGGGGTCAGGCCCCGCTTCATGACGCTGCGCGGCCATCCGCCGAGCAGAATGAGGTGGCTCACCCGCTCGGGATGGCGCGCCGCATAGGCGATGCCGATCGCGCCGCCCTGCGAATGTGCGAACAAGGCAAACCGCTCGAGCCGGGCGGCATCGACCACTGCTTCCAGGTCGGCCACCCAGGTTTCCAAGGAGAGGTCTTCGGCGTTGCGGTCCGACAGGCCACATCCTCTCGGGTCGTAGCGCAACAGCGTGCGCCCGTGGCCAAGGTCGAGCAGCCAGGGTTGCGTCACCGGGCTGCGCCAGTCGAACTCAAGATGCGTCAGAAAATTCGCCACCTTGACGAACGGCGGCCCGTCGCCGCTCACGGCATACGCGAGCTGCACGCCGTCCGCGCTCTTGCAGAAACGGATCTGTTGCTGCACGCGACGATTATACGGATCGAGCGGGACTTATAATGGACGTGCTTTGTCGCTCCACCTCGAACACCTCAATCCCGAACAGCTCGCCGCCGTCACGCTGCCCGAAGGCCACGCGCTGATTCTTGCGGGCGCGGGAAGCGGCAAAACGCGCGTGCTCACCACGCGCATCGCCTGGCTGCTCCAGCAGGGCGCGGTTTCGCCCTCCGGCGTGCTGGCGGTGACCTTCACCAACAAGGCGGCGCGCGAGATGCTCACGCGCCTCGCCGCGATGCTCACGCTGAATCCGCGCGGCATGTGGATCGGCACCTTCCACGGCCTGTGCAACCGCATGCTGCGCGCGCACCACCAGGAAGCCGGGCTGCCGCGCGAGTTCCAGATCCTCGACACGCAGGACCAGCTCGCCGCGGTGAAGCGCCTGCTGCGCTCGATGAACGCGGACGAAGACCGCTTCCCGCCGCGCGAGGTGCAGTACTTCATCATGAGGCAGAAGGAGGAAGGCCTGCGCGCGCGCGACGTGCCGATCACCGACGACATTTCGCGCCGCAACGTGGAGTTCTACGCCGCCTACGACGAACAGTGCCAGCGCGAAGGGGTGGCGGACTTCGCCGAGCTGCTGCTGCGCAGTTTTGAGCTGCTGACGAGGAACGAGTCGCTGCGCGAGCACTACCGCGCGCGCTTCCGCTACATTCTGGTGGACGAATTCCAGGACACCAACAAGTTGCAATACCGCTGGCTGAAGCTGCTCGCCGGGCAGGACGCGAGCCTGTTCGCGGTAGGCGACGACGACCAGTCGATCTACGCCTTCCGCGGCGCCAACGTCGCCAACATGGCCGATTACGAGCGCGAGTACCAGGTGGCCAAGGTGATCCGACTGGAGCAGAACTACCGTTCGCAGGGCAACATCCTCGACGCCGCCAACGCGCTCATCGCCCACAACAAGAACCGCCTGGGCAAGAACCTGTGGACCGCGAGAGGCGCGGGCGAGCCGCTGACCGTGTTCGAGGGGCAGTCGGACGCGGATGAAGCGCGCTGGATGGTGGAAGAGATCAAGGCCTTGCAGCGCGAGGGCTCGCGCCTCGACCAGATCGCGGTGCTGTATCGGTCGAATGCGCAGTCGCGCGTGCTGGAGCATGCCCTGTTCACCGCGGCGCTGCCCTACCGCGTGTACGGCGGCCTGCGCTTTTTCGAACGCGCGGAAGTGAAACACGCGCTCGCCTACCTGCGGCTCATCGCTGCGCCCGCGGACGACAACGCATTCCTGCGCGTGGTGAATTTCCCGGCGCGCGGCATCGGCGCGCGCACTGTGGAAGCGCTGCAGGATGCGGCCAAGGCGCTCGGCCACGACCTGTACCAGACGGCATTGGCGACACCGGGCAAGGTCGCGCCTTTCGTGGCGCTGATCGAGTCGCTGCGCCAGGAGACCGAGGGACTCACGCTCGCCGAGAGGGTGGAGCACGTGGTGGCGAAGAGCGGGTTGCTGGAGCACTACAAGACCGAGCGCGAAGGCGCCGAGCGCATCGAGAACCTGGGCGAGCTCACCAACGCCGCCGCCGCGTTCGACCTCGAGGACGTGGTGCTCGAGTCGGGGGAAGATGCCGACCCGCTCACCGCCTTCCTCACCCACGCCGCCCTGGAAGCGGGCGAGCACCAGGCGGGCCCAGGCCAGGACGCGCTGCAGCTGATGACCATGCATTCGGCCAAGGGCCTGGAGTTCGACGCGGTGTTCGTCAGCGGCCTGGAAGAGGGTCTGTTCCCCCATGAGAACAGCCTGCTGGAGAAAGACGGTCCGGAGGAGGAGCGCCGCCTGATGTACGTGGCCCTCACGCGCGCGAGGAAGCGCCTGTACCTGTCCTTCGCGCAGACGCGGCTGCTGCACGGGCAGACGCGCTACAACCTGCCCTCGCGCTTCCTCGACGAGATTCCGCAGGGCTTGCTCAAGTGGCTCACGCCGCGCTTGGCCGAGAAGCGCAAGCCGGTGGTGTCGCATTTCACTGCCGGCTCTTTCTCGCGCGCGCCCAGGCGCGACCCGCGCTTCGGCGGCGCGCCGGCCGGCACCGGCGGCGTGGCGAGCGGCTTTCGCATCGGCCAGAACGTGCACCACGCCAAGTTCGGCGCGGGCGTCATCGTCGACGCCGAGGGCCAGGGCAACGACGCGCGCGTGCAGGTCAACTTCGGCCGCCAGGGCGTGAAGTGGCTGGCGGTGAGCGTTGCCAAGCTTCAGGCTGCGTGAATTCCAAAGGAATCAACGACGTAAAGTAGTCGTGTTGTGTGAACAGCTAGAATGCGCGCGGAGCGAGGGCAACCCTTTTCTTGCTGCCTTCTGCCGAGCACATGACCGAAGAAGATGTCGTAGCGCTTGCTCGAATACTTCGCGAGCTGACCCCGTCACAACGGGATTGGGTTCGCGAGGTAATGCGTCAGTTCAGCCTTCCTCATCAATTCATTCGAAGGAAGGACTCGGATTGGATAACAGAGGAGGTTCTGCAGCATCTTGGTGACGCGCTGCGCATTCATCACGCATTAAGCCGTCAACCGTTGTCGAAGGACAGATTTGAGTACGCCTTTGAACGCGCATTGAATCTTGCTCATATTCCCGCAAAGCTCGTGGCGAGCAGAACGAATCGTGGCCACGACATGACCATCGCCGGTGTCCCCGTAAGCCTGAAATCCGAGGCGGCTGCAAACATCAAGGAAAGCACCATTCACGTGAGTAAGTGGATGGAGCTTGGACGAGGGGACTGGGATTTGCCGAAGTTGAGAGACATGTTTCTAGAGCATCTGGAGAGTTACGAGAGAATTTTCACGTTGCGCTGTTTGTCGCGTGGCCCCAAAGACTATTTCTATGAGCTTGTAGAAATACCCAAGGCGCTGATGTTGGAAGCGAAGGATTGTCGATTCGAATTGACGGAAGACAGCAAGCAGAATCCAAAGCCGGGCTATGGGTACGTCAACGATTCAAATGGGAATCTAAGATTCGCGCTGTATTTTGACGGTGGGACGGAGAGGAAACTGCAGATAAAGCAGATCAAGAAGGTACTTTGTATTACACACGCTAGCTGGCAATTCGAATCAGCGCCCCTTGAGTAGACGCTCTCTTGCTAAGGACGCGTACTCCGGCTTGAGTTCAATTCCCGTACTGGGTCTGCCAAGTTCGTTGCACACCACTCCAGTGGTCCCTGAACCAAAGAACGGATCTAACACCCGATCTCCTGGCCTAGACCCAGCCATAACGCAAAGTCGGATGAGCGCCCTCGGATAGACTGCAAAGTGGCTTCCAGGATAGGGCTCAGTATTAACGTTCCACACACTCCGACGATTCTTGGCGCGCTGCGATCGATCCTGCGCTGGTTCTTGTATTGCGGCCCAGTCGTAGAAGTAACGTTCAGATTTTGTAAGCAAGAACAAGTATTCGTGTGATCGCGTAGGCCGATCCTTCACGCTCTCTGGCTGGCAGTTAGGCTTGTTCCAAACGATATCCGATCTGAGATACCAGCCTGCACTTTGAAGTGCCAGCGCAAGGCGCCAGGGCACACCAATCAAATCTTTGGGCTTAAGCCCAACTGGAGTCGGAGCGCGGTACTCCATAGCGCGACCTTTGTTCTTGTCATCTGCGTCGCGCCACGTCCGTCCACCAGACGTATAGCTATCGCCGATGTTGAGCCAGAGAACTCCATCGTCCGCAAGAACGCGTCGGACTTCTGCAAATAGTCTGACCAAGTCCTGAAGATAGTCATTGACGTCCGTCTCGGCGCCAATCTGGCCCGCAATGCCGTAGTCACGAAGGCCCCAATAGGGCGGCGATGTGATCACGCACTGAAAATGTCCATCAGGAAATCCGGTTAGGACATTGCGAGCGTCCCCAACAATGATCTCGCAGAGGTTCTTGGGGTTGGGTAGGTTTTGATTCGCGCTAGGCGCGGAATCCTCAGGAAAGAGATCGAGGACTTCTCCCATGGGTCACGATTATATGTGTTGCGGTCTGAAATGTGACCGTAGTCCCATGCTTTCCTCCACTGCCTGTAGCCCCGCAACGACTAGGTAACGAATACAGCGGCCTAACGCCATAAACGCTAAGGCCCCCAACCAGTTGACGCGTAACCAGCCGGCAGCCAAGGACAACGCATCTCCGACCAATGGCAACCACGCTAGTACTAGGGCAGGGCTGCCATAAGTCACTAGCCAGCCCACGGCCCGAGGGTTCAACTTTTCGCGGGATTTGACGGGTACCAACCGCCCCAGCAGATAGGTCGTCATGCCGCCCGCGGTGTTCCCCGCGGTGGCGAGCGCAACCGCCAGCACGGAATACTCCGGATGCAGCTTGAGGTAGCCGAACAGCACTGCTTCCGAAGACAGCGGCACCACGGTCGCGGCAAGGAAGCTGGCGGCAAATACTCCCACCAGCCCGCCTTCGGGCGAGAGCAGGGTTTCCACGGATCGGTGTGCTAGGCTTTTCGCGATGAAACGCGAAGATTATCTCGAGCGCATCCTGCGCGCGCGGGTCTACGACGTGGCGATCGAGTCGCCGCTGGAACTGGCGCCCGCGCTGTCCAGGCGGCTGCACAACCGCCTGCTCCTCAAGCGCGAGGACCTGCAGCCGGTGTTCTCGTTCAAGCTGCGCGGCGCCTATAACAAGATGGTGAACCTCGCGCCGCAGAAACTCGCGCGCGGGGTGATCGCGGCAAGCGCGGGCAACCATGCGCAGGGCGTGGCCCTTGCCGCGCAGAAGCTCGGCTGCCGCGCCGTCATCGTGATGCCGGTGACCGTGCCGAGGATCAAGTTGGACGCGGTCGCGGCGCGCGGCGCGCACGTGGTGCTGCACGGGGACTCCTACGACGAGGCCTGCGCGCACGCGATGAAGCTCAAGCGCCGCATGGGGCTCAGCTTCGTGCATCCCTACGACGACCCCGACGTGATCGCCGGCCAGGGCACTGTCGGCATGGAAATCCTGCGCCAGAGCGATCGCCCGATCGACGCGGTGTTCGTCGCGGTCGGCGGCGGCGGGCTGATCTCAGGCATCGCCTCCTACCTCAAGCACCTGCGCCCCGGCATCAAGGTGATCGGCGTAGAGCCCACCGACGCCGACGCCATGGCGCGCTCGCTGAAGGCGGGCCGGCGCGTGAAGCTCGACCACGTGGGACTGTTCGCCGACGGGGTCGCGGTGAAGGAAGTGGGCAAGGAAACCTTCCGCCTGTGCCGCAAGCTGGTCGACGAGATGGTGCTGGTGGACACCGACGAGATCTGCGCCGCGATCAAGGACGTGTTCGAGGACACGCGCGTGGTGCTCGAGCCCGCGGGGGCTCTGGCGATCGCCGGGGCGAAAGCCTGGGTCGAGCGCCATGGCGTGAGCGCCAAGACGCTGGTGGCGGTGGCCAGCGGAGCCAATACCAATTTCGACCGCCTGCGCTTCGTCGCCGAGCGCGCCGAAGTGGGCGAGCACCGCGAGGCCGTGCTGGCGGTGACCATGCCCGAGCGCCGCGGCAGCTTCCGGCGCTTTTGCGGCGCGATCGGCTCGCGCAGCATCACCGAATTCAACTACCGCATGGCCGGCGCCGAGCTGGCGCACATCTTCGTCGGCGTGGAGGCGCGCGGGCGCGGCGAGACGGTGCGCATCCTGCGCGCGCTGCGCCGCGCCGGCTTCCGCACGTCCGACCTGTCGGCCAACGAGGTGGCCAAGGCCCACGTGCGCCACATGGTCGGCGGCCACTCGCCCCTCGCGCGGCACGAACTGTTGTACCGCTTCGAGTTTCCCGAGCGCCCGGGCGCGCTGATGAAATTCCTCAGCGCGATGAACCCGGGCTGGAACATCAGCCTGTTCCACTACCGCAACCACGGCGCTGATTACGGCTCGATCCTGGTCGGCATCCAGGTGCCGCCGCGCGAGATGGGCGACTTCAGGCGCTTCCTTGCGCTCCTGGGATATCCGGCGAGCGACGAGACGCGCAACCCGGCCTACCGGCTGTTCCTCAAGTGACCGCGCGCACGCTGCCGATGGATGACCGCCTGCAACGCTACGTCGTGGCGCACGGCGCGCGCGAGACGGCGGTACAGCGAGACCTGCGCCGCGTCACGCAGCGCATGCCGCGCTCGGGCATGCAGATCGGCGCCGAGCAGGGCGCGCTGATGCAGGTGCTGGTGCGCGTCATGGGCGCGCGCCGCTGCCTTGAGATCGGCACCTTCACCGGGTACTCGGCACTCGCAGTGGCGCTCGCGCTGCCAACGGGTGGCCGCATCGTCTGCTGCGACGTGAGCGAGGAGTGGACCGCCATCGCACGGCGCTTCTGGAACAGGGCCGGCGTGGCGCGGAAGATCGACCTGCGCATCGCGCCCGCGCTCAATACGCTCGATGCGCTGCTGCGCGAAGGAAAGGCCGGCAAGTTCGATTTCGCCTTCATCGACGCGGACAAGGCGAACTATTTGAATTACTACGAACGTTGTCTCAAGCTGGTGCGCCGCGGCGGGCTCATCGCGGTGGACAACACCCTGTGGGGCGGCAGCGTGGTCGATCCACGCAACAAGTCGGTGGACACGCGCGCGATCCGCGCTTTCAACCGCAAGCTGATCGGCGACCGGCGCGTGGATATGGCGCTGGTGCCGGTGGGCGACGGACTCACACTTGCACGAAAGCGCTAGCACTTTGGCACGAAAGCGCTAGCACTTTGGCACGAAAGCGCTAGCACTTTGGCACGAAAGCGCTAGCGCTTTGGCTGCATGGCGCTGAACGGGTATACCGCGCGCTCGGTCACGACGTAGTCCATCGGCACGTCCCAGGGCTGCGGGTAGATCGTTGGCATGCGCGCCATTTCGTAGCTCACCCCGATCACCAGGGGTTTGTCCTTCAGGCTGGCGAGCGTGCGGTCGAAGAAGCCGCCGCCGTAGCCGAGGCGGTAGCCCCGTGCGTCCCAGCCGTTCATCGGCAGCAGCACCGCGCGCGGTTCCAGTTCGCGCGAGCCGACCGGGTAGGGGATGCCGAGAGGGCCCTCGGCGAGTTCCACCCCCGGATGCCATTCGCGGAAAACGAGAGGAGTCTTCGGCGCCACCACCACCGGCAGCGCGGTCAACGCGCCGGCCTCGCGCAGCGTTTTCGCCAGGTGGCGCGCGTCGTATTCATTGCGGATAGGCCAGCAGAAGGCGAAGGCAATCCCCTGCAGACCGGGGAAGGCCCGCTCCAACTGCGCGTCGATCTGGCGCCGGCAGGCGTCGACGGCATGCGCATCGAGCGCTTCGCGCGCCGCGACCAGGCGTGCACGCTCGGTCTTGCGCCAGGCTGTCAGCTCTTCGAGTCGCATTTCGCGTGCTATGCTTAGTACATGATTTATAGGCGTTTCCTGACTATAGCACCGGTCTGCGCGGCGCTCGCCGCGGGAGCGGCGCAGGCAGTCGACGAAACAATACTCGGCGCCCACGCGGCATTCCGCTCAGGCGACCCGGACAAGCTCGCGCGCCACGCCGCCGCGCTGCAGGGCCACGTGCTCGAGCCGTGGGCGGATTACTGGAGGCTGCGGCTGCGCATCGAGGAAGCAAAGCCGGCCGACGTGCTGCGCTTTCTCTCGCGCCACGAGGGGTCCTATCTGGCCGACCAGCTGCGCGGCGACTGGCTGAGGCAACTCGGCCGCCGCCGGGATTGGCAGGCCTTCGAGCGCGAACTCGGTCCGCTGGCGCAGGAGGATCTCGAGCTGCGCTGCTACGGCTGGTCGGCGCGGCTCGCGCGCGGCGACAGCGACGCGGCCGCGGAAGCGGGCGCCGCCTGGCTCGAGCCGCGCGAGCTCCCCGAGGGCTGCCTGCCGCTCACCGAGCGCTTGTTGAAGTCCGGCGACATCGACAGCGCGCGCATCTGGCAGCGCGTGCGGGTGCTGCTGGACAACGGCCAGGTGAGCGCCGCGCGCCGCGCGCTCGGCTATCTCCCCTCGAAGGAGCAACCTGAGGAGCGCCTGCTGACGCAGGCCGCGGTGGCGCCGCAGCAGCTCTTTGCCCAACCGCCGAGGAATCTGGAGCGGCGTGCAACGCGCGAGATGCTGCTGTTTGCGGGTTCGCGGCTTGCGCGCAGCGATGCGCGCGCCGCCGCCGCCGTGCTGGAGGGTTCGGTGGGGCAGCAGCTGCGCGCCGAGGAGCGCGGCCAGCTGTGGGTGCGAGTCGCCACGCAAGGGGCGATGGAGCACCTGCCCGAGGCGCTCGAATGGTTTGCGCGCGCGGGCGATGCGCCGCTTGCCGACGAGCAGCTCGCCTGGAAGGCGCGCGCTGCGCTGCGTGCAGGACAGTGGCAGAAAGTGCGCGACGCGATCGACCCGATGTCGATCCTGGCGCGGCAGGACCCGGCGTGGACCTACTGGTACGGCCGCGCGAACGCCGCGCAGGGCGACCTGGAGGGCGCGCGCGCCTACTACCTGCGCCTCGCCGGGCAGCCCTACTACTACAGCCTGCTCGCCACCGAGGAATTAGGGCAGGAAGCGAGCATTCCGCTGCCATTCCACGTGCCGGCCGAGGAAGAAGTGGACGCGGCGCGCCGGCACCCGGAACTCGCGCGCGCGCTGCAGCTGTTTCGCCTCGGCCTGCGAGCGGATGCGACCAAGGAATGGATGTTCGCCGTGCGCGGCATGGAAGACCGCCAGCTGCTGGCGGCGGCGGAGCTGGCGCGGCGCGCGGCGGTGTACGACCGCGCGATCGGTACCGCCGGCCGCACCGAGCAGCTGCACGACTACCGCATGCGCTACCTGGCGCCGTACCGCGAGGTGTTCGCCGCCTACGCCGGCGCCTATGACCTGGAGGAAGCCTGGGTGCTCGGCGTGGTGCGCCAGGAAAGCCGCTTCATCGTGGACGCCCGCTCGGGCGCCGGCGCCACCGGGTTGATGCAACTGCTGCCACACACGGCGCGCTGGATGGCGCAGAAAATCGGTTATCGCGGCTACTCCGCCAGACGGGTGGCGGAAGTCGAACCCAACATCACGCTCGGCACGCGCTACCTCAAGTTCGTGCTCGACGGCACCGGCCACCCGCTGCTCGCCTCCGCGGCCTATAACGCCGGCCCGAACCGCGCGCGGCGCTGGATGCCGGCGCACTCCATCGAAGGCGCGGTCTTCGTGGAGTCCATCCCCTACAACGAGACGCGCGAGTACGTGAAGCGCGTGATGGCCAACACCGTGCACTACGCCTTGTTGCTGGAAGGCCGCAGCGCGCCGCTCAAGCAGCGCATGGGGATGGTGCCCGGCCGCAGCGGCGCGGCGCCGGCGGCCGAGGAGATCCCGTGATCCCCGGCAACGTGCTGGTGGTCGGCGGCGCCGGCTTTGTCGGGCGGCACCTGGTCGCGGCGCTCGCCGCCCGCGGCTGCCGCGTCACCGTCGCCACGCGCCGCCGCGAGCGCGCCAAGCACCTTTTCCTCCTGCCCACGGTCGAGGTGGTCGAGGACGACGTCAACCTGCCGCGAGTGCTGAAGCGGCTCACCGCGGGGCGCGACACGGTGATCAACCTCGCCGGCGTGCTGCACAGCCGGCGCGGGCGGCGCGACGAGTGCGGCTCCAACGACTACGGCCCGGATTTCGCGCGGGTGCACGTCGAGCTGGCGCAGGCGGTGGTCGGTGCCTGCCGCGCCGCCGGGGTGAAACGGCTGCTGCACATGAGCGCGCTCGGCGCCGACCCGAAGGCGCCGTCCGAGTACCTGCGCTCCAAGGGCGTCGGCGAGCGCGCGGCGCTGGCCGCCGAGGACCTGGCGGTCACCGTGTTCCGGCCGTCGGTGATCTTCGGGCCCGAGGATTCGTTCCTCAACCTGTTCGCGCTGCTGGCAAAGTTCCTCCCGGTAATCGTGCTCGCCTGCCCGCAGGCGCGCTTCCAGCCGGTGCATGTCGGCGACGTGGTGCAGGCGTTCCTCGCTGCGCTGGATGAGCGCGGGTCGCAGGCCAGGCGCTACGACTTGGGTGGCCCCAGGCAATACACGCTGCGCGAGCTCGTCGTGTTGGTGTGCGCCATCACCGGGCGCAGGCGCCTGATCTTCGGCCTGGGCGAGCGGCTGTCCATGGCGCAGGCCCGCATGCTGGAACTGCTGCCCGTCAAGCTGATGACGCGCGACAACGTCCGCTCGATGCAGGTGCCGAGCGTCTGCAGCACGCCTTTTCCCTTCGGCATCGAGCCCGCGGCGCTGGAAGCGCTGGCCCCCTCGTGGCTCGCGCCGGCCGGTCCGCGCGAGCGTTATCCGGCGCTGCGCACCCACGCCAGGCGCTGATGGCTCCGCACCAGCACGCGTGAAAGTCTTCGTCGTCGGCGGCGCCGTGCGCGACGAGCTGCTCGGGTTGCCGGTGGCGGACCGCGACTGGGTGGTGGTCGGCGCCACGCCCGAGGACATGGCGCGGCAGGGCTTTCGCCCGGTGGGGAAGGATTTCCCGGTGTTCCTGCACCCGCAGACGCACGAGGAGTACGCGCTCGCGCGCACCGAGAGAAAGAGCGGGCGCGGCTACAAGGGCTTTACCGTGTACAGCGCGCCCGACGTGACCCTGGAGCAGGATCTCGCGCGGCGCGACCTCACCATCAATGCCATCGCGAAAGACGAGGCCGGGCGGCTTGTCGATCCCTACGGTGGCGAGCGGGACCTGCGCGAAGGCGTGCTGCGGCACGTGAGCGAGGCCTTCGAGGAAGACCCGGTACGGATCCTGCGCGTGGCGCGATTCGTCGCGCGCTTCGGTTTTCGCATCGCGGAGGAGACGCAGGCGCTGATGCGCCGCATGGTGGACTCGGGCGAGGCGGACCACCTTGTCGCCGAGCGCGTGTGGCAGGAGTTTTCGCGCGGCCTGATGGAGAAGCATCCCGCGCGAATGCTGCAAGTGCTCGAGCGCTGCGGGTTGAGCGCGCGCGTGATGCCGGAACTCAAGTCCGAGCACGCTGCGCTGGAACGCGCGGCACTAGCGCTCGCGCCGTCGGCGGTGCGCTTCGCGGTGCTCGCCTGGGGATTGCCGGAAGCGGCGATCGAAGCGCTGTGCGAACGCCTGAAGGTGCCGAACGAGGAGCGGGAGCTGGCGCTGACAGCCTGTCGCTGCCGGCCCTTGCTCGAGTCAACGGCGCCGGAGCCGTTGCTGGAGCTGTTCAAGCGCGGCGACGCCATTCGCCGGCGCGAGCGCTTCGAGCAGTTGCTCCAGTCAGCGCGGTTGGCGCAGCCGGAACTGAAATTCGACCTGGTGAGGAAAGCGCTCGACGCGGCGGCTTCCGTGGACGCCGGTGCCATCGCGAAGCAGTTCCCGCAGGACATCAGCGCTCACCTCGACGAGGCGCGCCGGCAGGTGATCGCGGGCGTCCTCTAGATCAGCCGGCCGATCAGCCAGGCGACTGCGCAGAAGATCAGGGTGCTGGCAAGTGGCAGGAAATAGACGCGCCCGCGCACGCTGAACTTCAGGTCGCCGGGCAGCCGTCCCACACCCAGGCGCTCGAGCCAGGGCGTGGCGATGGCAAGCACCGCGAGGGCGAGGAATATGGTGACCAGCCACTTGATCATAAGCGCCGACAGGATAGACTCGCGCGCCGTGCACCGCCATCGAGGAATCGCAAGATGATCGACCTGCACACCTGGAGCACGCCCAACGGGCGCAAGGTGTCCATCATGCTGGAGGAATGCGGGCTTGCGTACCGCGTGTTCCCGGTGAACATCGGCCAGGGCGAGCAGTTCCGGCCCGAGTTCCTCGCCATCAGCCCGAACAACCGCATCCCGGCGATCGTCGATCCGGAGGGTCCCGACGGCAAGCCGCTCAAGATGTTCGAGTCGGGCGCGATCCTCATTTATTTGTCGGACATGACGGGGAAGTTCCAGCCGCAGACGGTGCGCGGCAAGGTCACCGCGCTGCAGTGGCTGATGTTCCAGATGGGCGGCGTGGGGCCGATGTTCGGCCAGGCGCACCACTTTCTGCGCACGGCAAAGGAGCAGGTGCCCTACGCGATCAAGCGTTACAGCGAGGAAACGCGGCGGCTGTACGGCGTGCTGGAGCTGCGGTTGAAGGAAGCCGAGTTCCTCGCGGACGAGTACTCGATCGCCGATATCGCCACCTTTCCCTGGGTGGCGCGGCACGAGTGGCACAAGGTGGACCTGAACGATTTTCCTGCCGTGAAGCGCTGGTTCGACACCATCGCCGCGCGGCCGGCGGTGGCGCGCGGCATGGCGGTGCCGACGCCGCCGTAGATCAGTTCGCTTTCCTGCCGTATTTCGCCAGGAACGCGTTGATGTCCTCAATTCTCAATTGCGGTTCGCCAGGGACCGGCTTGGTGCCCACCACCCGGTTCATCCACTCCATGTGCTCCTGCATGCGCGCCACCACTTCGGGCCATTGCCGCGCGGTGTAGCGCTGCGGGTCCGGGAGCACATGGCACTGGTTGCAGGCGACGCGGAACGGTTCGCCTGCCGCGGTGAAGGCTTCGGGGTATTTCTTCGGGTCGAGCGGTTTTTGCGCGTGCTTGCGCAGGTAGGCGACGATGAGCTTCACTTCTTCCGGGGGCGGTGCCTTCACGCCCACCATCATGTCCGCCATCAGCTTGCCCATGTTCCCCTTGCCCTCCATCCTCGGCACCATGCGCTCGACGACGCTGCGCCACTTTGCGGCGTGGTGCATCGCCGGGTTGGGCAGGTTGTGGCATTGCACGCAGTACTGGATGGTGAGCCTCGCGCCGCGCGATCTTGGCTCGGGGAGCTGGCGCGCCTCGAAGCTCGGCGGCAGGATGCGCTCGAGCAGCGGCCCGTGCGGGCTCTGCGCCCAGCGCTTTTTCGCGTCCGCGATTTCGTCGGCAAGGAGCAAGTGCGGAATGACAAGCAGCAGGGCGGCAACGAGGCGCATGGGACTAAAGAGCATGCGCTCGGTCGCCCTGCGCAAAACCGAGGAGCGGCCGCTGCACGCCGCGCCCCACCGCCAGCACCTTGAACAATTCCCCCATCTCCGCGGGTGAAAGTAGCTTCTGTGCTTGCGCCGCGCGCGGAGCATAGCGCGCGGCATCGGCTGCGTCCTCTCGCTCGAGCACCTCGGTGATGCCGCAGTTGACCAGGAACTGCGCCTGGTTGGCAAAGCCCAGCACCTCGAGCCCGCCTTCGCGCGCCGCCTGCGCGAGCGCGCTGAAATCCACGTGCGCGGTGATGTCCTGCAGCCCGGGGTGGAAGAACACGTCACCATGCGCGCGATGCCGGTAGTGGCACATCAGCGTGCCCATCGTGCGTTGCGGGTGGTAGTACTCGCGCTGCGGGAAGCCGTAGTCGATGACCAGGAGCGCGCCACGCTCCAACCGCGCGGCGAGGAGCTTCATCCATGCACGCCCCACGAGCCCGATCTCGCTCTCGTAAGGCACCGGCACTTCGATGCGGCGCGCCGCCGCGAGCAGTTCGACCGAGGCGGGGCGCTCGGCCCAGGCGAGCGTCCCATCGATTTCGCCGACGCCGCGTTCCATGATGCCATTCGCACGCCAGGTGAGCGCATGCACCGGCATGGCATCGGCAACTTCGTTCGCCAGCATCACGCCGCGGAAGCGCTCCGGCAGCCGGTCGATCCACCGCGCGCGCGTGCCCAGGCGCGCCTGCTGCCGTGCGCGCAGCTCGGCGCTGGTCTCGAGGATGAGGTAGCTCTCGGGAGCGAGCTCACCGATCAGCGCTTCGGCCAGCGCGCCGCTGCCAGCGCCGAACTCGAGGATCGCCTCGCCGGGCTGCAGCAGCCTAGCCATCTGGCGAGCGAGCGTCCGTGCGAACAGGGTGCCCAGTTCAGGTGCGGTGGCGAAATCCCCCGGGGCGCCGAGCTTGGTCGAACCGCCCGCGTAGTAGCCCAGCCCCGGCTCATGGAGCGCGAGTTCCATGTAGCGCGAAAAGCCGATCCAGTTGCCGTCGGCCTTCAGCTCGGCGCGGATGCGCGCCAGGAGCGCGCGGCTCGCGGCGAGCGCGTCTTCCTCGGGTTCGGGCAGCATGCGGCGAATTTAACCTAGAATCCCCTCGGTGACGGACGCATCCCTCGAGAGCAAAGTGGCACTGGTGACGGGAGCGGCGCGGCGCGTGGGCGCGGCGATCGCGCGCCGCCTGCATGCCGCCGGTGCGAACGTGGTGCTGCATTACCGCGGCGCCGACGCCGAGGCTGCGCAACTGGAGAAGGCGCTGAACGCCGCGCGCGCCGGCAGCGCCGTGAAGGTGAAGGGCGACCTGCTCGCGCCGGTGGCGCCGAAGGCGCTGGTGGACGCCGCGCTGCAGCGCTTCGCGCGGCTCGACATCCTGGTGAACAACGCTTCCGCGTTCTATCCCACCGCGGTGGGCGAGATCGAGCTCGGCCACTGGGAGGAGCTGATCGGTTCCAACCTGCGCGCGCCGCTGTTCCTCGCGCAGGCAGCGGCGCCGCAGCTCGCGCTGGCCGGGGGCGCGATCGTCAACATCGCCGACATCCACGCCGAGCGGCCCCTCAAGGGCTACGTCGTCTACAGCCTCGCCAAGGCCGGGCTGGTCGCGCTGACGCGCTCGCTCGCGCTCGAGCTTGCGCCCGGGGTGCGCGTGAACGCGGTGGCGCCGGGCGCCATCGCCTGGCCCGAGGACGGGCAATTCGAGCCCGGCGAGCGCGAGCGCATCGTCGCCACCACGCCGCTCAGGCGCACCGGCGACCCCGAGGAGATCGCGCAGGCGGTACACTTCCTCTGTACCGCCCCTTTCGTCACCGGCCAGGTCCTGGCGGTGGACGGCGGGCGCTCCATCTTCCTTTGATCGCACCATGAACGTCGTCGAGCTGCATCGCGACCCGCGTCGCGAGGACTATGAAGCCAACAAGCTCGCCAAACGCCTGCGCCGGCAGGTGGGCGAGGCGATCGCCGACTTCCGATTGATCGACGAGGGCGACAAGGTCATGGTGTGCCTCTCGGGCGGCAAGGACAGCTACGGCCTGCTCGACGTGCTGCTCGCGCTGCGGGAGAAGGCGCCGGTGTCGTTCGACCTCGTGGCCGTCAACCTGGACCAGAAGCAGCCGGGGTTCCCCGAGCACGTGCTGCCCGCGTACCTTTCCGGGCTGGGCGTGCCGTTCCACATCGTCGAGCAGGACACCTATTCGGTGGTGAAGCGCGTGCTGCCCGAGGGGAAAACGATGTGCTCGCTCTGCTCGCGCCTGCGCCGAGGCGTGCTGTACCGCGTGGCGGGGGAACTCGGCGCAACCAAGATCGCGCTGGGGCACCACCGCGACGACATCCTGGCGACCTTCTTCCTGAACCTGTTCTTCGGCGGCAAGCTGAAGGCGATGCCGCCCAAGCTCAAGTCGGACGACGGCAAGCACATCGTGATTCGGCCGCTCGCCTACGTGAAGGAGGACGACCTCGCGGCCTACGCCGAAGAGAAGGACTTCCCGATCATCCCCTGCAACCTGTGCGGTTCGCAGGAGCACCTGCAGCGCCGCCAGGTGCGCGACCAGCTGCGCCAGTGGGAAAAGCAGTTCCCCGGGCGCGTAGAATCCATCCTGCGTGCGCTCACCGACGTGGTGCCTTCGCACCTGCTAGACCGCAAACTGTTCGATTTCTCGGAACTGAAAACATGAGATGGCTTGCTGCAATGCTGTTTTCCGCGCTTGCGGGGCAGGCATCCGCGCAGGATTGGCCGCAGCGGCCGGTGCGCATGCTGGTCGGTTTCGGCGCGGGCGGGGGCACGGACATCCTCGCGCGCGTCGTCGCGCCGGCAATGGGCTCGGCGCTCGGCCAGCCGGTGGTGATCGAGAACCGGCCCGGGGCCGGCGGCTCGATCGCCGCCAACCAGGTCGCCAAGTCCGCGCCCGACGGTTACACCGCCTTCCTGCTGAACAACGGACACGCGGTGTCGGCGGTGATGATGCGCTCGCTGCCGTTTCACCCGGTTGACGATTTCCAGCCGGTTTCGATGGTGGCGACGATGCCGTTGGTCATTCTCGCGGGACCGCGCGCCGGCTTCGGCAGCCTGCAGGGCTTGATCGACGTGGCCCGGCTCAACCCGGACAAGCTCAACCTCGCCTCGGTCGGCATCGGCAGCACACAGCATTTCGCTGCCGAATTGTTTTTCAACTCCGCTGCAATCAGGGTCGTGCATGTCCCCTACAAGGGGACGCCCAACGCAGTAGCGGCCACGATTTCCAACGAGACGCAGCTACTGGTGGAAACCCTCGGACCTGTCATCGGTCAGATCAGGGGACAGGCAGTCCAGGCCCTGGCCGTAACGTCAGCGACCCGATTCCCCGGACTGCCGAACCTGCCCACGGCGGCGGAAGCCGGGCTGCCCGGCTACGACGTCACCACCTGGTACGCGCTGGTGTTCCCGGCGAAGACGCCGGCCGCCATCGTGGAGAAGACGCGTGCCGCGCTGCGCGCTGCGCTCGCTCGCGAAGACGTGCAGAAGCTGATGATCAATGCCGCGTTCCTGCCGAGCGAGAGCACGCCCGGCGAGCTCGCGGCGCACATGCGGGCTGAAATCGCGCGCTGGGGCGGCGTGCGCGACAAGGCCGGAATCAAGCTGGAGTGACGACATGAAACCAGTCGAAAGCGTGAGCCGGGAGGCGCAGGAGCTCGAGGGCATCGTCCCCACCGTGAACCTGGCGGCGGAGGAGGGGCGCAAGGATTTCTACGGTCGCGCGAAGAAGCAGAACCTGGCCCCGCTGTGGCGCGTGCTGCACGGCCTGGTGACGGACAGGCCTGCCACGCGCTGCCTGCCGGCGATGTGGCGCTACCAGGAGATACGGCCCTACTTGATGGAGGCCTGCAAGCTGATCGGCGCGGCGGAAGCCGAGCGGCGCGTGATGGTGCTGGAAAACCCGGGTCTGCCCGGGCAGTCGCGCATCACGCAGAGCCTGTTCGGCGGCCTGCAGATCATCCTGCCCGGCGAGATCGCGCCGGCGCACCGGCACGTCGCCTCCGCCCTGCGCTTCATCATCGAGGGCAAGGACGCGTTCACCGCGGTGGCGGGCGAGCGCACGATGATGGAGCCGGGCGACTTCGTCATCACGCCGTCCTGGACCTGGCACGATCACGGCAACGAGGGCAGCGGCCCGATGGTGTGGCTCGACGGATTGGACATGCACGTCGTGAACATGTTCGCGGCGAGCTTCCGCGAGGACCTGGGCGGAAAGGCGCACAAGCTGGAGCGCCCCGAGGGCGCGGCGCCGGCGGAGTTCGGCAACAACCTGCTGCCGGTGGGCGTCGTGCACCGCTCGCAGACCTCGCCGATCTTCAACTATCCCTACCGCAAGTCGCGCGAATCGCTGGATACGCTCGCGCGCATGCGCGACCCCGATCCCTGGCACGCGCACAAGATGAAGTTTATCAACCCGATGAGCGGCGGCTGGGCGATGCCCACCATCTCCACCTGGATGCAGCTGATGCCGAAGGGCTTCAATTCGGCGCCTTACCGCTCGACCGACAGCGCGGTGTTCACGGTGGTGGAGGGCCAGGGCCGCTCCACCATCGGCGGCGAGACCTTCGAGTGGGACAGGCACGACATCTTCGTCGCGCCGAGCTGGATGGCGCACACGCACCAGGCTTCCAAGGACGCGGTGTTGTTCATCTACTCCGACCGCGTGATCCAGGAAAAACTCGACATCTGGCGCGAGACGAAGGAGGAGGCCTGAAGCGCGGCCGCATCCTGGGCCTCGGCCTGCTCGCCTGCGCTGCGGCGATTGCCACGGCGGTCTACGCGCGCGTGAACGGCGACTGGCGCTCGGCCAGCCAAGAACCGGCGGGACTCGCGCCCGACCCGGCGACGCATCCCGAGGCCGTGGTGCAGGTCTATGCGGCGCGCGCTTTCGGCTGGCGCGGCGTGTTCGGGGTGCACAGCTGGGTAGCCGTAAAGCCTGTGCGCGCGAAGGCATACACCGTGTACGAAGTAATCGGCTGGAAGCTGCGCTGGAACGACACCGCGGTGTCGATCGCCGAGCGCGACGCGGACGCGCGCTGGTACGGCAATCTGCCGCAACTGCTGGCGGAAAAGCGCGGCGCCGAAGCCGAGACGCTGATCCCGCGCATCGACAGGGCGGCGCGCAGCTATCCCTACCCTGACGAGTACAGCGCCTGGCCGGGGCCGAACTCCAACACGTTTACGGCGTGGATCACGCGCGAGCTGCCCGAGCTGCGCGCGGACCTGCCGCCGACCGCGATCGGCAAGGACTACCTCGGTTCGAGCGTGATCGCTGCGGCGCCGAGCGGCAGCGGCGTGCAGTTCTCCGTTGCCGGGGTGCTGGCCGTGACGGCGAGCACCGTGGAGGGGCTGGAGCTCAACGTCCTCGGACTGACCTTCGGCCTGGATCCCTGGCCGCCGGCGATCAAGCTGCCGCTGCTGGGCAGGCTCGGCGCTACTTGATCGCGATCGGGTTGATGATCGCCTGCACCGCGCCCGTGACGCGCGAGGGCCCGAGCGTGAACAGGAACTCCCAGGCCTTGTCCTGCACCATCTCCCCGGTATCCAGGTTCTCCAGGATGTAGATGCCGTTCATCGGCAGCAGGATCTGGTGCACCTCGAACACGCCCTGGTTCGGCTCGAAGGGAATCACTTCCAGGCCCCAGGTGTCCGCGCCCACCGCCGCCACGCCGCGCTCGGCGAGATATTTCGCGCCGCCGACGCCGAGGCCCGGCTCCGCCGAGCCGTAGCGCTTGTTGTCCTTGCCGATCAGCTTGGTCCAGCCGGTGTAGAACAGCACCACGTCCCCTCTGTCGATGCTCTTCACCCCCTGGCGCTTCATCGCGCCTTCGATCTCGGCGCGGTTGAACGGCGTGCCTTCCTTGACGATGTCGGTGTTGAAGTACCCAGCCATGTCGAGCAGGATGCCGCGCGTCGCGAACGCCGGGAAGTGCTCGATGCCAAGCTTGGTAAGGCCGCCGGCCTGCGCGAAGTCCTGCGCCTTGTTGCAGTTGTAGTAGACGTTGTCGATGCCGATGTGGCCGAGGCCGTCGAGCTGCGAGCCGATGCCCACCCAGCCCATGATGATGTCGTCGTTGTAGGTGGTCTTCGTCGGCCCGAGGGAGCCGCCGGCGGTCTGGCCCGGCTGCACGATGGAGATGGAGAAGGTGCGCGGCGGGAACGCCGGCGTGTCCTTGTTGGTCTCGATGCCGAGCCGGTAGGCCTTGCCGCGGGTGACGGTCTTCACCGCCTGCAGCGTCTTCTCCGGGGTGATGTAGTTCGCGTTGCCGGCCTGGTCTTTGGGGCCGAACTTCGAAGGGAAACATGTCTGCTGCTGAGCCTGCGCGGCGCCGCAGGCCAAAGCGCTGCCCAGTGCGACGGCGGCGAGCCTTGCCTTGTACATGGTGATCTCCGTGGGAATGAGCCGGAAACCGGCTCGCCGCTATCCTATCTCAGGCGGTTGCGGCTGAGCGCATTGGTATGCTTTCGCGGATCGGCAAGTGCACTGCGGCAGCCAGCAGGCAAAGCGCTACGTCCGCCCACCACATCCAGTCGTAGCTGCCGGTCGCCTCGAAGGCCTTGCCGCCGAGGTACGCACCGAAGAAGGCGCCGACCTGGTGCGAGAGCATCACCACGCCGAACAGCGTCGCCACGTAGCGCGGCCCGTAAAACTTGATCACCAGCCCGACCGTGGGCGGCACGGTGGAAAGGTAGGTGAAGCCGATACCCGCGGCGAAGAGGAAGAAGGCAAGCGGCGTCTTCGGGGAAAAGAAGAACGCGGCGATGATGAGCGCGCGCGCGAGGTAGATCCACGCCAGCGCGAGCTTCATGCGCCGGTGCGTGATCACTTTCCCGATCCACAGGCTGCCGAAGATATTGAACAGGCCGATGATGGCCAGCGACCACGCGCCCACCGTCGGCGGCAGCTCGCAGCTCGCGACCACGCCGGGCAGGTGCGTGGCGATGAAGGCGACGTGGAAGCCGCAGGTGAAAAAGCCGGCACTGAGCAACAGGTAGCTCGGGTCCCGCAAGGCTTCGCCGAGCTGTTTCTTCAATGATCCCGGCGCAGCCTTTGCCACCGTCGCGGCATGCGCCGCGTGCCCCTGCGTGATCCACAGCAGCATCGGGATGGTGGCCAGGCCGATCGCGCCGAGGATTACCAGCGCCGGCTGCCAGCCCGCGAGGCCGATGAACAGCTGCGCCAGCGGGATTACCGTGAACTGGCCGAAGGAACCGCCCGCGTTGACGATGCCGAAGGCGAAATAGCGCTTCGCTTCCGGGATCCAGCGCGCGGATGCCGAAATGAGGAGTGCCGGCCCGATGGCGCCCGCGCCGATCGCACAGACGACGCCGATGAGAATAATCAGCGCGGCAGTTGAAGTCGCAAGCGGAATCGTTGCCGTGCCAGCCGCGACCATGAGCGCGCCCACGAGCATCACCGGCTGTGGTCCCCAGCGGTCGGCAATCGCGCCGGTGACGGGCTGCGCGATGCCCCACATTAATTGCCCGATGGCGAAAGCGAGGCTGATCGCCGCGTAGCCCATGCCGGTCGCGGAGTTGATCGAGCCGATGAACAGCGGCTGCGCCTGGCGCACGCCGAGGCCGAGGGCGAAGATGGCGCCGGCGGCGAGGGCGACGGCGAGGTAGCTGCGCGTTTGGGAGGTCACTTCAGCTCGTCTTCACCTCAATCGGCGCGAAGTCGGTGCCGCCGTTGGCGAACAGGTACTCAATGCCGCGGGAGGCGAGGAGCCCCAGGCAGGCCTCGGCGGCGGGCTGGGACTGGACGGGATGCGAGGGATGCACGGCGACAGATGCTACGCGCCTTACGGAGACCTGCCGGATCGCCTATATTTCCGTTTCGCATCGAGGAGAGTGCAATGACAAATCTTGAGCTCGAATTGCTGGACGCTGCGACGCGCATCGTTAAGAAGGACATCGACGCGATGCTGAAGACGCTCGATCGGATTCAAATGGATCACCAGCGCGTCCTCCGGCGGATGAGGGGGTTGCATCGTCCAAGGAACTCTCGCTTGTCAAATTGAGTTTGACAGATTAAACTCTGCGCACCATGAATTGCGCGGAGCAACTAGTCGCGATCTTCGGCAGCCAGGCAGACGCCGCGCGCGCCTTCCAGCTCGACCGCGCGGTGGTGCACAACTGGGTGAAGACCGGCTATGTGCCGGCGCGCTGGGCCGGCGAGGTCGAGCGCGTGACCCAGGGCCGCATCAGCTCGGTCGATATCGTCAATGAATCGAGCGCCAAGAACCCGGTACGCGTGAAATCGCGCCCCGACGACGCGCCGTTCGGCATTTCCCCGGAGAGCCAAGCCATGACCCAGTACGCCCCCGCCAAGCGCATCACTTCCTTCCATCCGCCGCAGCGCACGCTGATGGGCCCGGGCCCGACGGAGATCCATCCGCGCGTGCTCACCACCATGAGCCAGCCGGCGATCGGCTACCTCGATCCCGTCTTCGTCGAGATGATGGAAGAGCTGAAGTCGCTGCTGCGCTACGCCTACCAGACGAAGAACCCGCTCACCTTCCCGCTCTCCGGGCCCGGCTCGGTGGGCATGGAGTACTGCTTCGTCAACATGGTGGCGCCGGGCGACAAGGTGATCGTGTGCCAGAACGGCGTGTTCGGCGGCAGGATGCTGGAGAATGTGCAGCGCGTCGGCGGCACGCCGGTCGTGGTCGAGGACAAGTGGGGCGAGCCGGTGGACCCGCAGAAGGTCGAGGACGCCCTGAAGAAGAACAAGGGCGTGGACGTGGTGGCCTTCGTGCACGCCGAGACCTCGACTGGCGCGCAGTCGGACGCGAAGGAACTGACGCGCATCGCGCACAAGCACGGCGCGCTGGTGATCGTGGACGCCGTCACCTCGCTCGCCGGCACGCCGGTGAAGGTGGACGAGTGGGAAATCGACGCCATCTATTCGGCGAGCCAGAAGTGCCTCTCGTGCACGCCGGGACTCTCTCCGGTGTCCTTCTCCGAGCGCGTGGTCGAACGCGTGAAGAAGAGGAAGGACAAGATCCACAGCTGGTTCATGGACATGAATCTGCTGCTCGGCTACTGGAACGCCGGCGCGCGCACCTATCATCACACCGCGCCGACGAATTCGCTTTTCGCGCTGCACGAGGCGCTGCTGCTGATCCGCGAGGAAGGCCTGGAGAACTGCTGGTCGCGTCATGAGCGCCACCACCTGGCGCTCAAGGCGGGGATCGAGGCGATGGGCCTCAAGTTCCTGGTGAAGGAGGAAACCCAGCTGCCGCAGATGAACGCGGTGCTGTGCCCCGAGGGCGTGGACGAGGCGCAGGTGAGGTCGAGACTGCTTACCGAGTTCGGCCTGGAGATCGGCGCGGGCCTCGGGCCGTTGAAGGGCAGGATCTGGCGCTTCGGCCTGATGGGCTACAGCTGCCGCCCGGACAATGTCATGCTGTGCCTGTCCGCGCTCGGTTCGGTGCTCGAGGACATGGGCTACCCAGTGCACGTGGGCGACGCGGAATCGGCCGCGCACAGCGCCTACGCCCAGATGCATGCCAAGGACGCGCAGCGGAAGAAACGGGGTCAGACCCCTTTTTTTGCACGCGCTCTCGGACGCGCCTTCGAGCGGCCTGCAAGCCCCGCCCGTCGGGCACTCGACTGATCGCGCAATTCTTCACGTTCTCGACGCCGGGAGGAATGCTAGGCTCCTGCGCAATCGGGCCATGAAGTCCGCCAAGCTCCTTTTCCTCGCACTCGCGGTGCTGCTCGGCGCAGGCGCGGTGCACGCGCAGGTCGCTTTTCGTGGCGCTGCTTCCGCGGGCATTGCGAGCACGGGTGATATTACGTATGGCGGCAGAGGCGCGACCGCCGTAAGGACAACCTGTGGTTCGATCAATCCCGCTTTGCCAGCCGGCACCACTGCCGGCGACTTTCTGCTGGCCATGGTCGTTGTCCGCGAGGAGTCGGCGACAGTCACGATGCCGGGCTGGAATACCCTGATGGCCCAGAGTCCCGTTGGCCTCACCAATTTCCAGGTGTTCCTGTACTGGCGGATCGCCACCGGGGGCGACCCGAATACGATCACCGAGTCGGGCACCTGCCAGTCGCTGTTCGCGCGCATCAGCCGCTTCACGGGCGTCGACACGACCGACCCCATACTGAACGCAACCGCCGCCACGCAGATACCGGCGGCGAACTGGACCTATCGGATCGCCGACTACATCCGGACGGGCACCGAGACGACCACGGTGCCGAACATGATGCTGCTGGTGGCAGCCTTCACGCGCGACGACAGCATCACCGCCGCGCCGCGCGCTGCCTGCGCCGGCGCGACCGCATTCACGACGCTGACGCAGGCATTTGTCAGTGCGCAAACGACCGGCAGGGATTCGTCGCTCTGGCTCTTTTATGGTTTGCAGGCGGCTGCCGGGCTGAAGGGACCCTACTGCGAGGGCAAGACGGTGGGCTCTGATGCCAACCATGGCGTAGTGTTTGCGCTGCGACCTACGGGCCTGCGCATCAACGTGCCCGCGGGCACGGTGGCGGGAGACGTCATGGTCGCCTCAATCGCCGTGCAGCCCTCCACGATCGTCATCACCGCGCCGGCCGGCTGGACGCTGGTGCGGAACAACACTCAGGCCGCAGGGTCGTCGAGCCGCATGGCGACTTACTACCGCGTGGCGACTGCCGGCGAACCCGCCTCGTACCTATGGACCTTTTCCGGCGCAGCTTCGACGGGCGCCACCGGAGGAATCATCAGCTTCTCCGGCGTGGACACGTCCAGCGTGCTTGACGTCGAGGGCGGCAATACGACCGCCAGCAGTCTTACGCACATCGCCAATGCCATTTCGACCACCGTAGCGAATACGATGTTGGTGGGCTCTTTCGAATTCACATCCACGCCCAGCGCGGCGAACTGGTCGTCGAACATGACCGCGGATCCGGTCGACCAAGGATCGATCGCCGGGCCGAGCAATGCCGGGATCAGGCTGCTGATGGCGTACGAGGCGCGGGCCGCGACCGGCTCGACGGGTACTCGAACGGCCACGGCGAGCGGCGTCACTGCGGATACTGGTTTGGCGTACTTGCTGGCGCTGCGCCCAGCGGTCACTGTCAATCACTACGCCATCAGCGTACTGAGCACTTCAGTGGCCAACTGCGACTACGCCGAGGTGACGATCACCGCGCACAATGCGGCGCACGCCGCGGTGAATCCACCTTCGAGCCGCACCGTCACGCTCTCGCTGTCGGCCGGCGCCGCGACCGCCGCTTGGCTGCCGACGCTGGTGGTCGGTACCGGCGGGTGGACGCCGGCCGGCGCGACCGCCACTTACCTGTGGCCGGGCAACGAATCGGCATTCACGGTGCGGCTACGCCAGAGCGCGGTGATCAGCCTCACGGTGAACGCCAATGACACTTTCGTCACCGAGGCCCTGGCCGAGGATCCGACGATCAGTTTCGTCAACTCGGCGTTCCGCGTCTCGAACGGCGCCAATGCCGCCCTGTCCATCGGCACGCAGATTTCCGGCAAGCCCTCGAACACCGGGACGGGCACGCAGTCGCTGTTCCTGCAGGCGATCCGCACCGACACGGTGACCGGAGCCTGCACAAGCATTTTTCCCGGCGGCTCGGAGGTCGATGTTGACGTCGGCGCACAATGCAACAACCCGGCCGCCTGCACGCGGAACGTAACGCTGACGACGACTTCGGGTACAGGTTCACCGTCCGGCAGTTTCGTTCCGGCTGGCGCGGGCACTTATCCAGCGACGATCCGCTTCCGTTTCACCACGGCGAACGGCGAGGCGCCGTTCTTCTTCAGCTACGCCGACGCCGGCCAGATCACGTTGCAGTTCCGGCATGTCACGGCCGCGCCCGCAGTGACGATCGTCGGCACGAGCAACGCGTTCGTCACGCGGCCGTTCGGCTTCGCGTTCCGCGGCGCGAACGACGCCACTCCGATCCAGCACGGCACGCTGCCCTCGAGCGCCCTGCTCGTTCCCGCTGGCGACCCGTTCACCATGACCGTCACCGCCTACCAGTGGGTCACGGGAGAGGACGCGAACAACGACGGCGTGCCGGATGCGGGCGTGAATATTACCGACAACGGCACGGTGCCGAACTTTGCCGGCACCGTCACCGTCGCCTCCAGCGCCAACCTGCCGGGCGTCGCCACTGGAGCCATCTCACGCGGTGCAGCCTGCTTGCTGCCCGCGACGACGGCGCTCAGCGGAGGCACTGCGACCGATGCGACGTGGTGCTATAGCGAGGCCGGCAACGTTTTCCTGACAGCAACCATGAACGATTACCTCGGCGCCGCCGACGCGGACATCACCGGCAACAGCGGCCTCGATGGCACGGGAGCCGCCGGGGGCTATGTCGGGCGCTTCACGCCGAAGCGCTTCCGGCTCATCGGCGCGCCTGCCTTCACGCCGCGCTACATCGCTGCCTGCGCGCCAGCCTCCACCTTCGCCTACATGGGCGAGGGCATCCGGCTGGATGCCTTTCGCATGGAAGCGATCAACACGCTGGGCAACCGCACGGTGAACTACGATGCGGCCTACGCGCGCCACGATCCGGTGACCGGTACGGCGAAGGCGGCGTTCGCGATCGCCGCGCGCAGCGGCACCACCGACTACACGGCGCGGGTGAGCGCGACGCACCTCGCGGTGCCCGCCTGGTCGCAGGGGCTGCTGCAGGCGGGCGGCAACCCCCTGCAGATTGGCCTCAGCCTGGATCGCAACGCTACGAACACGCCCGACGGGCCGCTCCCCGCCACCGGCTTTGGCATCGCGCCGGTGGATCTGGACGGCGTGAGTCTGCCGGCCTACGACCTGGATGTGAACAACGATGCGACCAACGACCACCTGCTGGTCGGGACGACGGAGCTTCGCTTCGGGCGGCTGTCGCTGCAAAACGCCTTTGGCTCGGGTGCGACCTTGCTGCCGGTGCCCATCGAGCTGCAGTACTGGAACGGCAGCAGCTTCGCGCGCAACAACGCCGACAGCTGCACCACGCTCGCCCGCTCGGAGATCGCACTCGATTTCACGCCGGTGTCCAATCTCACGGCCTGCGAGACGGCGCTTAACGCGGCCACAGTGCCGTTTGCGTCGGGCCTGGGCACGCTGCTGCTCTCCAGTCCGGGAACTGGCAACAACGGCAGCGTGCTGCTCACGGCGAACTTGGACAGCGCCGCCGGCAGCTACTGCAACCCGGCGAGCTACGTCGCAGCCACCAACGCCAACAAGGCCTACCTGCTAGGGCGCTGGGACGGCGGCACCGCCTACGACGACAAGCCGGGCGCCCGGGCGGCGTTCGGCCTGTACGGCTCGCAACCGAAGAACTTCATCTTCTTCCGCGAAAACTACTAGCGCCGCGGCCGTGCAGTGGCGGCGAAGCGCTCGGTGAGTTGCGGCTGGGCGGCGTAGGCGTCCAGCGTCGGCTGCATTTTCTCCAGCGCGTCGAGCCGCTCGCCGGGCGCCGGGTGGGTCTTGAACATCAGCGCCACGCCCGAATCCTGCGGGTTCATCGCCTGCAGGGTCTGCAGCACCGAGGGCAGGCCGTAGGCATCGTAACCGCCGCGCGCGGCGATCACCACGCCCAGCCGGTCTGCCTCCAGCTCGTCGGACTTGTCCAGCCCGCGCGCGAACAGCTCGCTGCCGGTGCTGAGCAGTTTCTCGCGGCTGGCGGTGTTGCGGTCCTGGCGCGCGAGCTGGGTGACGGCGGTGCCGGCGAGCTCTACCTGCGCGCCCTTCTGGATCGCCTTCAGGTGATGTTTCCTGAGCACGTGTGCGATCTCGTGCGCCAGCACCCCGGCGAGCTCTGCTTCGCTCTTCATGCGCTCGAGCAGCCCCCGCGTGATGAAAATGCTGCCACCCGGCGTGGCGAAGGCGTTCAACTGCGGCGCTTCCAGCACGCCGAAGCGCCAGGGCAGGTCCGGACGCTCGGTCTGCGAGGCGAGCCAGCGGCCGACCTGATTGAGATAGCGCTGCATGGCCTCGTTCGCCACGAGCGGCGCAGCCCCCAGCAGCCGCGCGGCCAGGTCCTGGCCGATCTCGATTTCTTCCTTCTCGCCGATCTCGGTGGTGGCTTTGCCCACGTTCTTTGCCGTGTCCACCAGCTTGTTGATGTCGAGGTTGCGCAGATTGAACTGCGCCTGCGCGGGCGCCGCTGCGGCCAGCGCGAAGAGCAGGATGACGCAGTGCCGGTTCATTTTCCGCCCTCCTTCGGGTAGTCGACTCGCTGCGCGCGCAGTTTGCCATTGGCTGCGAAGCCCTCGGCGCTGTCCTTACTCGCGGAATAGCTCGCCATCTTCTTCAGCTCGGCGGCGTTCGGCTTGGCGTTGGCGAGCTGCTCGGCGTCCAGCCCCCGCACACCGGTGGTGACCTGCGTGCCGCTCGTTCCAGTCCGAGCGACGTTGAGCAGTTGCGAGATGCCCGCGTCGCCCGGCTTTGCCTCGCCCGCGCCGGCGTAGCGCAGCGCGAGCATGCGCACCCAGCCTTCGGTGCCGCCCTCGGCCTTGACCCGCGTCCAGCCGCCCTTCCTCTCCAGCGCGTCCACCTTCGCGTTCTCCGCCAGCTGGCCCGCGGCAGGCGCGTCGCTGGCGGGCTGCTGCTTCAGGTCCGTGGCGCGCATCACCGTCGCCGGCTCGGCGAGGCACGGCGCGGGCGCCAGGAGGAGTGGGAGGAGGAGGGCGAGGAGTTTCATGGCCTCAAGGCTTTCTCCGCGGTTCGAACAGCTCCACGGCCTGGGCGCGTCCCTTGGCGTGGAAGGTGCCACATGATACGAAATCGAACGCGCCTGCGCAGCGGTCCATCGTCTCGCGCGACACCAGGATGCGCCTCGCGGCCTCTTTCGTCAGCCCTTCGATGCGGCTGGCCAGGTTCACCGTGTCGCCGATGGAGGTGTACTCGCGGCGCTGTTCCGAGCCGATGAGCCCCACCACCGCCGGGCCCGAATGCACGCCGATGCCCACATCGAAAGTGGCGCCCAGCTCGCCCAGCTCGGCCTTGAAGTCGAGCAGCGTGTCGGCCATGTCGAGCGCGCAGGCGACGGCGTTCTTGGCGTGCTCCGGATCGTCGAGCGGTGCACCCCAGAACGCCATGATCGCGTCGCCGATGAACTTGTCCAGGGACCCGCCGTGTCGGAAAATCACGTCCACCTGGAGTGTGAAGTAGCGATTGAGGATGGCCACCACTTCTTGCGGCGGCCGTGTTTCCGACAGCGTGGTGAAGCCGCGGATGTCAGAGAACAGTAGCGTTACTTCCCGCGTGCGGCCGCCTCCCTCCAGTCCTCCTCGCTCCATCAATTGCCTGACCACGTAAGGATTCACGAAGCGCGAGAACATGGCGATCGCCTCCTCGCGCGCGCGGCGCTCCTTGAGGTAGGCGGCGATGGCGGCGGCGAAGTAGAACAGCCACGCCGCGGCAAGTGCCCCGAGGGGCGGCAGGAGCAACAGCTTGCCGGCCGCGAACCAGCTCGCGCCGAGCAAGGCGGCGCTTGCGCCGCCGAGCCCCGCCGCGGTGCGGCTCGCATTCACGTTGCGCGCGAAGGCGGCGTAGAGCAAGCCGATGAGGATCAGCGCGGCGCCGAAGCGCAGCCAGGACGGCGCGGCACGCATGGCGCGGCCGTTCTTCAGGTTTTCGATCGCGGTGGCAAGGATCTCCATTCCCGGCTGGGTGCCCGAAAGCGGCGTCACGCGCAGGTCGCCCAGGCCCGCCGCCGCGGCACCGATCACCACGATCCTGCCAGTGAACTCATTCTGCGGCCGCTCGCGCTTCGCGCGTCCAAAATCCTCGTACAGGTCGCTGAAGGAAACGCTCGGCAGGCCGCGCGCGCGGCCGCGCCAGGCGAGCCGCAGGTCTTCCGCGTCCGGCACGCCGTAGCCAAGGTCGAGCGCAACGCGCGCCGGCAGCGAAGCCAGGTCCCAGCCGCGCACCGTGGAGCGCAGTGCGTAGCGCCGGCCGACGTCGTCCCTGTCCTCGAGGAACCGGATCGTGCCCCCGCGCCAGAGCTCAGCCGGCAGGGCGAGCGGCGGCACCACCGCGATGCGCGCGTGCGGATCGGCGCCTGGCCGGCGCGCGAGGCCGATGAGCGGCGCGAGCTCGGCCGCGCGTGCGCCGCTGGCGTGGTCGCGCGCCTCCAGCAGCAGCATCGGGAAGTAGAGGCTGCCGCGGTAAGGCAGGGCAGCTTCGGCGAAGGCCTGGTCGCTCTGCGGGCGAAACCGGTCGGGCTCGGAGAACATGATGTCGAACACCACCGCGCGCGGCTTCTGCGGCATCAGGCCGCGCAGCAGCTCCGCGTACACCTCGCGCGGCCAGGGAAAGCGCCCGGCCTCGGCCTGCATCGCGGCGAGGCTCTTTTCGTCGATCACCACCAGCACCACGTCGGGGTCGGGCGCGAGCTGCGCCGCGTGCCAGCGCGTGTAGGCGTCGAGCAGCCGGTTCTCCAGCGGCTGCAGCGCGTGCACGAGGAAGATCTCGAGCCCCGCCAGCAGCATCGAGGCGGCGGCGAAACCGGCGAGCAGCCGGCTCATGGCTTCTCCGCCAGCACTTTAGCGAGCGCGTGAAACAGGTCCACCGAGGCGTCGATCTCCTCCTTGTTGATGGAGACGCTCTCGACGTTCACGCCCAGCGGGATGAACTTCGCGTAGTCGTGCGCCAGGATGCGGCGCAGATTCTCGCAGCAGATGGCGAGGGATTTCGCCAGCGGATTCGGCGCGCCCAGGATCGCGCGCTCCGTTTCGGGCGGCAGATTCACGCCCAGCCACTTGAGGAAGTCCATGGTCTTGTCGCGCCCGGCCGGCGAGAAAGTGAGTACCACCCTGCGCGGATCGACGCCGGCGCCGCGGCAGTCGCGTGCGTAGGCAGCGAGCAGGCGCTCCGTGGCGTGGGCGTGGTACACAGTCTGCGAGATGAAATAGCCGCAACCTTCGATGCCCTTGGCAAGCATGCGCGCGGATTCGCTCCTCTCGGCGGTGTGGCGTTCGGCGATTACCACGCCCCCGACCGTGAAGCCGGCCGGATGCGCAGCAGCGAGCCGGATGGCGCGCGACAGCGACAACGCATGGCGTACGCCGGAAGTCGGGCGGCCGACGATGGACAGGAAGCGCACGCCGTCGCGCGTGGCGGCGTCCAACCACGCATGCCAGGCCGCCTCGTCGCTTGCACCGACGCACTTGTAAGTGATCGCGGGCTTGCCGGTGAGCCCGAGCAGCAGATTGGAGTAGGCGCGCGGGTCGATGGTGCCGGTGAAGGCGAAGGGCCGCGGGCTCGCAGTGCGGCCGGATTCGTCCTGGATGTCGTAGACGACGATGCCGTCAAGAGGCAGCGCATGCACTCGCGCCGCCAGCTTCTGCGCGGCGCCCTGCACCACCTCGTCGCTCGATCCGGCGCGGGGCGGGGTGGTGCCGTAGAGCAGGAGCGTCTTACCGGGATCGAGCAGCGCTTCCTTGAGGAGTCTCACCGGCCTTCGACGTAGGGCTTGAGCGCCGCGTACACCGCGCGGTTGGCCGGTGCCTCGATTCCCGCCTCGTGCGACATGCGTGCGACGGCGCCCGAAAGCCAGGGGGCTTCCAGCCTGCCGCCTGCCTCGAGGTCGCCGAGCATCGAGGCCTTCATTTCCTGCGGCAAACCGTCCGCGAATTTGAGCGTCTGCTCGACGAAATCGTCGGCGAGCTTCACGCCGCGCTTGCGGCCGAGCGTCCACACTTCACGCATGCAGGTCTCCAGCAACCAGCGCGTGTCCGGGTCGGCGCGCACCACGCCGACGGGTTTTCGCGTCACCGTGGTCGTCGCCGAGAGTGCCACCAGCAGTACGAATTTCTCCCACAGCACGCGCACGATGTCGTCGGTGAGTTCGGCGTCGATTTTCGCCTCCTTGCACGCGGCGAGGAAAGTTTCCGCGCTTTTCTTCTGCGCGGGGAGCACCGGCCCGAAGCGCAGCCGCGCCATCTGCCCGGTCTGCACGATGACGCCCGGCTCGCCGATCCTTCCCGCGATGTAGGCGGCGCCGCCCATCACGCGCTCGGGCCCCAGCAGCTTGCCGACGCGCTCGATCGACTCGACGCCGTTCTGGAACGGGATCACCACGCCGCCTTTTTCCATCAGCGGCCGGATGCGCTCCGCGGCGCTCTCGGTGTCCCAGAGCTTGACGGCGAAGAGGACGACGTCCGTGATTGCAAGTTCGGCCGGATCCTCGGCGGCGCGCACCCTGATCACCGCGTCGCCGAGCGGGCTCTTCAGCGTGAGACCCTTGGTGCGAATGGCATCGAGATGCTTTCCGCGGGCCACGAAGGAGACTTCATGCCCTGCTTGCGCCAGCCGGCCGCCGAAATAGCCGCCGACGCCGCCCGCTCCCATCACCGCAATGCGCATGGTGTGCTTGCTCCCCCAACGGATTAGTAAACGGGGTCTGACCCCGATTTTCAGTAGCGGTAATGGTCGGACTTGTAGGGGCCGTGCCGCGGCACGCCGATGTACTTCGCCTGCGTGTCGGAGAGCTCGCTCAGCGTCGCGTTGAGCTTCCTGAGTTGCAGGCGAGCGACTTTCTCGTCGAGGTGCTTGGGCAGGGTGTACACGCCCACGGGGTATTTCGCAGTGTTGGTGTAGAGCTCGATCTGCGCGATGGTCTGGTTGGCGAAGGACGAGCTCATCACGTAGGACGGATGCCCCGTGCCGCAGCCCAGGTTCACCAGGCGCCCCTTGGCGAGCAGGATGATGCGCTTGCCATCGGGGAAGATGACGTGGTCCACCTGCGGCTTGATCTCTTCCCACCGGCACTTCGACAGCGAGGCGACGTCGATCTCGCTGTCGAAGTGCCCGATGTTGCACACGATGGCCTGGTCTTTCATCCTCTTCATGTGCTCGTGCGTGATCACATGCAGGTTGCCGGTGGCGGTGACGAAGATGTCGGCCTTGTCGGCGGCATGGTCCATGGTCACCACGCGGTAGCCTTCCATCGCCGCCTGCAGCGCGCAGATGGGATCGATCTCGGTCACCCACACCTGCGCCGAGAGCGCGCGCAGCGCCTGCGCCGAGCCCTTGCCCACGTCGCCGTAACCGGCGACTACGGCGACCTTGCCGGCAATCATCACGTCGGTTGCGCGCTTGATTCCGTCCACCAGCGACTCGCGGCAGCCGTACAGGTTGTCGAATTTGGATTTGGTGACCGAGTCGTTGACGTTGATCGCCGGGAACAGGAGCCGCTTTTCCTTCGCCATCTCGTACAGGCGGTGCACGCCGGTGGTGGTTTCCTCGGTGACGCCCTTGATCTCCTTGCCGGCTTTCGTGTACCAGCCGGGCTGGGCGGCGAGCTTCTTCCTGATGGCATTGAACAGCGAAATCTCCTCCTCGCTGCCGGGCTTGGCGAGCGCCGACGGGTCCTTCTCCGCCTTCTGCCCGAGGTGCACCAGCAGCGTCGCGTCGCCGCCGTCGTCGAGGATCATGTTGGGGCCCTTGTCGCCGAATTCGAAGATCCTGTGGGTGTACTCCCAGTACTCGTCCAGCGACTCGCCCTTGTAGGCGAAAACGGGCGTGCCGCCGGCGGCGATCGCGGCGGCGGCGTGGTCCTGCGTCGAGAAGATATTGCACGAGGCCCAGCGCAGGTCCGCCCCCAGCGCCTTCAGCGTCTCGATCAGCACGGCGGTCTGGATGGTCATGTGCAGCGACCCGGCGATGCGCGCTCCGCGCAGGGGCTTCTGCGCGGCGTACTCCTCGCGGATCGCCATCAGCGCCGGCATCTCGGATTCGGCGATGGCGATCTCTTTTCTGCCCCAGTCGGCAAGCTTCAGGTCGGCCACACGGTAATCGCCGGTCTTGGCATTCATCACGGCAGCATTCATTTTTCCAGCCTCCAGAAAGCAAAAGCGCCCGCACCGGTTCCAGTGCGAGCGCCGTTGAATTAAGCTGAGCCTGACCCCCTCGGATGCCTGCTTGGGGACGCAACGCTCCTCAGCGGGGCGGATTATCCCCCTGAGGGTGGGCTGGGCGCAAGGCATGCGAGCAACCTTTGCCGCGCGATCGAAGCTAGTTGCCCGATTCCAAGTACTCACGCAGGCTCAAAATCTGCGTGCCTGAGTACTGTTTCAGCGCAAGCATCTCGTGGTCGCCGGTGACAATTGCTTGCGCGCGCCCGGCGACTGCACATTCGAGAATGCGGTTGTCGGGCGCATCCTTGAGAATCCTGAGACGTCGCGCGGGCCTTACCGTCGTCGCGAGCTCGCCCAGAAAGACGGCGACGTGCGCGAGGTCTTCGGCATCGCGCGCGAACTTGCGCGCGAGAACGCCCAACAACTCATCGAGGATCGCCTTGGAGATAACGAGTTCGTCGCGTTCTGCCACGATGCGCTGCATCGCCTGCTCGCCGCGGCCGCCCGGGAAGACGAGCGCGGCGACGAGGACGTTCGTATCGAAGACAACCCTCAAGAGCGCAGGTAGCGCTCGAGGTCCTGCTCGGTGAGGATGCCGCGCTCGCGCGCCTTGCGGCTCCAATAGCCCTGAATGCCGCGCAGTTCCTGCTGGCGGCGCCCGATGCGCGCCTGGCGCAAGGCGTCCTGGATCACGCCGCTCAGCGTCTTGCCTTCCGCCCGGGCGAGCGCTTCAGCCTCCTTCGCCAATTCGGCGGGCAGGGAGATGGTCTTCTTGACGGCCGCGCCCATGGTCACGCTCCCGACTCTGGTATGACTAAATCATACCACCGGTGATAACGAAACCCGGTAAATTGGCGGGCATGGCCACCGCGCAACCCTCTGTCTTCGCGAGCGTCGCGTTCCTGAAGATCCACGACTTCGGCCGCCGGCCGGTGATCGAGCAGGTGCGCCTGCGGGCCCAGCTCGAGGCGGTGGTTGCGGTCACCCTGCACGAGCTGAAGGACGGGAGTCGCATCGTGCTCGACGCCGCCGACGGCATCGCGCTCGTCGTGCTCGGCGACCCGCGCGGAGCGCTGCGCATCGCGGAGCGCACGCTCGCTGCGGGCGCGGCGGGGCTCCCGCTCGCGATCGGCATCACGCACGGCGCGGTGCGCGAGACAGGCAAGGGAAAGAGTGCAGGGCTGCTCGGCGACGGCATCGCGGTCGCCGCCGCGATCGCCGAGCTCGCCGGGCCGCAGAAAGTCCTCCTCACGCGCGAGTTCCGGCTGGCGCTCGCGGACGCTGCCCCGGGCGCCGAGGCCGCGATGGCGGGCGCGGGCACGCACACCGACGCGAGCCTGCGGGCGCACGAGCTCTACAAGCCCGACCCGCGCGCGGCGCGGCGGCGCGGCCAGCGCTACGCCGCAGCCACCGCGCTCGCGGTTCTCGCCCTCCTCGGCGCGGGCGTCGCGTACCGCGCCTCGATCGAAGGGCCGCAGGCCTACGCCGAGCGCATGGCCGCAGCGGCGAAGAACGGTGCTGTGCAGGCGAAGGGCTACGCCGAGCGCCTCCTCAGGCAGGCAGGGCGCTGATGGCAAAGAAGAGGAAAGAGGACCGGATCGGCCGCTACAGGATCCTCGGCGAGCTCGGCCGCGGCGCGATGGGCGTCGTCTACAAGGCCGAGGACCCGTCGCTCGACCGCATCGTCGCGCTGAAGACCATCCGCCTGGGCGACGAGGTGGAAGGCCGCAAGGAATACGAGCGGCGTTTCATGCTCGAGGCGAAGGCCGCGGGCAAGCTCACTCACCCGAACATCGTCACCATCTTCGACTTCGGCGAGGAGGAAGACCTCGCCTACATGGCGATGGAGCTGCTGGAAGGCTCCGACCTGCGCACGCGCATGCGCAAGGGCGAGATCCCTGCCATGGAGGCGGTGGAGATCGCGCTGCAGGTCGCTGACGGCCTGGGCTTCGCGCACGAGACCGGCGTCGTGCATCGCGACATAAAGCCCGGCAACATCATGCTGCTCGAGCGCGGCGCGGTGAAGATCATGGACTTCGGCATCGCGCGCATGCGCCACGCCGACCACAAGACGAGCACCGGCATGGTGCTCGGCACGCCGCGCTACATGTCGCCCGAGCAGATCGGCGGCGAGCCGGTGGACCAGCGCTCGGACATCTTCTCGCTCGGCACCGTGCTGTACGAGATGCTCACGCGCACCATGCTGTTCGCCGGCGACGACGTGAACCAGATCGCGCACAACGTCGCCAATGCGGAGCCGGCGCCGCCCTCGCGCAGCAACGCCGAGATCCCGCAGATCGTCGACTTCATCGTGGCGCGGGCCCTCAAGAAGGACCCGGCGGTGCGCTACCAGGACGCCTACGAGATGGCGGCGGACCTGCGCGACGCGCTGGCGGAGATGCGCGGGCGCGCCCCGGCGCGCGAGCGGGACGCCGAGGCGACGCATACCCAGAAGCTCGAGCTGGGCGCGGGGAACCTGCCGCTCGCACCGGCGGCGAACGCCATCGCGCGCGACACGCGGCTGCCCCTTTCGCGCGTGTTCGACAGCGAAGCCGCGCTCGAGCGGCTCGCCCTGCCCGGCAAGCGCGAGCTCCTTGCGCCGCGGCGCGTGGGGCTGTTCAGGAGGATCTTGCGCGACCGCTGGCCGCGGCGGCTGTTCGCGGCGGCGGCGGCGGCCGCCTGCTTCGGCGGCCTGATCGCGTTGGGCTGAAGCGCATGCGCCTGAAAGACAAGACCGCCATCGTCGTCGGCGCGGGACAGGGCCCGGGCGAGGGCATGGGCAACGGCCGCGCCACGGTGCTGCGCTTCGCCGGGGAAGGCGCAAGGGTGATGGCGGTGGATCGCAACCTGGCCTCGGCCGAAGAGACGGTGGCGATGGCACGCAAGGCGGGCGGCGACTGCTGCGCCTTCGAAGCCGACGTCACGCGCGAGGCCGCGCTCGCCGCCATGGTCGCGGCGGCGCGGGAGCGCTGGGGGCGAATCGATATCCTGCACTACAACGTCGGGGTGAGCATCGCAGGGGGCGACAAGCCGCTCGCCGAGATCACCGAGGAAGCGTTCGACCGCGTGAACGCGATCAACCTGCGCGGCGCGGTGATGGCTTGCAAGCACGTGGTGCCGGCGATGCGAGCGCAGCGTTCGGGGTCGATCATCATGATCTCCTCGCTCGCCGCGCTCGATGACTATCCGCTGGTGGCCTACAAGGCGAGCAAGGCGGCGATGATCGCCTTCACCCGGCAGCTCGCGCTCGAGAACGCCGCTTACGGCGTGCGCGCCAACGTGATCCTGCCGGGCCTGATGGACACGCCGATGGCGGTGGATACCCGCGCGCGCAGCACCGGCCGGCCGCGCGCCGAGATCGCCGCGGCGCGCGACAAGCGCGTGCCGCTGCGGCAGAAGATGGGCAGCGCCTGGGACGTCGCGAACGCGGCGCTGTTCCTTGCCTCGGACGAGGCGGGCTTCATCACGGGCGTCGCGCTGCCGGTGGACGGCGGCGGCGCGCTAAGGGGCGCCCAGCACGCGTAGCGTGGGCCTTTGGCCCACCCTACGCGGCCTGCTTGAGCGCCAGCGCCCTGTCGGTCGCTTCCCAGGTGAATTCCGGCTCCTCGCGGCCGAAATGGCCGTAGGCGGCGGTCTTCTCGTAGATCGGGCGCAGGAGATCCAGCATCTGGATGATGCCCCTCGGCCGCAGGTCGAAGTTCGCGAGCACCAGCTGCGAGAGCCTGTCGTCCGAAATCTTCCCGGTGCCCTGCGTCGTCACCATCACGCTCGTCGGGCGCGCGACGCCAATGGCGTAGGACAGCTGCACCAGGCACTTGGAGGCGAGGCCCGCGGCGACGATGTTTTTCGCAACATAACGAGCCGCATACGCGGCTGAACGGTCCACCTTGGAGGGATCCTTGCCGGAGAACGCGCCGCCGCCGTGCGGCGCGGAGCCACCGTAAGTGTCCACGATGATCTTGCGCCCGGTGAGGCCGCAGTCGCCTTTCGGGCCGCCGATCTCGAAGCTGCCGGTCGGATTGACCAGATAGTTGATCTTGCCCTTCACGTAGTTCTTCGGCAGCACCGGCTTGATGATCTGCTCGATGACCGCTTCCTGGATATCCTCCTGCTTGATGCCCGGGGCGTGCTGCGTGGAGAGCACGACGGTGTCGATCGCGTCGGGCTTGCCGTTGACATACCGGATGGTGACCTGCGACTTGGCATCGGGCCGCAGCCAGGCGAGGCGAGCGTCGCGGCGCAGTTCGGATTGGCGCTCGACCAGCCGATGCGAAAGGTAGATGGCGAGCGGCATCAGGCCCGGGGTCTCGTCGCAGGCGTAGCCGAACATCAGTCCCTGGTCGCCCGCGCCCTGGTCCATGTCCACCTCGCGGTTCACGCCCTGCGCGATGTCCCTGGACTGCTCGCCGTAGGCGACGATGACCGTGCAGGTATGCGTGTCGAAACCGATCTGCGGGTCGTCGTAGCCGATGCGCTTCACGGTCTTGCGCACCACGTTCTGGTAGTCCACGCGCGCGCCGGTGGTGATCTCGCCCGCGAGGACCACCAGGTTGTCCTTGACCAGGGTCTCGGCGGCGACGCGCGAGGTCTTGTCCTGTTCTAGAATCGCGTCGAGGACCGCATCCGATATCTGGTCCGCCACCTTGTCCGGGTGTCCCTCGGAAACCGACTCGGAAGTGAAGAGAAAATCGTTCATGGGGCTCGCCTGAAAAAAGGCTGCAAGGATAGCAGATGATGCACCTGCTGGCGCGCCTGCCGTTGCCTGTCCTGCACGCGTTGGGAAGCCTCCTCGGCTGGGCGATTTACGCGATGTCTCCCACCTACCGGCGCCAACTGCGGGGCAACCTGGCGCTCGCCGGGTACCGCGCTGCGCGCCTGCGCCGCGCGGCGATCGCAGAGACCGGCAAGATGCTGCTCGAGGCGCCGAAGGTGTGGCTGCGCCCGCGCGCCGAGTCCCTCGCCCTGCTGCGCGACATCGACGGCCTGGCGCACTACGATGCCGCGTTCGCGGCGGGCAAGGCCACCGTGCTTCTCACCCCGCACATCGGCTGCTTCGAGATCTGCGCGCAGGCATTCGCCGAGCGCCGCCCGATCACCGTGCTGTACCGCTCGTCCAAGCAGGCCTGGCTGCAGCCCATCATCGACCGCGGCCGCGCGCAGCCGGGCGTGACCCTCGCCAGCGCCGACCTCGCTGGTGTCCGGTTGCTGCTCGCCGCGCTGAAGCGCCGCGAGACAGTGGGCATCATGCCGGACCAGGTGCCGGGCGTGGGCGAAGGCGAGTGGGCCGAGTTCTTCGGCCGGCCCGCTTACACCATGACGCTGGCGGCCAAGCTCGCGCAACGCCCCGACGTGGTGTGCCTGCTGTTTGCGGGGGAGCGCCTGCAGCATGGCGGCGGCTACGTGCTGCGCATCCGGCCGATGCCGCCTGCCCTGCCGGGGGAGTCCGGGCCGCGCCACATGAACCGCTCCATCGAGTACATGGTGCGCATGGCGCCCGAGCAGTACCTGTGGGGCTATAACCGGTACAAGACTCCGGCAGGCGCCCCGCCCGCGCCGGGCGTCCCTGGTTCCCCGCCATGACCCGCGTTTTCATCGGGCTGCTTTGGATCCTGCACGTCCTGCCGCTCGGCGCGCTCGCCGCATTCGGCAACGGCTTGGGCCGGGTCCTCTACTGGCTGATCCCCGAGCGGCGGCGCGTGACGCACATCAACCTCGAGAAGTGCTTCCCGCAAATGGCGCCGCAGGCGCGCGAGCGGCTGGCGCGCGCGCACTTCCGTGCTTTCACCCGCAGCATCGTCGAGCATGCGCTGCTGTGGTGGGCGCCGGAGGCGCGCATCCGGCGGTTGATACGCATCGAAGGCCTCGAACACCTGGGGGCGCTGCGCGGCACGCCGGTGATCCTGTTCGTGCCGCATTTCGCCGGCCTGGACGCCTGCGCCACGCGCATCGGCCTGGAGCGCGATTGCGTCGGCATCTTTTCGCAGCAGAAGGACGCGCTGTTCAGCGAGCTGCTGGCGCACGGGCGCGGGCGCTTCGGCGACCAGCGGCAGGTGTCGCGGCAGGAAGGCGTGCGCGTCGCGATCCGCGCCATGCTGCGCGAGGACCGGCCGTTCTACTACCTGCCCGACCAGGACTACGGCGCGCGCGACGCGCTGTTCGTGCCGTTCTTCGGCGTGCCGGCGGCGACGGTGCCCGGCCTGTCGCGCATCGCGCGGCTCGCCCGCGCGAAGGTGCTGCCCTGCGTGACGCAGATGCTGCCCGGCGGCGAGGGCTACGTGGTGCGGATCGAAGCGCCCTGGCAGGACTTCCCGACCAGCGACCTGCACGCCGACACGCTGCGCATGAACCGCTACATCGAGCAGGCGGCGCTGCGCATGCCGGAGCAGTACCTGTGGATGCACAAGCGCTTCAAGACCCGCCCCGAGGGCGAGGCGAGGTTCTACTGACTAGAATGCGGCCATGAGCAGGAAGAAGCTGCGTGCCGCGGTGGTGGGCGTCGGCTACCTCGGGCAGTTCCACGCCGAGAAGCTCGCCGCGCTGCCGGAGGTCGCGCTGGTGGCGGTCGTGGATGCCGATGCCGCGCGTGCCAGCCAGGTCGCCGCGAAGCTCGGCTGCGAGGCGCGCACCGACTGGCGCTCGCTCGCCGGCGCCGTGGACCTGGCCTGCGTCGCGGTGCCCACCGAGTCGCATCACGAGGTGGCGCGCGCATTGCTCGAGGCGGGTGTGCACGTCCTGGTGGAAAAGCCGATCACGCGCTCGCTGGAGGAGGCCGACGCGCTGCTCGGCGCGGCGCGCGCGAAGGGCGTGCTGCTCGCGGTGGGGCATCTCGAGCGCTTCAACCCGGCGTTCCGCGCCCTTGCACAGACGCTGGCGCAGCCCCTGTTCATCGACTGCGAGCGGCTCTCCGGCTTCAAGCAGCGCGGCATCGACGTGGACGTGGTGCTCGACCTGATGATCCACGACATTGATCTCGTGCTGTCGATGGCGAAGAGCGAGATCGGCCAGTTGAGCGCCTGCGGCTTCCGGGTGATGTCCGACTCGATCGACATCGCCAACGTCAGGATCGAGTTCGCGAGCGGCTGCGTGGCGAACCTGTCCGCCAGCCGTGTCAGCCAGTCGCCGGTGAGGAAAATGCGCGTGTTCCAGGCCGACCAGTACGCCTCGGCCGACCTGCAGGCCGGAAAGCTCCGCGTGGTGAGGCGCGACCAGCGGGGCGGCGCGATCGCCGAAGACGAGTCCGGTTTCGATGACCGCGATGCGCTGCGCGCCGAAATCGAGAACTTCGTCGACGCGGTGCGCGGCGGACGGCCGCCGCTGGTCGCGGGCGAGGACGGGCGCAGGGCACTGGCGCTGGCCCTCGAGGTGTCGCGCCTGGTGCGCGCGCGCCTGGAGCGTTTTGCGGCGGTGGCGCGATGAAAATACCGATCCTCGACCTCGGCGCCGAGCTGCGCGAGGTGGGCAGCGAGCTGCGCGCGGCGCTCGAGCGCGTGCTCGCCTCGGGCCATTTCATCCTCGGCCCCGAGGGCGCCGCACTGGAGAATGAGATCGCGGCTCTGGTCGGCGTGCCGCACGCGGTGGCCTGCAACTCGGGCACCGACGCGCTGCACCTCGCATTGCGCGCCGCCGGCGTCGGCCCGGGCGACGAGGTGGTGACGCCGGCCTTCACTTTCATCGCCACCGCAGAAGCGATCGCCTACGTCGGCGCGAAGCCCGCGTTCGCCGACGTGGACGGCGCGACCTTCAACATGACCGCAGCGACGCTGGAGCAGGCACTCACGCCGCGCACGCGCGCGGCGATCGTGGTGCACCTGTTCGGCCAGTGCGCCGAGATGCCCCCGATCTCTGACTTGTGCAAACGGCGCGGCCTGGTGCTGGTCGAGGATTGCGCGCAGGCGATCGGCGCCGACTGGGCCGGCACGCAGGCTGGCGCCTGGGGCGATTTCGGCTGCTTTTCGTTCTACCCGACCAAGAACCTGGGCGCCTGTGGCGATGCGGGCCTGGTGACCACGCGCGAGGCGAAGCACGACACGATGCTGCGCATGCTGCGCCACCACGGCAGCCGGCAGCCCTATCTGCACGAGGTGATCGGCCTCAACAGCCGGCTGGACGAGATGCAGGCGGCGATCCTGCGCGTGAAGCTGAAGCACCTGGCGCGCTTCACCGCCGCGCGGCGCGCGCACGCGGCGCGCTACCGCGAACTGCTGGCTGGCGCGAGGCTTACGCTGCCGGCGGAGCACGGGCGCGGCACGCACATCTACCACCAGTTCACCCTGCGGCTCGCCCGGCGCGACGCGGCGAAGAAGGCGCTGGCCGACGCCGGCGTCGCGAGCGGCGTGTATTACCCGATCCCCCTGCACCGCCAGCCGGTGTACGAGAAGGAATTCGGCGGGCTTTCGCTGCCCGCCTCCGAGGCAGCGGCGCGCGAAGTGCTGTCTGTGCCCATCTACCCGCAGCTCACGGACCAGCAGCTGCAACACATCGCCGGCACCCTGCGCGTTTGCCCCTGATCGCCTTTACCAAGATGGAGGGCGCGGGCAACGACTTCGTCGTGCTCGACGCGACCCGCGCACCCCTGGACTTGTCGCGCGATCAGCTGCGGCGCCTCGCCGACCGGCATCTCGGCGTCGGCTGCGACCAGGTGCTGGTGCTCGAGCGCGCGACGCGGCCCGACGCGGACTTCCGCTACCGCATCTTCAACGCCGACGGCGGCGAGGTGGAGCAGTGCGGCAACGGCGCGCGCTGCTTCGTGAAGTTCGTGCACCTGAAGGGCCTGACGCGAAAGCGCGAGATCCGCGTGGAAACGCTGGGCGGCATGATCGCGCCGCGGCTGGAGGACGACGGCGAGGTGAGCGTGGACATGGGCACGCCGATGCTGGAATCGCCACTGCTGCAGCCGCTGGAGGTGGATGGGGCGCGCGTCGAGCTGGCGATTCTCTCCATGGGCAATCCCCACGCGGTGCAGCTGGCCGCCGACGTGGAAGCCGCTCCGGTGGCGACGCAGGGCCCGCTCCTCGAGCGCCACAAGCGCTTCCCGCGGCGCGTGAATGCGGGCTACATGCAGGTGGTCGACCGGCATGCGGTCAAGCTTCGCGTGTTCGAGCGCGGCGCGGGCGAGACGCTCTCCTGCGGCACCGGCGCCTGCGCCGCGGTGGTGTCCGGCATCGCGCGCGGCCTGCTTGACTCGCCGGTGCGCGTGCAGACGCGCGGCGGGACGTTGACCGTCGCTTGGGCGGGCGGCGACAATGCCGTCCGCATGACGGGGCCCGCGAAGACGGTGTTCGAGGGAAGCATCGAACTGTAGCAGCGCAGGACAAGGCCGCCCATGACCGCAGAAGAAGTCGCCCAGTTCTTCAGGACCCACCCGCAGTTCTTCGACCAGCATCCCGAGCTGCTCGAATCGGTCTTCGTGCCGCATCCCTACGGCGCGCGTGCGATCCCGTTGGCGGAGCGCCAGATCCTCGCGCTGCGCGACAAGGTGAAGCTGCTCGAGGGCAAGCTCGGCGAGCTGATCCAGTTCGGCGAGGAGAACGACGCCATCGGCGAGAAGGTGCACCGCCTCTCGGCGGCGCTGCTCGGCGCGCGCGACTTCGCCGCCGCCGTGCAGGCGCTGAACTTCCACCTGCGCGAGGATTTCTCGGTGCCGCACGTGGCGTTGCGCGTCTGGGACAAGGCGCTGCCCGGGAACGCCGCGGAGGGCGCGGCGGTAAGCGGCGAGCTGCGCGCGCGCGTCGAGACGATGGGCGCGCCGCTGTGCGGCGCCGCCGCGGCCAACCCTTTCCTCGCCTGGTTCGGCGACGCGAAAGAGCATGTGCGCTCGATCGCGCTGGTGCCGCTCGGGCCGACGAAGAGTTTCGGCCTGCTCGCGCTGGGCAGCGAGGACGCGCAGCGCTTCTACGCCGAGATGGGCACGCTGTACCTGCGCCGCATCGGCGAGCTGACCGCGGCCGCGCTCGCCGCGCGGCTCTAGGAGGCCGCCACGCAACCGGACGAGGCGACGGTGCGGGAGTACCTCGGTGCGCTCGAGCACCAGCGGCGCCTCGCTCCGCGCAGCCTGGAGATCTACCGCGCCAACCTGTCGGCACTTCTGCAGTTGCTCGGCGAGGGCAAGCTCGCCTCGCTCGAGTCCGCGCAGGTGCGGCGCTTCGTCGCGCAACTGCACGCACGCGGGCTCGCGCCGCGCTCGCTCGCTAATCTGCTTTCCGCCTGGCGCGGTCTGTACCGCTGGCTCGCGCGGCACAAAAGCTTCAAGGCGAATCCAGTGGTAGGCGTGCGCGCGCCCAAGCCGGCGAAGCGGCTGCCGAAAGCCCTGTCCGTAGAGCAGGTGCAGCGGCTGCTGGAAGCGGCGCCGGATGATTCACCCAAGCTCGCGCGCGACCGCGCGATGTTCGAGCTGCTGTATTCCTCGGGGCTGCGCCTCGCCGAGCTGGTGGCGCTGGATGTCGGCGACGGCCGGCTCGACCTGAAGGAAGGCGAGGTGACCGTCACCGGCAAGGGCGCGAAGACGCGCACAGTGCCGGTGGGCGCCCGCGCCCGGGAGGCGCTGCGGGCCTGGATTGCGGCGCGCGCGCTTCTCGCGGCGCCGGATGAGAAGGCGCTGTTCGTCGGGGCGCGCGGACGGCGCATCGCGCCTGGAGTCGTTGAGCGACAGCTTCGCGCCTGGGGCGCGCGCCAGGGCGTGCAGGGCAAGCTCCATCCGCACATGCTGCGCCACTCCTTCGCCAGCCACCTGCTGCAGTCCTCGCAGGACCTGCGCGCGGTGCAGGAGATGCTGGGCCACGCCAGCATCTCCAGCACGCAGGTGTATACGCACCTCGACTACCAGTCGCTCGCCAGGGTCTACGACGCGGCGCACCCGCGCGCGCGCAGGAAATGAACGCCCTGGTGCTGAAGAAGGGGCGCGAAAAGTCGCTCAAGCGCCGCCATCCCTGGATCTTTTCCGGGGCGATCGAGCGCGTGGTCGGCAAGCCGAAGGCGGGCGACACGGTCGAGCTGCGCTCGGCCGACGGCGCGACGCTGGCGATGGCGGCCTACAGCCCGGATTCGCAGATCCGCGCGCGGGTGTGGAGCTTCGATCCAAAGGCCACGACCAACGCCGAGTATTTCAATCGCAGGGTGAAGCAAGCCGTTGCGCTGCGCGCCGCGCTGCCCGCGTCGAAGCATACGAACGCTTTGCGATTGGTGTACGGGGAATCGGATGGTTTGCCCGGGTTGATTGTCGACCGCTATGCCGATGTACTTGTAGTCCAGTTCCTCTCCGCGGGTGCAGAACGCTGGCGCGAGGCGATCCTCGA
>Ga0247727_10002188_pt1 | contig 45063 bp, 42 predicted proteins | sample WisWelCaveWW1625_FD_202498 | JGI IMG/M metagenome (GOLD analysis project Ga0247727, IMG submission 202498) | Biofilm microbial communities from Wishing Well Cave, Virginia, United States - WW16-25 | ecosystem: Environmental > Aquatic > Deep subsurface > Groundwater > Cave microbial mat | place...
CGCTCTACCGGGAACCGGCGGGGACGACGGAGACCCCGTGAATCTTCCGAAAGTCGCTGTCGAAGGTCGCGATACACGAAGAGCGGAAGCGCTGGGCTACGGTGATAATCGCCGCATCCGTAAAGCTCAAGCCAGCTTCACCTTGGCTCTGGAACGTCGCTAACGCGTCGAGAAAGAGGTCCGAACACGCCACGAACTCGAGTTCGCGCGCCTGCATTAGGATCGTGGCCACGGCCGACGCCACCGCCACGCTGCGACGCACCATGAGCACCGTTACGACCTCCAGAAAAACGTATTCGAGCAACAGGGCGCGGTCCCATTTGCCGGCCAGCAGATCGCGCATGACGGGCTCCGCCGCCGCGTGATGCACATCGGCTGTGTTATGGTATGCCGCCAGGAAGCTCGAATCGACAACGAGCACCGCCACGGTTACTCGACCCCGTAGACCACGCGGTCAATCTCCTCGCTCAGCCGCTTGTTGCCGCGCGGATAGCGCTCCGGGACGAGCTGGGCCAGACTGCCGGCCCTGGTCGCGGGCTCCGACCTCGCCAGGTAGAAACGGATAGCGTCGTTCATCACTTCGCCGACCGTTTTGCCCCTCTGGGCCGCCCGCGCCTTCAAGCCGCGGTACGCCGCCACGTCGAGGTTCCGAATCGTGGTGTCCATGCGTGCATTGTAACACAAGGGTGCAAAGTGGGCCAGACCGGACTTATTTGACCCGCCGCCCGTGCTTGACGACGAGGCTCACACTCTGGAGCAGGCTGATGTAGCGCAGCGCGTCGCCGCGCACGGCGATGATGTCGGCGTACTTGCCCTCGCTGACCGTGCCGTAATCCCTTTCCACTTTCATGGCGACCGACGGCCAGTAGGTGGCGGCGCGGATGGCGTCCATGGGATCGACCCCCAGCCGGCTCACCCAGATGTCCAGCTCGTTCCAGGTCGACTGGCTGTGAAACTTCATCGGGATGCCGCTGTCGGTGCCGATCAGCAGTACCACGCCGGACTCCCGCAACTGCCGGAACTTTCGCTCCAGCGTCGGCCGCCGTTGCGGCGTGATCTGGAAATAGCCCAGCCGCTCCGGCCGCCGGATGGAATCGCGGATATCCCGGATGATCGACTCCGGCAGGCCCTCGCGCCAGGACGGATCGTCGAGTTTCTCCGGGTTGTCGCGCACGTACTCGTAGTTGAACAGGCCCTCGATGGTCGGCGTCCAGTAGAGCGGCCCGAGGCTCATCTGCGCGGTGCGGGCGCGGATCATCTCGACGATGTCGGGCGGGTACTCCGGCGCCGTGGCCAGCCCGGTGTGCTCCAAGCCATCGACCCCGGCGCGCAGCCCGCGGCGGATCTCTTCGGGGCGATGCGAATGCGCCACCACTGTGAGCTTGTGTTTGTGCGCCTCCTCGACAATCGCCTGGACCTCTTCCGTTGTCATCTGGTCCTGATCGATCAGCTTGATGCAATCGACGCCGGCCTGGGCGAGCTTGCGGACCTTGGCGCGGGCGTCGTCCGCGCCGCTGACGCCCCAGCGGAACAGCTCCGTGCCGGGGTAGGGCGCGTGCTGCAGGAATGGGCCCGACATATACATAGTAGGCCCCGGAATCTTTCCGGCGCGGATGGCGTTGCGCACGGCGATGCTGGCCTCGAGCGGCCCGCCCAGGTCCCGCGCGCTGGTCACGCCGGCCAGCAGCAACTGCTTCGCCGACGCCGGCATGATCACCGGCTCGAACTGCGCCGGATACGTCCGGTCCCAGTGGGCGTAGTCGGCGTGGCCGTTGATCATCAGGTGGACGTGCATGTCCCACAGGCCCGGCAGCACCGTCATGCCTTCCGTCGAAATCACCTCCGCGCCGGCCGGGATCGCCAGGCGGCCCACCTGGCCGATCTGCCGGACGCGCTCGCCTTCGATCAGGATGACGCTGTTGGGAAGGGGCTTGCCGCCGTAGCCGTCGACCAGCGTGCCACCGCTCAGCGCCGTCAGTTTTTTGACTTGCGCCGACGCCGAGGCCGCCGCCAGCGCCGACCCTAGCGCCAGCAGTCCCAAACGACGGTGAAAGCGCGCGTGCAGCCTGTTCATCGATAAAGCCCCCGACGATTATAACGCTAGGGGGAAGGTGTCCATGCCCGAGCGGCGAAAACACGCGCGCCGGAAAGCTCCGCTCCACGAGCTCACCCTTACCACCTACGACGGCCGTGGCCGAACGCGCGAGGTCAGCGCCACGCTGGTCGACGTCAGCCCCGGCGGCATCGGCGTGGACGCGAACACGGAAATCCTCGAAGGCGCCGTCGTTTCGGTGGCCGGCGAGCTACGCAACGGCCGCGCCGCGATTCCGGTCCACGCCCGCGCGCGGGTGGCCGGCTGCTTCGCGCTGGCCGGCGGAGTCTTCCGCCTGGGGCTTTCCTTCGAAGACCTCGGGGCCCGCAACCCGTTCTTCCAAGATGAAGAACCGAAAAAAGAACAGGAAAAACGCGAGAAACCGAAGCAGGAACCGCCGCGCGCCGAGGCCGCTGCGGCGGATTCTTTCGTCGACTGCTACGAAGTCCTCCAACTGAGCCCCAACGCCGACCCCGACATGATTCACCGCGCCTATCGCATGTTGGCGCAGCGCTATCACCCCGACAACCGCGAGACTGGAAACGAGGAAGCCTTCAAGCTGCTGCACGCCGCCTACGACATCCTCAAGGATCCCGACCAGCGCGCCGCCTTCGACATCCAGTTCGGCGAGCGCCGCCGGCTGCATTGGAAGATCTTCGACCAGTCGAATTCCGCGCAAGGACCCGAAGGCGAAAAAAGGAAACGCCGCGGGATCCTATCGCTGCTGTATCTGAAAATGATCCGCCAACCCGACGATCCCAGCCTGACCATCATGGAGCTCGAGGAGCTGCTCGCCTGCCCCCGCGAGCACCTTCAGTTCAGCCTCTGGTACCTGCGGGAAAACGCTTGGCTCGCGCGCAGCGACAACGGCCGGTTCACCATCACCGCCAAGGGCGTCGACGAGGCCGAGCGCGACGGCGTCTTCCAACAGCAGCCCGAGCATCGCCTGCTGACGACCGACACCCCGCCCGCCCACGGCTCATGAGGCCTGCCGCTCGAGCTTCCCTTGCAGCTCCTCCAGGGCCTCGGCCCAGAAACCCTTCATTCGCGCCACGTCGCCGGCGCTCGCGAGCTTGCGATGGCCGATGGCCACCTGGCTGCGGCCTTTCCCTTTGACGTAGAAACCCACATCGACCGAAGTGCCGTCCGCCCAGGTAATGTGCATCGACTTGTTGGGGGTCGCTTTGCGGACGGTAATCTTGCGGCCCAGCCACTTGGCGCGCGCCTTCGCGTCGGCCCAGCCCCGGTAAAGCGCCGCCACGCCAACTCCGACGGTCTTGTTCGCGGTGGCCTGGTAGCCGGACGCCGTCTGGTGCGCCTCGCGAAGCCCCTTGGCCTGCTCGTAGCCCACCGTCACCATCTGCGACCACCACTTCCCCAGCCGGTGCTTCTTGTGGAGATAGGCGGCGATCGCCGGGTGCGGCATCTTCGCCGCCCCAGCCTTGTCGAGAATCCCGATCCATTGTTTCCAGGTCTTGCCCGTCTTAGCCGCCACCGCCGCGGCGCTGATGCCCGCGACTCTGCCGCCTGTCTTGTCGCTCATGACAAGGCATTATATCTGATATCCCCGGGCCGCTTGATCTGGTATCATCTCCCCAGGCGGTGACCGGAGGATAATCATGCGGGAACTCGTACGGCAGTACCTGGGGCAGGGATCTTCGCGGCGCGGCTTTCTGGCGGGCATGGCCCAACTGGGCTTCACGGCGGCCGCGGCGCGAGCCGTTCTCGAGCCGCTCGAAGCCTCCGAGAAGGCCGCCTCGGGCGCCGACATAGGCGGCTCCACCACGGCCGAGGGCACCGGCGGCGAGTTGGTGGTCGCGCAGGCCAAGGCCGCCGGCGTCGAGTATCTCTTCACCAATCCCGGCTCCTTCGAGGTCGGCCTGTTCGACGCCTGGATCGATCAGCCCGGCCTGCAGCTCATTATGGGACTGCACGAAGGCCTGGTGATCTCGATGGCCGACGGCTACCACCGCGTCAGCGGCAAGCCGGCCTTCATCAACGTCCACGTCATCGCCGGCACCGCGCAGGCCGCCGGACAGCTCTACAACGCCAGCCGCGACGGCTCGGCATTAGTGATTACGGCAGGGCTCAACGACAACGAGCTGTGGAGCGACGAGGCCGGCCTCGCCCCGCGTCCCGGCTTCGACCAGAAGGAGATCAACCGTCAGTTCACCAAAATCTCCTGGGAGTCGCGCAAGGCCGATAACCTCGCCCTGATGCTGCGGCGCGCCTTCAAAGTCGCCACCACCGAGCCCGGCGGACCGGTCTACCTCGCCATGGCGCATCACGCGCTCGAGACCAAGGGCGTCAAGGCGCAGATCCTGCCGGGCAGCCGTTTCCTGATGCGCCCCCGCGTGCGGGCGTCGGCGTCGGCCATCCAGGACGCCGCGCGGATGATCGTCGAGGCCAAGCGCCCGCTTCTGGTCATCGGCGACGAGGTCTGGAAGTCCGGCGCGCAGGCCGAGCTGGTGGCCTTCGCGGAGAAGTACGGCCTGGCGGTTTCGGCCGGCGCCCAGGCGTACCGCAACTTCCCCGTCAAGCATCAGCAGTACCTTGGAAACTTCTCGATGGGCTCGGAGTTCGTCAAGAAGGGCGTCGACCTGCTGGTCTGCCTCGGCGCGCGGGACTTCGGCGGCCGCGTCATTCCGAGCGGGCCGGAAGTGCCCGAGGCCGCCTCGATCGTCCGCATCGGGGTCGACACCTCGAACATGGGCCGCAACTATCCGACCGACTTGGCCTTGATCTCCGACGTGAAGGAAGCGCTGGCCGACCTGACCGCGGCCATCGACTCGCTCCTCACGCGCAAGCGGATCACCGGTCTCGCCGAGGCGCGCTCCGAGGAAGTCCGCGCCATCACCTCCGGCATGCAGGCCAGGACCGAGGCGGCGGCCAAAAAGAACTTCGGCCAGAAGCCGATCCATCCGGACGAGCTCGGCGCCGTCGTCGCCCGCAACATCGACCGCAACGCCATCGTGGTCAGCGAAAACCTCACCGGCACCTACGGCGCCTTCAACTTCGGCTTCCGCGACAACGAGCCGATGTGGGTCGGCAACACCGGGGCGTCGCTCGGTTGGGGCATCGGCGCCGCCACCGGCGCCAAGCTCGCCGCCCCCGACCGCCAGGTGGTCTGCGCCATCGGCGACGGCTCGGTGATGTACAGCGCCTCCGGCTTCTGGACCCAGGCGCGCTACGGCATCCCGGTGCTGACCGTGGTCTGGAACAACCACAACTACCAGACCGTCCGTAACGCCTATTACAGCTACAAGGGTAGGATGGCCGCCAGCGGCCACTACGCCGGCATGTATCTGGGCGACCCGGAGATCGATTTCGCGAAACTGGCCCAGAGCCAGGGCGTCGCCGGCGAAAAAGTCACTACCGGCAGCGAGATCGAGCCGGCCCTGAAGCGCGGCATCGCCGCCACCCGTGACGGCAAGCCCTACGTGGTGGAAGTAGTGGTGGCGCGCTACGGCGGCGGCGCCGAGTCCACCTGGCACGAGAAGTTCAACCTCGCCGAGCGGCGAAAACGGAAAGTCTAGGAAACCGCAGATAAACGCAGATGAACGCAGATGAGGAGAGGGGTTTATCGGCGTTAATCTGCGTTCATCGGCGGTTCCATGGTCTTGGTTTTCTCACCGGAACAGCACCTGCGCGTACTCGTTCAGATACCGCCGCCAGTTGATCCAGGTGTGGCCGCCGCCGCTGACGCGCAGCTCGTTCTTGATGCCGCGTTTCGTCAGCAGCTCCGACAAGTTTTTCGACCCCGCGTAGGCGAAGTCCTTGTCGCCAACGCTGATTGAGAACACCTTCACCATCTTGTTGACTTTGTCCGCGCCGTCGAGGTACGCCGCGTTCCGCCTCTCGAAATCCGCGGCGGCCTGGGGGTTGACGCCGGCGCTCCAGACGGCCACGTAGGCGAACTTGTCGGGGTGGCTGGTGGCGGCCCGCAGAGTCTGGCCGCCGCCCATCGACAGCCCCGCGAGGGCCCGGTTTTCCCGGTCCACCAGCGCACGAAAGTTCTTTTCGACGTAAGGAACGACGTCCTTTACCAGCTCGTTCGTGAACCGCTCCTGCATGACAGCGGCGGCGCCGGGGACCGGCGGAGCGCCCGGCGCCGGGGCGGACAGGTTCGCCGGACGCGGCAGGCTGCCGTTAGGCATCACCACGATCATCGGCTTGGCTTTCTTTTCCGCGAGCAGGTTGTCGACGATGAAACCGGCGCGGCCGATCGTGCTCCAGCCCGAATCCTCGTCGCCGCCCCCGTGCAGCAGGTACAACACCGGGTACCGCGCCTTGCCGCCGTCGTAGCCGGGCGGCGTGTAGACGTGCATGCGCCGCTGCATGTCGAGCGTCGCGGACTGGTACCAGACCTTGCGTATCTCGCCGTGCGGAACCATCCGGTTGTCCTGGAAGGCCGCCTCCTCGCCCGGCAGGAAGAACATGTTGTCGAGGCTCGCGACGCCCTGCTTGATAGTGGCGTTCTTCGGGTCGAGCGTCCGCACGCCGTCCACGGTGAACGAGTAGCTGTAGAAATCGGGCGCCAGCGGACCGGCGGCCGCCGACCACACGCCTTTCTCGTCCTTCTCGAGTTTTACCGGCCCCGGCGCTTCCATCCAATCCCCCCGAAGGGTCACCTCCGACGCCTTCGGAGCGTAGAGGCGGAAAGTCACCCGGCGGTCGGACAGGACCTCCGGGGAGAGGAGCCCGTCATTGGGAGTAGGCTCCCGGCGCGGCGGCTGCGCCACCGAAGTTACCGCCGACGCTAGCAGCATCAGACCCGCGGCAATCCTAGACATGGTTGTTCTCCTATCCGCAATCAGATTATCACCACCAAGACACCAAGACACCAAGAAAACCAAGGGCTACTTTCTTCTTGGTGCCTTGGTGCCTTGGTGGTGAACTTCCTCTTCTCCGGGCAACGCGAACGCCAAGTAGCTGCCGCCCGACGGATGCGCCGACTTACCCCCGCCGGCGGCGATGACCACGAACTGCCGCCCCCCGGCCTGGTACACCGCCGGCGTCGCGTTTCCGGCGGCCGGCAGCATCGTCTCCCACAGCAGCTCGCCGGTCGCCTTGTCGAACGCGTGGAACTTGCGGTCGTGGTTGGTGGCGCCGATGAACAGCAGTCCGCCGGCGGTCGCCACCGGGCCTCCATAATTCTCGCTTCCGGTATTGCGCATACCCTTCGCCACCAGCTCTGGAAATTCCCCGAACGGAATCCTCCACGCGAACTCGCCGGTGTTCAGGTTGATGGCGTTGAGCGTGCCCCAGGGCGGCTCGACCGCCGGGTAGCCGTCGGGATCGAGAAACTTGTTGTAGCCGTCGTCGCGATACTTCAGCTCCATCGCCGCGCGGATCGGGGCTTCGGCGGCGGCGGGAAGGTCCTCGCCGGTCCGCACGTAGCGCGTGATCGCCGCGACCGCCGGCCCTCCCAGATGCGGGAATCCCGGCATCCGCCCGGTTCCTTCGCGCGTGATGGCGGACAGTTCTCCGGGCGTGAACTTGTCGCCGGCCGCGACGAGAGACGGAAACTCCGGCGGCGTCCCGCGCCGATCCTCGCGATGACAACTGGCGCAGTGCCGGACGTAGAGCGTGCGCCCACTCGGCTGAGGCGCCGGTTTGGGCCGCTCGACGAGCCGCAGGATCCACGGCATCTCGTTGGAGTTCACAAACAGCAGCCCGGCCTCTGGATCGAACGCCGCGCCGCCCCACTCGGCGCCGCCGTCGTAGCCGGGGAAGATCACGGTTCCCTCGCGGCTCGGCGGCGTGAACTGCCCAGCGCTGCGGATCTTCCGAAACTGATCGAGCACGGCGCGGTGCGCCTCCGGCGTCCGCTTGGTGATCATCGCTTCGGTGAACTCCTGGCGGGCGAAGGGCGGCGGCCGCAGCGGGAACGGCTGCATTCTCGCGAGAACTTCGCCGTCCACGTCGGACGCCGGCACGGCGCGGTGCTCGATCGGAAACAGCGGCTTGCCCGTTTCGCGCTCGAAGACCAGCACGTGTCCCGATTTCGCGGGCTGCGCCACCGCGTCGACCGGACGGCCGTCGCGCAGGACGCGCACCAGACTCGGCGCGGCCGGAAAGTCGCGGTCCCAGACGTCGTGCTTGATGGCTTGAAAATGCCAGACGCGCTTGCCGGTCGCGGCGTCGAGCGCCAGCAGCGAGTTGGCGAACAGGTTGTCGCCGGCGCGGTTCGCGCCGTAGAAATCGTACGCCGCCGAGCCGGTGCCGGCGAACACCAGGCCGCGCTTGTGATCCACGCTCATGCCGGACCAGTTGTTGGCGCCGCCCGAATACTTCCAGGCGTCCTTGGGCCAGGTCTCGTAGCCGGGCTCTCCGGGGTGCGGGATGGTGTGAAAGCTCCAGCGGAGCTTGCCGGTGCGAGCGTCGTAGGCGCGGATGTCGCCGGGCGCCGACGGCAACCCCTCGCTCACCAGGCTGCCTACTATCAGAAGGTCCTTGTAGACTGCGGCCGGGGTCGATGCAGTGATGTTGATCGTGCGCGGCGGCCGGCCGAGTCCCTCGCGCAGGTCGACGCGGCCGGCCGAGCCGAAGCCCGTGACCAGCCGGCCCGTCCCGGCGTCGAGCGCGTAAAGAAAGTGGCGGACGGCGAAATAGACGCGGCGGTCCGCGCCGCTCTCCCAGTAGGTAACGCCGCGGTTCCGCACCCGCGTGAATCTCTGGCGGCCCTCGCTGGGATCGAAAACCCATCGCTGCCGGCCCGTCGCGGCGTCGAGCGCGAAGACCCGCAGCTTCGGGCTGCTGGCGTACAACACGCCGTTGGCGACGATCGGCGTGCACTGCATCTCCGATCCCGGGAAGGCGTCGCCGGTGTCAAAGGTCCAGGCGACCTCCAGGCCGCCAACGTTCGAGCGGTTGATCTGCGCCAGCGGGGAATACCGCGTCGATCCCGAGTCGCCCCCGAAGTGTCGCCAGTCGACGTCGCCGCCGGCGGCTATAGCGAGGCAGGCCGCGCCGAGGAGCCGCGAGCGAATCCTCACTGGTACGGTCCGGCCGTCCCTGGCATGACTGGAGGGTATAATGGTGCCAGGAAGGGAGTCAAGCGCCGTGAGCGCCAAGCCAATTGAATCCGCGATCGTCGACGGGCTTTACGAGCGGGACTTCGCCTTGTGGTGCGAGGAAATGGCGCGCCTGCTCCGCGCCCGCCGCTTTGCCGAGATCGACGCCGAAAACGTTGCCGAGGAGATCGAGGCCATGGCTGGAACTCAGAGACGGGAGTTGCGCAACCGGCTGCGCGTGCTGCTGATCCATTTGCTGAAGTGGGAGTGGCAGCCCGAGAAGCGCGGCCGAAGCTGGCAGTCGACGATCAACAACCAGCGCACGCAACTGCGGGATCTATTCTGGCAGTCCCCGAGCTTGCGGCCGAAGCTGGCGGAAGCGATCCTGGAGATTTACTCGCAGGCGGTGGAGGAGGCCAGCTCCCAAACGGGCCTGCCGGAAGACGTTTTCCCCTCCCTGTGTTCCTATGCTCCCGACCAGATCCTCGACCGCAACTTCCTGCCGGAAGCCCGGCGGCGATCCTAACAAGCAGCGTTACGGGAGCGTCGGCTCGGTGATCGGGTAGTCGACGTCCAGCGCTTTCAGAAACGCCAGCAGGTCGGCCTTTTCGGTCTTGGTCAGCCTCGCCGGCAGCAGGTTCTTCCGATCCAGGAACTTGTTTTTCTTGCCGCCGTTGACCATCAGGTCCATGGACTCTTCGAGCGTGGCGACGCTCCCGTCGTGGAAGTACGGCGCCGACTTGGAGATGTCGAGCAAGGTCGGGGTCTTGAAGGCCCCGGTGTCTTTCTCGTCCTTGGTTGCGTTGGCGCGGCCGCCGTCGGGCTTTTCCTTCTCCATGCCGATGCCCACGTTATGATATTGCTGATCGGTAAGGAGCAGGCCGTCATGGCAGTTGGTGCACTTGGCCTTCTCGCTGAAGATCTTCCAGCCGCGCTTGGCCTCCTCGCTGAAGGCCGACTCCTCGCCGGAGCGGAAGCGGATCCAGGCGGACTTGTCGGCCACGATGGTGCGCTCGAAGGCGCTGACCGCCTGCATCATGTTCTCCGGCGTCGCCGGACCGCCAAACACTTTCTGAAACTGATCCTTGTAGCCGGGGATCGCGTTGATCTTGGCGGCGATTTCCGCGGTGCTCGGCCGGTCCTCTTTATCCTTTACGCCTTTGCCCCAGACACCCATATTGCCGCCGGTCCAGGCCGCCATGGCCTGCCTCTCGAGCGAAGGACTGCGGCCGTCCCAGTAGAACGCCGCGTGATAGCCGATATTCCACAGCGTGGGGCTGGAGCGCGGGAGCTTAGCCCCGTGCGCGCCGATCGCCGTCGGCTTTCCGTCAGTCAGGCCGTGCTCTTTGAGGTGACAGGAATAGCAGGAGACCGAGCCGTCGGAGCTGAGCCGCTTGTCGTAGAACAGTTGTTTGCCCAGCTCGACTTTGGCCCGGGTCATCTTGTTGTCCGCCGGGATCGGCATGGCCTCGTAGCCGGCGATCGACGGCCCTTCGAACTTTTCTTCTTCGACCTTGGCCGTCTCCGGCGGCTTGCTGTAGCAACCGGCGAGGACCACCGCCAAGCCGGCCGTCGAGAGCCCGAGCAATCTTGCGCGCGTCATAATGCCTCCTTCAGGGTGAGCGTGAGTATTCTACCCTTAGGCGGTCCGGCGGAGCAACTTGAGTCGCGGGAAGGGGGCCGGCCCCCAGCGGGATGCCGATCACGATCGGCATGAACCTAGGTGACAGGAGCAGATGTCATTGCATGCTGAACGGGAAGGGACAGGTGGTGCAAGGTAGCCACCACGAACAAGGGCGGCGCGAACCGGCGAAGCCCTATGGCGGAAGACGAAGAGCTAATGTGCTTGTAGGAACCCTGTGAAGACGCAGCTCTACTCGATAAATGGACCGTGGCCGGGCAGACTGGCGATCTCAGGACACCCGCGTGGCGGAGATTGGCTCGAAGACGAGGTTCGCGCCTGGCGCAGCGCGGGTGTGGATATCGATGTCTCCCTGCTGACGAGCGAGGAAAACGCCGACCTGAACCTCACCCAGGAAGCGGCGTGGTGTGAGAGCAGCGGCTTGCCGTTCCTGTCCTTCCCGATCGAGAATCGGAGTGTTCCCGCAGCGCGAAGGGCCGCCTTCGACTTTGTCAAGAAGCTGGACAACGCTTTGGCGGAGGGCAAGAGCGTCGCCATTCACTGCCGACAAGGAATAGGCAGATCGGCGTTGATAGCCGCTTGTCTTCTCGTCTTGTCTGGCGTAGCTCCCGAGACGGCGGCGCTGGGTTGAAGAATTCGCGCGAGAATTCGCGCCCCTTGCTGCCAGCGAGTAGCCGGTTCCGCCCCGACCTCCAACCCCCAACCCCCAATTCTGGTACTCTGCCAATGATGCCGCGGCTGCCCGGAACGCTGTTCGTTCGCAACCTGGTTCGCCAGCGGAGCCTCATCTTTCAGCTCGTCCGCCGCGACTTCGAGCAGCGCTTCGTCGGCTCGGCGGCCGGCTGGATCTGGAGCCTCATCCACCCGCTGGTGCTGCTGGCGGCCTACACCTTCATCTTCACCTACTGCCTCCGGCTGCGACTCGAGCCGGGGCAGGGGACCGAAAACTACCCGATCTTCTTGTTCGCCGGGATGCTGCCGTGGCTGCTGTTCCAGGAAACGGTCCAGCGTTCGGCATCGGCGCTCGTCGACTACGCCACGCTGATCAAGAAGAGCGTGTTCCCGGCCGAGATCGTGCCGGTGTGCATCTTCCTGTCGAACCTGCTCAGCCATCTGCTGGCGATCGGCCTGCTGGTGGCGGCGGTGGCGGTGTGGCTGGAGCGCGTCAGCCCCATGCTGATGGCGCTCCCCCTGTACCTCGTGCTGGTAGGATTATTCAGCCTGGGACTGGCGTGGATCGTTTCGAGCCTCCACGTTTTTCTGCGCGACACGGCACACGTGCTGTCGGTGGTGCTGACGTTCTGGTTCTGGCTGACGCCCATCTTCATCACCGAGGGCCAGTTCCCGGCGGGCCTCGGCTGGATGATCGCCTTCAACCCGCTGGTCTACGCGGTGCGCGGCTACCGTTCGAGCATCCTGTCGAGCCGGCTGCCGGCGCTCCAGGACCTGGCGCTGCTCGCCGCCTTCGCCCTCGCCACGTTCGTCGCCGGCGGGCTGTTCTTCCGCCACACCAAGAAGGGCTTCGCCGACGTGCTGTAAGACCCATGCTGTCCTTCCACTCGGTCTCGAAGAGCTACCCGATCTACGACTCGCCCGGCGACCGGCTGCGCGAGTTGGCGGTGTTCAACCGCCGCTCCTATCACCGCGATTTCTGGGCGCTGCGCGACGTCAGCTTCGAGGTCGGACGCGGCTCGACCTTCTGTCTGATCGGCGAAAACGGATCCGGCAAGAGCACGCTGCTGCAACTGGTGGCCGGCATTTTCCCGCCCACTGAGGGCGAGGTGGAGGTCGGCGGACGAGTCTCGGCGCTGCTCGAGCTGGGCTCGGGCTTCAATCCGGAGTTCAGCGGGCGCGACAACGTGTATCTGAACGGCGCGATTCTGGGACTTTCCGGCCGCGAGATCGACCAACGCTACCGCGCCATCGTCGATTTCGCCGAGATCGGCGACTTCATCCAGCAGCCGGTGAAGACCTACTCGAGCGGCATGATCGTGCGCCTGGCGTTCGCGGTCGCCATCAACGTCGACCCGGAGATCCTGCTGGTGGACGAGGCGCTGGCCGTCGGCGACATTTATTTTCGCCAGCGTTGCATGCGCAAGGTGCACGAGCTGCGCTCGCGCCAGGTGACCATCCTGTTCGTTTCGCACAGCCTGGGCGACGTGAAGGCGGTGGGCGACCGGGTGATGTGGCTGGATCGCGGGCGCCTGGCGGAGATTGGCGCGCCCGAGGAGGTCGTCAGCAAGTACCTCGCCCACATGGTGGAGAAGGACGCCGCCTACCTGAAGTTGCAGCGGGAAGCGGGCCGCCCGGCGGGCGCGGTTCCGGTGGTCGCGCCGGAAGTTGTCGAGAGCATCCCCAACATCGATTTTCGATACGGGAACAAGGCCGCCGAGGTGATCGGGATCGCGGTGCTCGACGCCTCGGGCCAGCCGGTGGGCCTGGTGGAGCCCGCCAGCCGCATCCTGGTGCGCGTCAGCGTGCGGGCCCGCGCGGCGCTGCCGTCGCCGATCGTCGGCTTCATGCTGCGCAACCACCTGGGGATCGATTTTTCCGGGACCAACACGGCGCGCGAGGGCTTCGACCTGCCCCCTATGGCTCCTGGTGATATCTACACGGTGGATTTCCATCTCACCGTGCCGGAGCTGTATCCGGCGCACTTCTCTTTGTCCCCGGCCATCGCCAACGGCACGCTGCGGGGCTACGAGATGTGCGACTGGATCGACAACGCCGTGACCGTGCAGATGGCGCCGAGCGACGGCGAAATCTACGGGTACGTGAGGCTGCCTTGCCGGGTGCAACTGAACAGCCGCATCCCAGCCAGCTAGTGATCTGGCTGCGCGTAGCGGCCGTCGCGGCGTTCCTCTTGACCGCCGCCCCCCCGATCCTGTTTCTAGTCGCCCTCGCCCTCCTCCTAAACGACCTAGTGTCGCTCTTCTTGCCCCGACCCCCGGCCCCCGACCCCCGGCCCCCGCGCCGCAGCGCGGCGTCTGTCGTCGTTCCCAACTGGAACGGCCGCGACCTACTCGAGAAGTACCTGCCGTCGGTCGTCGAGGCGGTTGCCGGCAATACCGAAAACGAAATCATCGTCGTCGACAACGCCTCGACCGACGGCAGCGCCGCGTTTGTGCGCCAGCGCTTTCCCCAGGTGCGCGTCCTGGCTCTCGACCGCAACCTGGGGTTCGGCGGCGGATCGAACGCCGGCATCCGCGCCGCGCGCAACGACATTGTCGTGCTGCTGAACAGCGACATGCGCGTCGAGCGCGGCTTCCTCGAGCCGCTCCTCGAGGGCTTCTACGATGCGAGCGTGTTCGCCGTCTCCGCGCAGATCTTCTTCAGCGATCCTCAAAAAGTTCGCGAGGAAACCGGGCTGAGCGAGGGACTGTGGATCCACGGGCGGCTGCGCGTGCGCCACGTCATCGACGAGCGCGTGCGAACGCTCTACCCGGTTTTCTACGCCGGCGGCGGCTCCTCGGCCTACCATCGCCAGAAATTTCTCGATCTCGGCGGCTTCGACCCGCTCTACGAGCCGTTCTACCTCGAAGACACCGACCTCAGCTATCGCGCCTGGAAGCGCGGCTGGACGGTCCACTACCAGCCCCGCAGCGTGGTGTATCACGAGCACCGCGGGACCATCGGCCGCACGTTCGATGCGGTCTTGATCCAGCGGGTGCTGAAGAAGAACTATCTGCTGTTCGCCTGGAAGAACATCCACGACTGGCGCTGGCTGCCGGGGCATTTCCTGAACGTGTACGGCGGCATGTGGGTGCGGCTGCTCGCCGGCGAGAGCCTGGCCCGCGCCAGCCCTCGGGCGCTGCTGCGGGCGTTCCGGCAGCTCCCGCAGGCGCTGGCGGCGCGGCGGCGCGCGCGGCGGCAGGCGGCGATCGGCGACCAGGAAGCCTTCCGGCGGCCGCTGGGCGGCTACTTCCGCGACCGCTTCGAGACGCCGGATTCCCGGCGCGACAAACTGAACGTGCTGTTTGTCTCTCCCTACCCGATTCACCCGCCGCGCCACGGCGGCGCTGTATTCATGGGACAGACGCTGGCCGAGCTCGCCCGCCGCGCCCGCGTTCACCTGCTCTGCCTGCTCGACGAAGAAAGCGAGCGCCAGCCGCACCGGGAACTAGCGCAGATCTGCGCTACTACCGAAGTCCTGGTGCGGATGCCGCACGACAACCTGGGCTGGAGCGCGCTTCTTCCCCACGCCGCCCGCGTGTTCGCCAGCCGCGACCTGGCCTGGCGGATCCACCGCACGATCTTCATCGAAAAGATCGACGTCGTGCAGCTCGAGTATACGCAGCTCGCCGTCTACGCCATGGCCTTCGAGCGCATCGCCACGTTTCTGTTCGAGCACGACATTTACTTCCAGTCGGTGGCGCGGGCCTGGGGGCGTGAGCGCAGCCCCATGCGGCTGCTCAAATCCGGCTTCGAGTACCTGCGAGCCCTCCGCTTCGAGCTGCGCGCCCTGACTGCCTTTGACGTGGTGCAAACTTGCACCACGGAGAACAAGCAGCTGCTGGAATCCCTAGGCGGCGCGCCGGATCGCCTGCGCGACGGCCTGCGCGCCGGGATCGACGTGACCCAGTATCGCTATGTAGCCGGCGGCCGCGAGCCGGACACGCTGCTGTTCGTCGGCAACTTCCAGCACCTGCCGAACCAGCAAGCGCTGGCGTTTTTCTACGGGCAGGTCTGGCCGCGGGTGCGGCGCCGCCGCCCGCAGGCCCGGCTGATCATCGTCGGCGCCCAGGCCGGCCCGGGCTTGGCGGAAGTCTACAGCTCCGACGGCGCGGAGTTTCTGGGCGAGGTCGCCGACATTCGCGAGCCCCTCGGGCGCTACGCCCTTTTCGTTTGCCCGGTTCTGAGCGGCTCCGGCGTCCGCGTCAAGCTGCTGGAGGCCTTCGCCTCCGGGATCCCGGCGCTCTCGACCGCGGTGGGCGCGGAGGGCCTGGCCGGCCGCGACGGCCCGATTCTCGAGCTGGCCGACGCTCCCGAAGAGTTCGCCGGAAAAATCCTCGAGCTGCTCGACGACCCGGCCCGCGCCCGCGCCATGGCCGAGCGCGCCCGCCGCGAAGTCGAGCGCCACTGGGACATCCGCGCCGCCACCGCCCGCCTCGAAGCCCATTACCGCGAGGTTCTGGCCGCCAAGCTGGCCAAAACCTTGCTGGAACCGCCGATGGACGCCGATGGACGCCGATAACGCCGGGATCAGTACAATCAGTGTTCCGCATGTACAAGGACCAGCGCATCACCGTCATCATCCCCTGCCTCAACGAAGAACAGGGCCTCGAGCAGGTGCTGCGACGCATGCCCTCATACGTCGATGAGGTGATCGTCGTCGACAACGGCTCGACCGACCGCACCGCCACGGTGGCGCGCGGCTTGGGGGCGACGGTGATTCGCGAGGACGTTCGCGGCTACGGCCGGTCTTACAAGAAAGGCTTCGCCCACGCCACCGGCGACCTGATCGTGACGCTCGACGGCGATCACTCCTATCCGGTCGACGGCATTTCCTATCTGCTCGAGGCGTTCCTCCACCTTCGGGTCGACTTCCTCAACGCCTCGCGCTTTCCGGTGCGCGACGCGCGGGCGATGAGCTTCAAGCACCGCTTCGGCAACTTGGTCCTCTCGCTTGCTACATCCGTCTTATATCTACGCTGGGTGCGCGATTCGCAATCCGGCATGTGGGTCTTCCGCCGCAGCATCCTCCAACGGATGAAACTCGAGTCCGACGGCATGTCGTTTTCCGAAGAGATTAAGGTCGAGGCGCTCAAGCGCCGCGACATCCGCTTCGGCGAGATCTCCATCCTGTATACTTCGCGTCTGGGCGAGATGAAGCTCAACCCGTGGCGGGACGGCTTCGCGAACCTCTGGTTCCTGGTCAAAAAGAGGTTCCAGTGACGGTTTCCTTCGTCATCCCGACCTGGAATCGCAGCGACCTGCTGGCGGCCGCGCTGGCAAGCATCCGCGCGCAAACCGTCCCGGCGCTTGAAATCCTGGTCGTCGATAACGGCTCGACCGACGACTCGGCGCGCGTCGCCGCCGCCGCCGGGGCGCGCGTCATCCCGCTCGGCGTGAATCGAGGTTTCAGCTTCGCCGTCAACCGCGGTCTCGAAGCCGCCCGCGGCGATGCTGTGGCCGTAGTAAACAACGACGTGGAATTTCACCCCGCCTGGACCGAAAAACTAGGTTGCGCCATGCAGCGCGGCGGCGGCTGGTTCGCTATCGGGAAACTGTTAGACTACGCACAGCGGGACCGCATCGACGGGGTGGGCGACGCCATCTGTCGCGGCGGGACGTCCTGGCGGCTCGGGCACGGACGCGCCGACGGCCCGCTGTTCGACCAGCCGCGCCCGACCTTCTTTCCGTCGGCCACCGCCCTGCTGGCGCGGCGCGAATGGTTTGACCGCGTCGGCAAACTGGAGGAGGCCTTCTTTACGTACTTAGAAGATGTGGACCTGGGTTTGCGCGCCGCGCTGCTGGGTCTGCCCGGCGTCTACGTTCCCGAGGCCGTCGCCTGGCACCGCGGCAGCTCCACGCTGGGCCGCTGGAGCGCGACGACCGTCGAGCGGATCACGCGGAATCAGATTCTGCTGCTTGCTAAGTACTATCCGATGACTCTGCTGGTCCGTTTCTGGCTGCCGATCCTGACCGCGCAAGCCCTCTGGGGCGCCCTGGCGGCGCGTCATAACTGTATCCTGGCTTACACTCACGGCCTGGTCGCCGGACTGTGGGGCAGCCGGCGGATTCGCCGTTCCGCCGCCGCGTGGCGCGAGAATGGCAACCGGCTTGCTCCCATCCTCGGCGCGTCCGAGTCTGAGCTGGCCCGCCTGCAGCAAGCCACCGGTTGGGATCACTACTGGCGCTGGTATTTTCGCCTGGCGCCGTCTTCGCCGGGGGTTCGCGGATGAGCTCGGAGGTGGCGGCGGTTGTGGTTACGTATCATTCGGAGGCTGAGATTGACTCTTGCCTGCGCTCCTTGCAGAATGTGGCGGAAATCGTGGTCGTCGACAACGGCTCGGCGGACCGCACCTGCGAGATTGCCAGCCGTTACGGGACGGGCGCTCGCTTGATCGCCAACCGGGTCAATCGCGGGTTCGCCGCGGCCGCCAACCAGGGCGCGCGGGCCACCAGCAGTCCTTTTGTTCTGTTCTTGAATCCGGACGCTGTTCTGTTGAACAGCGTTCAGCCGCTGGTGGAACAACTGCAAATGCCCGGTGTCGGAGCCGCGGGCGGCCGGCTGCTCGACGATCAGGGCCGAACCCAAGCCGGCTTCAATATCCGCGCCTTCCCGACGCCCGCCAGCCTGGCCTTCGAAGCGCTGTTGGTGAACCGCCTGTGGCCGCGCAACCCCGTCAACCGGCGTTATCGCTGCCTCGACCTCGACCACGACCGGCCACAGGAAGTCGACCAGCCGGCCGGGGCGTTTCTGATGGTTCGCCGCGAAGTGCTGGAGGCGGTCGGCGGCTGGGACGAGCGCTTCTATCCGTTATGGTTCGAGGACGTGGACCTCTGCCGCCGCATCCGGGCGGCCGGCTGGACGATCCGTTACGTGCCGTCCGCCGCGGCCCGCCACCGGGGCGGGCATTCGCTGGCGCGAATTTCGCTGGAAGATCGGCAAGTTTATTGGTATGGTAGCCTGTTGGCCTACGTGGGGAAGTACTTTCCGGCCCGTGCGCGGCTGCTGCGGGCTTGCGTGGCAGGGGGCGCCCTGGTGCGGATGGCTGGGGCGCTGGGGAACGGCAGGCGATGGATGGCTTACTGGAGGGTACTGACTCTGGCCTTGGGGCGTCCCGCGGCTGAGACTCGACAGGTTCAACCTAATGTCCTTACGTGATTCGGCGGCACTGCCATTGGTTTCGGTAACGATCGTCACCTACAACAGCGGCCGGTTCATCCGCCGCTGCCTGGAGACGGTTCTGGAGCAGAAGTACCCGCGGCTGGAGATTATCGTCATCGACAATGCCTCCACCGACGGCACCGCCGATATCCTCGAAACCTTCGAAGATCGCTGCGCGGTGATCTACAACCAGGACAACGTGGGATTCGCCGCCGCGCAGAACCAGGCCATCGGGCTGGCGCGCGGCGAGTGGGTGCTGACGCTGAATCCCGACGTCTTTCTGCTGCCGGGCTTCATCGAAGCGCTGATGATCGGGGCGCAGATCGATCCGCGCGCCGGCACCGTGTGCGGCAAGCTGCTCACCATCGGCGCCGGCTTCGACATTCCCGACGAGCCTATCGTCGACTCCGCCGGCATCTACTTCACGCCCATGTTGCGGCATTTCGACCGCGGCAGCCAGCAGTTCGACAACGGGCACTTCCTCCGCTACGAGTACGTCTTCGGCGCCACCGCCGCGGCCGCCTGCTATCGCCGCAAGATGATCGAGGACGTCTCGGTGGGCGGCGAGTTCTTCGACCCGGACTTCTTCGCCTACCGCGAGGACGCCGATCTGGCCTGGCGCGCCCAGTTGCTCGGCTGGAAGTGCGTCTTCGTGCCCTACGCGCGCGCCTACCACGTCCGCGCGCTGCGCCCGGGGATGCGCCGCGCGGTTCCCGCCGAGATCAACATGCATTCGGTGAAGAACCGCTTCCTGATGCGGCTGAAGAACGTCACCGCCAGCCTCTACCTGCGCCACCTGCTGCCCATCACGGTGCGCGATCTGGGTATTGTCACCTACTGCCTGCTGCGCGAGCAGACCTCGATCAAGGCCTTCGTCTTCACCATCCGCAACCTGCGCCGGATGCTCGAAAAGCGCCGCTGGATCCAGGCCCGCCGCCGCGTCGACGACGCCTACATCGAGCAGTGGTTCCGCTTCTCGCCCGTCAGCCTGCCGCTCGAGTCCCAGCCGCACCCGGCCGAGGTCCCCGTACGGGCGGCCAGCGGTTCTCACTTGCAATGACCATTGCCCTTTTGGGCACTCGCGGGATCCCCGCGCGTTACGGTGGTTTTGAGACATTCGCCGAGGAGCTGGCGACGCGGCTCGCGCGGCGCGGCCACCGCGTCACCGTATATTGCCGGCGCAACAATTGCCCCGAGCCGATCGCCGAATACCGGGGCGTGCGCACGGTCGTCCTCCCCACTATCGCCCACAAGTACTTCGACACGGTCGTCCACACGTTCCTCTCGACTCTCCACCTGCTGTTCCATCCAGCCGACGTGGCGCTCTACTGCAACGGGGCCAACACCGTGTTCACCGTGCTGCCGCGGTTGGCCGGAATGCCCGCCGTCATCAACGTCGATGGCCTGGAGCGGCGGCGCAAGAAGTGGAACTGGCTGGCGCGCGCCTGGTACGCTTTGTCCGAGCGGCTCACCGGCCTGTTTCCCGCCGCGGTGGTGGCCGACGCGCGCTCTATTGCTCACTACTACCTGGAGCGCCACGGCCAGCCGACGCACTTCATCCCGTACGGGGCGCCAACCGGCCCGGTCGAGACCCGCGCCGCCCTCGACCGCTTCGGCCTCGCGCCCGGCGGCTACTGGCTCTACGTCAGCCGCATGGAGCCGGAGAACAACGCGCTGCTCGTGGTGCGGGCGTTCGAGCGAACGTCGCTGGCGCAAAAGCTAGTGCTGGTCGGCGACGCGCCCTACGCCGGAGACTACATCCGCCGCGTCCGCCGGACTTCCGACCCGCGCGTCGTCTTCACCGGCGCGGTCTACGGCGACGGCTATCACGAGCTCCAGGCCCACAGCTTCGCCTACATCCACGCCACCGAAGTCGGCGGCACGCATCCCGCGCTGATCGAGGCCATGGGGCGCGCGCGGTGCGTGCTGTACCTGGAGACGCCGGAAAACTCCGAAGTCGCCGCCGGCGTCGGCGTCCCGTTCGAAAACAGCGAGGAATCTCTCGCCGCCGCCATCGGCCAGGTCGCAGCTATGCCTGCCGAAGAGCGCGCCCGCCGCGGCCGCCTGGCGCTGGAGCGGGTACGCGAACGATACGACTGGGAGGTAGTCACGGATCGCTACGAACAGCTCTTCCGGCACTGCCTGGCCGGGCGTTGCCAGCCAACTTCCTGATCTTGGTTTTCTTGGTGTCTTGGTGTCTTGGTGGTGAACCTCATCGCTGCTACACTAGGGGCCATGCCCCTCGCTGCCGGCACGCGCCTGGGACCCTACGAGATCCTCTCACCGATAGGCGCCGGGGGCATGGGCGAGGTCTACAAAGCCCGCGACACGCGCCTGGAGCGCACCGTCGCCGTCAAGGTCCTGCCGCCGCACGTCGCCGACCGGCCGGAGTTTCGCCAGCGCTTCGAGCGCGAGGCCCGCGCCATCGCGGCCCTCAATCATCCCCACATCTGCACCCTCCACGACATCGGCGAGCAGGACGGCATCCACTTCCTGGTCATGGAGCACCTCGAAGGCGAGACGGTCGCGGCGCGGCTCGGGCGCGGCCCGCTGCCCGTCGATCAAGTGCTCGCCTACGCCATCGAGATCGCCGACGCCCTGGCCCAGGCGCACCGTCAGGGTGTGTTTCACCGCGACCTAAAGCCCGGCAACATCATGCTGACCGAGGCCGGCACGAAGCTGCTCGATTTCGGGTTGGCGAAGCTGCGCGGTCCGGAGGCGGCGCCGGTGGTCGCGCTCTCGGCCCTTCCCACCGAAGCCGACGGGCTGACCCTCAAGGGCAGCATCCTCGGGACCATCCAGTACATGGCCCCGGAGCAGCTCGAAGGCAAGGAGACCGACGGGCGCGCCGATCTTTTCTCCTTCGGCGCGGTGATCTACGAGATGGTCACCGGCCGCAAGGCGTTCGCGGGAACCAGCCACGCCAGCGTCATCGGAGCCATCTTGCACACCGATCCGGCGCCGCTGGCGTCGCTCCAGCCGATGACGCCGCCGGCCCTGGAGCGCCTTGTGAAAGCCTGCCTCGCCAAGCGCGCCGACCAGCGCCGGCAGACGGCGCAGGACGTGCTGCTCGATCTGAAATGGATGTCGGAGGCGTCGGCGCCTGTTCCACAGCCCGTGCCCGCGGCCGCGCCGCCGGAGCCCGCGCGGCGGCCACTGGCCTGGATCGCCGCGACGGCGGTGCTGGCGGTGTCCCTAGCGACGCTGGGCGTTTTTCAGTTTCTCCAGAAGCCGCCCGAGACGCGCCCCTTCAAGCTCTCCGTGCTGCCTCCTGACAATGCCAACTTCAGTTTCCTGACCCTCTCGCCCGACGGCCGCCGGCTGGCGTTCGTGGCGGCCGGTTCCTCCGGCAGGACGCTGCTATGGGTCCGGCCGCTCGATTCCCTCGCCGGTCAGGCGCTGGCCGGCACCGACGGCGCCACGCTGCCCTTCTGGTCGCCCGACAGCCGCTTCCTGGGGTTCTTCGCGGACGGCAAGCTCAAGAAGATCGAGGTCAGCGGCGGGCCGCCCCAGGCGCTGTGCCCTGTGAACAACGGCCGCGGCGGCGCGTGGAGCCGCGACGGGGTGATCGTATTCACGCCCTCTAATAGCGCGCCTTTGCTGCAAGTGGCGGCCGCGGGAGGGGAACCCAAACCCCTGACCACGCTCGACCGGACGCGCCAGGAAAGCACGCACCGCCACCCGTACTTCCTGCCCGACGGGCGCCACTTCATGTACATGACTCGTAGCGGGCAGCCGGAAAACCGCGGTGTGTTCCTCGGCTCGCTCGAAGACAAGCCGGACTCCACGACTCGGCGCAGGCTGCTGGGCGACGACTCGAATGCTGTCTATGCCCCGCCCCAGGACGATGGAAGCGGGCATCTGCTCTTCCGGCGCGGGGGCGTCCTGATGGCGCAGCCCTTCGACGCACAAGAGCTCCGGCTAGCCGGCGACCCGTTTCCGGTCGCCGACAAGGTGGAGGGCGGCGCCTATTTCCGAGGGGCCTTCGCGGTTTCCGACACCGGTATGCTGGTGTACGACACGAGAGAAACCGCCGCCGAAGAACGGCGCCTCGTTTGGTTCGATCGGCAGGGCAAGCAGATCGCTGCGGTCGGCGAACCAGGCCTCTATCTGCATCCCTGGCTTTCGCCGGACGAAAAGAGAGTGGCTGCCGAGACGCTCGAGGCGCAGCAGGGCACACCAGACCTCTGGCTGCTGGACCTGGCGCGGGAGGTCCCCACGCGGTTCACATTCGATCCCGGCGTCGATGCCTATCCGGTGTGGTCGCCGGACGGAAGCCGGATCGTTTGGGGCTCCGGCAGGGACGGTGCGTTCAACCTCTATCAGAAACTGGCCAGCGGCGCCGGTCAGGAGGAGCCGCTGCTGAAGACCGACGATGCGAAGCGCCCCACCGACTGGTCTCTCGACGGCCGCTTCCTGGCCTATAGCCAGAGCGACCCCAAGTCGAAGTGGGACCTTTGGGTATTGCCGCTATCTGGAGACCGCAAGCCGGCTGTGTTCCTGCAAACGCCGTTCGACGAAGAGCAGGGGCACTTCTCCCCCGACGGCCGCTGGATCGCCTACGCCTCCAACGAATCGAGCGTCCAGCAGGTATACGTGCAGCCGTTCCCCGCCACGGGCGCTAAGTTTCAGGTCTCCAAGAACGGCGGCCAGTATCCGAAGTGGCGGCGCGACGGCAGAGAGCTGTTCTTCCTGGCTCCGGACCGCAAGCTCATGGCGATCGACGTACGGGCGACAGGCGGAGCGAGCTTTGAGGTCGGCAACCCGAAAGCGCTGTTCCAGACGCGGATCGAGGGCGCCGCCACCCGCTACACGGTGACCCGCGACGGGCAGCGCTTCCTGGTCCCCACCGCCACGGTCGACCAAGCTGCCTCCACGCCCGCCACCGTGGTGATCAACTGGGCCGCCGGCGTGAAGCGCTGAGCCGCCTGGCCGGCCCGCGCCGTTTCAGATCTCGATCAGCTCGCTCCAGGCCAGAGCGTGGCCCACGGCGCGCTTCACTTCCGCGTGGCGGGAGGGCGTGAGAGCCCCAGCCTTCTTGGCAAGCGCCGAGCGAGGCACGGTCCGGAGGTTGTCGCAATTGGCCACGCAGGCCTTGGCCAGACCCTCGGCCCGGCCGAGCGGAACTTCTTCGGCGATCCCGCGGATGGTGGTGGTCACTTCCGCCACCACGAACTTGTTTAGGTACTCGTAGGCTGCATCGCGGCTCAACAGCAGCACCGGCCGCCGCCCCGCCGGCGCCGGCAGCGCGGCCCACCAGATCTCGTACTGTTTCACGGACGAAACTCCTCGGCGGTCGACCAATCGTCGGCCTCGCGTTCCGAGTCGGGCCTGGCCCGGTAGGCCTGGCGGGTCCGGGCCTCCTCGGCGGCGACAAGCGCCTGGCGGATCGCCTGGCGGAGGAACGGCGCCCGTCGTCGCTGGGCGGCCGGCGCCACCCGCTCCAGGAGTCGATATGTTGAATCATCTAGCTGAATCAATATCGATTTCATATATATTTTGACTATATCCCAGAGCCGCCCCGCGGTCAAGGGCCTGTCAACGGCCGCTGGGCAACTTTTTCCCAGATCCCGTGTTTATTGCCTCGAGACCACCTCGAAGGAAACACCCATGAGACGAATCCTCTACCTGACTCCCGCGGCCCTGCTCCTGCTGACCATCTTTGCCGGCTTGGGCGCCGCCCAGAACGAGCCTAAGAAGCGCCGCGAACTGCTCGTCAAGCTCCAGAATGACGTCAATAAGGCGATGGCCAACGCCACGCTCACCGACGAACAGAAAAAGACCCTGGACGCCAGCCGCGAGACGCTGCGCAAAACCGCCATGAAGCGGCGTCGCGGGGGCGAGAAAACCGACAAGCGCCAGGTGCGCACCGCGCTCCAGGATCTCCGCTCGATCTTCCAGAGCGAAGCGTTCAAGCCCGAGGACCGCGAGGCCGTTCAAGGCGGTCTGAAGCAGCTTCTGGAGCAGGGCAAGGCTCGCCGCCGCCGCGCCGCCTAGGCAATCCATCGGCGTTCATCGGCGTCCATCGGCGGTTCCGGTTTCCCTGCTACGATGGTCCGGTGCGAAAATTCCCCGCGCTTGCCGCGGTGCTGTTTGCGGCGGCCATCTCCGCCCAGGATCACGCCGCCCACGCCCGCAAGATCCACGCCGAGACCATCGGCGTCGACAGCCACATCGACACCCTGCAGCGCGTCCTGATCGAGAACGTCGACATCTCGCGGCGTCTCACGACCGGCCATATCGACCTGCCGCGGCTCGGCGAGGGCGGCGTCCGCGCTCCGTTTTTCGCGCTGTGGGTGCCTACGTACTACAAAGGTTCTGAGGCCGTCCGCCGCACCCTGCAGCTCCGCGACGCCATGCAGCGCCTGCTCGACGCGCACCCCAACCAGCTCCAGCTCGCCACCACCGCCTCCGACGCCGAGCGCATCGCCCGCGCCGGCATGATCGCGGCGATCCTCACCATCGAGGGCGGTCACCAGATCGCCGACGACCTCGCCGTGCTGCGCATGTATCACCGCCTGGGCATCCGGTCGATGACGCTGACGCACTTCCGCAACAACAACTGGGCCGATTCCTCGACCGACACCCCCCGCCACAACGGCCTCACGGAGTTCGGGCGCGAGGTGGTTAAGGAAATGAACCGTATCGGCATGATCGTCGACATCTCGCACGTCTCCGACAGGACCTTCTTCGACGCGCTGGCCGTGGCCACCAAGCCGGTGATCGCCTCGCACTCCTCCTGCTGGTCGTTGTCGAAGGTACCGCGAAACATGCGCGACGAGCTGATCCGCGCGGTGGGCCGCAACGGCGGCGTCATCGGGCTCAATTTCGGCGCCGGGTTCATCAGCCAGCGCGACGCCGACGACCTGATGGGCCGCATCACGACCATGGCGGCGCGCGAGCCGGACCTCGCCGGCAAGGCCCTCGACGCCTACGCCGCCAAGGAGCACCGCGCCGAGTACCACGAGAAGGCTTACGCCACGCTCGCCGACGTCGTGGCCCACGTCGATCACGTCGTGAAGCTCGCCGGCATCGACCATGTAGGCATCGGCAGTGACTTCGACGGGGTCTCCTCCGTTCCGGCGGGCCTGGAGGACGTCTCGAAACTCCCCGCCCTCACCGCCGAGCTGCTGCGCCGCGGCTACAGCGAGACCGACGTCAAGAAGTTCCTCGGCGGCAACTTTCTTCGCGTTCTGCGGCAGGTGACGGGGCGGTAGGTGTCGTCTCGCCTGCTGGTGGGAGCGATCCTCGCCCTCACCGCCCTGGCCTACGTCAACTCCCTCGACGGCCAGTTCGTCTACGACGACGGCGTTCAGATTCTCCGCAATCCGGCGATTCGCTCCCTCGAAAACATCCCCCGGGTGTTCACGCAAAGCGTCTGGCAGTTCATGAACCCGGGCGGCCAGCAGCCGGTCGGCGCCTACTACCGGCCGCTGTTCAATGTCGCGCTGATCGTGAACTACCGCTGGTTTGGTTTCGAGGCGCCCGGCTGGCACGCGGTTTCGCTGATTCTGCACTGCGTCGCGACTCTGCTGGTGTTTCTCCTGGCGCGCCAGTGGGGGCTGGCCCACGCGACGGCGGCGACCGCCGCGCTGCTGTTCGGCCTGCACCCGGTTCACAGCGAATCGGTGGCGTGGATCTCCGGGCTGCCGGATCCGCTGGCGGCTGTTTTCGTCCTGGCCGCCCTGGTCTTCTACGAGCAGCACCGCGCCGGAGGCCCGCGCTGGCTGCTCGCCGCCAGCCTGGCGTGTTTCTCTTTGGCGCTACTGAGCAAGGAGATAGCGGTCGTCGTCCCGGTTCTTGTGCTGCTGCGGGAGCGGCTAGACCGACGCCCGGTGGATGACAAGGCAAATTTGCCTGGTCATCAGTTCGGCGTATCTGCACTGCGGGCGGCGGCGCCCTTCGTGGCCATCGCGCTGCTCTACCTGGGGCTGCGCTACTCAGTTCTGGGCTTCATCAGCCAGGTCGAGCCCAAGGCCCGGCTGATTCCCGGCGAACAGGTCTGGCTGACGATCCCCTCGACGCTGCTCGCCTATGCCCGCCTCCTGGTGATTCCGTACCCGCTGGCGGTGACTTACGACCATGCCTACGTCACCACTCCGGCCGACCCGCGCTTCTGGGGCGCGGCGCTGGCCGTGATCGCTCTGCTCGCGGCGGCCGTCAAGCTCGTCCGCGCCTCGACGCCGGCGCGGCTGGCCCTCGCAGTGCTGATTCTGTTCCTGTTGCCCGTTCTGAATCTCAAGGCTTTCAACCAGGACGAGTCCCTCGTTCACGACCGCTACCTATACCTCCCCTCCGTCGGATTCTGCTTGCTGGCAAGTCTCGCCCTGGGCCGGCTCCGCGCCAAGACCACCTTCCTCGCCGCGACGGCTGGGGTCGCAGCGGTTCTGTTTTTCCTCACCGCGCGGCAGAACAGGTACTGGCACGACAACCAGGCGATGGCCGCGCAGGCTCTTCGCGTGGCGCCGCGCCGGCCGTTTCTCTTCAACTACTTGGGCGCTCAGTATTTCCTCGAGAACAAGCTGCCTGACGCCGAGCGGTATTACCGGGCAGCCCTGGAATCGAACCCGAATTTCTACGATTCCCTGTCGAATCTCGCCGATGTTTACCGCCTCCAGGGACGAAACGCCGACGCCGCCGAGCTCTACCGCCGGGCCATCGAGGCCGGCGCGCCCTACGCCCACCTCCACTTCAACCTGGGCGCCGCCTGGATCGGCGCCGGCAAGCTGCCCGAAGCCGAGGCGGCGCTGTTGAGAGCCACCGAGGTCCAGCCCGACAACGCCGCCGCTCGCTACAATCTCGGATGGGTCTTAGACCGCCAGGGAAAAACCGCCCCGGCCGAGCAGGCCTACTCCGAGGCCCTGCGCCTCAGCCCTTCTTACCTCGAGCCGCGCATCAACCTGGCGAATGTCCTGACCCGCCAGGGACGCACCGCGGAAGCGGCGGAGCACTTGCGGACCGCCGCCGGCCACCACCCGCAGCACCCCACCCCCTGGTACGCCCTCGGCGACCTTCATCTGAAAGCGAGGCAGTACCTGGAGGCGATCGAGGCTTTCCTGCGCCTGGTCCAGATTCAGCCCAGGCACCCTTACGTCCACACCAGCCTGGGGCTCGCATACGAAGGTATCGGCAAGAAAGACCAGGCTCAGGAGCACTTCCAAAGGGCCGTCGAGGTGGCCCCAGGGGAGTCCTATACCCAGGTAGCCCGCCGTCGCCTCGCGGAAATGCGGTAAAAAAACTCCGATTTCCCCTTGCTTTGAGGTCCGGCCGCACGCTAAAATGGCCTCAACGTCGGAAGGGTGTCCCGCAACACCATCCGCAGACGAGGAGCAGCGCAGATGCGAGTATTGCGCACGCTTAGTGGTTTGCGCCGCGGGCTTGTTCCCGTGGGCGCGATTCTGGCCGTGGCGGTCGCCCTCGGCCCTGGCAGCGGCTCACTCCAGGCTCAGTGCACGCTGACCTGTCCGGCCAACATAACGGTGAGCGCCAATGGCACCTGCACGGCCGTCATCACCTACGCCGCGCCGGTTCCGAACGACCCCGTCCTTTGCGGTGTGATCACATGCGCGCCGGCCTCAGGCACTGTTTTTGTGCTCGGTGTCACAACGGTCAGTTGCACGTCGGCGATCGGAGGCGGGGCGTGCACTTTCACCGCGACCGTAAACGACACGACGCCGCCGACCATCACCTGCGCCGCCAACAGCACGCAGTCGAATGACCCCAACCAGTGCGGCGCGATCAACAACTTCGCGGCGCCAACCGTCAGCGACAATTGCCCGGCGCTCGGCTCCCCCACGTGTGCGCCGGTTTCCGGCTCCTTTTTCCCCGTCGGCACTACGACGGTGACGTGCTCGGTTACCGACGGCAGCGGGAACTCGGCGGCCTGCCTCCGAACCACCACGGTGAACGACACGCAGCCGCCGTCCATCACCTGCCCCGCCAACATCACGCAGTCGAATGACCTCAACCAGTGCGGCGCGGTGGTGATCTATCCGGCGCCCACTACGAGTGACAATTGTCCCGGCGTGACGGCCGCCTGCGTCCCGCCCTCCGGCTCTTTCTACCCGGTAGGCACTACTACGAATACGTGCACGAGCACCGACGCGTCTGCAAACACCGCCACCTGCAGCTTCACGACCAGAGTGAACGACACGCAGCCGCCGGCCATCACCTGTCCTGCTAATATCACGCGGCCCAACGACCCCAACGTCTGCTCGGCCGTGGTGGCGTATGCGCCGACGGCCACCGACAACTGCCCGGGCGTGACCGCGGCGTGCGTGCCGCCCGGCGGCTCCACTTTCGGCCGCGGTCCCACCACGGTGAACTGTACGGCCACCGATGCCGCGACCAACACAGCGACCTGCGGTTTCAATGTGACCGTCCTGACGCGACATACCGTGCACGGCCACTTCTCGACGGCTGACCATCCCCATCTGCCCTCTGTTTCGCAGGAGCATCACGGGCAGCATGGCCACGTCGCGCTCGGGCAGGCTTGCCCGCCGCACGGTTTCGGCCATCGTGCGGCGCTGATCCCCGACGCCGGCGAGGGCCTGTTCAGCACCGAGGCGCTGCTCGCCGAGGAGCTGGACTTCGTGGCCGCCGTCGGCCCCGAGGGCGTCCTCGGCGTGGCCCGCCGCGGCGATGTGCTCGAGCTGTTCGGCTCGGCCAACGGTTTCTACGTGATGGGCGATGAGGAGATCGCGGCGCTCGAATTCACGCCGCCGGCTAACTCGGAGAAACTCTACCGCTCGACGCGGACCCCGGAAGTGCGCGTCGGCGGGCAGCGCGCCCGGGTGCTGTTCAGCGGCCTGGCGGCGGGCCTGACCGGCGTGTGGCAGATCCGCTTCTTGGTCCCCGAGGATGTTCCGGCCGCGCTCGACGTGCCCATCCGCGTGCGCTACAACGAGCAGAATCTGACCTCGGTCAGCGTCGCCGTCCAGTAGTATCTAGTGTGCTGTCCCACCTAGTTCTTGCCGGCTTGTGGGGCGGGCTAAAGCCCGGCCGCGGCCTGAAGGCCGCCCCACGCTGGGCGCCACACTAGTGACCCACACGGCCGCCCGCCTGCGGCAACTGCTGCGCGAGGCGGCTGAGCCGCAATTTCACGCCAGGCAGCAGAGTTTTTCCAAAGAGAAGATCCGCTCCATCGGTGTTCGCACGCCCGCGCTGCGGCGCATCGCGCGGGAGGCGGCGCGCGAATATCGCGGCGCCCGGCTGCGGTGGGAGCGGATCGTCGCCGTTGCCGAGGCCCTGTGGCGCGGATCGATTCACGAAGAGCGCCTGCTGGCCATCGAAATCCTGGCGCGCTTCGGGTCTCGGCTCGACGACTGGCCCCGCTTCGACCGCTGGGTCGATAGTCTCACCAACTGGGCCGAAACCGACGGACTGTCGATCTACCTCCTGGCCCCGATGATCGGGCAGCGGCCCGAGCGGGCCCGCCGGCTGCCGGCCTGGACCCGCGGCGCGAGCCGCTGGCGTCGCAGGGCGGCGGCGGTGGCCCTGGTCCCGCTCGCCCGCCGCGGCCTGCATCTCGAAGAGGCCTTCGCGGTCTGCGACCGGCTGGCGAGCGATCGTGACGACCTGGTCGAAAAGGCCGTCGGCTGGCTGCTCAAGGAGGCCTCCCGGACCGAGCCTCGGCTGGTCACCGAGTATCTCCTGAAAAACCGCGATCAACTCTCCCGCGCCACGCTGCGGTACGCGTGCGAGAAGCTTCCGCGGGGGCTGCGCCGGCGGGTGTTAGGATAGTGGCGTCCCTTCCAATGCCGCAGTCGACCCAGACGGCCGCCCCGTCGAGGGCTAAGCAGTTTTTCGGCCGCCACGGCCTGCTGGCCGAGTGGCACCCCGACTACGAATTCCGCCCCGGCCAGCTTCAGATGGCCGAGCAAGTCGAAGCCGCGCTCGCCGAGAAGCGGCATTTCCTGGTCGAGGCCGGCACCGGCACCGGAAAAACGCTCGCCTATCTGGTTCCCGCGCTCGCCGGCGGCCAGCGCGTGGTCATCTCCACGGGGACCAAAAATCTTCAGGAGCAAATCTACTACAAGGACGTACCGTTTCTCGAGAAGCACCTCGACCGCCCGCTGCGCGTCGCCTACATGAAAGGCCGCAACAACTACCTGTGCCGGCAAAAACTCTACGACAACGTCAACAGGCCCGTGCTGACCGGGCTGGTCGAGATCGAGGACTTCGCCGTGATCCGCGACTGGGAGCCGCATACCAAAACCGGCGACCGGGCGGAGCTCAAGAAGCTCGAGGAGGCCAGCCCGTTGTGGAGTAGGCTCGACGCCCGGCGCGAGCTGTGCACCGGCCAGAAATGCCAGCAGTTCGAGCGCTGCTTCATCTCGCTCATGAAGCAGCGGGCCATCGAGAGCGACATCGTGATCGTCAATCACCACCTGTTCTTCGCCGACTTGGCCCTTCGCGACCAGGAGTTCGGCGCCATCATCCCCGACTACGGCGCCGTGGTGTTCGACGAGGCCCACGAGATCGAGGAAGTCGCCGGCCAGCACTTCGGCGTCAAGCTCAGTACCTACGTGTTCGAGGAGCTGGCGCGCGACACCGAGTCGGCGGCGCGGCTCGGCCAGTTCGGCTCGGGCGAGCTGCGGCGCGTCCTCGACACGGTGCGCCAGCGCGCCCGCGCGTTTTTCGACCTGCTGCCCGGCGGCGAGGGACGCTCCGGCTTCCGCGACCGCGACAAGTTCCTGGAGCGCCATCACCAGGACTACCTGAGCTTGCAGGGCGCCCTCGAGCTGCTCGGCAATCATCTGTCGCTGATCAAGAAGAAGTTCGAGGAGGTGGCGCCGCTGGTGCGCCGCGCCGGCGAGCACCGCGCGGCGCTCGAGTTCCTGATCACCGGCGACGACGCGGCCTTCGTCTACTGGATCGAGCGGCGCGGCCGCGGCGTTTTTCTTCAAGCCACGCCCATCGACGTCTCGACGATCCTCGCCCAGCGCCTGTTCGAGCAAGTTCCGTCGGTTGTACTCACTTCGGCCACGCTGGCCGTCGCCGGCAAGTTCGATTTCATCCGCAAGCGGCTGGGGATCGCCGCGGCGCGCGAGCTGGTGGTGCCGGGACACTTCGATTACGCCAAGCAGGCGCTGCTGTACATTCCGCCGGGACTGCCCGACCCGCGCGCGCCCGGTTTCGTCAAGGCCGCCGCCGAAGAGGTGATTCGCATCCTCGAGTGCAGCCGCGGCCGGGCCTTCGTGCTGTTCACCAGCTATCAGCAGATGCATCAGATTCACGACCTGGTGAGCTACGCCGTCGAGTACCCCACGCTGCTACAGGGAACCGGACCGCGCAGCGCGCTGCTCGATGAATTCCGGTCCACTCCGAACTGCGTGCTGTTCGCCACCGCCAGCTTCTGGCAGGGCGTCGACGTTCCCGGCGAGCAGTTGAGCTGCGTTATCATAGATAAGCTGCCGTTTGCGGCCCCCAGCGATCCGCTGGTCGAGGCCCGCATCCGCGCCATTCGCAAGAACGAGGGCGATGCCTTCTATGAATACCAGGTGCCGGAGGCCGTGATCGCGCTCAAGCAGGGTTTCGGGCGGCTCATCCGCAACCGCAAGGACCGCGGCGTGCTGGCGCTGCTCGATACCCGCATCCTGCGGCAGCGCTACGGGCAGGTTTTTCTGGCCAGCCTCCCCGACTATTCCTCGACCCGCGATATCGAGGAGGTGAGGAAGTTTTTCGATGTTTGAGATCGCGGTGGAGAAGACCTTCGCCGCCGGGCACGCCCTGCGCGGCTACAAGGGCAAGTGCGAGAACGTCCACGGCCACAACTACAAGGTCCGCGTGACGCTGGCCGGCGAGCGGCTCGATTCGGTCGGGCTGCTGTGCGATTTCGTCGGCGTCAAACGGATCCTCGACGGCGTCATCGAGCGGCTCGACCACCGCTTCATGAACGACATCCCGCCGTTCGACGCGGTCAATCCCTCGGCCGAGAACCTGGCGCAATACTTCTACCGGGAAATCGAGCGGCGCCTGCGCGAATCGCCGCCGGCGGTTCCTGTGCGCGTCGGCGCGGTCACCATCTGGGAGACCGATACCACCACCGCTACTTACCGGGAGTAACGTGCAGGTCACCGAGATTTTCCGCTCCATCCAGGGGGAGTCCACCTACGCGGGCCGGCCCTGCACCTTCGTCCGCCTCACCGGATGCAACCTGCGCTGCACATGGTGCGACACCGCGTACGCCTTCTACGGCGGCGAGAAAATGACCGTCGACCAGGTGATGGAAAAAGTGCGGGCCTTCGGCGGGCGCCTGGTCGAGGTCACCGGCGGCGAGCCGCTGCTGCAGAAGGAAGTGTATCCACTGATGGAGCGCCTGCTCGCGGAAGGCTACGAGGTGTTGCTCGAGACCAGCGGCGAGCGGCCGATCGCCGCCGTGCCGCGCGAGGTGGTCAAGGTCGTCGACGTCAAGTGCCCGGATTCGGGCGAAGGCGGCACGTTTGACGCGACGAATCTCGAGCATCTCGCTCCGCACGACCAGATCAAGTTCGTGATCGCCTCGCGCCGCGACTACGAGTTCGCCCGCGACTTCACGCGCCGGCATTTCCCCAACGGCCGCGTCGCCGCGGTGATTTTCTCGCCGGTCCACGGCGCGCTCGACCTGCCGCAAATGGCCGAGTGGATTCTCGCCGACCGCCTCGAGGTCCGCTTCGGCTGCCAGTTGCACAAGCTGATCTGGGGAGCGGAGGCGCGGGGAGTTTAACCGCAGATGAACGCAGATGAACGCAGATAAAAAGCGTTCTGCGGTACAGGCCGAGAGCTTGCACCGTGTCATTGCGGGAGGTTTTCATCTGCGTTCATCTGCGTTCATCTGCGGTTTCATGGTTTGGTTTTCTGCGCCGCGAGCTATCATAAGCCATCATGGACCTTGCCGTGGTTCTCCTCAGCGGCGGCATGGATAGCTGTGTCACCGCAGCCATCGCCGCCCGGGAGTACCGGCTGGCGCTGTTGCACTCGAGCTACGGGCAGCTCACCGAGGCCCGCGAGAAGCGGGCCTTCCGCGAGATCGCCGATCACTTCGCGGCCGCCTTTCGCCTCGAGGTCGACCAGCGCTACATGAGCCGCATCGGCGGCTCGGCGCTGACCGATCCCGCGCTGGCGGTTCCCGACGCCGGCCTGGCCGCCGCGCCGAGCGGCCAGATCCCCGCGACCTACGTTCCGTTTCGCAACGCCCATTTTCTGTCGGTCGCCGTGTCGTGGGCCGAGGTATTGGGCGCGCGCCGCATCTTCGTCGGCGCCGTCGAGCAGGACAGCTCCGGCTACCCGGATTGCCGCCCGGCCTACTATCGGGCCTTCAACGACCTCGTCGAGCTGGGGACCAAGCCGGAAACGCGCATCGAAATCCGCGCGCCGCTGATCGATATGTCCAAGGCCGACATCGTCCGCTGGGGCGTCCAACTGGGGGCCCCGCTCCCGCTCACCTGGTCGTGCTACCGCGAAACCGAAGCCGCTTGCGGGACCTGCGACAGTTGCGCGCTGCGGCTTCGGGCCTTCGCGCAAGCCGGGGCCGCCGACCCCCTCCCCTACCGATCCCCGTGACCCTATACCTCTGGCTGATGCTCGCGACGGGTGCGGCGGAGACCTACTCCTACTGGATCGAGCCCTGCGCCTCGCCCGAGTCGCGTTGCGAGGCGCGCGATCCCGAGCTGGCCGAGTGGGCCCTGCAGGCCTGGCAGCGCGCCGCCGGCGGCCGGCTCCTCCTGACGCGGACGGCCGAGAAGAACAAAGCGCGCATCCGCGTTTACTGGGCCGCGGGCGGCGCCGGCAACTACGGCGAGATCCGGCCGATCGTGGTGGACGGCCAGCGCGGCGCGGAGGTCTACGTGCGCCCGGATCTCGCGGCTCTAGGACCGGAGATCGCCGCCGCCGGCCGCCAGGATCCGCTGTTCCGGCACACCGTGGTGTACCTGACCTGTCTGCACGAAACCGGCCACGCTTTCGGCTTGTCCCACACCGCCGCTTTCGATGACATCATGTACTTTTTCGGCCACGGCGGCGACCTCGTCGAGTACTTCGCGCGCTATCGCCGTCAGCTCGCGTCGCGCGAAGACATCCGCCGGCATCCGGGCGTTTCGCCCGCCGACCGGGCGCGGCTTGCGGCCCGTCCCTAAGAGCAGTTCCCGGTCCTATCACGGGGAATCGCCCTATCGCCTCCTGCTGCGCGCGTTGGTATAAGTCGAAAAGCACCAAAGATAGGCGTGCCTACCCTGACTCCAGCCCCGTCGAAGATACCTCGCCCTGGCGGCTGTAGCCGTGATCGTATTCCTCATGCGCCAGTCGCCCGTTGACGCCTATTGGCGGGCGTCGCTGGCGCTGGCCGCCGGGCTTATCTGGTCCAGTCGCGAGCGCAAAAGCTGGCTGGCCGCCACGACCGTCGTCCTGGCCGCCCTGGTGCTGACCGGATTCGACGCCCGCGGCTGCTCCACCGGTTCGAAGGTGCGCCTGGCGTACGAGAAGCTGGCCGGCCATCTCCCGTACCTGACGTGGAGCCAGATCGGGCGAGACGCCTTCTCGCGGGCTTGTTTTGCCACTCCCGACTCGCCAGAGACGGAGCGGGGCATCCAGCAGATAGGGGAAAAAGTTGTCGACGGACGCCAGCTCGCGCTCTTCCGCACCAGCATGGGCGATTTCTGGATCGCGGCGGCCTCCGACGGCCGGCAGACGCTGGCCTGGCTGCAGTGGGAAATCGACATACGCCGCGACTACGAGAGCGGCGGCGTCGTGCTGCGCGCCGGCGACACGGTCATCGACTGCGGCGCGCACGTCGGCGTCTTCACCCGGCACGCTTTGCGGCGCGGCGCGGCTCGCGTGGTCGCCGTGGAGCCCGCGGCGGAAAACATCGCCGCGCTCGAAGCCAGCTTCGCCCCGGAAATCGCCGACGGACGGGTGCTGCTCGTGAAGGGAGGCGTCTGGGACCAGCGCGCCACCCTCCTGTTGTCCGACGACAGTACCGCGCGTCATTCTTTCCTTTCCCCCGAAGCGCACGGGGGGGCGCCGACCGGCGCGCCCGTCTTTCCCCTCGACGACATCGTGCGCGAGCATCAGCTCGATCGGGTCGACTTCATCAAGATGGACATCGAGGGCGCCGAGCGCCGCGCCCTGGCAGGAGCGCGCGAAACCCTGGCGCGTTTCAAGCCGAGGATGGCCATCTGCACCTACCACCTGCGGGACGACATGTCGGCCGTTCCCGCCGTCGTGCTCGGCGCCGTGCCCGGCTATTCCATTCACGCCAAGAACGTCGAGGCCCGCGCCCTGCAGTTTCAGCCCAAGGTGTTGTTCTTCCACCAAGCGTTGTAACCGGCCTCCGTGAAGGCGACGCAGATAGCGCGTTCCCGCGTCCGTCTCCTGAAAGCTCTCGCCTCAGGCATGCACACGTCCCGACGTGTTCCAGAAGTTTGAACGGGGCCAGGTCGGCGCCGAAGGTCATTGGAGCGCCCGCGCACGAACACCTCTAGTTTTACAACTCCATGCCCCCGGTGGACGTACGGAAACTAATCACCGGTCCCGCCGTCTAAAACCTTATGCGCTCGATCTGGCAGGATCTCCGGTACGGATGGCGGGGGCTGCGCCAGGAGCCGGGGTTCGCGTTCCTCGCCGTGATGACGCTCGCGCTCGGGATCGGCGCCGCGACCACCATCTTCAGCGTGATCCACAACGTGCTGCTCGACCCTTTTCCCTACACGGATGCGCACCGGGTCGTCTCCATTCAGCCGGACGACCCCGGACCCGAACTCGATGCTGAGCGGCGTACGGCGCGAGATTTGGGCGCTGGACCGCAATGTGGCGCTGACGATGACCGGGAGCCTGGAGGACTACCTGAAAATGTTCTCGTACGCGGACCCTCGGTTCAGCTTCGTCCTGCTGGGTGTGTTCGCCGCGGTGGGCTTGGCGCTGGTGGCGATCGGAACCTACAGCGTCATCGCCTACACGGTTTCACGGCAGACCCACGAGATCGGCATTCGCATGGCGCTGGGGGCGGGCGGCGGCGACGTGGTGCGCATGGTCCTGCGGATGGGCTTGCGGCCGCTAGCCGGGGGCGTGGCGGTCGGCCTGCTGGCCACCGCGGGCGCGACGCGGCTGATCGCGGGGCAGTTGTGGGGTGTTTCGCCGCACGATCCGGTGACGCTGGGCGGCGTGGCGGCGCTGTCGGCGGCAGCCGGACTGGCGGCGTGCTACTTCCCGGCGCGGCGCGCCACGCGCGTCGATCCCATGGTCGCGCTGCGGCACGAGTAGCGCGGCGCGAACCATCCACGATCTGAAAACCAATTCCCCTGGAGGAGTAGAAGCCCGTTTACCGTGTAAGACCCGCGCGCCGGCGCAGGGGCGAGTCTGCCTTCCCCGCCGCAGCACTCACCGCCGTTTGATAGAATTTCTTTGTGCCAAGCAATGTGGCGAAGTTGTTAGAGGATGCCCTCAAGCTTCCGGCTGCGGCGCGAGCGGCGCTGGTTGGGTCGCTGATCGAGAGCCTCGATGAAGCCATCGACGAGGACGCCGAAGCAGCCTGGGCCGCGGAGATCGCTCGACGCGTCGAAGAACTGGATGCCGGCAAGGCTAACGCTGTTCCCTGGTCTAAGGCTCGTCGGATGATCCTCGGGCGGTGATGCCCGAAGTCGTTGTAGAGATTCACGAAGAGGCAATTGCCGAAGCGCGGGCCGCCCGCGAGTGGTACGAAAGCCGGAGTCAGGGCGCCGCCGACGCCTTCTTCGAGGAGCTCGATCAGGCCGTCGAGCGTATCGCTGTGTTCTCAGAAGCCTGGCCGCCCTATCTCGCCAACACGCGACGATGCCCGCTGCGGAGGTTTCCATTCTCGGTTGTCTACCGCAAACGCAAGGACCGCGTCCAAATCGTCGCGGTAGCGCACAATAGTCGCAAGCCCGGGTATTGGAAGGGCCGCCTCAGGACTTGATTCTGCCGCTCGTACGTGGGACTGCGCTCGTTTGACCCGCCCTCTACGCCCCTGCTACCCTGGCCTTCCTGCAAAGGAGCCTTGCCCTATGAAGCCTCTTGCCCTACTTTCCCTGGCCGCGGCCCTCACGCTGCCCGCGCTGGCCGAAAAAAAGTTCTTCAACCCGCCGGAGGTCTCGCGCCCCAACGCGCCCTTCAGCTCTGGGGTGCTCGTCGACGGCACGCTCTACGTCGCCGGCCAGATCGGCAACGATCTGAAAACCAACAAGATTCCGGAGAACTTCCCCGACGAAGTCCGCGCCACGCTCGACCGCATCGGCATCATTCTGAAAGCCGCCGGGATGGACTTCCCCGACGCGGTCAACGTCATCGTCTACCTCACCGACATCAGCCTGTTCCCGCAAATGAACGAGGTCTACACCACCTACTTCAAGACCAACCGGCCGGCGCGCGCCACCGTGCAAGTGGCTGGTCTGGCGGCCAAGACGGCGCGCATCGAGATCTCCGTAACCGCCAGAAAGTAAACGAGATGCTCGCTGCCCATCGGACCCGTCGGCAGGCCAACTCTCCGCTCACCTTAGCGGACCATTGCCGTCTAATGTGAGTGGTTGGAATCGTGACTGAATCGGCGCTGCCGGGAATCCCGGGCGTGCAAAGCCGGCCGGCTTCTTCTCTGACCCACGATGCGGCCCTGATCCGCGCGGCGCAGCAAGGCGATCAGGACGCCTTCGAGGAGTTGGTGCGCCTCTACGACCAGAGCGTGCTGCGGCTGGCGCTGAATCTGCTGCGATCCGAAGAGGACGCTCGCGACGCCTACCAGGAAGCGTTCCTGCGGGCGTTCCGGAACCTGGCCACGTTCCGCTTCGAGTGTAGTTTTCATACCTGGCTGTACCGCATCGTCACCAACATCTGTCTCGACCACTTGCGGAAACGGACGGTGCGGCGCGAGGAGCCGGCCGTGGTCGAGACGGCCGAGGGCGTGCGGGACGTGTTCGACTCGCTCGCCGACGCCCGCGCCGAGGCCGACCCGGAGCGCGACCTGTTGCGCCGGGAGCTGGGCCGGCGGATCGAAGGCGCTTTGGAGAGGCTGGGACCCCGCGAGCGGCTGGTGTTCGAGCTGAAGCACTACTACGGGCTGCGGTTGCGGGTGATCGGCGAGATGCTCTCCACTAGCGAGGAGACGGCCAAGAATTGTTTGTATCGCGCCACGCAGAAGATGCGCGCGGCGCTGGCGTAAAGGAGCGAGCGGTATGAGCTGCGAGCGGATTCGGGAACAATTCACCTGGTACCTCTACAACGAGCTGAGCGAGCTGGAGCGGGCGGCACTCGACGAGCACGTCGAGTTGTGCGCGTCGTGCGCGGCCGAGATGGAGAAAGAGCGCGCGCTGATCGAGAGCCTGCAAGCGCGGCCCGTCGCGGAACCCTCGGCGGCGTTGCTGGCCGAGTGCCGCCACGACCTGATGCGCTCCGTCTACCGCGAAGACCGCCGCCGCTTCGAGCAATCCGCCCGGCCGAGGATCTTCGGGGACTGGTTGACGTTCCGCGCGCTGTGGCAGCCGGCGGCGGCGCTGTGCCTGGTGGTGATGGGTTTCCTCGGCGGCTGGTGGATGCGCAGCGGCGCCCGGCGGTCTCTCCAGCCGGTGAACCTGGCCGACGCTTCCATCGCCGGCATTTCCGGCGTCCAGATCGGCGCCAACGGCGCCGTCGAGATTTCCTTTGACGAGACGCGGCGTCAAATACTCAGCGGGCGGATGCAGGATCCGGAGATCGAGAAGATGCTGATTTACGCGGCCACCAGTTACGGCAACCCCGGGGTGAGGCTGGAGTCGATCGACATCCTCAAGGAGCGCGCCGGGGACCGCGCCGTCCGCAACGCCTTGTTGCAACTGGTGGGTTACGACCGCAACGCGGGCGTGCGTCTGAAGGCTCTGGAGTCGCTGAAACAGTACGGGCAGGATCCCGAGGTTCGCCGGGCGCTGGCCCGCGTGCTGACCGGCGACGACAACCCCGGCATGCGGGTGCAGGCCATCGACATATTGATGACCGCGCACGACCGCAACCTGGTCGGCGTTCTCCAGGGTGTGGCGGAAAAAGAGCAGAACAACTACGTCCGCATGAAATGCCGCAACGCGTTGCAGGAGATGAACGCTTCGGTGGAGACCTTCTAGATATGACTAAGAAATTCTGGCTGGCGGCGGCAGTGTTGGCGGCGCCCCTGTGGGCGTGCCCGCCGCCCGACCCGGAGCCGGCCGAAGGCCCCGTGACGCGCGAGGGCAGCTACTGGGTGCAGACGGTGGATGGCAACGTGACGTTTCCGCCCGGCGGCCGGCTGAAAGTCGATTCGGTGGGTTCCATCACGGTGCGCGGGGACGCCGCCGGCGAGTTGCGCTACGCGGCCAAGAAGCGCGTCCGGGCGCGCTCCGAAGCGGAAGCCAGGAAGCTGCTTTCGCAAGCGGTGATCCGGGCGGCGCGCGAGGGCCCCGGGGTGATGCTGGCGGTTCGGGATCCGCAGTGCGGCCGGTGCGGCTTTTCGGCGCACCTGAACATCTCGGTTCCGCGGGCCGTGCAGGATGCGCTGCTGACCACGCACGGCGGATCGCTCGAAGCCTATGACCTGGACGGCGGATTGACCGCGCAGACCGCCGGCGGCTCCATCCAGCTCGACCGCATCGGCGGCGCGGTGCGCGCCGAGACGGCCGGCGGGTCCATCACGCTCGGCGCGGTCGGCGGGCCGGTGCGCTGCGAGACCGCCGGCGGGTCGATCACGCTGGGCTCCTCGCGCGGCGATGCCGTGCTCACCACCAACGGCGGCTCAATCCAGGGCGACCAGGTGGGCGGCTCGGTGCGCGCCGAAACCGCCGGGGGCAGCATCCGGCTCGGACGGGTCAAAGGCGGCGTCACGGCCGAGACCGCCGGCGGCTCCATCCACCTCTCGCACATCACCGGCCGGGTCAACGCCGACACCGCGGGCGGCGCCATTGTGGTCGAGTCGGCGACCGGCGGCGTGCGCGCGGAAAACGCCAGCGGCTCGATCAGGCTGGTGGACGTGGCCGGGGCGCTGCGGGCGGCCACCGCCGGCGGCAACATCTGGGCCCGCCTGGCGGCCGGGCATCCCATCGCCGAGTCGTATCTCGAAACGGCCATGGGCGAGATTGTCGTACTGATTCCCGAGGGCCTGAAGCTCACCATCCGCGCCAACGTGGACGTGGCCGACAGCGTCAACCGCATCCAGTGCGAGTTCCCCGGCGTCCAGGTCCGCCTGCTCGACCAGGGCCCGGGTCCGCGCACGGTCGTGGCCGAGGGCGCCATCAACGGAGGCGGCCCCGTGCTGCGGCTTCACAACATGGCGGGCACCATTTTGATCAAACGGAGGCAGTAATACCATGCGTCACCTGACTGTGGTTTTCTCGATCCTTTTTCTGGCCGCGGGCGCCGCCCCGGCGCAGGACCGTCACCTCGACCTGTTGCGGGAGTGGCCGGCCCTGGCCGCCTTCCAGGCTGCCGGCGCCATGAGCCGCAGCTACCTCGGCGTGCACGTGGCCGAGGTCGAGTCGGCGCGCGCTAAGGAGCTGAAGCTCAAGGAAGAGCGCGGCGTCGAGATCAAGAAAGTCGAGCCCGACAGCCCGGCCGAAAAGGCGGGGCTCAAAGAGAGCGACGTGGTGCTCGAGTACAACGGCCAGCGCGTGGAGGGGACCGAGTCGTTCATCCGCATGGTGCGCGAAACGCCGGTGGGGCGCCCCGCCAAAATCCTGGTCAGCCGCGACGGCAACCCCCAGACGCTGAACGCCACGCTCGGCCAGCGCAAGACCTCGACCTACACTTACACGATTCCCGAGATTCGCATGCCGCCCATCTCGATCGACGTTCCCCGCCCGGTGATCGTCACGCGCACCACGCGCGTCGGCCTCGAGACCGAAGCGCTCGGCGGCCAGCTCGCCGACTTTTTCGGCGTCAAGGACGGCGTGCTCGTCCGCTCCGTCGAGAAGGATTCCCCGGCCGAGAAAGCCGGCCTGAAGGCGGGCGATATCATTACGAAAATCGACGACGAGAAGGTGAGCCGCGCCAGCGACGTCAGCCGCGCTCTGCGCACCTCGGCCGATAAGAAGACCGCGGCCGTGCACGTGGTGCGCAGCAAGAAAGAGATGACGCTCAACCTGGAGCTGCCCGACCGCGCCGGCAGCTTGCTGCGGCGCGACATCGCGGTCCGGCGCGAGCGCCTCTAGCCTCCGGCGTTCCACCGCAGAGACGCAGAATTCGCAGAGAAAGGCCTGGCATGGTTTTCCTCTGCGGCCTCTGCGCCTCCGCGGTGAAATGTCCTCATCCCCCTAGCACGATGTAGGTCAGCGGGCTCGGCCGGCGGCGCGTAAACTGCAGGCGGCCGGACGGCGCCAGCGGCGAGACCAGAACTTTCGCGCCGGCGGGCACATCGGCCGGCAGGGGGCGCGCCAGCGCCTCCGCGTAATGCTCGCGGACGCCGGCCAGGTACCGCCCCACGTGGTTGTCCCAGTAGAACTCGCGTACCAGCTTCGTGTAGCCGTGCAGCCGGTCGAGGTTGAACCCCACGTGACCGCCGGGAAGAAGCGCGGCCAGCTCCGTGAGCTCCTCGGAAGGCGGCATCAGGAAGTGCGGGGCCGGCGCCATGAACGACGCCAGACGCGCCAGCTCCGGCCAGCCCAGCCCGCGCTCCAGCAGCGCGGCGGTCTCGCGCACCGCCGGATGATGGGCGGCCAGCGAGAAGCGGGCCAGCGCCCCGGACTGGAAGGCGGTCGGATCCGCGGGCGGCGCGGCGAGGCCCGCCAGCAGCATCACGGTCTCGAGCGTGCCGCTCGCTTCGATCCGCGTTTTGCCCGCGGTGCGGCGCAGCGAGGCCAGCGGATCTCCCAGGGGCGCCGCGGCCAGCGCCGCCGCGAGCGCCACGCCAGCGGCGGCCGTCATGGCGTTCGGACGGTGGGGTATTTCACGCCGAGCTGCTCCAGGTATGTCTTATACCTGTTGGGATCGAAGCGCAGCTTCTCGAGATCCGGGCGGAAGCGCGTCATCCGCTCGCGGTTGAGCTCGATGGGGGCGGTGGTTCCCTCCGGCACCAGCGACTGCCACTTGGTTTCCTTGGTCTGCTCGCGGAAATAGCTCCAGGCGGCCTCCACCAGCTCCGGGCGGACCAGCAACTCGATGGCGGTCATGGCCTGGGCCTTGGCGCCAGCGGTGGCGCCCTGGTGGGCGATGGGCGTGGCCATGGCGATGCCGCTCGACCAGTGGTGGCCGACCAGACCCGGTATGTTCGATGGGTAGCGGAGATTGACGGTCGGCAGGTTCCAGGACACTTCGGCGATATCGTCGGATCCGGAGCCGCCGGCGGCCGCGCCGCCCCGGCCGCGCTCGCCGGGCGCGCGCAGCTCCTCGATCTTGGCGCGCAAGCCGTCGGGGCGCGAGCCGAGCTCCTTCTGCGCCGCGCGCGCCAGCGCCTGATCCGCCTCGCTCCACTCCGGCAGGCCGGCCTTTTTGATGTTGGCGAACAGCGCCTCGGCGAGCGGCTGGTTCATGTGCGACTGCCAGGCGCCCGCCAGGACGCGCTCCGACATAGTGGTGTCGGTCATCTCGGCGGCGGCGCGGGCGATCTTGGTTCCCAGCGCGTGCAGCTCCCGGACGCGCTCGTAATCGAGCTGCCGGAAGAAGTACCAGACCGTCGCCGCCGGCGGCACCACGTTGGGCTGATCGCCGCCGTGCGTGATGACGTAGTGGGAGCGCTGCTCGAGCGGCAGGTGCTCGCGGCGGTAATTCCAGCCGATGTTCATCAGCTCCACGGCGTCGAGCGCGCTGCGGCCCATCCACGGCGAGCCCGCGCCGTGCGCGCTGCGCCCGCGGAAGCTGTACTGCGTCGAGACCAGCGCGGTGCCGCTCGGCCCGTAGCTGGTCGAAAAGTCGGAGCTGACGTGGCAGCTCAGCATGGCGTCGAGGTCCTTAAACACGCCGGCGCGGACCATATAATTGCGGCTGGCGAGCAGCTCCTCGGCGACGCCCGGGTAGACGCGGATCGTCCCGGGCAGTTTGTACTTGGCCATCAGCTCCTTGACCACGATGGCGGCGGTGACGTTGACGGCCTGGCCGGCGTTGTGCCCTTCGCCGTGGCCGGGGCCGCCGGGGATCAATGGGTCGTGGTAAGCCACACCGGGCTTCTGCGACGTCTCCGGCAGACCGTCGATGTCGGCCATGAAGCCGATCACCGGCTTTCCGGATCCCCACTCGGCGACGAACCCGGTCGGCATGCCGGCGACGCCGCGCGTGACGCGGAAGCCCTCGCGCTCCAGCAGACCGGTGACGTACTTCGACGTTTCGAACTCCTGAAAGCCGAGCTCCGAGAAGCTGAAGATGGAGTCGACCGCGACTTGCGTGAACGCCCGCCGCGCCTCGACCATCTGGAAAGCGTGTTCCTTGAGACCGTCCAAGCTGGGACGCTGCTGCGCGAACGCGGCCAGCGCGAGCGCGGCCAGAAGTACGGCGCGAAGGGGCATGGGAGCCTCCCAAGTGCCACTGTAGCATTGATCGACGCATTGCAGGCCGATCGCGCTCCCCCGCGGATCGCAAGAATCGGGTGGAATCGGATCCGCCGCCATGCCATTCTGGTAGCGCCCGTCCGGTGAGGCGACCATGCCATCCGACTTCTCCCGCATTGAAAAAGCGATCACCTATCTGGAAGCGAACTTCCAGAACCAGCCGCGGCTCGACGAGGTCTCGCGGCACGTAGGGCTGAGCGAATTCCACTTCCAGCGGGTGTTCCGCCGCTGGGCCGGCATCAGCCCCAAGCGCTTCCTGCAATACCTGACCGCCGAGTATGCTTGCGACCTGCTCGAGAACAACCACAGCGTGCTCGATGCCGCCTATGCGGCCGGGCTCTCGGGACCGGGCCGCCTCCACGACCTGATGGTCAACGTTCACGCCGCCACGCCGGGTGAGATCAGGGAGCGCGGCGAAGGACTGACCATCCGTTACGGTCTCCACCCCAGCCCGTTCGGCCGCTGCCTGGTCGCCACCACCGAGCGCGGCATCTGCGGTCTGGCCTTCGTCGGCCCGGAGCCGGAAAAGGACGTGCTAACCTGGCTCTACGAGCGCTGGGGCGCGGCGTCGCTGCTCCACAGCGACAGCCAGACGCGGACGGTGGTCGAGCGCATCTTCAGCCAGCGGCCCGGCGATGGCGTCTCTCCGCTGACCCTGTTCTTGGCCGGAACCAACTTCCAGATTAAGGTTTGGGAGGCGCTGCTGCGGATCCCGCCGGGCGCCGTTGTGTCCTATGAAGACCTGGCGGCCTCCGTCGGCCGCCCGCGCGCCGTCCGCGCCGTCGCTTGCGCGGTGGGCGGCAACCCGGTGTCGTTTCTGGTCCCCTGCCACCGTGTGATTCGCAAAAGCGGGGACCTCGGCGGCTATCGTTGGGGATTGACGCGCAAGCGCGCCATGCTGGCCTGGGAGGCGGCGCGCGCCAGCTCGCACGCCGCTTAACGCTGCCCGCAACGCCTGCGCTCACCGCCGGCGGGCGGCTTCGACTATTTCGCGTATCGCCTCGATGACCAGCGGCGGC
>Ga0247727_10002189_pt1 | contig 45059 bp, 47 predicted proteins | sample WisWelCaveWW1625_FD_202498 | JGI IMG/M metagenome (GOLD analysis project Ga0247727, IMG submission 202498) | Biofilm microbial communities from Wishing Well Cave, Virginia, United States - WW16-25 | ecosystem: Environmental > Aquatic > Deep subsurface > Groundwater > Cave microbial mat | place...
GCAACGAGACGCAGCTGCACTTCCACAACGCCCACAACGGGGCGGAGAGCGACGGGGCTACCGGCGCGCACCACTTCCCCGGCACCTTCTACGACTACCTGTGGAGCACGACGCTGGCCCGGCGCGACAAGATCAACACCAACGGCACCGACGAGAGGGCGGCCGGACCCGACAACGGCACCGGCATCGTCAAGGTGGCGGGCGACTGGCGCGAGCTGCAGGGCACCATGTGGGCCCACGACCACCGCTTCTTCTTCACCGCCGAGAACGTCTACAAGGGCAATGTCGGCATGGTGAACTACTACTCCGGCCGCGACCGCGGGCACGAGACGATCACGTCGGGCACCAACCTGCGGCTGCCCAGCGGCACGCGGCTCGGCTGGGGCAACGTCGACTTCGACGTCAACCTGGTGCTCTCCGACGGCGCCACCGACCAGGCCGGCCAGTACTTCTTCGACAGCTTCACCACCGACGGCTTCCTCGGCGACCTGCCGCTCGTGAATTTCGCCTACGCGCCCTACCTCGAGGTGCTGCCGCGCAAGTACCGCTTCCGCCTCTTGAACGCGTGCATGTCGCGCTACCTAAAGCTGGCGCTGAGCTACAACGGGGCGCCGGTGCCGTTCAAGTTCATCGCCAACGACGGCAACTTCGTCGTCAATCCGATCACGCTGACGAGCCTCGACGAGCAGGGCATCGCCGAGCGCTACGACATCGTCGTCGACTTCTCGATGTTCCCGGTCGGCTCGCGCATCCAGCTCGTCAACCTGCTGCTGATGCGCGACGACGGGCGCGGGCCGAAGGAGAGCCTGTCGCTGGCGGCTGCGCTGGGTGGCCGGCCCGACGACCCGGTGATCGGGCCGATGATGGAGTTCCGGGTTGTGAGCGCGGTGCCGAGCGTCGATGTGCCTGGCGTGACCTTGACCCGGGCCAACAGCTGCGGCCCCAACGACAGGAGCCAGGTGCCGGCGGTGCTGACCGAGCAGATCCCGATCGTCGCCCCGGTGCGCACCAGGGTCATCGAGTTCAAGAGAAGAGAACCTGGCGACTCGCGCGATCCCGTCACCGGCCAGTGCACTCCGGACTGCTCGGAGGTGGTGGCGGACACCCCCTGGGCGATCACGGTCAACGGGCAATCCACGCACTCCTTCAACGCCAACCGCATCTCGCTGCTGGTCCCCAAGCCCGGCGAGGTCGAGCATTGGACCCTCGTCAACGGCGGCGACGGCTGGGACCACCCCATCCACCTGCACTTCGAGGAAGGCATCACCATGAACCGGGGGGGTGCCCCCATCCCCGCAACGGAACTCCTCGTCAGGAAGGACGTGTGGAGATTGCGGCCCGCGGGAAGGGTTCAGTTCCAGGTGCAGTTCGGCGAATACGGCGGCTCCTACGTCAACCACTGCCACAATACCGTGCACGAGGATTTCGCCATGCTGATGCGCATCCAACTCTTGTCCGGCGCCGGGCCGCAGGTGGCGGTCACGCCAACGGTCAACCCGACGCCCGACGGTGTGTTCTTCACCACGCCGGAAATTCTGCCCGAGGGCGACCCCAGGCCGCCCCAGTCCGTCACCGGCACGGGCGGCAGCAACGGCAGCGGCTAGCGGGCGTCGCGGCTCCAGCCGGTTGGAGCCGCATCGACGAGCGGTTGATCGGCGATTGGTTACGGGGGGAGGCTCGAAGGAGCCGAGCACCAAGGGGTCGGATCCGCAGGGTCCGACCCCTTGGGCGCAATGCGCTTGACTCATTCGGTTGGCAGCGTAGGGTCCGCGCCGCTCGCGAATTCCTTGCGAGTTCCGAACCCGAACAGAGGCCGCCATGGGAGCGCTTCCAGCCCGATTCTTTGCCGACAGCGTCAACCGCATCTCGCCGTCTCAGACCATCGGCATGGCGACGAAAGCGCGCGAGCTGAAGGCCAAGGGCCGCGACGTGATCTCGCTGTCGGCCGGCGAGCCCGACTTCGATACGCCCGCCAACATCAAAGAGGCGGCAGTGCGCGCCCTGAAGGAGGGCAAGACCAAGTACACCGACGTCGACGGCATCCCCGAGCTCAAGGCCGCGATTGCCGACAAGTTCACGCGCGAGAACGGCCTCGACTACAAGACCTCGCAGGTGTCGGTCGGCACCGGCGGCAAGCAGGTGCTCTTCAACGCGCTCCTGTGCACGCTCAATCCCGGCGATGAGGTGGTGATCCCGGCGCCCTGCTGGGTATCCTACGCCGACATCGTGCTGGTTGGCGGCGGCAAGCCGGTGTTCGCGCCCTGCCGGATCGAGGACGGCTACCGCCTGAAGCCCGAGGTGCTCGACAAGGCCATCACGCCGAACACCAAGTGGTTCGTGTTCAATGCCCCCTGCAACCCGACCGGGGCCGCCTACAGCAAGGCCGAATTGAAGGCCCTCACCGACGTGCTGATGCGGCCGAAGAACGCCCACGTCTGGGTGCTGACCGACGACATGTACGAGCACCTGCTTTACGACGACAACGTGTTCTACACGCCGGTGCAGGTGGAGCCCGCCCTCTACGAGCGCACGCTGACCATGAACGGGTTCTCCAAGACCTACTGCATGACTGGCTGGCGGCTCGGCTACGGCGCCGGTCCCGAGCCGCTCATCAAGACCATGTGCAAGCTGCAGTCGCAGTCGACCTCCAACCCCTCGAGCATCGCCCAGTGGGCCGGGGTGGAGGCGCTCACCGGCCCGCAGGACTTCATTGCGAAGAACAAGCGGGCCTTCAAGGAGCGGCGCGACCTGGTGGTGTCGATGCTGAACCAGGCCAAGGGTATCAGGTGCCCCAAGCCGGAGGGGGCGTTCTACGTCTATCCATCGTGCGAGGGCGTGATCGGCAGGACGACGGCGAAGGGCGCGAAGATTGCGACCGACGAGGACTTCGTGCTGGCGCTGCTGGAGGAGGAGGGCGTGGCGGTGGTGCAGGGCGCCGCCTTTGCCATGAGCCCCTACTTCCGCATCTCCTACGCCACCTCCAACGCCGAGCTCGAGGATGCCTGCGGGCGCATCCAGAGGTTCTGCGGCAACCTGCGGTGAGTGCCCTCCCTTTCCCTGCAAGCGGGGAGAGGGAGTTCCCACATGCTCTTCCTCCTGAAAATCGCTGTGACGCCACTGTTGGTGGCGGGGGTGTCGCTGGCAGCGCGGTGGTGGGGACCGACCGTCGGCGGCATCCTGCTGGGCCTGCCGTGGTTCACCGGACCGGTGCTGTACATCCTGGTCCAGGACTGGGGCATCGAATTCGGGGTGGCGGCTTGCGTCGGTGTCCTGCTCGGCGTGGTGTGCATCTCCGCGTTCATCTTGGCCTACGGCTTTGCGGCCTTGATCGCCGGCTGGCCGTGGTGCCTTGCGGCAGCCGCTGCGGCGTTCTCTGCCTGCGCCTGGGCCACCGGTGATCCCACGATGCTGGCGCGTCTTCCGTACGGCGCGATTGCGCCGTTGTGGGCGGCTGCCGGCGCCGGCGCCGCGAGCCTTGCTGTCGTCCTTGCCCTGCTGCCTCGGCCGCGCGGTGCGGGGCTGCCGCAGGCGCTGCCATGGTGGGACATTCCCGTTCGCATGGCGGCCACCGCGGCGCTCGTCGCCGTTCTGGTGGCGGGCGCCGATGCTCTCGGAGCCCGCCTCGCCGGCGTTCTGGCGACCTATCCGATCATTCTCACCGTGGTCGGCACGTTCACGCATCAACGGTGGGGCCGCGATGCCGTGTGGCGGGTCCTGCGCGGCCTCACGGCATCCTTGTTTGCGTTCGTCGTATTCTTCCTGGTTGTCGGATTGGCTCTGCCGAGCCTCGGCCTCGCCGCCTCCTATGCATTGGCAGCCGCGAGCGCGCTTGCGATTACCACCGGGCTGTTCATCCTGAACCAGGGTCGCAGGGCAGGATAAGCCAGCACTGAGCTCAGACCAGCTGTCCGCCCGCTTTCCGCGCCCGAAACATATAGCGCATCGTACCGAAGAAATATTCGCCCTTTGCGCTCAGCGCCATCAGGTCCGCGCGCCATGCCTCCAGCTCCTCCGGCGGCACCGATCCCTGCTTGCGGAGGAATTCGACGATCGACACGATCAGGCCGCCGCTGTAGTTCTCCTCGGCGAGTGTCGTATCGATGATGGGAAAGCCGCTCACGCCTTCGACCGCGAGGCCCGCCGCCCGCAGCCGCGGTGCAAGCGTTCGCGGCAGCCGCGAGTCGGTACAGTGCGCTTCCCACGCCGTCAGCACCTTCGCCATGCGCGCCGGCTCGGCCGAGCGCCACACCACCGCATCCCATTCCGTATCCACGATCAGCACGCGCCCGCCCGGCTTGAGCACCCGATGCATCTCCCGCAAGCCCCGGTCGGTATCGGCAACGTATTCCAGCACCTGCGATGAGACGGCCACGTCGAACGCCTGGTCGTCGACTGCGAGTGCGACGGCGTCGCCATGCTCGTAGCGGAGCCAGCCGCGCCGGTTGCGCCGCCGCGCCAGCTCGACCAGATCGGGCGAAGCATCGATGCCGAGCACCTGCCCGCGCGCGCCGACCAGATCGGCCATGCTCTCGCACAGGAAGCCGGGGCCGCTGCCGACATCGATCGCGGCTTCCCCCGGCGACAGCGCCAGCAGCCGCAGCGCCTCCTCGCGCTGCGCGCGCACGTCGGCGGTCGAATAGATCGCCTCGAGCCGGCGCGCCTGCTCGTCCTTGAATTGCAACGTTGCCATGACGCGCTGACCTCAGTTCAGCCGCCCCGCTCCGAAGGGTATCGCCCGCAGGAACTCGGCGCGCTGCGTGGCCGCGTTCAGCAGCAGGGCGTGGTCGTTGGCGCCGAGCACCATGCGCGCGCCCATGCCAATATAGCGGGTCGCCATCTCCTGGTCGTAGACGCCGCCCATGCCGAGCACCTTGTGGTGGCGGCGGCAGGCGGCGCCGACCTTGTCGTAGGCCGCCCGCACCCGCTCGTGGCCGACCTGGCCGGGAATTCCCATCTCCAGTGCCAGGTCGTTGCTGCCGATCAGGAGCACGTCGATGCCGGCAATCGCGGCGATCGCCTCGGCGTTGTCGACCGCCTGCGGCGTCTCGATCATCGGGATGATCAGGAGCTCGGCGTTCAGGACCTTCTGCGCCTCGGCCGCGGGCGGCGGGCGATAGCCGAAGGCTGCGTTGGAGCCGCCGGTGCTGCGGTGCCCCATCGGCGCGAAGCGGAAGGCCTCGACCAGGCCGCGCGCCTGCTCGGGCGTATCGACGTGGGGCACGACGATGCCGAGCGCCCCGTTGTCGAGCGCGCGGGTGCCTTCATCCAGCGCGCCGGCGCAGATGCGCACGATCGGCACCACGCCCGCTGGCAGCGCAGCCAGGCAGATCTGGGAGATCTCCGGCGTCGAGATGGCGCCGTGCTCGGCATCGATGAACAAGAAATCGTAGCCGGCGGCCTTGGCGAGCAGCGGCACCGCCGACCCGCGCAGATGATGCACGCCGAGGCCGAGCGTCAGCTGGCCGCCGCGGATTCTTTGCAGCGCATCGCTCGCGAGCAAAGTCATGCCGTTTCCCCCGAGCTTTGTGCGCGATCTATCAGATACCCTCGACGACGCGGATGTCCCGTTCGACGCTGTCGCCGAGCACCTTGAGCGCCGCCTGGTAGGCCGGGCTGTCGTGCACGCTGAGCGCCTGCCCCAGGCTGTCGAACTCGATCACCACAACCCGCTGATTGAGTCCGCCCTCGTAGGTCTTCGCCGGGGTGCCGCGAACGAGGAAGCGTCCGCCTGCCGCCTGGACGGCTGGTGTCGCGAGCTTCGCGTAGGCCGCCAGCGCGTCGGGGCTCTTGATCGCGCGATAGGTGACCACCCAGTATGCCTTCGCCATGGCAAGCTCCTCCCTGTCTATGCATCGTTTGCCCGAGTGTAATCCTGGAGCTTCATGTCTGCCAGTGTTGTGACCCGTTCAATGTATCCGCGCTGTCGTAGATGTCGGGCTCCTTCATCATGGGAGTGTTTCTCTTGCCGAGGCTTCTCTCGCACACGCGCCATCCGCCTCGCGGGAAATCCCGCAAGGTGCGACGGGTACGCGGGTGCCGCATGGGCAGCCCGGGGGCCGGTTGTCCTCCGGCCCCAGGAGGCCTGCGCAAAGGCCTCCTTGGGAGCGACTGCACGCTCCCCGGGACCCCGCTCCAGGGGTCCCCTGGGCCGCCTTGCGGCGCCCGCGTTGCGGCGATTTCTGTCCCGGTCTGCTCTTCGGCTTGCCGCTCTGGTTTGGTGTCAGACCCTCTGGGTCTGACACCGCGCTCATCGCGGTTGCCATCCAGCCGTTGGGCGGCCAACGGCTCCCTGCCATTGCTGGCGCTTCACCGTTAGCGGGCTTCCCGGGCCTCCTGGATTTCGAGCCTCCGTTCGGGCTCTACCTTCCAGGCGCCGGTCGCCTGCACGTGAAAAGGACGGATGCATCCACGTCCCGTCGCAACAGGCGACGGCCTCAACTTAATGGCGCCGGGACGGCCGGAGATAAGTACATCTCCTCCGATGGCCGATCTTCTGCGATTAACGTTACTGCAGTACCAACGGCGCAGGCAGCCCGACGACGACACGGCGACGCCGGGCATTCTATAAACGGGTGACAGAGCCTGCAGGAATCCGTCCACTGCCGATGTCGTCCACGCTATCGTTTCGGCAGTCGCTCGAAGGTCGGCAAGCCGTCGGGGATCTGATGGAAGGCCTGCTTGTCTACCGTGTAGATCGCCATCTGCGGCGTGCCGAACAGGCTCGGATCATCGAGCGTGCCGACTTTCAGGATCACCGCAGGCAGGCCCGGCCGCCGCGTGGTGAGGTGCGTACCGCAGTCAGCGCAGAACTCCCGCGTCACGGGGCTTTCGAGATCGCTGCGCGCGAACGTCTTCGGCGTCCCTTTGGTGTAGCTGAAGTTGCATGGATGCCCGCCTCCGCGGGCATGACGTTGCGTAGGGCGCAATAAGGCGACAGCCGCATTGCGCCGTTCTGCCCGATGCCGCAATATCGGCGCAATACGCTTCGCTATTGCGCCCTACGCCATGCCCACCAAGTCGAAATCGCCGAGCACTGTTCTCCTGCCCAACCCGCATCCAGGCGAGATCCTGTTGGTCGAGTTCCTGAAGCCGATGCAGCTGTCGCAGACCGCACTCGCCAACGCGATCAAAGTCCCGCCGCGGCGCATCAACGAGATCGTGCTCGGCAAGCGCGCCATCACCGCCGACACCGATCTGCGTCTCGCGCGCTACTTCGGCATGTCGGAGGGCTTCTTCCTCGCCCTGCAGACCGACCACGAACTCATGGCCCGCCGCCGCAAGATCGGCGACCAGCTGAAGGCCATCTGGCCAAGGGCGGCGTAGGTTGGGTCAAGCGAAGCGCAGACCCAACACTGGTTGCGCTGGGCTTTGTCCCAACGCTGAGCATTTCTTTGATCTCGGGAAGGATGCATCGAAGCCAGGACTCAGTTGATGAATCGCTCAAGTCGCGATCAATGAATATCTTCCTGGTTATGAACTCGAACTCTTTGAATTCAGAGAGCATCCAAACCGCCACGATTTGCTGAAGGACGACGGGCCGTGCACCGTCCGTCTCGCGGCCGATTATGATCTCGACAAGTCGTTCGTACCGCTGTCGGCGCTTCTCCTTTTGCTCAAGCGCTCTCGCGTCGAGCCACCTGAGAAATGCGAAGATGCCACCAGCTGCCGAGACCAGGAGCGTGATCGCTGCGCCATGTGAGGATAAGAAGCTCAGAAGATCGGGCATGGTGCAGCCATCAAGGTCGAATCGCCCCAGAGCATAGCTGGAAGGGAAGTCAGCGCACCTGGCAGCCCACAATGTCCACAACAACAGCCGCGCAACAGCTGTTCGTTCTGACAAGGACGGGACATCCGCTGACCGTTGTGTCTTCGCTTCGCTCGACACAACCTACATCCGAAAGACCCCAAACCTTGGCTCAGGGATCGGCGCGTTGAGCGCGGCCGACAGCGCCAGCGCCACCACCCGGCGCGTCTCGCCCGGCGTGATGATGCCGTCGTCCCACAGGCGGGCGGTGGCGAAGTACGGGTGCCCCTCGCGCTCGTACTGGTCGAGCACGGGCTGCTTGAAGGCGGCCTCCTCCTCCGCGGTCCAGCGCTTCCCCTCCGCCTCGAGGTTCTCGCGCCGCACGGTCGCCAGCACGCCCGCCGCCTGCGGCCCGCCCATCACGGAGATGCGCGCGTTGGGCCACGTGAAGAGGAAGCGGGGCGAATACGCCCGCCCGCACATGGCGTAGTTGCCCGCGCCGTAGGAGCCGCCGATGATGACGGTGATCTTCGGCACCTGCGCGCAGGCCACCGCCGTCACCATCTTGGCGCCGTCCTTGGCGATGCCGCCGGCCTCTGCTGCCTTGCCCACCATGAAGCCGGTGATGTTCTGCAGGAACAGGAGCGGGATCTTGCGCTGGCAGGCCAGCTCGATGAAATGCGCGGCCTTCAGCGCCGTCTCCGAATAGAGGATGCCGTTGTTGGCCAGGATTGCCACCGGCAGCCCTTCGATGTGGGCGAAGCCCGTCACCAGGGTTTGCGCGTAATTGGCCTTGAACTCGTCCATCTCGCTGGCATCGACGATGCGGGCGATGACCTCGCGCGTGTCGTACTGCGTCATCAGCGAAGCCGGCACCACGCCGTCCAGCTCAGCCGGATCATAGGCCGGCGGGCGCGGCTCCCTGATCGCGATATCCACCGTCTTCACCGTATTCAGGTTGGCGACGATGTTGCGCACGATCTCCAGTGCATGCTCGTCGTTCAGCGCGTAGTGGTCCGCCACGCCCGATTGCCGCGTGTGCACCTCTGCCCCGCCCAGATCCTCCGCGCTCACGCTCTCGCCGGTCGCCGCCTTCACCAGCGGCGGGCCGCCGAGGAAGATCGTGCCCTGCTTCCTGACGATGATCGACTCGTCCGACATGGCCGGCACGTAGGCGCCGCCCGCCGTGCACGAGCCCATCACGCAGGCGATCTGCGGGATGCCGAGCGACGACAGGGTCGCCTGGTTGTAGAAGATGCGGCCGAAATGCTCCCGGTCCGGGAACACCTCGGTGTGGTGTGGCAGATTAGCGCCGCCGGAATCCACCAGATAGATGCACGGCAGCCGGTTCTCGCGCGCGATCTCCTGGGCGCGCAGGTGCTTCTTCACCGTCATCGGAAAGTAGGTGCCGCCCTTGATGGTGGCGTCGTTGCATACGATCACGCACTCGCGGCCCGAGATGCGCCCCACCCCGGTGATGAGGCCGGCGCCATGGATGTCGCCCGAGTAGAGGCCCAAGGCGGCGAGCTGCGACAGCTCCAGGAACGGCGACCCTGGATCGATCAGCCGCAGCACGCGGTCTCGCGGCAGTAGTTTTCCCCGCGCCGTGTGCCGCTCCTTCAGCTTCTCCGGCCCGCCCGACGCGGCTTCGGCGCGTTTGGCGGCAAGGTCCGCCACCAGCGCTGACATGGCGGCGGCGTTGGCCTTGAACTCGTCTGACGTGGTGGCGATGGGCGATTTGATCTTGGGCATTGTGCTTCCCCAGCGGCGTCATCCCCGCGCAGGCGGGGAGCCATGCAAAGCGTCTCATCCGCTTGGGCAAGTGTCGTGGATTCCCGCCTTCGCGGGAATGACGTTCTTACTTCTTCCCCTCCCCACCCTCCACCGGTCCGCCCGCCTCCTTCCAGCCCCGGAAGCCGCCGAGGATGTGGGCGACGGGCTTGAGGCCCATGTCCTGCGCGGTTTTGGCGGCGAGCGCTGAGCGCAGGCCGCCGGCGCAGAAGAACACGAACTTCTTGTCCTCGCCGAACCGCTCCTTGTAGTAGGGGCTCTCGGGGTCGATCCAGAACTCCAGCATGCCGCGCGTGACGTTGAACGTGCCCGGTATCTTGCCGTCGCGCTCGCGCTCGCGCGGGTCGCGGATATCGACCAGCACCACGTCGTCGCGCCCGAACAGCTTGACGGCCTCGGCGGCGGGGACCTCATCGATCTCGCGCTTGGCGGCCTCCACCATAGATTTCACGCTCTTGGTGATCTTCTGCGACACGCGCCAATCCTCCCAGGTTTCGGGTTCCAGGTTTCAAGGGGCCTATAGAGAGGCAAGCGGCTTCGGCTTCCTGAAACCTGAAACCTGGCACCTGAAACCTGCTTTTACGCCGCCTGCCCTCGCTGCGCCACGTTTCCTTGGCTAGGCTCGCCGCGAATCGGGAAGCCCTTCGCTCATGCTCGTCCGCGCCGCAATCTGCTGCACCATCCTCCTGCTTGCCGCCTGCGCGGCGGCGATGCCCGGCTACACGCCACCTCCCTTCAAGGAGAGCGCGGTCAAACCCATGAAAAGCGGGGAGGTCGACCCAGGCGGGGTCTACCACATGAGCGGGCAGGAGAAGGCGACGGATTGCAGGCACCTCAGGGGCTCGATGCTGGTTACGATCAACAGACTGAGGCACAAGGACAGCGAGGTGGGGACCTCCACGTTGGCGACGGGTGCAAACAAGACCTTCGCCCCGATTCTCGGCGGCTCGACCAAGGGATTGGACCGGGATGCCGAATACGCTCGCGACCGTGCCAGGCTGGTGGCCTATAACCAGCACCTTGCCTCCAAGGGCTGTGCAACCGTGGACATCGAGGCGGAGTTGGCCAGACCGCTGGAGCCTGCCGGCAAGAAGTAGCGGGCCCGGTGCGTATCTCACGGGTCTGGCAGCAGCGCCCCAGTCCGTCCGGACAGATAGTAAACGACGAGCCCGATGTATTCGCGCGTGATGAAATCGATCCGCCGCAGGCCTTCGGGGACCGAACTATGTAAGCGCGTCATGTCCAGCCGGCGGGGTGCGCGGTAGTCGACGGGCCAGGCCTCGACTGCGAACCCGGCCCTCCGGAAGCAGCCCATCGCCCGCGGCATGTGCCAGGCCGAGGTGACGAGCAGCCAGCGCTCGCCTGGCTTCGGCTGGAGGATGCGGGCGGTGAACTGCGCATTCTCATAGGTGTCGCGCGACACCGACTCCAGGGTGATCCTGCCCTTGGCTATTCCCAGCGCCTCGAACAGGCGCCCCGCCATCTCGGCCTCGGGCGGCTCGCTCGTCAGAAGCCCGCCCGAGCCACCCGAGAAGATCAGCCGCGCCTCGGGCAGGCGGCGCGCCAGCACGACGGCCTCGGTGTATCTCTCGGCCGCCTCGTTTAGCGCCGCCAGCTGTGGTGAGTCGATCGCCTGATGGTCCCCGCCGCCGCCGAGCACGATGATGCCGGCGATGGAAGCCCCCGTCCGATCGAGCTCGGCGTGCGGAAAACGGTACTCGAGCGGCCGGATCAGGACATCGCCGAGCGGCGACAGCCCACAGATCAGGAAGCCGATGCCGGCCCCCCACAGCAGCCCGAGCCCCAGCCGCCGCCAGGCCGTGGCTGCAAGCACCGTGCCCGCGAGCACGGCGCCAACCATCAGCGAGGAGGGCTGCAGCAGGAACCAGAGAACTTTCGCCAGGACGAAGAACACAACCGCCCACCAGCCGGATCAAGCCTCGACGCCGATGACGCGGCGATAGAGCCGGTCGGCTTCCTCCCGCATATCCCGGCGCGGATCACCGGACAACGCCACCCGGTCCGGATGCAGCCGCTCCAGCTCGCCAGCCACCCATCCGTCGATATCGGCAATTGGCGGCCGCATCCCGAGCTCCGGCGCCTCGCGCTTCTCGGCCAGCAGCGCCTCCACCGCCCGGCGCGGCGCCGCCGGCATCGCCGACTGGCTCAGCAGGTCGCCGATCGACATGGGTGGCGGGCCTCTCCGTTGCGCGACCCAGGCCAGCGAAAGCAGCGGCCGCACAACGTAGAAGTATTTCTTGAGCCGTACCTCGCGCTTGCCGTCGATCTCCGACCTCCATTGCCCGCGCGCGATGCTCCAGTAGTGGTGCGCCAGCGCCCGCGGCGTAGCGTGAGCTTCGAACAGGGCCCTGAGCTCGGCACGCAGTTGCCCCTCCACATAGACGATGGGTGAAACGAGCCACTCGTAGAGCACGGGGTTCGATTTCAGCGCCAGGCGCAGCGCCTTGCGGATGTCCCAGCCGGCGAGATCGACCAGCTGCTCGTCCAGGGGACGCTCGATGACATCGCGTTCCTCCCGGAGCCGCACATACCAGTCGCGTTCGTGCACGTAGATGAAGCGCACGTCGTAGTCGCTGTCGGGCGAGCCGAAACCCCAGGCGCGGCTGCCGGACTCCGCCGCATAGAGCACGCGCGCGCCTTCTTCCGCCGCCACCGCCGTCAGCTTCGCCTCGATGTGGGCCCGCACCTCGCCGGCTATCATGCGCCCTCGGCCTTCGCCTTCAGCGCCCGGTTCATGGTTTCGAACCCCCGGCGCGTGGCATCGCCAGCCAGCCACAGAATGGGTCCGGCCAGAAGACCGCGGAATGTTTCGAAATGCTCGAAGCGGCAGTGCCCGGCACTTTCGGGCACAACGCGGAATCCGTGCTCGCCGTCGAAGATGCCCGGAAAGCCCAGATACCCCAGCCACCTCAGCTCCCGGCCGGGCTCGAACTTGACCACCGTCGGCGTGAATTTCATGGGCTTCTTGTTGGGCGGGGCAATCCGGACGCTGAGGCGTTCGCCCACGGCAAACCGCCCATCCACTTTGGCGAAGGGGTTCCACTCCGCCCATTTGTCGGTGGCCATGAGGATGTCCCACACCTGCGGCGCCGGAGCAGCGATCTCGATTTCGGTGTGGATCGTCCTCATGCCAACCGCTCGACGGCGATGGCGGTTGCCTCGCCGCCGCCGATGCACAGTGAAGCTACACCCTTCCTCTCGCCATATTTGTCCATAGCCGAGAGCAGGGTCACAATGATCCGCGCGCCCGACGCCCCGATCGGGTGGCCCAGCGCGCACGCGCCCCCGTGCACGTTGACCTTCTCGTGCGGCAGCGCGAGGTCGCGCATGGCCGCCATGGCGACGACGGCGAACGCTTCGTTCACCTCGTAGAGGCCCACCTCCCCGGCGCGCCATCCGACCTGCTGCAGCAGCCGCTCGATGGCGCCCACCGGCGCCGTCGTGAACCACGCCGGGGCCTGGGCGACGCCGGCCGTGCCGGCAATGCGGGCCAGCGGCCGGAGCTTGCGCCGCTTGGCCTCGCTCATCCGCATCAGCACGAGTGCGGCGGCGCCGTCCGAGATCGAGCTCGAGTTGGCCGCCGTCACCGTGCCGCCCTCGCGGAAAGCCGGCTTGAGCTTCGGAATTCTCGCCGGGTCCGCGGTGAACGGCTGCTCGTCGCGCGCGACCTCGACGGCGCCGGAGCGGGCCTTCACGGTGACGGCGACAATCTCATTGGCGAACGACCCATCCTCGTTGGCCTTTTTCGCGCGCTTCAGGCTTTCGGCGGCGAAAGCATCCTGCGCCTCGCGCGTGAACTGATAGTGCTGGGCCGTGTCCTCGGCGAATGTTCCCATCAGCCGGCCCCTGTCGTAGGCATCCTCCAGACCGTCGACGAACATGTGGTCCTTGACCTCGGCATGGCCGAGCCTTGCCCCGCCGCGCATCTTCGGCAGCAGATAAGGCGCGTTGGTCATGCTCTCCATGCCGCCGGCGACGACAATGTCGTTCGGCCGCGCGTGCAGCGCGTCATAGGCCATCATCACCGTCTTCATGCCCGAGCCGCACATCTTGTTGACGGTGGTGCAGGGCACGGAGTACGGCAGCCCGGCACCAATTGCTGCTTGGCGTGCAGGCGCCTGCCCTTGTCCGGCGGGCAGCACGCAACCCATGTGCACCTCGTTCACGTCTTCCGGCCCGATCCCCGCGCGCTTCACTGCCGCCGCAATGGCAGCGCCGCCGAGTTGCGCCGCGGTAAGTGGGGCAAGCGCGCCCTGAAAGCCACCGATGGCCGTGCGCGCCACGCCGACAATGACGATTGGGTCGTGTTCGGTCGCTGCCATGGGTCAAATCTCGCTGCTCTGGTGCTGGGGTCATGGAACAACCCCCGCCGCAACCCGTCAAATGTAACACTCTTCGATGCCGCCAATCTGCTCAGCAGCTGCGGTCAAGCTTGGTCGCTCCCGCGTCAACCCGCGTCCAAAAGGTCGGGTGATCTGACAACTTCTCCGCCAAATAGAATTATCGTGATTAGCATGAGTGAAAAAGTTAGCTAGCATCCGACGAGCGTCACTGAATTGTCACAGGCAGATTGTCAACTATGAGGTGTACTACGTTCGCATCAGAGCGATAGATAGTAGAATCATGTTTCGGGTATCCTCAGACTGCTCTCGGGGTCGGGGTTGACCAAGAGCGGGGCAGCGGCGCCCCAGGCCTGCACGAAGTCCCAGGCTCGACTGGCGCTGCGGCTTACGCCGTCAAACACGAGGGAGCGAGAGACGATGATCGTGCGCGTTTGGCGTGGCTGGACTGCGCATCAGAATGCCAATGCCCTCGAGGCCGTGCTCCGAACCGAGTCCATCCCCAGCGCGCTGGGCAAGAACGTTGCAGGGTTGCGCGAGATCCGGGTCCTGCGTCTGGCGCGGCTGGGGGAGACGGAATTCAGCACCATGCTGTGGTTCGACGACATGGACGCCGTGCGCGCGCTGGCAGTTGCGCGCGGCGTTGCCGAGGAGGACTACGAGAAGTCCATCGTTTCGCAGCGCGCGCGAGCTGTTGCGCCGCCACGACCCCAAGGTCGAGCACTACGAGGTGAAGGAAATCGTGCGGGCCGGAGCGGATCCGCTGCCTGTCGGAGCAAGCAACATGGTCGCGAGGGTTTGGCGCGGGTGGGCCACGCATCACAACGCCGACGCCTACGAGACGGTGCTCAGAACCGAGACTTTCCCCAACGCTCTCGCCAAGAACGTTGCGGGAATGCGCGAGCTCCAGGCCCTGCGGCTGGAGCGGCTGGGCGAGACGGAGTTCCTGTGCATCATGTGGTTCGACGACATGGAGGCCGTGCTGGCCCTTGCGGCGACGCGCGACCTTGCCGTGGACGATTACGAGAGGTCTGTAGTTTCGCCGCGAGCGCGCGAAGTGCTGCGCCGCTACGACGTCAAGGTGGAGCACTACGAGGTCAAGGAGATCATGCGGCCCCGATAGGCTCGGCCTCGGTCTCTGAGCGCAAGCCAGCGTGCGACTGGCGACGTCACGCCGTCTCCTCGAACAGCTCGCGGCCGATCAGCCAGCGCCTGATCTCGCTCGTGCCCGCCCCGATCTCGTAGAGCTTGGCATCGCGCAGCAGGCGCCCGGTCGGGAAGTCGTTGATGTAGCCGTTGCCGCCCAGGAGCTGCACGGCGTCGAGCGCGATCTGCGTCGCTTTCTCGGCGGAATAGAGGATCGCGCCGGCCGCGTCCTTGCGCGCGGTCTCGCCGCGGTCGCAGGCTTTCGCTACCGCGTACACGTAAGCCCTGCACGCGTTCATGGTCGTGTACATGTCGGCGAGCTTGCCCTGCACCAGCTGAAACTCGCCGATCGCCTGGCCGAACTGCTTTCTCTGGTGCACGTAGGGGAGCACCACGTCGAAAGCCGCCTGCATGATGCCGAGCGGCCCCGCGGCCAGCACCGCGCGCTCGTAGTCGAGCCCGCTCATGAGCACGTTGACGCCCTTGCCGACCTCTCCCATCACGTTGTCGGCGGGCACCTCGCAGTCCTGGAACACCAGCTCGCCGGTGTCGGAGCCGCGCATGCCCATCTTGTCCAGCTTCTGCGACGCGCTGAACCCCTCGAGGCCCTTCTCGATCAGGAACGCGGTGATGCCTCTTGGGCCTGCCTTCGGATCGGTCTTGGCGTACACCACGAGTACGTCGGCGCACGGCCCGTTGGTGATCCAAAACTTGGTGCCGTTGAGCACGTAGCGGTCGCCTTTCCTCTCGGCCTTCAGCGACATCGACACCACGTCGGAGCCGGCGCCCGCCTCCGACATGGCGAGTGCGCCCACGTGCTCGCCGGAGATGAGCTTTGGCAAGTACTGGCGCTTCTGCGCATCGGTAGCGTTGCGGCGGATCTGGTTGATGCACAGGTTGGAATGCGCCCCATAGGAAAGCCCGATCGAGGCCGAGCCGCGGCTGATCTCCTCCATGGCGATGCAGTGCTCGAGGTAGCCGAGACCGGAGCCGCCGTATTCCTCCTCCACGGTGATCCCGTGCAGGCCCAGCTCGCCCAGTTTCGGCCAGAGTCGGCGCGGGAACTCGTTCGACTTGTCGATGTCGGCGGCGATCGGCGCGATCTCGTCGCTGGTAAAGGCGCGCACGCTCGATCTGAGCTGGTCGGCGGTTTCGCCGAGGTCGAAATTCAGGGCCGGGAAATCGTTGGGGATCATGGGTGCGTCTCCCTGCTGTGTTTCCCTGGCTAGCGCCGGCGCCGCGCCCCGGCAAGGCGTTTTGCGTGGACGGCGGGAAAGCCGGGACTTTACGCATGGGCCGGCGCAAACCCATAGTGGCGCCGAAAACCGGACTCGCCACCAAATGCAGGCGCCGCACGCGTCCCAACCGACCGCCGTTCCTTGGCCTCCCCTGCTGATCCTTGCAGTGTTGGTCGTCGGTTTGCTGCTGGGCCGGCTCTACCCCCTGGCGTGGCCCGGGCTCGACGATTTGGCGGCGCGCTCGATCGGCTACGGTCTGGGCGCCTTGGGCATCGTGCTCGTGGCCTGGGGTTTAATTACCCTGCGTTCCGCGGGCACAACCGTGCTGCCCACGCAGCGCGCCGAGCGGCTCATCACCGGCGGCCCCTTCCGCTACCGGCGCAACCCGATCTACATGGGCGAGGTGCTGATCTTTGTCGGCCTTGCCCAGCTCACCTACAACATCTGGTTCGCAATCCTGGCGCCGGCTTTTGCGCTGGCCATCCACAAGCTTGCCATCCTGCCCGAGGAGCGGCATCTGGAAGACCGCTTCGGTCAAGCCTATCTCGACTACAAGGAGCGTACGCGACGCTGGTTCTGAGGGTCGGGGGACCATGGCCAGAGACGAGGGCGAGAAGGAGCGTGAGTTCCTGGAGGGCCTGAAGGCCCGCACCGGGCGCGATCTCGCCGAGTGGATGACGGCCATCGCATCCCAGAACTTCACCGACAAGAACGAGATCATCGATTGGCTGAGGGGCCAGGGCCTTCCCTTCGCACGCGCCTCCTGGCTCGAGCGCATCCACCGCAATGGCGGCAGGCCAATCAACTCGGACGCGCCCGTGGGTGAAGCCGCTGATCAACTGCACCCGACAGCCACAAGCCAGGTGCTGCCGCCCGGTCCCGGTTCGAAGACCCCGGCCGCCCAGGACACGGCGGCCATTGAGAAGCTTCTTTCGGCGGCCAAGGGCTACCGCCCCCTTTATCACTTGCTCGAAGCCCAGATCCGCGCGGCCGTCCCGGGTGCCGGCTTCTCGCCACAGGCCCGGTATGTTTCCGTCGGCGCGCCTGCCGAGTTTGCGGCCATCACCCTGCATACGACCGAGGTGCGGCTCGGCCTAGACCTCGGCGACCGCGCCTTCGACGGGATGCTGCAGAAGGCCAAGCTGCGAGGCCCGGGCCCTGCCATCACCCACATGGTCGTCCTTACGGATGCGCGGCAGGTGAACGATGATCTGCTTGCCCTGCTCGAGAGTGCGAACAGACGCGTCAACACCTGAGGCGCAAAGCACACAAAAAAGCCTGATTCCCGACACCATGCTTAACGACCGGTTAATGGAGGTGCGGGGTATGCCCTTCGGTTTGCGCAGCACTCTAGCCCTCGTGGCGCTCGGTGCCGCGGCGCTGGCGCTGATGGGAATGAACCCAGCGCAACGCGAGCGTATGGCCGAGTTCCTTAGGGGGCCCGGGGACGCCGGCGCCAGGGCTGTCCAGCCGAAGGAGTCGACGACGCCTCCTGCTGCAATCCCAGTGGCCAGCCAAGAGCCGAGCCCTCCGAGCGTCAGTCCTCCGGTTGGCCCGCGGCGCGAGGCGGACGCCGAGCAGGCGCAGCGACTGATGAAGGCGATCGACGCCATCCTGCAGGATGCCGCCAAGAACCGCAGCGAGGCGCGCAAGCTGCCGTCGGACAACGACTTCATACTGAAGCCGATCTGGACCGAGACCAAGGAAGACCGCGAGCGAAGGGTGCGAGACCTGCTGGACGCCGTCCTGGGGATCGTGGCCGATGCACCGGTCGTCGAGCTGCAGAAGAAGATCGAGGGCCTGCGCAAGAACATCCGGGATCTCGACGAGCGCGTTGTCAGGCTGCGCGAGAAGCAGCTGGTGGCGCCAAAGGACGGCGTGCTGCCCGGCATCCTCTCCGAAACGGTGGACAGCCTCGGCAAGGACATCGACGACACGAAAAAGCGCATTGCGCTCAATCGCGACGAGATCGGGAAGACGAAGGCAGAGGTCCACGCGGCGCTCAAGACGGTCGGCATACAGCTGACGGCCGAGCAGGTCGATCTGTTGCTCGACGGCGTGCTTTCGGGCGACCTGGTGCGCCTCGTCGCGGTGTTCAACTCCGCCAAGGTGATCGACGCCCAGCTGGGCAAGCTGCTGGCGGCGTCGGGGGAGAACATCGGCGCGGCACGCAAGTACTTCGCCATGCACGCGGCTCTGTTCGCCCTGCTGGTGCACGCGCAGGACTCGCTGATCGGCAAGATCGACAAGCAGTATCTTCCGAAGCTCTCGGCGATCGAGGTCGACATCCGCGCGGCGCGCGTGAAAACGGCAGAGCTATTGCGGGCTGAAAATCGCGACGACCAGAAGCGGGCCCTGGAGGGCAACCGTGAGAGCCAGCGGCTGGCCGAGGACGCAGCCAAAGGCTATCGCCGCTATCTATTGCAGCAACGCGAGCAGGTGGCGAAAGCGCGCCAGCGCACGACGCACGACTTGAGGATTGCCGATAATACGTTCGAGACAGTCGAGGTCAGCTACCAGCTGCGCAACCTGATGCGCGATGCGTCAGCTTCGTTCGAGGCGATCCAGAAGCTCGAGGCGCCCACCTTCGACCAGATCTTCAAGAACGAGGAGTTGCGCCGGGAGTTCGAGAACCTCACGCGCAAGCTCGACGGACCGACCAGCTGAAGGAGGGTGAGGTGGTGAGTGGTGAGATGGTGAGTATGGCGGCGCGCGAGCGGTAGGCGCCGGTTCCCCATTCTCGGCGATGGATGGAAACCACCCCGCGCCGCCCGAAATCTCACCACTCACCATCTCACCACTTACGCTCCAGCAACCACGGTTCCACCACAAACAGAACCCAAGTTGATCCAACGCCGGGTCCGAGGCAGGTGGCCCAGACAGCATGGTTTCAGCGCCAGAGTCCCCTTCAAGGCACCTTGCGGTCCTGTCCAAGGCCGTCGCGTCGGTGTCGAGCAAGCTGTCGATCGCGGCTCTGCTGGGACTTGCCCTCACGTCGCTCCTGCCCCTTCGCGCCCCTCCCACCTCGCCTCCTCAGGTGGTGAGCCCGCCGGCTATGCCCCTCGAGCCCGCCAAGCCAGGTGCGTTTGCGCAAACGGCTCCCCTTCCCGATCCTCAATCTCCCCCGTCGGCCAAGGCACCTGCTTCGATCTTGCAGGTTGTCGCGCAGCGCTCGCGACGCGCGCCGGAGCCCAAGAGCGAGAGCGGAGCGTTCGGCAAGCCCGGAGCCAGCGCGACGGCGGAAAAAACGCCGGTTTTGCCGGCTGATCCCAAGTCCACGGCGGCGTCGGTCGAGCCGCCGGCGCCCGATGAGTGGTCCGACGCCGAGATCATCGCGGCACTCAGGGACTGCCTGAAGCGCCTGGCACCGCTCGGGGCCGAGATCGAAATCGCCCAACCCGTCAAGCAGGAGCGGTGCGGGACACCGGCGCCCGTATTGCTGAAGCGGGTGGGGTCCGGCGCCAACAGGGTCGAGTTCCAGCCGCCGCCCATGCTCAACTGTGCCATGGTGGCGAGCCTGCATACTTGGGTTGAGAAGACCCTCCAGCCGGCCGCCCAGGAACTCCTCGGCAGCCCGGTCGCGCGCGTCCGCAACGCCGCGGGCTACGTCTGCCGCAACCGGGTGGGGACTGCCTTTCACAGCGATCGCTTGAGCGAGCATGCCATGGCAAACGCCATCGACATCTCCGGCTTCGTGACGGCCGACGGCCGCAGCATCGACGTATTGAACACGTGGGGCACGACGGTGCGCGACCTGCGCGAGCAGCAGGAACGGGATGCGGAGGCCGCGGCGGAAGCCAAGGCGGCGGCGCAGCAGGCGGAAAGAGAGGCGGCGGAAGCAGCCAGGGCAGTGGCGAGAACGGAGCGCGGCAGCAAGCGCGAGCAGGCCAAGGCGGAAGCCGCGCGCAAGAAGGAGGAAGCCGGGCGCAAACGAGAGGAAGCGGACAGGCTGGAAGCCGAGCGGCGCAAGGGCCTGTTGCGAATCGCGGAGTTGCAGAAGCTCGGGCGGGGCTCCGATGCCAAGGCCATCCCCGTCACCGGCCCCGGCGGGAAAGAGGAAAGCAGGAAAACCGCCGAAGCTGCCTTCCTGCGCCGGCTGCACAGGGGGGCTTGCGGCACCTTCGGCACGGTCCTGGGGCCCGAAGCCAACGAAGCCCACCGCAACCACTTCCACTTCGATCTGGCCCAGCGCAAGCGCAACGCGTTCTGCGAGTAGGCGGATTGTCATGCCGGCCGCGTGCGACAGCGCGCGAGCCGGTACCCAGGACCACGAGCTCCATGGCTCGCATCTGCCGCCCTGGGTCCCGGATATTTCGCTGACGCGAAATTCCGGGGTGACAACGGTTGACGCGCAGCTCCGGGATGACACCGCACATAGACCGCTAGACATCCTCGGCCTACAGTGCGCCGCGAGGAACCCCCAAGAACGCGCAGGTGAACAGATGGACCACGCCCCCGCCGAGACGCCCGAGCGCAAGGCCTTCTACGCCCGCATCGACAAGCAGAACCTCACCCCGCTTTGGAGCGTGCTGAGCGGCCTCATCACGCCCGAGCCCAAGAGTGCGTGCCAGCCGGCGCTGTGGCGCTTCGATTATATCCGCGCGGCGATGCTGGAGGCCGGCAAGCTGATCACCGCCAAGGAGGCCGAGCGGCGCGTGCTGGTGCTCGAGAACCCCGGCCTGCGCGGCCAGTCGCGGATCACCACCTCGCTGTTCGCCGGCGTGCAGCTCGTCATGCCGCGCGAGATCGCCCCGCCGCACCGCCACTCACCGTCGGCGCTGCGCTTCGTGCTGGAGGGCAACGGGGCGCACACATCCGTCGATGGTGAGCGCACCCTGATGTCGCCCGGCGACTTCGTGATCACGCCGCATATGGCCTGGCACGACCACGGCAACGACACGGACGAGCCGATGTTCTGGCTCGACGGGCTCGACCTGCCGCTGATTGCAACGCTCGACTGCTCCTTCATCGAGCATCTCGACGCGGAGGAGCAGCCGATCGCCAAGCCGGTCGGCGATTCGTCGGCGCGCTACGGCGCCAACCTGCTCCCGGTGGACCATCGCGGCGGCTCGTCCACCTCGCCGATCTTCAACTACCCCTATTCGCGCACGCGCGAGGCCCTGGCCCAGCTGGCCAAGGCCGGCGATCCCGACCCGTGCCACGGCATCAAGATGCGCTATTCCAATCCCGTCACCGGCGACCATGCGATGCCGTCGATCGGCACATTCATCCAGCTCCTGCCCGCGGGCTTCAAGACGGCCCGGTACCGTTCCACCGACGCCACCGTCTACGTCGCCATGGAGGGCCGCGGGCGCACGCGCGTCGGCGATCAGGACCTGGCGTGGGGACCCAAGGACATCTTCGTGGTGCCGAGCTGGAGGCCGGTGACGCACGAGGCGGAGGCCGAGAGCGTGCTGTTCTCGTTCTCGGACCGCCCGGTGCAGGAGAAGATCGGCGTGTGGCGCCAAGACCGGGGGAATGCATGAACCTGTTGCGCCGACGCGGCGACCAATATTGCAGTCCGATGGCAAGCCCGGAGGGAGGCACCCTGTGTCCCGGTACCGCACGAGGGTTGAGCGTGACGTTGCGCGCTGGCAGTCTTCCGGCTGGGTGAGCGAGGCCGGCGCCACGGCCATCAGGGCCGATCTTGCTACGCGCAGATCGGCTGTCGGAGCCGCAGGCATTTTTGCCATTCTGGGAGCGGTCCTGTTCGGCTTCGCCGTCATCAGCTTCGTGGCGGCCAACTGGAACGCGATGAGCAAGCTCGCCCGCCTGCTGCTGCTGCTGGCGGCGCTGTGGGGCTGCTACGGCGGCGCCGCCTGGCTGTTCGCGCGCCGACTCGGCGTTTTCGCGCATGCCGCCGTGCTCGCCGGCATCGCCGTCTTCGGCGCCGGTATCGCTCTGATCGCGCAGATGTACCACATGGACGCCCACCCGCCCGACGGGATACTCGCGTGGGCGCTGGGCGCACTTTTGGCCGCCGTGCTCGTTCGCTCCAACGCGGCCTTGGGCGCTACGTTCGTGCTGCTTGCCCTGTGGACCTGGGGGGAGCGAACCCTGAGCGGGGAGCCGCACTGGGCCTTCCTGGTGCCATGGGCTGCGACCGCGGCGGTGGCCGCGTGGCTGCGCTGGCGCCCCGGCCTGCATCTGGCGGCGCTTAGCCTCGTGGTGTGGGTGGTGCCGCTCGGCTACCTGATGCTGCGCGACCCGCACGCGCACTGGGTCATGGCCGTGATCGGCGCAGGGGCAGCATTGGCGGCCACCGGCCTTAGTGCGCCCGCCATCGAACGTCGCATTCAGGTCTCGCAGGCGATGTTTGCCTATGGCGTGGCGGTAGCGTTCGCCGGCCTCTTTACCATGCAGTTCATCGACGATGTCGTCTTCGGTCGACGCGAGCCACCGCTTGGTGATCTCGCCACGCTCGCCGCAGTGACGCTCGTTCTGCTCGTCGCCGCCATGTACTGGGCGCTCGCCACCGACAACCGGGGCGCGCTTTGGATCGGCTACACTGCCTTTGTGGTGGAATTTTTTTCACTGTACTGGAAGATGCTGGGCACGCTGCTCAACACGTCGCTGTTCTTCCTGATCGCTGCGCTGATCGTCAGCGCGCTGGCGTGGGCCGCCTACCGCTTGCATCAGCGTCAGGCGCCCGCGAAGGAGGCCACCGCATGATCGCCGCACTCAAGATCCTGCTCGCGCTGGCAGTTGTCGCGCTGGCCCAGACCGCCGTGCTCGCCTACATGGTGAGCGACCGCGTGCAACTCCTCAAGACGGGCCGCGAGATCACCTTGCCGATCGTGCCCGTCGACCCGCGCGACCTGCTCCGCGGCGAGTACGTACGGCTCGGCTACGAGATCAGCCGGGTTCCAGCGGCGCTGTTGGATGGCCCTCCTGCGAAACCGCACGAGACCATTTACGTCGTCTTGGAGAAGAAGGAAGGCGGGGCTTGGCACCCCGTCAGGGCCACCCGCGCTTTCCCGAGCGACAGCAATCCGGACCGGATCGTGCTGAAGGGCCGGGCGGTCGTCGGCGGCTTGGGGGTGCGCTACGGCGTCGAGAGTTACTTCGTGCCGCAGGGCGAGGGCCCGAAGCTCGAGGCCGCGGCCCGCAGCAAGAAACTTGCGGCGCTCGTCGCCGTCGACAAGGGCGGTAACGCCGCGATCAAGGGCCTCATCATCGACGGCAAGCTGCAGTACGAGGAGCCGCTGTTCTGAAAATTGCCCTCTCGCGTGCCCATGCTATGAGAGGCGCCCTGGATGCAACAAAGAGGACACGCCATGCCTATCACCCGCCATGAGCCATCGAAGATCTACTCCAAGGTCGTGGAGGCCAACGGCTTCGTGTTCACCGCCGGCATCGTTGCCGACGACGTCAAGCAGGACGTCAAGGGCCAGACCCAGCAGATCCTCGCCGAGATCGACCGCCTGCTCAAGATCGGCGGCACCGACAAGACCAAGGTTGTGTCCGCCACGATCTGGGTCAGCGACATCCGCAGCCGCGATGCCATGAACGAGGCCTGGACCGCATGGACGCACGGCGAGAACCTCCCCGGCCGGGCCTGCATCGAGGCCAAGCTCGCCGACCCGCGCATGCTGGTGGAGATCGCGGTCGTCGCCGCCAAGTGACGAATTCTTAACAGCGTTCGCGCGCGGCGGTGGCGCCTTTCTTGATTTTCTGGCGAAGCTTTTGCTGTGTCGCAAAAGCTGCTGCCGGGCCGAAAAGTTGCGCGTGCGACCGTCGGTCAATCGCCCGGCTCGGCGGAATCGGGCAGCGTACGCTTCGGGCATGGCAATTGCAGCTGGCCTTCTCGGGCATGTCGATTGGCAACGGGGTTTGCGGATCAATGAGGAAGTTCGTGGTGAGCGCGGGCGCGCTGGCCTTGGCGTTGCTCGCCGGAGCGGCGGCGGCGCAATCGCAGGAGACTGGGATCGCCGAAATTCATGCGTGGGTGAAAGTCGGACGCAAGACTTGCATGCTCGACCACTTTCACGATGGCAACGGCACCGGGCGGACGCGTGCTGAGGCCGAGCGCGCGGCCATCAAGTCCTGGATCGAGTTCACGGCCTGGGAATACGGCAACCCGTGGGGCCGCTACACGATCGCGGCGAGCAAGAAGATGACTTGCTCGCGGGAGTCGCCCAGCTGGCGCTGCGCCGTCGAGGCGCGCCCCTGCCGATCCTACTGAGCCGGTGTCCGCCGGCTCGGGCTGACAGCTACTTGCCGACCTTGTCCTTCACGCACTTGGTCGTGAAGCTCGATTTCGCTGCCCCAGAGAGTTTTTTCTCGGTCGCGGACAGGCTGCACGCGCTTGTGGCGTCCCGCTCGCATTTCTTTATGAAGCTCGCGAGGGCGGCGCCTGCGAGCTTTTTCTCCGCAGCTGTAGCCGCGCAGTTGGTGGACTGGGCGTAAGCGGCGGTGGCCAGAGCGGCGGCAACGGCCGCCAGTACCGCGTATCGCATGGGCGCGAGGCCTCCTGCAGTATCCCTGTTCCCCCAACGCCAGAATGTGCCCTGGGTTCCTCTCTTCCCACCATTGCCGCGGCTCGAGGTTAATGACCGGCGGAGGCGCCGCGCGAGCGCAGCACCATGCTGCGCAGCAATCTCGCGGCGCCGCGCCCGACTATGAAGCGCACATACCAGACGAGGATGCTGCGGCTCGGACGGGCGGCAGCAGGGGCAATCGCTCGGCGGACCGCAGGCGGGAGCGCGCGCGGGGAATAGGCCCCCGCGCCGCAACGCCGGCGCAGGATGCCGGCAAGGTCGGCGTGGGCGCTGCCGCGGCTCAGGCGCCCGAGAGGGGGGACCTGCGCAAGGATCTCGGCGAGGCCCGCGTTGGAGCGCAGCGCCAGGCCGGCGATGGCAACGACCGCAAGGTGCGGCAGTATCGAGGCGATCTGCCCTGCATCGACGCCGCATTGCCGGGCCGCACGCGCCGCCAGCGTCCGGCTCGCACTCTTTGTGCCGAGCAACCGTGCCAGGATGGCCTTGCCTTCCTTGCGTGCAGGCTCGTCGACAAAAAGGCGGTCGCTGGTCAGGTGATCGGCGCGATGCACGCTTCCTGCAGCTTCGACGAGGTCGGCGATCCCGCCGCGCGAAAGCGCCGCTGTGTGCATATGCCAGTCGAATTCCGGCATGACGGCCCGCATCACCGCGTCTGCCTGGGCAGGGGTGATACCGCAGGCGGAGGCCATCTGGTCGACCAGCGATCCGGCTTGCGTATGCCCGAGCCTGTCTTGCATCTGCATGACCGCTGCAGCCCCCCTTGCCTCCGGCCTCTCCCCCAAGGCCGGCACGTTTCTTGTCCCTGGCTATCAAGAAGGGGCGACTTCTGGCGCGCAAGGGAAAAGCGAAAAGGGCCCGGGTCATACCAAATCCGCCCGATCGGTTCGCGGGGGGAGGTACCGCTCGCCAGAGTGCCGCTTCCCGTTACACGGCGGCGGCCTTCTTTTGGGGTCTGCGGGTTTCCAGGTAGGAGGGGTGCACCCCCAGGGCCACGCGAAAAAAATGCCCGCCCCGCGTAATAAACCGAGGTCGGACGGGATTAAGGTTAGCGCCTCGATGCGCCACTCTGTTTCCCGCGTGCTGCAGGAAGCATTCAGCCGGACGCCGTATCAGACCCCTCGCCTCCAATGAGCGACGCTAGAAGGAAAGGCTTGAAGGGAGGGGTCTGACCCCGTTTCAGAACGGGTTCCAGGTCGGCTTGGGCGTGAAGCGGATGTAGCCGACACTGGCGCCGAGCCGCAGTCCGAGCCCGGAGCGAACGGGCGCCATGACGACCGTGCCGTTGGTCACGAGCGTAACCCCGACTCCTCCCACCAGGTAAGCTGAGCCATCCACGCCGGTGAAGCTGGTGAAGAGCTCCTCGGGTGCCGCAAGCTTGTAGATCAGGAACAAAGTTTTCGACCCCCCGCCGCCGACATCGGCGCCGACGCTGGGCCCGTGCCAGAAGATCCTCTGGGTGCCTCCAGAGCGCAGGTAGAGCGTGCCGTCGCCGTAGCGCACGCCGGCCAGAAATGCGCCGCCGCCCTCGGTCCCCAGAATGTAGGCGGTCGGGCGGCCGCTCTTGCGGAACAGGTGCTCGATGACGCCCCCGAGATTGGCTGATACCTGGCCGAAGAAGCCGGCGCTGGCGGCGCGTATTTCCTCGATCGTGTAACCTTCTTGCTCGGCGGGCGCGGGCAGATCCGCCGCGGGAGGAGGCGACACGATCGCCACCTCGCGCGGGGGGGCGCCGGTGGTCTTGGTGGACCAGCCGCTTGCCGAGGGCGATTTCGCCGCCGGCTTGGGCGGCGCCTCTGGTGGGGGAGCAAGCACGGAGGGCGCGCCCAGCATTCGGTCGAGATTGGAAAGGAGATAGGCCGTCTTGGCCTTGACGGTCGCCTGCAGCTCGATGCTCGCCGCCCAAAGTTCCGGAAGCTTGCTGCAATCGGGTGCGCCCGTGTCGACCGTGCCTAGAGTATCGATCTTCCCAAGCAGAGCGTTGGCTTCGGCATCGAAGGCCGCGATCCGCTCGTCGTGCAGCGCCTGGTAGGCGCGTTCCTCGAAGCCGGTTTCCGGCCAGCGCATCTTGGTCTTGAGCTGGTGCATCTTGGCATTGAGGCGGGGTGTGTTCTCTGCGCTGAGTTTGCGCAGGGCGGCGCCGGCGTCGTTGACCGCGTTGGCGAAGTCGTCGCGCGTGCAGGCGGCTGCAGCCTCCGGCAACACCAGCGGCGGCGCCAGGATCAGCAGCGCAATGATGACAAGCAACAGCCGCATGTTCGCGAATCCATGCCTTCCTGCTGCATTTAACGGCCGCAGAGGGACAAAAAAAGACCGCCGGCAGAATCTCTTGGGGGTGCAGAGGGCCTGTGGCCGTCCTACCGCACCGCCGATGCCCGAAAACGCCGCCGTTGCGGCGGTGTTCCGTCCGCCTCGCGCCCGTGCCAAGGTAGGGCATGGGGCACTTCACCATACCGAGGCTCTCGCTCCGCGCGGCGCTACTCCTCTCCCTGGCGCTCGTTGCCGCCACGGCGGCCATTCTGCTGTGGATGGGGCGCAGCCCCATCTGCAGCTGCGGCTACATCAAGCTCTGGCACGGCGGCCGCAACGACGCGGAGACGTCGCAGCATATCGCCGACTGGTACACGTACAGCCACGTCCTGCACGGCGTGATCTTCTACTGGCTGCTTTGGGCGATCTTTCGGGGCCGGCTCTCCGTGGCTGCCCGCCTGGCGGTTGCCGTGCTGATCGAGGGTGCCTGGGAGATCTTCGAGAACACCTCCTTCATCATCAACCGCTATCGGAGCCAGACGATTTCGCTGGGCTATGCCGGGGATTCGGTCATCAACTCGGTGAGCGACATGCTGGCGATGATCGCGGGCTTCCTCGTCGCGTGGCGCCTCCCGGCTTGGGTGACGGTCGTGCTGCTGATCGCCACCGAGGCCGTGCTGCTCTACCTGATCCGCGACAATCTGCTGCTCAACATTGTCATGCTGCTCTACCCCCTCGAATGGATCAGGCAGTGGCAGGCGGGCGGCTGAGGGACGTCGAAGGTGGACGAACTGGTGTGCTGAAACCCTCTTGGCCGCCTCCATCGACAGCGCACCTAAGGGGCGGCGTGCTTTGCTTGCTCACTCCGCCGCTTGGGGGTAGAGATCGTGGAGGCGCTGGCGCGCACGATCCCAAAGAAGGTCGACCAGATCCCCAACGGCAGTCGGGAGACGATTTGCCCCGACCAGAAGCCCGCTTACCCTTCCGATCTTCTTGATTTCCGCGGCTCTCATCGAGAGGAAGGTCGTACGAAACTCCTTGTAACCGCGCATCGCCACAAGAATTGGATCTACAGCGCTAAGCGCCTCCTCGCCGCGATAGATGACCGGGTGGCCGACAGCCTCGAGCAGCCGACGGCCAAATCTCGGGTTTGCAAGTGCTTCCTCGCGGACGACTTGGAAGAGCTTGTCCAACGCCGCCGCGGGGTCGATTGATCGCTTGGCATCCATGGCCTAGCTCCAGCTACTGCATTGATTCGCCTATATAGCGCGAAACAGGGCTTCACACATCCCTGCGACGTGGGGAGACAACGGACGGTGGAGGGGACGCCTGTACTTCTGGCCATACGTACGTGTGCGCCCGTCAAGATGCTCGCTGACGGACAGAACCTCGTCTCGCAGGGGAACCGGAGGGAGGATCACGTTGTAGGTCGCCTTGAGACCATCCAATACGGCCCTTTGGTTGTTCCAGGGCGAAAACTTGGAGACCACAACGTGCAGCTTCGAGTTTGGCTCGATTCCGAGCGTGTCACGCAGGCCTATTTCGACAAAATCACGCAGGCTGCGAACGGACGTGTTGTCAGCGATGGTCGGTGCCACGATCTTGTCTGCTAGAAGCAGAGCGCTGCGGGTCAGCGTGCTGAAGCCTGGCGGACAGTCCAGCAACACATGACTGTAGTGCCCGCTCAACTCTTCTAGAAACGCTCTCAGTATCTCGATGCGCTCTTGCACAGGATCCAATTGCCGCTCGTAGCAATACTTCACGAAATCATACTCGTCGAACCAAAGCTTAGGTATCGAGGGCAAGATTGAAACGAAACCTCCGTGTGCGTTACCCGGGCCGAGTTCTTGCAGATCGCTGGCGTGGCGAAACACGTATTCCAGGGCGGGCCGTCTTGCTCCATTGCGCGCATCCGCAAAAAGGTGTGGCTAGGTTCTTAGGTCATGCTCCAATTGCTCAACTCGCCGTCGCGACAGGAGCATGAAACTCGTGCTCGCCTGCGGATCGAGATCGACAACTAGCAGCTTGTTGCCCTTCAGCGCCCAGTGCTCTGCAACAAACAGAGTTGTGGTCGACTTTCCGACGCCTCCTTTTAGATTGGCCACAGCGGTCGTGATCATAGCGGGCGGGGGCAAAAATCGCGAAGCGCGCTGGTAATCAGCGCTTGGTTCGCGCCGGAGAACCTGGTGATTACAAACTCATCGAGGGCATCGTCTGAGACCAACGAGCGCTTCGGCGTTACGCGGATCTCATATGTCCTGAGATCCCGCGCATTGTGCACCGAAATCAACCCCACGCCATGGGTGATACAGGCGTCCGTGAGCGTGTTGTATTTCTCGCGATCATTGCAAATGCATGCCGGTCGGTTCCAAACCAGATAAGAGAGGTTGACGAAGCGCGCATGAGCGAGCGCCTCGTATACCGATACGAGGTTCGCTCCGCGGTGTGTCTTGACCTCAAAGCTCAGAATGTCGATGCAAGCAGATGCCGCAAACTTGTGTCTGCGAACAGCCACTGCCGCGACGTCAGGCTGTGTCCACGTACCACCGGCTGGTGCGGCCGCACCAGCCACAACTTCGGCAATGAGCCGCAGGTTTCCGTGCTTTGGCCTTTGATCCGTATAGAAGTCCGAACGTAGGAAATCCACAAGCGGTTCATACAGCTCTAGCTCCGTGCCGGTGAGAACGGCTTCCCCAAAAAATGAAGGAGCATCACACATAGGAACCGTACAGCTATCAGAGGTCGGCCCAATATGAGGTAGCTATGCAGGTCTGTCTACGGGGGGCTGAAAGGATCCATCATTTGCGCCCGCGCTCCCCGAGCGAGCGATGGCGCCGGAACGAGATTTCCGCGCTGGCATAGGCCTCCTGCAGCTCCACGCTCCAATAGCGCAGATCGGACAGTGCGATCGGCTCGCTGCTGACGGCACAACGCACGAAGTCGCCGGGCGTGAGGACCTGAAACTCGCCATCGAAATAGCGAAGCTTCGCCTCGCCCCTGAGGCCGAACAGCCGCTCAAACCGATTCATGCCGCATAGCCCTCGGCGCCCGAAGAAAGTGCTGCCGCCCCGCAGTCCCAGCACGATAGCGCAAACCCATCGCCGCGCGCAGCGGCATCATGTCCGACACTCGGTCTGAACGGCGACATTGTCAAAACAGCGACCCCTGATCTCCGCGCGAGCCCACCTTGGTCTTAGCGCGGCCCGGTTGGCCTCGCTGCGCCTGCGATGCCGGTTGCGCCGGCTCCTTGGCTTGGCCGCCGCCCGTCGCCTGCGCCGCGACGTGGCCATCGCTGAGCTCAATGTCAAGGTGCTGGCCGGTCGCTACTTGGTGCGCCGAGCGCACGCTGTTTCCCTGCGCATCGCGCACCAGGGCGAAGCCTCGCTTCAGGACGCCCTGGTAGCTGAGCGAGCCGAGAAGCTTGGCGCAACCGTCGAGGTGGCGGCGGTGACGCCCCACGGCATTGAGCATGCCTTGCTGCAAGCGCGCTTGCAGGACATCGATGCGCTCCATCGAACGCGTCACCCGCCCGCCAAGCAGTTGCGGCGCCAGACGGCCCGCGACCCGCTCCAGCCGCACCCGGCGCGGTCCGGTCGTTCTTGTCAGCGACCCCGCCGCGCGCTGCGTCAGCGACGTGAGCCGCTCCTGCGCACGCTCGATGCGCATATGCAAGAGTCGCGGCGTCAGGCGCGGCGCAACGCGGACAAGCCGCCGCTCGTGCGCGCGCGCATTCTCCAGCAGCGCCCGCCCCAGGCGCCGCTCGACGGCATCGTAGCGCTGCCGCGGCAAGGCGAGGAGGTCCTGCCGGCGCGGCAGCCCGCGCACCGCCGCGCGCAGGTGCGCACGCATGCCATCGAGCACCCGATGCGCCGCCGTCTTCAGGCGTAGGCCGAACTTGCCGCTCTGCTCGATCAGCTCGGCATATTTGGGCACGGCCCATTCCGCCGCCTTGGTCGGGGTGGGCGCGCGGGCATCGGCGGCGAGATCGATCAGCGTCCAGTCGGTCTCGTGGCCGACGGCGGAGATCAGCGGGATCCTGCTCGCCGCCGCCGCCCGCACCACAATCTCTTCGTTGAAGCCCCACAGGTCCTCCAGGCTGCCCCCGCCGCGCGCCACGATCAGGACATCGGGTCTTGCAATCGGCCCTGCAGACGGGAGGGCGTTGAAGCCCACTATGGCGGCCGCAACCTCCGCGGCGCAGGTCTCGCCCTGCACCCGCACGGGCCAGAGCAGCACGCGGGCGGGAAACCGCTCGGCGAAGCCCGCCAGCATGTCGCGGATCACCGCGCCCGTGGGTGAGGTGATGATGCCGATCACGCGCGGCAGGAAAGGGAGCGTTCTTTTCTTCGCCGCGTCGAACAGCCCCTCTTGCGCGAGCCGCTTCTTGCGCTCCTCAAGCAGCGCCATCAGGGCGCCGATACCCGCGGGCTCCAGGGCGTCGATGACGATCTGATACCTGGACGTTCCGGGATACGTCGTCACCCGCCCCGTGGCGATCACTTCCAGGCCTTCCGCCGGCTTGATCTTGAGGGCCTGCAGCGTGCTGCGCCAGATCACCGCCTCGATCCTGGCCTTGTCGTCCTTCAGGGCGAAGTAGCAATGCCCCGAGGAATGCGTGCCGCGGAAGCCCGAGATCTCACCGCGCAGGCGCACGTAGCCGTAGGCGCGCTCGAGCGTTCCCTTGATGGCGGAGCTGAGCTCCGACACCGAGAACTCGGGCAAATTGCTGCCCTGGCGCTTCCCGTTCTCAGCAGTCTCGGCCACGATCACCCCTGGCTTTGTTCGACTCCCATTCGATGATACATGAGGGCGCGGCATAAAACGGCCAAGTGATGGCGTCTTTTCCAAGGCTTTCGCTGGGGGCTCGGCCATGAACGTGCTTCTCATCGGTTCCGGCGGCCGCGAGCACGCCCTCGCCTGGGCCCTGTCGGCGAGCCCGCTGTTGACCAGGCTCTACTGCGCGCCGGGCAATGCCGGAATTGCCGAAGCAGCAGAGTGCGTCCCGCTCGATGCGGCCGACCACGCCGCGGTCGTGCGCTTCTGCCGCGACCAGCGCATCGACCTGGTCGTGGTGGGACCCGAGGTTCCGCTGGTCGCAGGGCTGGCCGACGATCTCGCGGCTGCGAGGATCAAGGTGTTCGGGCCCTCGCAGGCGGCGGCCCAGCTCGAAGGCTCAAAGGGCTTCACCAAGGACTTCTGCACCGAGTTCCGCATCCCCACCGCCGCCTACGGGCGCTTCAAGGACAAGCGGGCGGCGCTGGCCTACCTGGAGCGTCAGCCGCTGCCCATCGTCGTCAAGGCCGATGGCCTCGCCGCCGGCAAGGGCGTCACCGTGGCCGAGACGCGCGCGGCGGCGGCTGCCGCCATCGACGATTGCTTCGCCGGCGCGTTCGGCGCCGCCGGCGCGGAGGTGGTGGTCGAGGAGTGCCTGATCGGCGAGGAGGCGAGCTTCTTCGCGCTCGTCGATGGCGCGCATGCGCTCTCGCTGATTGCCGCGCAGGACCACAAGCGGGTGTTCGACGGCGAGAAGGGCCCCAACACCGGAGGCATGGGCGCCTACTCGCCGGCCCCCGTGATGACGCCGGACATGACCCGCCGCACCATGGACGAGATCATCTGGCCCACTGTGAGAGGCATGGCCGCGCGCGGCACGCCGTTCAGGGGCGTGCTGTACGCGGGCTTGATGATCGCGGACACCGGGCCCAAGCTGATCGAGTACAACGTGCGCTTCGGCGATCCGGAGTGTCAGGTGCTGATGATGCGCTTGAAGTCCGACTTGCTGCCCGCACTCATTGCCACTGCCGATGGCGTGCTCAAGACCTTCGACCTGCGCTGGCACGACGATGCTGCCCTCACCGTGGTCATGGTCGCCAACGGCTACCCAGGGGAATATGCCAAGCGCAGCGAGATCCGCGGCCTCGATGCAGCCGGCGCGGTGGAGGGGGTGGAGATCTTCCACGCCGGCACCGTACAGGAAGGCCCGCGGCTGCTCGCCGCCGGCGGGCGCGTGCTCAACATCGCAGCGCGCGGCAAGACCATCGCAGAGGCGCAGCAGCGTGCCTATCGGGCCGTTGCGAAAATCGATTGGCCCGGCGGCTTCTGCCGCTCCGACATCGGCTGGCGGGCGCTGCAGCGCAAGGAGCCAAAGCCGTGAGCCCCCTGCCCGACCTCTACCCCGGCTTCGCCGAGCGGCGTATCAAAACGGCCGCCGATGTGGAGATCTACCTGCGCACCGGCGGCTCCGGCCCACCGCTACTGCTGCTGCACGGCTACCCGCAGACCCACGTGATCTGGCACAAGATCGCCCCAGAACTTGCGCGGCACTGCACGCTCGTCATTCCCGATCTGCGCGGCTACGGCGCGAGCGCGGCCCCGCCCGGCGATGCCGAGCATGTGACCTACTCCAAGCGCGCCATGGGTGAGGACTGCCTGGCCGTGATGCGCGCGCTCGGCCACCGGCGCTTCATGGTTGCGGGCCACGACCGCGGCGGCCGTGTTGCCTACCGCTTGGCCCTCGACCACCCCGAGGCGGTCACCGCGCTGGTCCCGGTCGATATCATTCCGACCGGCGAGGTGTGGCGGCGGGCGAGCGCCGAATGGGCGATCAAGACCTACCATTGGTCATTCCTGGCACAGCCGCATCCGCTCCCCGAGACGCTGATCGGCAAGGACCCGGTCTACTACGCCGAGCACACGCTCAAGAGCTGGGCCAAGGCGCGCGATCTATCGCCATTTGCGCCGGAAGCGCTGGCGCACTACCGCGCCTTGCTCCAGGATCCTGCACGCGTTCACGCCGTGTGCGAGGACTACCACGCCGGCGCCGGCATCGACCGCCGACTCGACGACGCCGACCTTGCCGCCGGACGCCGGATCGGCTGTCCAACGCTCGTGCTGTACGCTAGTGACTACCTGGCCGGCAGCCCGCTCGACGCCTGGCGGACGTGGTGCACGAATCTCGACGGTGCCGCGGTTGCCTCGGGGCATTTCCTGGCCGAGGAGAACCCGAAGGACACGCTGGACGCGTTGATCCCGTTCCTCACAGCCAACGCGAGGGCGCTATGACCAAGGTACCAACATCGCCGCGCAGCTCACCCTCCCCCTTGCGGGGAGGGTGGCACGTCGCGGCGAAGGCTTGCCTTCGGCGCGACGCGCCGGGTGGGGGGACTCACGACGCGTCCGACTTTGTTGTCACCCCCACCCCTGTCCCCTCCCCGCAAGGGGGAGGGGGACGTTGCGTCACGACCAGTTCCCGATGACTCCCCCCAGCAAATCTCTGCAAGGGCGCAAAGTCACTGCGCCCGCCGCACGCCCGACGATCGCGCTGGCGCTCGGCGGCGGTGGCGCGCGCGGGCTCGCCCACATCCTGATGCTGGAGGCGTTCGACGAGCTCGGGCTCAAACCCAAGATCATCGCCGGCACCTCGATCGGCGCCGTGTTCGGCGCCGCTTACGCCTCCGGCCTGTCCGCGCGGCTCATCAGGGCGCACACCGAGGAGGTGCTGGGCCAGCCCTTCGGCTTCGCCCGCTACCTGCTTGCCGCCCGATCCGAGCCGGTGCTCAAGTTTCTCAACTTCCTGCCCGTCAGGTCGGCGCTGCTGAGCCCGGAGCTGCTGCTCGATCAGGTGTTCCCGTCCAAGGTGGCGTCGGATTTCTCCGGCCTCGCCATCCCGTTCAAAGTGGTGACAACGGACTTCTACGCGCAGGAGCAGGTGGTGATCGACTCCGGCGACCTGCGCGGTGCCGTTGCGGCCAGCATCGCGCTACCCGCCCTCTTCACCCCCGTCACGCGCGATCGCCGCGTGCTGATGGACGGCGGCTTGGTCAACCCGTTGCCCTTCGACGTGCTGGAGGGGGCAGCCGAGATTACCGTCGCCATCGACGTGACCGGCGCTTCTAGCGGTCCCGGCAGGCGCCTTCAGCCCTCGGCAATCGCCGCACTGGTTTCGGCCTCGCAGATACTGCAACGCTCGATCGTGCGCGAAAAGCTCAAGACCAGACAGCCCGACATCTACATCGATGTCGATGTAGATGAATTCCACGTTCTGGAGTTTCACCGCTTCAAGGAGGTGTTGATCGCCGCCCGCCCTGCCAAGGAGCAGCTCCTGCGCCAGCTCGAGCGCGTTCTCACCAGCCAGATCGTCGAAACTCTGCCCCCAGCGCCCGGTAGGAAGCGGCTCGCCGGCATCAGACGCCTGACGCGGAGACGCCCGGCATGAAGGACAACCCAGCCGGTGAGGCGGCGTCCCGCCCGCCGCGCATTGCGCTCGCCCTCGGCGGCGGCTCGGCGCGCGGGCTCGCCCATATCGCCATCATCGAGGCGTTGGACGAGCTCGGGCTCAAGCCCGTCGCGATTGCCGGAACGTCGATGGGCTCCATTTGCGGCGCGCTCTATGCGGCGGGGCTGTCGGCGGCGCAGATCCGGGAAAGCTTCGAGAGCGAGTTCGCCAGCCGCGTGGCTCTCATGAAACGCTTCGCCGGCAAGCTGGGCATGGGCTTCTCTTCCCTGTGGAGCGTGCGCTCGCCAAGCGTTATCGACAACGTCACGCTGTTCGAGATGATGTTGCCCGATATCCTGCACTGCGACTTCGCCGCGCTCCGGATCCCGTTCGTGGCGGTCGCCGCCGACTTCTATGCGATCGAGCAGGTCATCCTGGACCGGGGTCCGTTGATCCCGGCGCTGGCCGCCAGTTGTGCGCTGCCGGCGTGGGCCCGCCCCGTCGTTCTCGACGGCCGGGTGCTGATCGACGGAGGCTACATCAATCCTATTCCCTTCGACGTGGTCATGGACCGCGCCGAGGTGACGATAGCGGTCGACGTGACGGGCGACCCGCAGCGGCGGCCCGGCGTCATGGTGCCCAATCCATTGGAGGCAATGACCGGCGCGGCGCAGCTGCTGTTCCACTCGGTCACGCGCGAAAAACTGAAGTCGTCGGCGCCCGACATTCTGATTCGCCCCAACGTCGGCGCGTTCGGCGCCTTCGATTTTTTCAAGATCGGCGAGATCCTGGCCGCCGCGGAGAGCTCCAAGGACGAGCTGAAACGCCAACTCGCTCAATGCTTTGCAGCACGAAGCTGAAGCCTCCGCAGACCTATCCACAGTCTGCTAATGCGCCACACTATCGCTTCCTGCCGCCGTTACGCATCCTGCTCGGCGTACGCGAGAAACTTGTGGCTGATTGGAAGAGGGGGAGCCTTCCCGGTGGCACGTTCCGATCTCGGTGATTTCCGCATCGATGTCGATCTCGACCATGCGCGCCGCGAGGGCGAACGGGTGCGCGACATGCTCGATGCGCTCAGGCGCCGGCACGATCTTGCCCGCTACGAGTACACCACCATCGTGCGGATCGTTCCCGGCGGCGACACCTTCGCCCAACCGGTGCTCACGCTGGGCAACCGTTTCGCCGACAGCGAGGATTCGCTGCTTTCCACCTACCTGCACGAGCAGATGCACTGGTACCTGTGGTACCTCGGCACGCCGGAGCGCGACATGGTGGCGCCGTTCATGGACGAGCTGGTCCGGCGCTATCCGGACGCCCCCACCGCCCCCCCCGACGGCGCACTCGGCTACGATGCCACCTACCTGCACCTGGTGGTGAACTGGCTGGAAGTCGCGGCGACGTCCGAGTTCATCGGCCGCGAGCGCGCGGTCGCCGTCGCCAGAGCGCAGCGCAGCTACCGCTGGATCTACCGCACCGTGCTCAAGGATTGGGACCTGCTGGGTGAGCTGTACGAGCGGCACGACGTGGTGCCGATCCAGTCCGCCGCAATCCTGCGCAAGGAGGGCCCCAAGGCCGACAAGCGGGCGCTCAACGGCGGCGCGCGAAAAACTCCTGCAGCAGCCGAGCAGACCTTGTCTCCTCGATCCCGCCGTAGACCTCCGGCGCGTGGTGGCACGAGGGCTGGCTGAAGATGCGGGGGCCATTCTCGACTCCGCCGCCCTTGGGGTCGCTGGCGCCGAAGTAAAGCCGGCGGATGCGGGCAAACGAGATGGCGGCCGCGCACATGGGGCAGGGTTCGAGCGTGACGTAGAGGTCGGCCCCTGCCAGCCGCTCGGACTGCTGCGCCGCGCAGGCTTCGCGAATAGCCAGCATCTCGGCATGCGCGGTCGGGTCGTTGAGTTCGCGCGTGCGGTTGCCGCCCCTGGCGAGCACCTCACCGTCGCTGGTTACGACCACCGCGCCGATCGGCACCTCGCCGCGCGCACCCGCGGCCTCTGCCTCGGCGAGGGCAGCGAGCATATGGTTCCGGGATGGGCGCGGTGTCATAGTGGCGGCTCCACAGCGAGTCTCAGCATTTCATGCGCAAGCCCCGAGCTCAACCCGACATGGCGGCCACGCTGGATGAACCCGTGCGCATCGCCAAGGCGCTGGCGCGGGCCGGCTTGTGCTCGCGCCGGGAGGCCGAGCGCTGGATTGGTGAGGGCCGCGTCAGTGTCAACGGCGAGGTGCTTGCCAGCCCCGCCCGCGACGTCTCCGCCATGGATCGCATCCTGGTCGATGGCAATCCTCTCCCCGCGGCCGAGCCGCCGCGGCTGTGGCGCTATCACAAGCCCAAGGGCCTCGTCACGACCCATGCCGACCCGCAAGGCCGCGCAACCGTGTTCGACGCGCTGCCCGAGCACCTCCCGCGCGTCGTCTCCGTCGGCCGGCTCGACTTCAACAGCGAGGGGCTGCTGCTGCTGACCAACGACGGCAAGCTTGCCCGCCATCTGGAGCTTCCGGCCACCGGATGGACGCGGCGCTATCGCGTGCGCGCGCACGGCAGCATCACCCAGGCCGCGCTCGACAAGCTCAAGGACGGCATCGAACTCTCGGGCGTGCGCTACGGCTCCATCGAGGCCACGCTGGACAAGCCGCAGGGTGCCAACGTCTGGCTGACCGTCGGCCTGCGCGAGGGCAAGAACCGCGAGGTGCGCAAGATCCTGGAAAGCCTGAACCTCAGCGTGAACCGCCTGATCCGCATCTCGTTCGGGCCGTTCCAGCTGCTCGATCTGGAGCCCGGCGGCGTCGAGCCGGTGAAGCGCCGGGTGCTGATCGAGCAGCTCGGCCGGCGTGTTGCCAGCGAGCTGCGCCTTGCCGAATTCGACGAGGACGAGACCAAGCCACGGCGCAAGTCGCCCGCCAAAGCAGCGTCCAAACCCAAAGGCTGGGCATGAGGATCATTGCCGGACAGTTCCGAGGGCGGCCGCTAGCCGCGCCGAGCGATGACCACACGCGCCCGACGTCGGACCGCGTTCGGGAGTCGGTCTTCAACATTCTCGAGCACGGCATTGACGATTTCTCTCTCACCGGCGTTCGCGTGCTCGACTTGTTTGCCGGCACCGGCGCGCTCGGGCTCGAGGCACTCTCGCGCGGGGCCGCCTTCTGCCTGTTCGTGGAGGAGGACGCCGCCGTGCGCGGACTGATCCGCCGCAACATCGAGGCGCTTGGCCTCACCGGCATCACCAAGGTCTTCCGCCGCAACGCCACCGATCTGGGTCCGGCCGGCAACCGCGGCGGCTTCGGTCTCGTCTTCCTCGACCCGCCCTACGGGAAGGGCCTCGGCGAGCGTGCGCTGGCCTCTGCCGCCGCGGGCGGGTGGCTCGGCGCAGGGGCGGTTGCCGTCATCGAGGACAGCAAGTGTGCTGCGATCACTTTGCCGCAGGGCTTTTCAGGTGTTGGACAGCGTACCTGGGGTGAAACGCTGGTTCTGTTGGCGCGGTTCGAGGGCCGTCCTGGGGTCCCCATGTAGCTGGGACAGATTTGACAGCCCCTGCCAGGTCGGGCATAGGGGCACTATATTGCACACCTATGACTCATAGAGCAGGAGAACGAATCCCCACACCGATGCCGAAGATCACCTACATCGAGCACGACGGAACCGCGCGTACCGTCGAGGCGGAAGTGGGCGCAACCGTCATGGAGACGGCGCTCAAGAACGACGTCGCCGGCATCGTTGCCGAATGCGGCGGCTCGTGCACCTGCGCGACTTGTCTCGTGCATGTGGACGAGGCCTGGGCCGACAAGGTGGGCGCGCGCTCTGCAGAGGAGGAGGACCAACTCGACTTTGCCTTCGACGTGCGGCCCAACTCGCGCCTGTCCTGCCAGATCAAGGTAACCGAGACGCTCGACGGCCTTGTCGTGCGCACACCCGCCTATCAAGGGCGGTAAATTTAGCGCCCCCAGGGGTGGGCAGCCGTCCAGGTACGTCATGTCCTTTTTTGCGGCGCGGTGAGGCCGCCGCCACCTGATCCACACCTTGACGGCCGTGCCGCGACTGGCTAAGCCACAGTTGTCGCGAAAATGCCACAGTGAAGCAGGATCAGTGTGATCGCTTTGCTGCAGAGAGAGTTTGCAATCCGGTGACAACAGACGATATCGTCTCTCGGTTGAAGGTTGCGGCGACCTCCGTCACAACCGGGCTGGAAAGGCTCGGGCACAACTGTGCGGCGGTCGGGCGCCGAGCCCGGGAGAAGCTCGGGGAAACGCCCGCGTCGCGCCCGCCAGCGGCGGCTGCGGACCCCCTGGATCCGCTGCCCGAGAACGCCCCGCCGTTGCCGGGCACCAGCGACCGGGCCTTCTGGATCGGGCTGGTGGTCGTCAGCCTCTCGGTCGTTTCCGGCTTTGCCACCTATCTCATCCTGACGGGCCTCACGCCCATTGTGCCGCGCAACGACGTTGTTCTCAACGCCCTGATCGTCAACGCACTTCTGGTGATCGCGATGGTGGTGGTGATCGCCGTACAGGCGATCGGCCTCTGGCGCGCGTGGAAGAAGAAGGTGGCGGGTGCGCGGCTGCATGCGCGCATTGTGGCGCTGTTCAGCCTGATCGCGGCGCTGCCGGCGCTGCTGTTGGCGATTGCCGCCACCACCACGTTTTCGCGCGCGCTCGACAGCTGGTTCAACCAGCAGACCGTGGCCATCGTCAAGAACTCGGTCAACGTCGCCAATGCGTATCTGGCCGAGCACGGCCAGGTCATCCGCACCGATGTCGTCCTGATGGCCAAGGACCTCGACAGCGAGGCCGCGCGGGTTGCCGGCGATGCGCCCGCGTTCCGCGAGTTGATGATCGGCCAGGCCATCCAGCGGGAGCTGCCAGCGGCGTACGTCATCGGCGCAAAGGGCGAGATGAAGGTGGCGGTTCTGGAGGCGGAGAAGATCCCCTATGTGGCCCCGCCCGAGCACATCATCCGTGCCGCCGAGGGCGGACAGGTTCCCCTGCTGATGCCGCTCAAGGTGCAGGCCCTCGACGACGACAACATTCCCTACGGCTTGCTCCCGAAGGACCTCGTCAGCGACTCCCAGCGGGCTCGCGTCGCGGCCGTCACCAAGCTCCACAACTACCCCAATGCGTACCTGTACGTGGCGCGCGGCGTGGACCCGATCGTTATCGGCCATCTGCGGGAAACTCAGGCCGGCGTCGCCAAGTACGAGCAGCTGAGGAACGCGCGCGGCGGCCTGGAGCTGGCCCATGGGCTCCTCTATTTCATGATCTCGCTGACGGCGCTGTTTGCCGCGATCTGGGTGGGCCTGTGGTTTGCCGGCCTGTTCGTGGCCCCGATCCGGCGCCTGATCAGCGCCGCGCAGGAGGTGGCGCGCGGCAACCTCAAGGTGGAGCTGCCGATCCGCCGCGGCGAGGGCGACCTGCGCCGGCTGTCGGTCAACTTCAACGCCATGACCAAGGAGCTGGAGAGCCAGCGCACGGAGCTCGTCACGGCCAACAGCCAGCTCAGCGAGCGGCGCCGCTTCATGGAGGCGGTGCTGTCGGGTGTGTCGGCCGGCGTCATCGGTGTCGACCGGCACGGGGCGATAACGCTGGTCAGCCGTTCGGCGGAGCATCTGCTCGGACGCAGCGGGGCCGACCTCATCGGCCGCCCGCTCGCCGGCGCGGTGCCCGAATTCGCCGCCCTGGTGACAGAGGCCGCCGACCCCGCGGCGAAGAGCCGGCGGCAGCAGCAGGTCACCCTCGTCATCGACGGCGATGAGCGCAACTTTGCCGTGCGCGTCACGGGCCAGGCGCCGGGCGAGGAGGACCACGGCTCGGTGGTGACGTTCGACGACGTCACGGAGCTCGTCTCGGCGCAGCGCACCTCGGCCTGGGCCGACGTGGCGCGGCGCATCGCCCACGAGATCAAGAACCCGCTCACGCCCATACAACTCTCCGCCGAGCGCCTGCGCCGCAAGTACGCCGCCGCCATCACCGAGGACCGCGAGACCTTCGACCGCTGCACCGAGACCATTATCCGCCAGGTCGGGGACGTCACGCGCATGGTCGACGAGTTCTCGGCGTTCGCGCGCTCGCCCAAGCCGCAGATGGAGGATCACGACATCCGCGACGTGGTCCGCGCCGCGGTGCTCGATCGCCAGATGGCGGGCGCCGACATTGCGTTCGACACCAAGGTCGGCAAGGAGCCGATCATCGTCACGTGCGATCGCCGGTTGATCTCCCAGGCGGTGATCAACCTGGTCAAGAACGCCCAGGAGGCCATTCAGGCGTTCGCCGAGAACCCCGGCAGGGAGCCGGGCTGGGCAGGCCGCATCGAAACCCTCGTGCGCCGCCACGGCGAACGCGTCGACATCGAGGTGATCGACAACGCCGCCGGCCTGCCCAAGCACAACCGCAACCGCCTGCTCGAGCCCTACGTCACGACCAAGGGCAACAAGGGGACCGGCCTCGGCCTCGCTATCGTTCAGAAGAGCGTCGAGCAGCATAACGGCTCCCTCTCGCTCGAGGATGCCCCCCCGGCGCCCGGCCGCACGCACGGGGCGCTGATCCGCATCAGCCTGCCGGCTCGCCCTGTGGCGCTGCGCGGGACAGCGCAGCAACAACCCGCGCCCGCCGCCGCCCTGGGCGGCAGCGCCTGATCGTCAAAGTGCCAAGGAGCAACCGATGCCCTCTGACATCCTGATCGTCGATGACGAGGCCGACATCCGCGAGATGGTGGCAGGCTTCCTGCAGGACGACGGCCACCGCACGCGCGTGGCCCGCGATTCGGACGAGGCCCTCAGGGCGATCGAGGAACGGCGCCCGCAGCTCGTCATTCTCGATATCTGGCTGCAGGGCAGCCGGCTCGACGGGCTGGAGGTGCTCAACATCACCAAGAAGTCGCACCCGGACCTGCCCATCGTCATCATCTCGGGCCATGGCAACATCGAGACCGCGGTGACCGCGATCAAGCGCGGCGCCTACGACTACATCGAGAAGCCGTTCAAGGCCGACCGTCTGCTGCTGGTGGCCCAGCGGGCGCTGGAAGCGTCCAGGCTGCAGCGCGAGGTGCGCACGCTGAGGGAGCGCTCGGTGGTGAGCTTCGAGATGATCGGCCACTCCGCGGCGATCAACCAGCTGCGGGGCCAGCTCGATCGCGTGGCGCCAACCAACAGCCGCGTGCTGATCCGCGGCGCGGCCGGCTGCGGCAAGGAGCTGTGCGCGCGCGTGATGCACGAGAAGTCGCACCGCAAGGACGGCCCCTTCGTGGTCCTCAGCGCCGCCGCCATGGCGCCCGACCGCGTCGAGCAGGAGCTGTTCGGCATCGAGGACCACTCGGGCGCCCGCAAGGTCGGGGCACTCGAGGAGGCGCACGGCGGCACCCTCTACATCGACGAGGTCGCCGACTTTCCGGTGGAGACGCAGGGCAAGGTGCTGCGCGTGCTGGTCGAGCAGAAGTTCCAGCGCGTTGGCGGGGGCCCCAAGGTTGCCGTCGACGTGCGCATCATCTCCTCCACCAGCCGCGATTTGGAGCGGGACATGGCGGAAGGGCGGTTCCGCGAGGATCTCTATCACCGCCTCAACGTCGTGCCGCTGCGTGTGCCGGGGCTGGCCGAGCGGCGCGACGACATTCCCCAGCTCATCCATTTCTTCGTCAAGCAGGTGGCGCAATCCTCGGGCCTGGCGCCCAGGAAAATCGGCGAGGACGCCGTTGCCGTGCTGCAGGCGCACGACTGGCCGGGCAACGTGCGCGAGCTGCGCAACAACATCGAGCGCCTGCTGATCCTCTCCGGCGGCGATCCCGATGCCATCATCACGGCGAACCTGCTGCCCGAGGAGATCGGCTCCAACGTGCCGCTGCCGGTCAACGGCGGGGCCGAGCATCTGATGTCGCTGCCGCTCAGAGAGGCGCGGGAAATCTTCGAGCGCGAGTATCTGCTGGCGCAGATCAACCGCTTCGGCGGCAACATCTCGCGCACGGCGGAGTTCGTCGGCATGGAGCGCTCGGCGCTGCACCGCAAGCTGCGCGCGCTGGGGGTCAGCTCGCACGAGCGCAGCGGCGAGGCCCGGCCGGTGTAGGTCGGGTCAACTCCGGCGAAGGCCGGAGGCAGACCCAACACGACCAAGCACGCACCTTTGTGTTGGGTCTTCGCTGCCGCTCGACCCAACCTGCACTTCTGCCGTGGAGGCGTAGGGCATCTCGCTCCGATGCCGGAGGCAGTCGCTCGCAAGAGCGAGCCGGGCATGGCCCCCCACGAGTGCCGGGGCGGGCTGGGGAGAGCGCGCAACGGTGCAATCCCGCTCCGCAGGATTGCACCCTACGGCCTGACACCTTGTGCCTGACGTCATGCCCGCCCCGGATCGGGGTCCGGACTTGATCCGGGCCGGGGACGACGTGGAACATCCCTGGTTACGCGGCTTCAACTTCCCAAGCTAACCATTTCAATCCGGCACGGCTGTCCTGGCGAAGCAGACAGTCGCAAACTTTATCGAGAAAGCATCTCGGCTTTATGAGCCGGAGCAGGGGGGCGGTTTCAGCCGCCTCCCCCGCTCGAGGTGTACGTCACGAGATGGCTCCGTTGGGCCAAGAGTGGGATAGGTGGCAAAATGGGGTTGCCGCTATCTCTCCCTCTTCTGGCTCTGGCGGAGCGCGGCGTATCCCCTGTTGCTGGAGAAGTGGAGGCGTCGAACACCCCCACGCCGCCTTGCCCCATCACGACGTCACCAACTTCAGGCCATAGCTTAATTTCCGAGTACTTGAGCGGAGAAAACGCCCCCCGGGGGGGTTGGTGTTGGTGGGTGAAAATCGGCGTGTTGGTGCAGAATATGGTCTAAATTGGCACTCCAGTCGTGGATCGTTGCCTGGATGAGCTGAACTACGCTGGATGTAGCTGATGGGGGGGCCTTGAAGTAAAAGTCTTCGGAGTCCTTGCCGACCATGTCGTGTGCGTCGATGTTCATGTTGCTGAATGGGCTGTCAATTGCCGTCCCCCATGGCCCCTGGGCGGTGTGGCTGACCTGCACCCCGTTGAATGCCTTGATGTGCACGGATACCAATCTCATATTTAGGTGGCCGTTGTTGCGGATTCTGACTTTGAACTTACAGACGTCGTTTCTGTTGACTATACATGCGCCGCCTGGGGCGGTGATTTGGATGCGGTCGACGATGCTCAAGGTTACTTTGGTCGTGGGATATGCGGTCACGTCGGCCGCGAGTTGTTCTATAGGCGTCTGAGCCCGTGCTTCCATCGCTCCCAGTGCTGTGACGCCCGCTAGCAGGGCGGCGCCGAGCCCGTACTTGTGAAGATCTTTCCACATGGCTGAGCCTCCACTCAAGCGCCAGAACGCCACCATTGGCATTCCGGCAACCGATCTGGAACCCCGAGACCAGATCGCTCTGGTTCCCGCGGGACCGCATTCAAGCTGCGATACCGCGCCGTTCGCCGCGTCATAGGAACCTATGACGGCGGTGCGAATTTTTTGCGTGTTCGGCAATGGCATCGGGCCGAGGCGCCCACCGATAGACGGCAGCCAATCAGTCAGGCCGCACGGGCGGCCGCATCGTCAGGACGAGGCGGATCAGCTCCGCCTGGCGCACCGTGCCGGTCTTGGCAAAGATGCGCCCCAGCAGGGTGCGCGCGGTCGCCTCGGTGATGGCGAGCGCGTCGGCGGCTTGGAGCAGGGTCGGGCTGTCGAGCAACCGACCCAGCAGGCGCGCTTCTGCCTTGGTCAGGCGGTAGGCGCGCGCGACGCTGCTGACCGGCTCCTGCGGCCGCAGCTCGGGGTCGGCGACGAATACCGCGACCTGCGCGCCGTCCGGCGGCACGAAGCGCCCGCGCACGGACAGCG
>Ga0247727_10002190_pt1 | contig 45059 bp, 40 predicted proteins | sample WisWelCaveWW1625_FD_202498 | JGI IMG/M metagenome (GOLD analysis project Ga0247727, IMG submission 202498) | Biofilm microbial communities from Wishing Well Cave, Virginia, United States - WW16-25 | ecosystem: Environmental > Aquatic > Deep subsurface > Groundwater > Cave microbial mat | place...
TCCCAAGACCATGGCCATCGGCTGGCGCCAACTCGCAGCCATGGTTTCAGGCTATGTCATCGCAGCGCCTGCCCTTACGGCTCACGAGCACAATGTGTGAATCCCGTAGCCCGGAGGGTCTGACACCCGCACCCCGTTTTCAGCATTGATCTGGTATGACCTCGCCCGATATATGTCCCTGCCGACCGCCCGAGTGTGGGCGCCGTGGGCAGGCAGGGATCAGAAGTGCGCGCGGCGGAGCATCCCGGGTTTCGCGGGCGTGGCGGAACTGGCAGACGCGCAGGATTTAGGTTCCTGTGACGCAAGTCGTGGGGGTTCGAGTCCCTCCGCCCGCACCATGGGTATTGTCCTTGCTGCGAAACCGGACTAGCTGGGGCAAGCTGCAGTAGTTGAGACGGAACACATGCAAGTCACGGAAACCAGTTCTCTCGGCCTCAAGCGTGAGCTCAAGGTGATTGTTGGCCAGGTAGAGCTGGGTGAGCGATTCCTGTCGCGGATCGACGAGGTCAAGGATCAGGTCCAGCTCAAGGGCTTCCGCAAGGGCAAGGTGCCCGTTGCCCACATCAAGAAGCTGTTCGGCCGCTCGGTGATGGCCGAGGTGGTGCAGCAGGCGGTGGAGGAGACGAGCCGCAAGGCCATCTCGGACCGCAACGAGCGACCCGCGCACCGGCCCGCCATCGGCTTCGCTGAGAACAAGGAAGAGATGGAGCTTGTGCTCAACGGCAAGGGCGATCTTGCCTATACGCTGTCGTTCGAGATCCTGCCGAGCATCACCATCACAGACCTGGCCGCGCTCAAGCTCGAGAGAGAAGTGGCGGAGGTCAGCGAGGAGGCCGTCGACAAGGCCGTGGCCGATCTGGTCGAGCGTTCCATCAAGTACGAGGCGGAGGCAGACCGGGTGGCCGCAAGCGGCGACCAGCTCACAATCGACTATGTCGGTCGCATGGCAGGTCAGGAATTCGAGGGCGGCAGCGCCGAGGGCGCTGCACTCGTGCTCGGCGAGGGCCAGCTGCTTCCCGGTCTGGCGGAGGGTCTCGTCGGTAGCAAGGCAGGCGAGGAGCGCGTCGTCGGCGTCAAGTTCCCGGATGATTATCTCACCAAGGATCTTGCCGGCAAGGATGCCGAGTTCACCGTCAAGGTGAAGGAGGTGGCCAGGCCCGTGCGCCCCGAGGTCAACGATGAGTTCGCCAAGACGCTGGGGGCGCAGTCGCTGCCGCACCTCAAGGAGCTCGTGCGGGGAAAGATCGGGGCCGAGTACGCCGCAGTGGCACGCATGAAGCTCAAGCGGCAGGTCCTCGACGCCCTCGACGCGGCGCACGACTTTGCCCTCCCCGAAGCGCTGGTGGCGAGCGAGGCCGAGACTATTCGACGCAGGGTCCAAGGCCCCGCCAAGGCCGAAGGCGAGACAGCAGCGGAGGCAGGCAAGACCGAGGACGAGCGGGGGGGCGAGTACCGCAAGATTGCGGAGCGGCGCGTGCGTCTGGGGCTCGTCATCGGCGAGATCGGCGACAAGCAGAAAATTCAGGTGAGCCAGGACGAGCTCAAGCGCGCGCTGATTGGCAGGGCCCGCAGCTTTCCCGGGCAGGAGCGGTTCGTCTACGAGTATTACGAGAAGAATCCGGCAGCTCTGGTAGAGCTCAGAGGACCAATCTTCGAGGAAAAGGTGATCGACCACATCCTGGAGCAGGCAAAGCCGGTGGACAAGACGGTGCCGGTGGAGGAGCTGCTCAAGCCTGTGGGAGGCGACGACGAATTGCCAGCGCCTGCGCATCACCACCACCATGACCATGATCACGACCACGGGCATGATCACGACCACGACCATCACGTTGCGCACGACCATGACGCCGGCCATCAGCATGGCGGCGACAAGCGATGATGCGGGCTTGAACGTGGCGCGTCCGGGCCCAATCTCTTCTGCACCGCAGCCGCTAGCGACCGTAGGGGCGACAATGAATAGCTCGGCTCTTCCCATCACCAGCACGTTCTGGCCCGTCATCGTCGAGCAGACCAATCGCGGCTGGGAGCAGTACACGCTGCCCTCGCGTCTGCTGAAGGAGCGCATTGTCTTCCTGTCGAGCCCCATCAACGACGAGGTGGCGGCCTCGATCTGCATGCAACTGCTCTTTCTGGAGGCGGACAACCCCAAAAAAGAGATCGCCATGTACATCAATTCGCCCGGCGGCATCGTCACGTCGGGTCTGGCGATCTACGACACCATGCAGTTCGTGCGCCCGCCGATTTCTACGCTCTGCATCGGCCAAGCGGCGTCGATGGGTTCCCTGCTGCTGTGCGCCGGCACGCCGGGTATGCGCTACGCGCTCCCCAATGCGCGCGTGATGGTGCACCAGCCGTCGGGTGGCTTCTCAGGTCAGGCCAGCGACATCGAGCGGCACGCCGAAGACATCATCAAGATGAAGAAGCGCCTGAACGAAGTATATGTGAAGCATACCAAAAGGAGCTATGATCAGATCGAAAAGACGCTCGACCGCGACTACTTCATGACTGCCGAGCAGGCAAAGGAGTTCGGTCTGATCGACAAGGTTCTGGAAAAGAGGGACCAGGCCGAGGGCCTGCTTGCCGGCGGCAAGATGTCCTAGGTTCCTGCGGAGCGGGCTTCTGTCGCCTCGTGCCTTAGGCAATTGCAGAGTAGCACTACGATTTTCGGCAGACCGACATGGCGGCGGCTCGGGCGCGATGCCCCGTCAGGCGGCAAAAGATGCCGCGGGGCGCCGGCTCAGGGTGAGGGAAGTGTTAATCCAATCTTGATCTGGCCGCCGCTAGCATGCTCAGATTAGGTTGATGATCGTGGTCGACCCCGCGCCAGCCGTTGCAGAAGCCGTAGTTGTAGTAGAGTGATCCGCCCCGCACGGTGATAGCCGCCCAGAAGGATGCATCGAGAAACCTGATGGCCCAGGAAAAGAACACCCTCTACTGCTCCTTTTGCGGCAAGAGCCAGCACGAGGTCCGCAAGCTTATCGCCGGCCCGACGGTATTCATTTGCGATGAGTGCGTCGAGTTGTGCATGGACATCATCCGCGAGGAGAACAAGAACACGCTGGTCAAGTCGCGCGACGGCGTGCCCAGTCCCGGCGAGATTTGCTCCGTGCTGGACTCCTATGTCATCGGCCAGGACTACGCCAAACGCGTGCTTTCGGTGGCGGTGCACAATCACTACAAACGCCTCAACCACGCCTCCAAGAACAACGACGTCGAGCTCGCCAAATCCAACATCCTGCTGGTAGGGCCCACCGGCTGCGGCAAGACGCTCCTGGCGCAGACGCTGGCACGCATCCTCGACGTGCCGTTCACGATGGCCGACGCCACCACGCTCACGGAGGCGGGCTATGTCGGCGAGGACGTCGAGAACATCATTCTCAAGCTCCTGCAGAACGCCGACTACAACGTCGAGCGAGCCCAACGCGGCATCGTCTATATCGACGAGATCGACAAGATCTCGCGCAAGTCCGACAACCCGTCGATTACGCGAGACGTGTCGGGAGAGGGCGTGCAGCAAGCCCTGCTCAAGATCATGGAGGGGACAGTTGCCTCCGTGCCTCCACAGGGCGGGCGCAAGCATCCCCAGCAGGAGTTCCTGCAGGTCGATACGTCCAACATACTGTTCATCTGCGGCGGAGCGTTCGCCGGCCTGGAGAAGATCATCTCCAGGCGTGGCCGCGGCTCGTCGATCGGCTTCGGCGCCAAGGTTACCGGCCCCGACGAACGCCGCACCGGCGACATTCTCAAGGGTGTCGAGCCGGAAGACCTGCTGAAGTTCGGCTTGATCCCGGAGTTCATCGGCCGGCTCCCCGTCATCGCCACCCTCGAGGATCTGGACGAGGCGGCCCTGATCCAGATTCTCACAGTGCCGAAGAACGCATTGGTTAAGCAGTATCAGCGCCTGTTCGAGATGGAAGACGTGCGCCTGACAATCACCCAGGACGCGCTCAAGGCTATCGCCCGCAAGGCGATAGACCGTAAAACCGGGGCCCGGGGCTTGAGATCGATCATGGAGGCCATCCTGCTCGACACCATGTTCGAGCTGCCCGGCCTCAAGGGCGTGGAAGAAGTGGTGATTGGCCCGGAGGTCGCGGACGGCGGGGCGCGGCCCTTGCGCATCTATTCGGACCGCGCGGGTGAAAAAGGCTCCAGCGCCTAGCGTCCGGCGGCGGGACAGAAGGCGAGCCCGCCCGCACAAAATGTTGTGGACCGTGGTTGCCGACAGGGTCGCGGGCCGGTGGCCTTGATCCGGAGCCGCAAGGAGACCATCTTTTCTGACTAGTGCGAGCCGGCAAGCCCAGATTTGGCCAAAGCGGCCCCTTGCGTCCGCCTCGTCGCGCTCCCTTTTGGCAGGCGAGATCGCGCCGGTGTTGCGCGGATGCGACGCTCGAGCCTGGGAACATGCCGAGGCCACTTGGCTCGGGCCGGATCGTGCCGTAGGGCTGAAATGGGTGTGAAACGGGAAGAGACATGAGCGAGCAAAAGCAAAGCCGTGACAAAGGTGGCAAGGAGACCTATCCGGTCCTGCCGCTACGTGACATCGTCGTCTTTCCGTACATGATCGTCCCTCTCTTCGTCGGGCGCGAGAAATCGATCAATGCCCTCGAAGAGGTGATGCGCGCCGACAAGCAGATCCTGCTGGCGGCCCAAAGGAATGCCGGCGACGACGACCCGGCACCCGACGCCATCTACCAGATGGGCACGCTGGCTTCCGTGCTCCAGCTGCTGAAATTGCCGGATGGCACTGTGAAGGTGCTGGTAGAGGGCACGGTGCGTGCCAAGGTTGTCCGCTACGTCGCCAACCCGCAGTACTTCGAGGCGGAGGTTGAGCCCGTCGCCGAAGCGATGGGGACCAAGGACGAGATCGAGGCCCTGGCGCGCTCTGCCGCCTCGCAGTTCGAGAGCTACGTCAAGCTCAACAAGAAGATTTCGCCCGAGGTGCTCGCCAGCATCGGCCAGATCGAGGAGTACTCCAAGCTCGCGGATACCATCGCTTCGCACCTCGCCATCAAGATCGCCGACCGACAGGAGCTGCTCGAGATCACGACCATCTCGGAGCGCCTCGAACGCGTCTACACGCTGATGGAGAGCGAGATCTCCGTGCTGCAGGTGGAGAAGAAGATCCGCTCGCGCGTCAAGCGGCAGATGGAGAAGACGCAGCGCGAGTACTACCTGAACGAGCAGATGAAGGCCATCCAGAAGGAGCTCGGCGACGGGGACGAGCGCGACGACATCGCCGAGTTCGAGGAGAAGATCGAGAACACCAAGCTCTCCAAGGAGGCGCGCGACAAGGCTCAGGCCGAGCTGAAGAAGCTCAAGCAGATGAGCCCCATGTCGGCCGAGGCCACCGTGGTGCGCAACTATCTCGACTGGCTGCTGTCGATTCCGTGGGGCGTCAAGGGCAAGGTCAAGAAGGACCTCGCCGAAGCTCAGCAGGTCCTCGACAAGGAGCACTACGGCCTCGAGAAGGTCAAAGAGCGCATCGTCGAGTATCTCGCGGTGCAGACACGCACCAACAAGCTGAAGGGTCCGATCCTGTGCCTCGTCGGCCCGCCCGGCGTCGGCAAGACCTCGCTCGGGATGTCGATGGCCAACGCGACGGGGCGCGAGTTCGTGCGCATGTCGCTCGGCGGCGTGCGCGACGAGGCCGAAATCCGTGGCCACCGGCGCACCTACATCGGCTCGATGCCCGGCAAGGTCATCCAGTCCATGAAGAAGGCGAAGAAGACCAATCCGCTCTTCCTTCTGGACGAGATCGACAAGATGGGCTCGGACTTCCGCGGCGACCCTGCGGCGGCGCTGCTCGAGGTCCTCGATCCCGAGCAGAACCACACCTTCAACGACCATTACCTGGAGGTCGACTACGATCTCTCCAGCGTCATGTTCGTGACGACGGCGAATACGATGAACATCCCGCCGGCCCTGCTGGACCGCATGGAGATCATCAGGCTCGCCGGCTACACGGAAGACGAGAAGATCGAAATCGCCAAGCGCCACCTCATTCCCAACCAGCGCCAGAACCACGGGCTCGAGCCGACGGAGTGGGGGCTCGACGACGAGGCGCTGAAGGGGATCATCCGCCGCTACACCCGCGAGGCTGGCGTGCGCAATCTCGAGCGCGAGATCGCCAAGCTGGCGCGCAAGGCGGTGAAGGAGATCCTGGTTGGCACCACGGCGGCGGTCAAGGTCACGCCGGAGAACCTCGAGCACTACCTGGGCGTGCCGAAGTACCGCTATGGCGAGGTGGAGCTGGAGGACCAGGTCGGCATCGTCACCGGGCTCGCGTGGACCGAGGTTGGCGGAGACATCCTGACCATCGAGGGCGTCATGATGCCGGGCAAGGGCAAGATGTCCGTCACCGGCAACCTGCGCGACGTCATGAAGGAGTCGATCGAGGCCGCCCGCGCCTACGTGCGCTCGCGCAGCCACGATTTCGGCATTTCGCCGTCGCTGTTCGAGAAGAAGGACATCCACGTCCACGTCCCCGAGGGCGCCACACCCAAGGATGGGCCGTCCGCCGGGGTCGCCATGGTGACCGGTATCGTGTCGATCATGACCGGCATTCCGGTGCGCAGGGATGTCGCCATGACCGGCGAGATCACGCTGCGCGGGCGCGTCCTGCCGATCGGGGGCCTCAAGGAGAAGCTGCTGGCGGCGCTCAGGGCCGGCATCACCACCGTTGTGATCCCGGAGGAGAACGTCAAGGACCTGGCCGAGATCGGCGAAGCCATCAAGGCCCATCTCAAAATCCTGCCCGCCTCGCGCATGGACGACGTGCTCAAGATCGCCCTGCAGCGCCTACCCAAGCCGATCGCGGTCGACGAAGTCGCGCCGCCGGTGCCGCAGGTCCCGCCGACAGAGGCCGAGCGCGTCACGCACTAGGGTATGCGGTGATAGTTGGAAGGCCGTTTCCCGTGACCGGGGCGGCCTTTCACGGCCGGGCGTCTTGGCTATTGGAATTAGGGTCGCCGGATCTTTGAGAACCACGTTCAATATTGACTATGCAGGCGACCGATACGCCAGCGTGAGCTAACGCAATGTTGAGTTTCCCTTGGAAACGTGGGCGATTCCGGCCAGTTTGGGCTTGACGGGCGGACCCTTTGGGCGTTGTTTCCGCCTCGCCGCTGCGGTGCCGGGGGCGGAACCCCTTGAGTTGGCGCCCCAACCTACGGCCTAGTCTTTGGCGAGATACAAGGACGCAAGGATGAGCAAAAAGGGATTGATCGAGGCTGTCGCGACGGCGACGGAGCTGACCAGAGAACAGGCCGGCGTGGCGCTCGACGCGATCGTCGCGCACATTGAAGGCAGCATGAAAAAGGGTGAGGAGGTGCGTATTCCGGGCTTCGGCACCTTCAAGGTGGCTCAGCGTGCTGCGCGCAAGGCCCGCAATCCGCATACCGGCGTCGAAATGATGTTGAAGGCGTCGCGTGTGCCGAAATTCCAAGCCTCCAAGAACCTCAAGGAATCTCTGAACTAGCGATTGGCTTTAGGCTGGGAAAGCGGAGGATTGGCGCTCCAAGTGCGGCCGCTCCCCGGCGCAAGCCTGCTCCCCCGGTGCCAGGTCGTGTGTCGGCTCTCTCTTGGCCGGCACAGCCAGACGTCCACCCCCGCCCGTTCCGGGGCGGTTGCGGGCTGGGGCAAGCGCCTTTAGAGAGGTTCGATCGGGCGGTTAGCTCAGCGGTAGAGCGCTTCGTTTACACCGAAGATGTCGGGAGTTCGATCCTCTCACCGCCCACCACGGTGCGCTGCGGCGGCTCGCCAGCATTCAGGCCAACGGCGCCACCCAACCTGCGCTGCGCTGGAACCGCCTCTCCCACGGTCGCCTCGCGGGAACAGAAATCACGCCGAAACATGCCGGGAAACCTATGGCGAGAGGTGGGATTCCTAAAGGATGGCATCAATAACCGGGATTTAACGATAACCGAATATTAACGATTCTCCCGCAAATCACGGGGGCCGGAATCGTCTGGCGGCATTCGAACAGGCAGCAGAGCATGATTCGAGGGCTGTTGGCCACCACTGCCACGCTGTCAATCCTGACCGTCAGCGCGGTCGTCGGGCTCGAGGCGGTTGGCGTGCTTTTCCAGGGCGGCCAGCTAGAGCCGACGATCGCGAGCGTTCAGATGCGAGACGATCCGGAGGCGCGCGTGGCGGCCCTCCTCCTGCTGCGGCAGGAGGAAGGGGACCTCGCACAGTTGCATCGCCAGGCCGAGCAGGAACGGCGCGAGGCCGAACGGCAGGAGGCGGGCAGCCAGGCGCAGGATGAGGAGCGCAAGGCCGCCGATGCCCATCGCTGGGCCGAACGGTACCGGCGGCGGCACGAGCCTGAACAGCAGCTGGCCGCTCTCACGCCAAAGCGGGAGGTGGCCAGCCTCACCGACGCCCAGACCGAACGGAAACCGCCGCAGTACAAGACCCCGGAGCCCAAGCTTGCCGGACCGCAACCCCACCTCGCGATCGAGAGCTTGGGCGGAGGGGTTGCCGATGCGACTCGGTCGCCTGCGCGATCGCAGCCGGAAGTGTGCGCTGCGATCTGCCTGACCAAGTCGACGGACCAGCGCCCGCCGGCGGCACCTCGGCTCTCCGTTCGGCCGGATCGGGCAAAGTCCAATCGTGCAACCGCTGGCGGCAACCCCGCCTGCCCGCTGCTCGGCTGGCTGCAGGCTGCCATGGCACAGCCGGCCCCAGCAGCTGCTCCCCGTACCGCGGCCAGGCGGCGAGCTACCTGACGACGCCGAGTTTCGACAGAACGCCGTCGAGGTTGCGCAACTCGGTGTAGTGGAGACCGTCCACGCGCCGATCCTGGACCTGCTCAACGTGATAGAGCAGGTTCTGCTTGAATGAAGCCAGCATCCGCTCGAGCGCGCGTCCCTCGAACTCCTCGATGATCTCCCTCTGGGGACCGGTGAAGGTGCCTCGCAACTTCGCCAGCCTGCTCATGCGTGGGGACTCCTTCAGCGGATACACGGTCGTCGGCAAATCGATACAGAAGGTCGTGCCCTTCCGAATGCCGCCGCTGTCGAACCAGCCTGAGAAGCCTCGCTTTGCCGGCACGCCTGCCAGGTCTATGGAACCGCGTTCCACCTCGATGCCACGGATGGCGAGCGCGCGTTGAACCTCCTTCCAATCCTCGCCCCAGGTCCTCTTGAGCAGGCTCGGCGGCTCGATAACGACCAGCGCCTGGACCTCGATCAGCTTGCTGCGCGGCCGGAAAATATCCGCCGGGCGGGAGATCCTCTTCTGCTCGACGGTCAAACTGCACTCTCGCCCCGAGTAGCCTCCAGGCTCGATGAAGCGCCTGACGGCGTTGATGTGATACCCGGCCGCCAGGCCGGCAGGCCCGGCCAAGTCGACGAGCGGCAGCCCGTAGTGCCGCGTCAGGATATTGCCGGCCATCTCCATGCGCGCGTCCGCGCTGCGCTGGAAGCGGCTCAGCTTGTCGCGAAGCTGCAGTTGTGTCGGGCTCTGCGTGGCGGGCGTAAAGGCATCCTTCAGGTTGAGGCCGAGAATCACCTGCACGTTGCGGAAATAGAAAGGGGGCTGGGTCGCATTCTCGCTGACGAGGATATGGGGAATGCCGAGTGTGTGGATGACCGCCGCCTCGTAGGCTACGTTCGGCCTGCTGTCCGTGAGGTCGATCACGACCAGGTCCGCCTGCTCGACCTCGTTGAGCACCATCTGCTCGATGACGTTCTGGGCACGCCCATCAGGCGTGACGATCCGGAAGGGCGCAACGCCGTTCTCCGCCAGGCTTTCCGATATCTGCTCGATGAGCCGGCCAAGCCGCTTGGTGTTGCTCTCCCGGAGGACGGTATCGCCCTCGAGATGCTCCATCGGCCCCAGCACGAGGAGGTTGTATTGCATCAAATACACCTCGAAGAATGGTTCAAAGTCAGGTCCGCAGGGACTTATAGCCGGAGTAGGGCGCAGCTGAAATGCCTGGCCGGCTCCAATCCTTGCAGGCAGCTACGCCCGCGGCGGCCTGATCTGTGCCGGATCGTAGTAGAACCGCTCCGCGGCAATCCGGTCGCCATCCCAAGACTGCAGCGCCAGCTCGTCCAGCGTACGCGTTCGCCCGTCCTGCCCGGTCATCTCGAACACCCAGTTGATGACCACGCGATCGCCGTCGACGAGAAAGGCCTCGACGCGGCGGGTACGCATGCCACGCAAGCCCGCCAGAACGGCGCGCTCGTGCTCGACCAACGTCTGCCGTCCCACCCGCGGCGGCAGCCCGTTCTCCTGCATGGATGCGCCCGGGTGGTAGAAGTCCTCGATCGCTCTGACGTATTCGCCCCGCTCGACCAGCGAGATGAACTCCTGAACGCGTTGGCGGCTTGGCATGGCAACTCGCTCGATCAGGTTCAGCCGTCGTTTTGGGCACAGACCTCGCGAGCGGCCCGTTTACCATTTACCCGTTCCTCGTCGAGGCTGGAACCGCCCCCGGTTCGCCGGAAGGCCGTTTCCCGTAACGCGGGGCGGCCCTTCCAGGGCCTTCGCCGCCTCGGTGGCTAGGGGGGGTAGCCGGCAGGCATCCCGCGAAAAATACGCGGCCCCCGCGTTGGAGAATCGCGCCGAGCCATCGGCGCGGGAAGCATCGGCCTGTTAACCCTGGTCACCGGGCGCGTCGTTGTGATCGGCGGGCGGGCATCCATCGGTTCGACGCACAACACGTTGCCGCCGATCTACAGCGTTCCCTTGGTGGAGGGCACGCGGCCGCCCTGGCGGGCGTCGATGGCGACGGCCTCGCGCAGCGCGCGGGCCAGCCCCTTGAAGCACGTCTCGGCGATGTGATGGTTGTTCTCGCCGTAGAGGTTCTCGACGTGCAGGGTGATGCCGGCGTTCTGCGCGAACGCCTGGAAGAACTCGCGGAACAGCTCGGTGTCCATATCGCCGAGCTTCGGCCGCGAGAATGCCACCTTCCAGACCAGGTATGGACGGCCCGACAGGTCAACCGCCACGCGCGTCAACGTTTCGTCCATGGGCAGGTAGACGCTCGCATAGCGAGCGATGCCCTGCTTGTCGGAGAGTGCCTTTGCCACGGCCTGGCCCAGCACGATGCCGCAGTCCTCCGTGGTATGGTGGAAATCGATATGCAGGTCGCCCTTGGCCTCGAGGGTGATGTCGATCAGCGAATGCCGCGCCAACTGCTCCAGCATGTGATCGAGAAAGCCGACGCCCGTCGCGATATCGAAGGCGCCGGTGCCGTCGAGATCGACGCTGGCCTTGATCTTGGTCTCCTTGGTGGAGCGCTCGATAGTCGCTTGGCGTTTCACGCAGGGACTCGTCTGGCTTGCCGGACCGAACCCAAGCCTTTATCAGCTTGATCTCACGGATTCCATAGTCGGCAGCGCACAATACCGGCCCTTGATTGACGGGCCATTGATGCCGACATCGTTGAAGAAGCCCTCCATGACAAGTCCAGCATCATCTCCAGGCGTTTGGCACGGCACCACCATCCTGACCGTGCGCAAGGCCGGCAAGGTCGTCATCGCCGGCGACGGCCAGGTGAGCCTGGGAGCCACCGTGATCAAGGCCAACGCGAAAAAAGTGCGCTCGCTCGGCAAGGGTGGCGTGATCGGCGGCTTCGCCGGTGCCACGGCCGATGCCTTCACCCTGTTCGAGCGGCTGGAGAGCAAGCTGGAGCAGTACCCCGGGCAGCTGACCCGGGCCTGCGTCGAGCTGGCCAAGGACTGGCGCACGGACCGCTACCTGCGCCGGCTCGAAGCCATGATGATCGTCGCCGACAAGCAGGTGACGCTGGTGCTGACGGGTACGGGCGACGTGCTGGAGCCGGAGGGCGGAGTGATGGGCATCGGCTCGGGCGGCAACTTTGCGCTGGCAGCCGCCAAGGCGCTGATGGATACCGGCCTGGGCGCTGAAGAGATTGCGCGCAAGGCGATGGCGATTGCCGCCGAGATTTGCGTGTATACCAACACCAGCATCGTGCTCGAAACGCTCGAAAGCGGTCGCTGAATCGAAGCCCCAGGAAAGACCTTGATGCTGCAGGACGCCGATCTCGACGCCGCCGTCTCGGAAGGAATCGTGAGCGAGGCGCAAGCTGCCGCGCTGCGTGAGCTGGCGCGGCGGCGTGAGCGGGACCGCTCCGTCGACTTGGGCCACGAGGAGCGGTTCCGCTTCATGCGCGGCTTCAACGACGTATTCTTCTCCATCGGCATAATCCTGTTCGTCGGCGGATTCTGGTACTTCATGCCGCGAACGGCGGCCGGCTACGCGACTACGGCAGCGGTGGTCTGGGTGCTTGCCGAGCTGCTGGTCGGTCGCCTGCGGCTGGTGCTGCCGGGCATCCTGCTGGCCGGCGCGTTCGTCGCGTTCGTGTTCGCAGCGTGCCTCAGCGTGCCGATCGAATCTTGGCTGGGCATGGAGATTCGGCCGCGACTGCCTACGTCGGTTGGCATCCTGCAGGCCCTGCAATTCTATCCGGGCGGGCCGTTGATGTTCGCTGCGCGGGCGCTGGTCGCTGCCGCCGCCGCCGCCGTCTTCTACCGGCGTTTCAAACTCCCGTTTGCACTGTTGCCCCTCGCCGCAAGCCTGGTGGTCGCGGCGATGGGCGTAGCAGCCTTCCTTGTTCCGCAAACCGTCGCAATCTCGGACGCGATCGTTCTCCTCCTGTGCGGTCTTGGCGTTTTTGCGGCCGCCATGAGCTTCGATGCTTCGGATCGCGAGCGGCTCACCCGGCGCGCGGACTGCGCGTTCTGGCTGCACCTGCTGGCGGCGCCGCTGATCGTGCACTCGGTGGTCTCGCTGGCATCCTCCCCGCTCGGAGGCGCCCTTGGCCGCGCTGCCGGGCCCCTCACGCCCAACATGAATGCCGAGCTGGCGCTGGCCGTCATGTTGATCGTTGCGGTCCTGGCGGTGGTGGCCCTGCTGATCGATCGGCGGGCGCTGCTCGTCGCCGGCCTTACCTACCTCGGCGTCGCCATCGCCTTTGCCCTGACCAGCACTGGCTTCCGCAGCGACCCGAGTCTTGTGATTGCCGCCACGCTCGTCATCCTGGGCGCATTCGTGCTAACGCTCGGTGCCGGCTGGGTGCCGCTCCGCCGGCGCCTTTTGGCCCTGCTCTCCCCCGCAATCTCCAACCGCCTGCCACCCGTGCCCGCACGCCCATGACCAGCTTCTCCCCCCGCGAAATCGTTTCCGAGCTCGACCGCTTCATCGTCGGCCAGAAGGACGCCAAGCGCGCGGTCGCCATCGCGCTCAGGAACCGCTGGCGGCGGCAGCAATTGGGGGACGACCTCAAGGAGGAGGTGCTGCCCAAGAACATCCTGATGATCGGCCCCACGGGTTGCGGCAAGACCGAGATATCGCGCCGCCTGGCGAGGCTCGCCGGCGCCCCGTTCCTCAAGGTGGAGGCCACCAAGTTCACCGAAGTCGGCTACGTCGGCCGCGACGTCGACTCCATCGTGCGCGACCTGGTGGAAGTCGGCATCGGCCTCGTGCGCGAGACCAGGCGCAGGGAGGTGAAAGCGCAAGCCGAGAAGAACGCCGAGGAACGCGTGCTCGACGCCGTCGTGGGCGCCGAGTCCAGGCCGGGAACGCGCGAGGACTTCCGCCGGCGGCTCAGGGCCAACGAGCTCAACGACAAGGAGGTGGAGATCCAGGTGGCCGAGAGCAGCGTGCAGCTGCCCACGTTCGACATTCCGGGCGGCCAGGTCGGCATGATCAACCTCAACGAGATGCTGGGCAAGGCCTTCGGCCAGCGCAGCAAGCCGCGCCGCATGACCGTCGGCCAGGCCTTCGACATCCTGGTGGCGCAGGAAGGCGACAAGCTCATCGATCAGGACCAGATCGTCCAGGACGCCGTGCACAGCGTCGAGAACGACGGCATCGTGTTCCTGGACGAGATCGACAAGATCTGCTCGCGCTCGGAGGTGGGCCGCATCGGCGCCGACGTCTCGCGCGAGGGCGTGCAGCGCGATCTGCTGCCCCTGCTCGAGGGCACCACCGTTTCCACCAAGTACGGGCCGGTGAAGACCGATCATGTGCTGTTCATTGCCTCGGGCGCGTTTCATGCAGCAAAGCCGGCCGATCTGCTGCCGGAGCTGCAGGGACGGCTGCCGATCCGCGTCGAGCTCAAGCCGCTGACAACGGAGGATCTGCGTCGCATCCTGGTCGAGCCCGAGGCCAGCCTCATCAAGCAGTACGTCGCGCTGATGGCGACGGAGAGCGTCACCCTCAAGTTCGCCGACGATGCCATCGACGCGCTGGCCGACATCGCGGCGCAGGTCAACTCCACCGTGGAGAACATCGGCGCCCGGCGGCTGCAAACGGTGATGGAGCGGGTGCTCGACGAAATCTCGTTCGAAGCCACCGACAAGGGCGGCGAGACGATCCTGATCGATGCGGCCTACGTGCAGGCTCGTATCGGCGACCTCGCCAGGAACGCCGATCTGAGCAAGTTCATCCTGTAGGGCCGCCCACCCAGGACGCGCCGGGGGCTACGGGACGCACCGGTCACTGCCACCAGTAGGAGCGGCCGTTCCAACCGTACGGCGCGCGGTTGAACTGGCGGCGATAGCGGTATTCCGCCTCGGAATGGCGGCGGCGTATCTTGAGGCCGCCCTGCGGCTCGTGGCTCATGACGACGATGAAATCGGTAGCCTTTCCCGTCTCCCTGCTGAGCGCCTCATCGGAAACGATCAGCGTGGAGCCCGGCGAAACGATCTCCGATATGCGATCGATCGCCTCCTTGGGAATGGCAACCCGGTCGAGCGCCAGCCTGGCGCCAGCCAGGTCCGCCACGGCCGCCTCGGTATGGCGACCGGCGCGTTGGCGCTTGCCGTTTTCGGCAGGCTCGGGTCCATTGCGGTTCTGGTACATGGAAACCACGCTCCAGCGCAGCTCGGTTTCGGCGTTCGCATACGCCACCGCAGTGAAGACAAAGGTGCCGAGCGGGCCGTCGGCGTCGGTGATCGAGACGGGACTATCAAACAGCGGTTCGCGGGACTGCCGGACATAGAGGCGCTGCGTCTTCCGGCTGATGAAGACGGAAACCGGCGATAGCTTGCGCGTGGCCTCCTTGGCCTCCTCCATAGCGGCCACCTTGGCTGCCTCCGCTGCCTTCACCTCCTCGCGGAGGCGCCCGGCCTGGTCCTGTGCCGCTTGCACTTCGGCCTTGAGAGCGTCCAGCTGGGCTTGCGCCGTAGCGAGGGCTGCCAACGCCGCGCTCTTGGCCTCCTGCGCGCGCTCCGCCTCGGGGCCTTCCCCTTCCGCATCGTCGGCCCAGCGCCCGGCCTGACGCGCCTGCATCTCGGCTCTTGCCCTGCCAGCCTCGGCCCGCCGCAATGCCTTCGCGGAAAGCGACGCTTCCTTGGTCGCCTTGGCAGCAGCCCGCCTCGCTTCTTCCGCCTTCTTTGCGGCGGCAGCGGCATCAGACGACTTGGCCGCGGCGATCGACCTCAAGCTCTGGCGCGGTCTTGCGGGTGCAGCATCGGCTGCCACAGAAGTGTCGATGAGGCCCGTGGACGCCTTCTCCGCACTCTCCAATCTTGCGGTGACCTCGACCTCCCCTGACAATGGCTTGAAGAGGGCCGGATGGGCGAATTCGGCGGGGCTGATGTCGTCGCGCACCACAATGACCCGCATGCCGAGCTTGGTCCGCTCGTAGAGCCGTTCGGCGAAACCAATGGGCAAGCGAATGCAGCCGCCGGAGGCAGCGTAGCCGGGCAGCACGCCGGCGTGCAGCGCGATTCCCGACCAGGTGATGCGCTGCATGTAGGGCATCGCGGCGTCGTAGTAGATGTTGGAATAGTGCTCGACCTTTTTCTCCAGGACGCTGAAGATCCCGGGAGGCGTCTCATAGCCGGGTTTGCCGGTAGAGATGGGCGATCGCAGCATCGCGCCATCCGCGTCGTAGACGGTGACCCGTTGCTGATTGATGGAAACGACCGCCATGACGGGCGTGCCGGCCGGGCGCACGTAGGTGGCTTCCTCGCGCTTCTCTCGCCCGCTCTTGGCGGCGGCGGGAGGCGCAGGCAGGATCGAGGTAGCGACGCCGGTTCCGGCAAGGGCCGCAACGGCCAGTTTGAATGTACGCCACTCACGGGGACGGAAACAGATCATTCACCAAATCCTTCAGCACTGACGCACCCTGGCGGGCAACTATGTCCTATACGGCGGAGACTAAGCGAGCGTTACCGCAATCTGTTCGGCGCTTTGACGAGAAATGCCGCGGCGGGTCCCGGCGGCCACAGGCCGCGCAGAAAGCCTGCCGTGGGCCAGGGCAAAATGAGAGCAAATGGCATGCCGGTCAATGCCGCTCCCAATTTTCGCTGCACCTGAGCGCGGCGGGCGACACATGAACGCTGGTTCCACTGCACCAGGCATTTTGCTGTCCCGTTGCATGAGGCCTATGCTTGTGAACAGTCGCAAGCACGGAGCGTGCCTTATGGTTACCCTGGCGGCGCGGCCGCAAGCGCTGGATATCGACCTCGATCGCGCCGCGCTGGTGGTGGTAGACATGCAGAACGCCTTTGCATCCAAGGGCGGCATGCTCGACCTGGCGGGCTTCGACATCTCCGGCGCGGCGCACGTGATCGAGGTAAACCGGCGCCTCATCCAGGCGGCACGCAAGGCGCGTCTGAAGGTCGTCTACCTGCAGATGTCCTTCAAGTCGGACTTGAGCGACGCCGGGGGCCCAGCCTCACCCAACTACCACAAGGAGTTGGCGCTGCGCACGATGCGCGATCGTCCCGAGCTCGCGGGCAGGCTGCTGATCGACGGCACGTGGGACTGGCAGATCGTCGACGCGCTGATGCCGGAGCCGGGTGACCACGTGGTGCGCAAGACGCGCTACAGCGGTTTTTGCCGGACGGACCTGGAAGGCCATCTGCTGGCCAGCAACATCCGTTACCTGCTGTTTACGGGCATCGCCACCAACGTGTGCGTTGAGAGCACGGCGCGCGACGCTTTCTTCAGCGAGTTCTGGCCCATCCTGGTCGAGGACGCCATGAGCCACGCCGGTCCCGACTTCAACCGCGCGGCGACGCTATGGAACTTCGAGCATGTGTTCGGCTGGGTGACGAGCGCCGACCACATCCTAACGGCGCTGCCAAGGGATACGGCTCCTGCGGTGCCGGCCTGATCGATGGGGCGGCTGGAGTTGGGGCTCGCCAAAAGAGATGGGCCCCGGCCGGTAGGGGACAGCCAGGGCCCGCTGGGACAAGGCGGTACGGGATTGCCAAACCGCACCGCACGGCACTTTCTATCGTGATTCGCAACGTTCGGCTGCATTTATCTGAGGCGCAACCGATTCATGCGACGTCTGACGTAGGCGCGCATGTGCCACGGAGCAAGTTGCGAGCCGGGCAACGAGCCACCTGTCGCGAACGAACCAACCCTCGCAGTGGCGCTACCCGGAGCGGGACCCACGTCGGCCCGAGCAACGCTGCCGCGGGCGAGGCTCTGCCGGATGACGCGGACGATCCACCAGAGAACGGCAGCCTGCATCAGCGAGGAGATCACGCGTGGCACAATCAGCTCGCCCCACATGTAGTCATCGACGGCGAGGACCATGATCGTTTCGGACACGACGGCGGCGATGACGCCGGCAACGATGATGGGTAGGGGGCCGCGGTGAAAAACAATGGCGGCAAGCACAATCCCGGCCTGAACGGGATCGAGGAATGCGGCAAGCAGGAAGGTCAAGGTTACCATGTCGGACCTCCGAGGATCCGGGCCAACAAGTGCGATTCGTGCGGCGCAAATGAGGCGTAGACAGAATGTATGCTATCGGATAACAGGCAGATGTTATCCATATCTTGCGGCGGCACTTTGCTTGTAGCGCGTCGGCTATCGGCACCTTTGAGGCATGACTCCATGCAAACGAACGATGTGAATTTGGCCTGCCTACCAGGTGACGCGCAGACCGACGGTTCCCCTGATGATCTCGATGTCGTCACCGTCGATCGAGGTTAGGTAGGAGGCATCACCGTAGAGGCTCACCGAGGGCCCGAGCTTGGCGGTGAGGCCGCCGCCGACCTCGACTGCTGTACCGCGGCTCGCCGCCGTGATGGGAAACGCCGCGAAGCTCAGCGCGTCGCCGCCGCCCGATGTCCACCACAGGTTGGTCTTGAGATAGGGCAGCCACAGCACCGCCGGTGCCGCGAACCTTGCTGCCAGCCGCGCACCAATGCGTCCGCTGAAGGCATCGTCGGTATCGAAGGTGATGGTCGAGAACCGGTCGGCCGTGTCGTCGAGCGACAGGCGCTGCCAGATCGCCTGCGCTTGCGGTTCCAGGATCAACCCCGGCATCACCGGTATGGGATAGCCGCCCTCCAGCGAGGCTGCGAACGCGCTTCCCGCGGCATCGGCCCTGATGCCGCGGTGGGAGCGCGGATTGCCGTCGAGCCAGCTCCCCTGCAGCACCGCGTCGAGGTACCAGCCAGTGGGCCCGACGTGGGTCCAGTAGGCGCCCAGGCTGGTCGCGTCCAGGCTCACCCGGCCGGCCGGAGCGCCTTCGAGGCCGATGACGAAGCCTCGCACATCGCCGGTGGCCTGGGCGAAGGCGCCATAGAGGCCGAAATGATCGCGGTTGCCGGCGCTGGTGAATTTCCACACGTCGGCACCGGCCTGGAAGCCGGCGATGGTGCCGTCGAAATCCGGCCGCACGGTGCCGGAGAAACCGAGATCCGTGAGCTGGCCGAACAGGCGGCCCCAGCCGCGCGAGCCGGGCGTTGGGTTCTCCACGCCAACGCGCTCGTGATAGGTGCCGAGCGTCGCTAGCCCCACCGCGCGCGCAAGCCCCGGCACGACGGAATGCACCGCGACCTCGGGACGGTAAAGCCGGATGGGCGGCGAGCCCGGCGGCGGCGGCGGAGGCAACGGCGGCGATCCCACCCCCGGGGTGGGCGGAGGAGGAGGTGGTGGTGGCGTTCCCGCTGCCGGAGTGGGTGGAGGAGGAGGTGGTGGTGGTGGCGTTCCCGCTGCCGGAGTGGGTGGAGGAGGAGGTGGTGGTGGTGTTCCCGCCGCCGGGGTGGGCGGCGGTGGTGGTGCCGGCAGCGGTAGCACCTGCGGCGGTGGGAGCGGGGGCAGGGTCGAGCGAAGGAACCAGCTGTGCTCCGATCCGGGCGTCACGCCGCCCTTGAACAGCAGATACTCGAACGGGCCAGCTGCCACCGGCCCTGACAGCGTGAAGGCGCCCGCCTGCGTCGTCGCAGCATTGGCCGCCTGCACGACCTGAATGCCGTCAACGACCGTTAGCCCGCCGCCACCGCCGAGGTTGGTCATCCCGATGGCGGTCGTGCCCGAGGCCGATGCCCCGGTCCCCGAGATCACCAGCTTGTCGGACGGCGAGCCGTCGGCGCCCAGCACCGCCTGCAGCGCCAACCGGCCGCCGGCGCCGATGTAACTGCCGGCGATGGTGAGGCTGTCGGTGGCACCAGAGCCGCCCGTGGTGAGGTCGATCAGGCCGGCGTTGGTAACGGTGACAAGCTGGCCGCCCGCGAACGGCAGGATCGACGGGTTCGCGCCGCTACCGGCAAGCAGCGCGCTGGTGGCGTCGATCGTCAGCGTGCCGGTCAGCGTGGCCGGGGTGACAGGCCTGACGCTGCCGCCGTCGCCCAAGACCAGATTGCCATCGAGGGTGAGAAGCGAGCCGTTCGAGGCAGTGACCGTTTCCCAGTTCTTGTAGCGGGCGATGCCGGCGGTCACCACGTTGTCGAAGGTGAGCTTGTCGGTACCCGAACCGCCGTCGAGCAGCTTCATGGTCAGATTGGCCGGTGTCAGATTGCGCAGCAGCGCCGTGTCGTTGCCGGCCCCGAGGCCGATCGAGCCGCCAACCGTTCCCCCGCCGTCCCAAGTGAACGAGTCGGTGCCCGGCGTTGCGACCGTCCCCGGCCCTGTCCTCACATCGCCGACAATCTGCCCGCCGGTGATGGTGATCGTGTTGTCGCCGTTGCCCAAATTGACATTGCCGCCGATGAACCCCGTTCCTGAAAGCTTGAAAGTGTCGTTGTCGCCGAAACCGATGACGTCGCCCACCACGGTCCCGCCGGACATGTCGAAGATGTTGTTGCCGATGTTCATGTTGACGGAGCCGATCGAGCCGCCGGTGACGGTGATGACGTCACCCTCGATGAAAGCGCCGGTGATGATGCCGCCGGACATGACGAAGATGTCGCGACCGCCACTCTGCTCGAGATTGCCGGCGATCATTCCACCCGTCATGATGAATGTGTCGATGCCGCCGCCCTGGTCGACCTTGCCGGTGATGACGCCGGAGTGAACCTCCATGCGATCGGCGCCGCCGCCAAACAGGATGGTGCCTTTGAGGACCGGGGCTCCTCCGCCCAATCCGAAGATCAGCATGTTGCTGCCCGACGGGAAGGTGAAATTGGCGTAGGTGCCGCTGTTGACCGTGACCGTGTCGTTGCCGCCCTTGAAGTCGATGTTTCCGGCAGGGTTCAGCGGTATCGACGCGTCGCATACGATGACGTCGGCCCCTGACGTCGCGCATCCGGCCATCGCGGCGGGCGCATTCGCGCTGAGGGTGAGCAGCGTCACCGCAAGCAGAAAAGCGCAGCTCGCACCACGCCGCATCGCGTTCTCCTGATGTCCTGCAGCGATTCAGGGATTGGGGCTCAACGCTCAAGCACCGAACGCAAGCGCGGTCGGCGCCCGCTGGCAATTTCGGTGATTCGCCGCTGCTGTTGTGGTGCGCTACGGAGACAACGCGAACAGAAAGATCGATGTCGGATTAATTATCGAATATCTGATATCGAATGTGGCTGCGCGACTTGTTCCCGCGTGTCGGGCGATCGCCCTCAGTATGTGCGCGCCTTGGGCGGGATGTAGCTGACTTCGTTGGTCATAGTGTAGGTGTGCACGGGACGATAGTCGATGTGCACGGTCTTGCTGTCGTAGTCGGCCCACGCCAGCGTGTGCTTCATCCAGTTGACGTCGTCGCGCTCGGGATAGTCCTCGCGCGCATGCGCGCCGCGGCTCTCGGTGCGGTTCTCGGCGCCGGCGACCGTCACCGCGGCCTGCACGATCAGGTTGTCGTATTCCAGCGTCTCGATGAGGTCCGAGTTCCAGATCAGCGAGCGGTCGGACACCGAAATGTCGTCGGTGGCGCGCCAGATCTCGGTGATCCTTTCAACGCCTTCCTTGAGGAGGGCCGCGTCGCGGAACACGGCGCAGTTGGTCTGCATGATCTTCTGCATGCGCGCGCGCAGCTCGGCCGTGGGGGTGCCGCCCTTGGCGCTGCGGAAGCGGTCGAGGCGGGCCAGCGCGAACTCGCCGGCGTCTCTGGGCAGATCGGGCGGGCTTGCACCCCTCTCGACGGTCCTGGCGCACTGCAGGCCGGCGGCGCGCCCGAACACCACGAGGTCGATCAGCGAGTTGGAGCCGAGCCGGTTGGCGCCGTGCACCGAGACGCAGGCCGCCTCGCCCAGCGCCATCAATCCGGGTACGATGTGATCGCTGTCGCTGCCCTTCTTGGTCAGCGCCTCGCCGTGATAGTTGGTGGCCACGCCGCCCATGTTGTAATGCACGGTCGGCACGATCGGGATCGGCTGCTTGTGGACGTCGACGTTGGCGAACACGCGCCCGTTCTCGATCGCGGCGGGCAGGCGCTCGGCCAGCACCTTGGGATCGAGGTGCGAGAAGTGCAGGTAGATGTGGTCCTTGTTGGGGCCGCAGCCGCGCCCCTCGCGGATCTCGATGGTCATCGAGCGCGACACCACGTCCCGCGAAGCGAGATCCTTGGCGTGCGGAGCGTAGCGCTCCATGAAGCGCTCGCCGTGCCCGTTGGTGAGGTAGGCGCCCTCGCCGCGCGCCCCTTCCGTTACCAGCACGCCGGCCCCGTAGATGCCGGTCGGATGGAACTGCACGAACTCCATGTCCTGCAGCGGCAGGCCGGCGCGCAGCACCATGGCGTTGCCGTCGCCGGTGCAGGTGTGGGCCGAGGTGCACCAGTGGTAGGCGCGGCCGTAGCCGCCGGTGGCGACGATGGTCTTCTTGGCACGGAAGCGGTGCAGGGTACCGTCGTCGAGCTTGAGCGCCACCACGCCGCGGCAGCCGCCGTCCTGGTCCACGATCAGGTCGATGGCGAAGTACTCGATGAAGAACTCGGCCGCGTGCTTCAGCGATTGGCCGTACAGCGTGTGCAGCATGGCGTGACCGGTGCGGTCGGCAACCGCGCACGTGCGCTGTGCCGGCGGCCCCTCGCCGTACTCGGTGGTCATGCCGCCGAACGGGCGCTGGTAGATGCGCCCTTCGGTGGTGCGGGTGAACGGCATGCCGTAGTGCTCGAGCTCGTACACGGCGTCGGGCGCGTGCCGACACAGGTACTCGATGGCGTCCTGGTCGCCGAGCCAGTCGGCGCCCTTGACCGTGTCGTACATGTGCCAGCGCCAGTCGTCCGGCCCCATGTTGCCGATCGCCGCGGCGATGCCGCCCTGCGCCGCCACCGTGTGCGAGCGGGTGGGAAACACCTTGGTGATGCAAGCCGTGCGCAGGCCGGCTTCGGCGCAGCCGAGCGTCGCGCGCAGACCCGAGCCGCCGGCGCCGATGACCACCACATCGTAGGTGTGGTCGGTCAGCGGGTAGGCCCGGCCGTTGAGGGCCGGGCTGGCAACCCCGCCGCCGGTATCGCGCACATCTTCCCCGGGCATGCCTCTCAAACTCCGAAGCTCAGTTTAAGCACGGCAAACACGCAGGTGATGCCGACCAGAATGGCGAAGAACGAGTTTAGCATGAGAGCCGCCACCTTACGCCCTTCCGAATGCACATAGTCCTCGATGATGGTTTGCATGCCGAGCCGCATGTGCACGACGCCCGAGAGCACGAGCAGCAGCAGGGGGATGGCGATCTCCGGCCTGGCCAGCGCCCGCTTCACCGTGGCGTGGTCGGCGCCGGCGAGCGCCAGCATGAGCCCGATCAGGAAGCAGACGAGGAAGACGTTGGCGACGGCCGTGACCCGCTGCATCCAAAAATGCTCCGTACCCCCCTTTGCGGAGCCCAGCCCGCGGACCCTGGCAAGCGGCGTGCGCTGGCTCATGTCACAGACCTCCGCGCAGCGAGACGCCGACGGCCCACAGCGCCACCGTCAGCGACAGCGAGCCGACGATGGTCAGCCAGGAGAGGAAATCGACGGCGCGCAATCCCAGGCCACGGCCGGTGTCCCACAGCAGGTGGCGCATGCCGCCCAGCATGTGGTGGATCAGTGCCCAGGAATAGCCGAGCAGCACGAGCCTGCCGAGCGGGTGGCCCAGGATTTCGTTGACGACCGCGAACGGCCGCTCGCCCATGGCGGCCGCTATCAGCCAGGCCGCCAGCAGGAGGGTGCCGAAATAGAGCGCCGCCCCGGTCAGGCGATGCACGATCGACATGACCATGTTGATCTGCGGCCGGTAGATGCTGAGATGCGGGGAGAGCGGGCGCTCGACCGTGCGCTTGTTCTCGGCCATGCAGCTTGGCTCTCCCGATCGTCAGTTGTGCAACGCGCAGGCTTGTAACGCCCCTCGGCGAGGGCGGCAATCGGCCGATTGTCTCAAGGGGCAACGCGCGAGCGCACGTGTCGCGCGTGTCTCAGGTGTATTGTATGCCAGTTGCGTGCGGGGGCACGCCCTACGCGGGTTTGCCCACCCGGCCAAAGTTTTTCCGAGCACGACGGCTTGATTTGACCAGCCAACGCTAAGAACTCATGCTTGACCTTGGAGCATCGAGTGTGATGCGCGCTATTCGCCTGATTATTGCCGGGCTGCTCGCCGCGAGCTTGACCATTCTGCCGCTGTCGGCAGGAATGGCGATGGCGAATGCAGCAAAAAGCGAAATGAGCATGAGCGCGTCCGTTGATGACTGCCCTTGCTGCAATCCGGCCAAGACGTGCGCAGCCGATCACTGCCTGTTCGCGTGCTACAACGCGCCCGCAATTTCGGCTGGAGGGCTGCCGCTCGTACAGCCGCCGCCCCAGCCGCTCGTTGGCATCGGCTTGACAACAATGTCGCCGTTCTTGAGACAGCCAGACCCGCCTCCCCCTCGCTCCTAGTCTCGACACGGACGGACACCATCGCGCCCCGCAAGCGCTCGGCGCGTGGGTCGTGCGTCCTCCCGAAAACACAACGAGACAAATGGAGCACGTAGATGAAATACCTTGTTGCAGTGGGCATCGTGAGCCTTGGGCTCCACGGCCTGACCGGCGCCGGCGCAAGAGCCGGGGACGAGCCGGCGCAGGTCCTGGAGCACCACGGCACCCAGCACAGCCTGGGGCCGTGCGGACCTCATCCTTGTCCGCCAAAGCCCAAGGGCAGATAGCCAACGCAGGGCAGGCCCGCGGCGCGATTGCTTCGGGCCTGCCCCTCGCCACTCACATGCCAAGAGGGGAACCGTTTACCATCTATGGTGGCGACAAGACGATGGAATCGGGTTCATAGGCTGGGCCTTTCACCCAAACAACGCAAGATGTTACGACGATGTGGGTTGACTAACTACTGGGGGATGCCAAGACTAGCGGCGACCGGGGCTAACTTCTGATGCTTGCCTATCGCGCCATACTGGTTTGTCTGATCGCGCTGGCCGTCGCCGTGGCGCCGGTGCGCGCGGCGTTTGCGGCCAACCATCCGGCCGCCGAGCAAGCAATGCATGACTGCCACGGCAACGCGTCCCAAGATTGCCAATCCTGCGATACCAACAAGGCGAGCTGCTCGGACGAGGCCTGCGGCATCAGGTGCTGCAAGCTTGTGGGTCTGGTCACGGTTGCTCCGGTGACGCTTGCGTCTACGATTATCTCCCCTTTGCCGGCTGATCCGCAAAAGCCGCCGGACTGGCAGCTGAAGCCGCGACCGCCTCCTCCCCGAGCCTGATCCCTCGACGTTGACAGCGGCCGCCGCGAGGTGGGCTGCGGCTTGACCCTGCGCGCGGCCCTGTGCCGGCGCACCGACCAGGATCGAGAAGGATCAAATCCCATGACCGTCAAACTCCGTTCGCTTGCGGCCGCCGCAAGCATTGCACTCGCGCTCGTCGCGACAGCAGCCTATGCCGCCAAAGGCGATTACGTGTTCGAGCCCGTCGCCGTCGAGGTTCGCAACGGCAAGGGCAGCGAGCTCGCCGTCCGGCTCGTCCACAAGCCCAGCGGCAAGCCGGTCGAAGGCGCCGTCATCTTCCGCACCCGCCTCGACATGTCGCCCGACAGCATGGGCGAGATGACCGCCAAGCACACCGCGCAGCCGTCCAAGGAGCCCGGCGTCTACAGGTTCCGCGCCGACCTGACGATGGCCGGCGGCTGGGCCTTCAAGCTGATGGCCAAGGTGCCCGGCGAGAGCGAGACCGTCGAAGGCACCGTCGTCTTCAAGGCAAAGTAGGGCACGGCCGTGCACAAAATCCTGATCTGGGGGACCGCCGTCGCGGCGGTCCTCGCAGGCGCCATTGGCGGCTACCGGTTTGGGGCCGGCCAATGGCCGAGCTGGCATTCGGTCGCGCTGCATTCCACCTCCGGGTCCAGCCCGACCGATGCGGCCAAAGGTTCGCGAACCGTCCTCTATTGGAAGCACCCGGACGGACACGCCGACTTCGCGCTGGCGCCCAAGAAGACCGCGGACGGGCGCGACTACGTGCCCGTCTACGAGGACCAGGAAGCCGACTTCAAGGAGCCGAAGGGCCAGCAGACCGCCAAGGCCAAGAACGGCAAGGGCAAGGTCCTCTACTACCGCAACCCCATGGGGCTGCCAGATGCGTCTCCGGTGCCCAAGAAGGACTGGATGGGGATGGACTACATCGCCGTTTACGAAGGCGAGGAGGCCGACAGCTCCACCGTCAAGGTCAGCCTCGCCAAGGTCCAGCGCTCGGGCGTGCGCACCGAGGCCGCCGAGATGCGGCGGATCGTGCGGCCGGTCCGCGCCCCGGCCGTCGCCAAGCCCGACGAGCGCACGCTCTGGTCGGTCACCCTGAGGACGGACAGCTTCATCGAGGAGCTGTACGTCAACGAGACCGGCAAGCACGTCCGCGCCGGCGACCGGCTGTTTCGCTTTTACAGCCGGGAGGTGGTGAGCGCGCAAATCGACTACCGCTTGTCCGGGGCGAGCAGCGTGCCCGCTTCGCGCGGCATTGAGCCGGGTGGACTGCAGCGGCTCAGGAACCTCGGACTGCCCGACACGGTTCTCAACCAGATTCGCGCCAGCCCCACTCCCTTGATGGCGATCGACTGGCCCGCGCCGGTGACGGGGGTCGTCATGGAAAAGAAGGCGATCGCCGGACAAATGGTGAAGGCCGGTGAGGAGCTCTACCGTCTCGCCGACCTGACAAGCATCTGGGTCATCGCCGACGTGGCCGAGCAGGACATCGGACAGGTGCGCTTTGGCATGCCGGCCAAGATCGCCTTCCGCGCCTTTCCGGATCAGCCGTTCGACGGCCGCGTGAGCTTCGTGCTGCACGAGCTCGATGCCCGGACCCGCACCGGCAAAGTGCGCATCGAGGTGAAGAACCCCGAGCACCGCATCAAGCACGAGATGTACGCCGACGTCGAGATCGACGCCGCGGCGGGCGAGGCTCAGCGGCTGGCGGTGCCCGTCTCTGCCGTGATCGACAGCGGCAACCGGCAGGTGGTGATCGTCGAGCGCGGCGAGGGTCTGTTCGAGCCGCGACCTGTCAAGCTGGGCCTTCGAGGCGACGGCTTCGTCGAGATCCGCGAGGGCCTCAAGGCCGGCGAGAAGGTGGTGGTCGCGGCCAACTTCCTGATCGACGCTGAAAGCAACTTGCGGGCGGCGCTCAGGGGCTTCACGGCGGACACGCCCGGTCCGGCACCGGAGACCAAGAAATGATCGCGGCGCTGATCCGCTGGTCGGCTCGGAATCTGGTGCTGATCGTCATCGCGGCGGTGCTCGCCACCGGCGCGGGCATCTATGCCCTGCGCCAGGTGCCGCTCGATGCTATCCCCGACCTCTCGGACACGCAGGTCATCATCTACATCGAGTATTCCGGGCAGGCGCCGCAGGTGATCGAGGACCAGGTCACCTATCCGCTGTCCACCGCCATGCTGTCGGTGCCGAAGTCGCGTGTGGTGCGTGGCTTCTCTTTCTTCGGCGTGTCCTTCGTCTACGTCATCTTCGAGGACGGCACCGACATCTACTGGGCGCGCTCGCGCGTGCTCGAGTATCTCTCCTCCGCGGCCCGCACGCTTCCTGCCGGCGTCACCCCGTCGCTGGGGCCCGATGCGACCGGCGTCGGCTGGGTCTATCAGTACGCCGTCATGGCCGAGAAGCGCTCGCTGGCCGAGCTGCGCTCCACGCAGGACTGGCAGGTCCGCTTTGCCGTCGCCAAGGCCGAGGGCGTGGCCGAGGTCGCGAGCCTCGGCGGCTTCGTCAAGCAGTACAGCGTGGTGGTCGACCCGCGCCGGCTCAAGGCGTTCGACATCCCGCTCGACAAGGTCCGCAATGCCATTCGCATGTCCAACATGGACGTCGGCGGCCGTGTGGTCGAGCTGGCCGAGACCGAGTTCATGGTGCGCGGGCGCGGCTATCTGCGCGGCATCGAGGACATCGAGCAGATCGTGCTGAAGTCGGAGGGTGGCGCACCCGTCCTGGTGCGCGACGTGGCCCGCGTCGAGCTGGTTCCCGACGAGCGGCGCGGCGTCGCCGAGCTCAACGGCGAGGGCGAGGTCGTTTCCGGCATCGCTATCCAGCGCTACGGCCAGAATGCCCTCACCGTCATCGAGAACGTCAAGGCGCGCCTCGCCGAAATTCTGCCGAGCCTGCCGGAAGGCACCAGCATCGTCCCGGTCTACGACCGCTCCGATCTCATTCATCGCGCCATCGACACCCTCAAGCGCACGCTGATCGAGGAAAGCCTGATCGTCGCGCTGGTCTGCATCGTGTTTTTGCTGCATGCGCGCAGTGCCCTGGTCGCCATCATCACGCTGCCGCTCGGGATCCTGATCGCCTACATCTGCATGCACGCCTTGGGGCTGTCCTCCAACATCATGTCGCTCGGCGGCATCGCCATCGCCATCGGCGCCATGGTCGACGCCGCGATCGTCATGATCGAGAACGCCCACAAGCACCTGGAGCGTGCCGCGAGTGCCAAGCTGGCCCCAACGTCCCCTCCCCTCATGCCGGGGTCCCCTCCCCCCATGCAGGGGTCCCCTTCCCTCATGCAGGGGTCCCCTCCCCCATCGCGCCGGAGGCGCGTCTTCGACACGACGTGGGGGAGGGACAGGGAGGGGGGGACAACACAAGGTCCTCCCTTGGGGTTCCCCCCACCCCTAACCCCTCCCCACAAGGGGGAGGGGGATGCGGGAGCGACTCGCGGCGCTCACCTCACCACAACCGAACGGACACGCGTGATCATCGAGGCCGCCAGCGAGGTGGGGCCGGCGCTGTTCTTCTCGCTCCTGATCATCACGGTTTCGTTCCTGCCGATCTTCGCGCTCGAGGCGCAGGAGGGGCGGCTGTTCAAGCCGCTGGCCTACACCAAGACCTTTGCCATGGCGGCGGCGGCTCTGCTGTCCGTGACGCTGGTTCCAGCCCTCATGGTGCTGTTCGTGCGCGGCCGCATCGTGCCCGAGGCAAGAAACCCGCTGAGCCGGTTCTTGATCTGGGTCTATCGGCCCGTCATTCGGGGCGTGCTGCGGGCCAAGCTCCTCACCATCGCCGTAGCGCTGGCCGTGCTCGCGGCAAGCATCTGGCCGGCGATGCGCTTGGGGGCGGAGTTCATGCCCAACCTCAACGAGGGCACGCTGTTCTACATGCCGACGACGCTGCCGGGTCTCTCCATCACCAAGGGGGCGGAGCTCCTGCAGATCCAGAACAAGATCATCAAGAGCTTCCCCGAGGTGCAAAGCGTTCTCGGCAAGGTCGGGAGAGCGGGCACCGCTACCGATCCGGCGCCGACCGAGATGTTCGAGACCATCATCAACCTCAAGCCGGAGAGCGAATGGCGGGCCGGCATGACCATCGACAAGCTGACCAGCGAGATGGACAAGGCCTTGCAGTTCCCCGGCGTCTCCAACGCCTGGACCATGCCCATCAAGGCCCGCATCGACATGCTGGCGACCGGCATCCGCACGCCGGTCGGCGTCAAGGTCATGGGCAAGGACCTCGCCGTGATCGAGAAGCTCGCGCGCGAGATCGAGGCGGCCATCAAGACCGTGCCCGGCACGTCGAGCGCTTTCGCCGAGCGCATCCTCGGCGGCTACTACCTCGAGATCGAGCCCGACCGCACCCAGCTCGCCCGCTATGGCCTGATGGTGGGCGACGTACAGCAGGTGATAGCCTCGGCCATCGGCGCCGAGACCATCACCACCACGGTGGAAGGCCGCGAGCGCTATGGCGTGAGCCTGCGCTACCCCCGCGACGTGCGCTCCGATCCGCAGGCGATCGGCAGCGAGGTGTTGGTGCCGCTGGCCAACGGCGCGTCCGTACCGCTAGGGCAGGTCGCCAAGATCAGGCTCGTCCAGGGCCCGGCTTCGATCCGCACGGAGAATGCCCAGCTCGCGGCCTACATCTTCGTCGATGCGCGTGATCGCGATCTCGCCAGCTATGTAGCGGACGCCAGGCGCGCGGTCGCGGAGAAGGTCCGATTTCCGCAGGGCTACCACGCGGTCTGGAGCGGCCAGTTCGAATACTATGAACGCGCCAAGCAGCGCCTGATGATCGTGATACCGCTCACCTTGGTGATCGTCCTCCTGCTTCTCTACCTGAATTTCCGGCGCATGACGGAGACGCTGATCGTCATGCTCTCCCTGCCCTTCTCGCTGGTCGGCGGCCTGTGGCTGATGTGGTGGCTGGGCTTTCACCTGTCAGTGGCCGTGGCGGTGGGGTTCATCGCTCTCGCGGGCGTCGCCGCCGAGACCGGCGTGGTCATGTTGATCTACCTCGACCATGCCCTGGCCAAGCACCGCGCCCTGGCCGAGGGAGAGCATCGAGCCTTCAACCGCGACGACCTCTATGCCGCCATCATGGAAGGCGCAGTCGAGCGCGTGCGGCCCAAGATGATGACGGTCGTTGCCATCATGGCCGGCCTATTGCCGATCATGTGGAGTCACGGCACGGGGTCCGAGGTCATGCAGCGCATCGCCGTGCCGATGATCGGGGGCATGCTGTCATCGACCGCGCTGACGCTCGTTGTCATTCCGGCCGTCTATGCTTTGATCAAGGGTATTGGGCTCCCGAGGACGGCGTGACGCCAACCCGATCTCGCCGGAGGACACAGGGCCCCGATGCAACGCTGCTGAGGCCCGCGCTCTATCGCGGCAAGACGAGCCACAGGTCGAGGTCGAGGATGACGCCCTCCGCGTACTCGCCGGCCGGGGTGCGCAGCGGATAGTCAGAACAGTTGCGGTTCTTCACCGCCACGAGTCGCACGCGCAGCGCGCCGATATCGCGCCGGCCCAGGATCCCGGCGACCTCGAGCACTTCGGACCAAGCATAGACCGTGTCGCCGGCGAAGCAGGGCGCCACGTGCCGCCCGGAGTTGATGGCGGCGACGTGAAAGGCGTTGGCGAGGCCGTTGAAGGACAGCGCGCGGGCCAGTGAGACCACCACGCCGCCGTAGACCAGCCGGCGCTTGAACGGCCCCTGGGCCTGCTCCAGCTGATTGAAGTGCACCTTGGCGGTGTTCTGGTAGAGGCGCGTGGCAATCTGGTGCTCGGCTTCCTCGAGCGTCATGCCGTCCATGTGGTCGATCTTCTCGCCGGCGGCATAGTCGCCCCAGCGGTGCGGCGAGCCCGCGAGGGCTAGGTCGTAGCGGGCGATGTCGAGCAAGGGCACCGCCTTGCCCAATGTCGCCGGATCGACCCGCTCGGCGAGCTTGGGCACGACGGGCGGTGGGGCCGGGCTTTGCGTATCGCGCTTCCTCACCATCACCCAGCGCACATACTCCAGCACGGTCTCGGCCGCCTGGTTGCGGCCGGTCGTGCGAACGTACACGACGCCCGACGCTCGGTTGGCGTTCTCGCGCAACCCAATCACCTCGGAGGTGGCGCTCAAGGTATCGCCCGGGTAGACGGCCTCGAGAAAACTGCACTCGGCATAGCCGAGGTTGGCCACGGCATTGAGGGAGGTGTCGGGCACCGTCTTGCCGAACACCGTGTGAAAGACCAGCAGGTCGTCTGCGGGCGCGCGGGCGTAGCCGATCGCCTTGGCGAAGGCGTCCGACGACTGCACCGCGAACCGTGGGCCGTAGAGGCCCGTGTAGAGCGCGGCATCGCCGGCCGTCAGCGTGCGCGGCGTGGCGTGGGTCAGCACCTGGCCGACCGAGAAATTCTCGAAGAAATTGCCGAGCCTCGCCTTCCTCATGCTTTCATCGCCTCGATCGCCTCGGCGATGGCTACCGTCCGGCGCGCCATCTCGGCATGCATCAGCTCCACCATGCGGCCTTCGACGGTAATCACGCCCTTGCTCTTGTTCTCGGGCTGGTCGAAGGCGGCGATGATCTTCTTCGCAAACGCCACCTCCGCTTCGGGCGGCGCGAACACCTCGTTGGCGATGGCCACCTGGTCGGGGTGGATCAGCGTCTTGCCGTCGAAGCCCAGCGCCCGGCCATGCACGCACTCGCGCCGAAAGCCTTCGAGGTCCTTGAAGTTGTTGTAGACGCCGTCGAGCACATCGAGGCCGTAGGCGCGCCCCGCGGTGATGGCGGAAGACAGCCAGTAGAGCGCCGGCCGGCGACTGGCGGAAATGTCGGCACGCGTCTCCTTGACGAGGTCGTTGGTGCCCATGACGAAGCAGGCCAGCCGCGACCCTGGCCGTTTTGATGTCGCGGCGATCTCATGGATATTGAGCACGGCGAGCGGCGTCTCGATCATCGCCCACAGCCGCGTCCTGTCGGGCGCGCCGGCACTCGCCAGCGCCTGCGTCGCCTTCGCGATATCGGCACCGCTGGCGGGCTTCGGCACCAGCACCGCATCGGGGCCCGCGGCTGCCGCCGCCTCGAGGTCCGCCCTGCCCCACGGCGTGTCGAGGGCATTGATGCGGACGACGAGCTCGCGCCGGCCGTAGCCTCCGGCCTTGACGGCCGCGCACACCTGGCCGCGCGCCGCCTCCTTGGCCTCGGGCGCCACGGCATCCTCCAGGTCGAGGATCAGCGCATCGGCCGGCAGCGAGCTGGCCTTCTCCAGCGCGCGGGCGTTGGAGCCCGGCATGTAGAGCACGCTGCGGCGCGGCCGGATGCACATCGAGGAAGTCCTTCGGCTGCTTCCCTCCAGGCTACGCAGATGCCGCGCCCCCCGCTACCTCCTCGTGAGCGGCATTTTGCTATAGGCCTGGACAAATGATAGAACTCAGCGCCATGACGATCGACACGCTCGAGTACGTCAAGAAACTTGAGGCCGCCGGGGTCGACCGGATGCAGGCCGAGGCGCATGCCGAGGCCTTGCGTGCCTCCATTGAGGACGAGCTCGCGACCAAGGCGGATATCCAGCGACTTGAAGCCAGTACCAAGGCAGACATCCAGCGGCTCGAGGCCACTACAAGAACGGACATCCTCCGGCTCGAGGCGAGAATCGACACCAGGATTTCGGAGCTCCGGGCCGAGATCATGAAATACATGGTGGCACAAACCTTTGTGATTGCTGGCATCGTCTTTGCCCTGCTGCGCCTCGTGCGTTAGTCAATCCTCCATGGAAACGGTAGACGTCGCGATTGTCGGTGGCGGCATCGTCGGCAGCGCGGCCGCCTATTTCCTGAGCACCGACCCGGCGTTCCGCGGCCGCCGCATCGCCATCGTCGAGCGGGATCCCAGCTACCGCGACTGCAGCACGGCCCGCTCGGCCGGCGGCATCAGACAGCAGTTCTCCACGCCCGAGAACGTCGCCATGTCGCAGTTCACGTTGGCGCTGTTTCGCCGGCTCGAGACGACCTTCGGCCAGGGGGCCGACGTGGCCTTCCGGGAGCAGGGCTACCTGATCATGGCCTCTGCGGACGGCCAGCCGCTGCTGGCTGAAAACGTCAAGCTGCAGCAATCGTTGGGCGCCGATATTGCCCTGCTCGGCGCTTCCGAGATCGAGACGCGGTTTCCGTGGCTCTCGATCGAAGGCGTGCCCGCCGCAGGTTTCGGACAATCGGGCGAAGGATGGTTCGATCCTACGAGTTTGGCGACCTTGTTTCGCAGTGCCGCTCTCGCGAAGGGCGCAGCCGTGATCAGCGACCGTGTCACCGGCTTCGGCATACGCGAACGCGTGGAAAGCGCTTCGCTCGCAAGTGGAGGCAGGATTGCCTGCGGGCACGTCGTTGACGCTGCGGGACCTTGGGCGGGAGAGTTGGCGGCGCTGGCGGGGCTCGAACTGCCGGTCGAGCCGCGCAAGCGCTACGTTTACGTCATCGACTGCCGCGACGCCCCCGACGCGCTGCGCCTGGCACCCCTCACGGTCGATCCGTCCGGCGTGTGGTTTCGCCCTGAAGGACGCTTCTTCCTGTGCGGCAAGTCGCCCGAGCCGCACCAGGAACCGCCCGTCGGCGACCTCGACGACATTGACTACGCCTTCTTCGAGCAGGAGGTGTGGCCGCTGTTGGCAGCGCGCGTTCCGGCCTTCGAGAGCGTGAAGGTGGTGAACGCCTGGGCGGGGTACTACGACTACAACACGCTGGACCAGAACGCCGTGATCGGCCCGCACCCGCAGGCTGCGAATTTCCACTTCGCCAACGGCTTCTCGGGCCACGGCGCCCAGCAGGCCGCCGCCGCCGGCCGCGCCATTGCCGAGCTGATCGTGCACGGGGCGTTCCGGACGCTCGATCTAGGGCGTCTGGGCTATGGCCGCATCGCCAACAATGCGCCGCTGCTGGAGCACAACGTTATCTAGCGGCCTGGCTCGGTCAGTAGTAGCAGCGCCTCACCCATCTGATCCGATAGCCGTTGGGCGTCCAGACTCTCCTGCGCACCACCGGGCAGTCGCCGTAATAATACGGGGCAGCCGCGAGTGCCGGGGCACCTAGCCAAACCCACCGCCCGCCGCGCCAAACCCGTCTCCCGCCCCGCCACGCAACGGCGCGTCCGCCACGCCAGGCGCGGGCACCTCCACCGCGCCAGACCCGGGCGCCGCCGCCTCGATAGGCATAGGCGCGACCGCCACGCCAGGCTCGGGCGCCTCCGCCGCGAAAGGCATAGGCGCGACCGCCGCCGCGCGAGACGCGGACGCTTCCGCCGCGGAACCCGCCACGGCGGGCGAGATGGAAGCTGTCGTCGTGAAAGCCACTCTTCTGGATACCGGTCGCCTGTAGGGCCGATGCCTGGCCCGGCAGCAGGAAGACGAGCAAGACCGCGCACGCGATGCAACACGCGGTAAAAAGAGTGATCCGGCGCATGGCGGCCTCCTCGATGGTCGACCGGTTCAGGCTTCTTGTTTGGTCGCACCCGGAGTTGCAGCGCGCACTCCGGTCAAACCCTGATTTGTGATGTAAGGTGTCCCGAATGACTGCCTGCGGCGGTGCCGTTCCCGCAATTGCGTCCAAGGCTTGAGTAAGGGTGCGTGGCGAAAGTTCTGGCGATTTCTTCCCACGTCGTGCGTGGGCACGTCGGTCTTGCCGCCACCGTGCCCGCGCTGCAATGGCTCGGCCACGAGGTCTGGGCCCTGCCGACGGTGCTGCTGGCGAGCAGGCCCGGCCTGGGCCGAGTGGTGCGGCTGGAGGTGCCGGTGCGGGATCTTGTCGCCACCCTCTCCGCCTTGGAGAGCGACGGGTGCTGGGCTTCGCTCGACGCTGTTCTGGCCGGGTACTTTTCCTCGCCCCGAGCGGTAACGGCCGCCGCCGAGGCGATCGGGCGTATCAGGCAGGCGAATCCCGGGATCGCCGTTCTCGTCGATCCGATCCTCGGCGACGATGGGCGTCTCTACATTGCCGAAGAAACCGCCGAAGCAATCCGCGAGCAGCTCCTCCCTCTGGCGACAATCGCAACCCCCAACCTGTTCGAGCTGCGATGGCTGACAGGCACCACAACGGACGGCCTGGCGGAGCTGACAAGCGCCGCGCGCCGTCTCGGGTCCGCGACGGTCGTGGTGACATCGGCCGCCGAGGCGCCCGATAGCATCGCAACTCTCCTCGTCACGGACACGGGGTCTGTCGAGCGGCGCCTTCCCCGCCGCGCGGGCATCCCCAACGGCGCCGGCGATCTCTTCGCCGGCTTGTTTCTCGGCCACCTCCTGAATGGCTGCGACCCGGCCGCAGCGCTCGATGCGAGCCTGACAGAGCTCGACCGCGTGCTCGCCGCGAGCACGAACCAGCCCGTGCTCCAGCTATGGGCGTTGCATGGCAAAGCCGACCGCCGCAGGTGACGGTTAACGGGAGGGGCTCCTTGGCCACCTGTCGCCGCGTGTCCGCTCCTGGTTGGATCGGCCGAAAAATTCGCCCGCCAGGCGCCTGCCGAGGCCGCCCAGTGGCTGCGCGCTGCCTGGGGGTCCCTTGGTACCGGCGGAGCAAGAAACGCACCAGCGATCGAATTGGTCTGGGACATGCAACCGTTAACGCATCGCCGTTCGCGGTGCCCCGCGGTGTCATCCTCCCTTCAGCAACCTCCCACCAGCAACTGGGCGGGTGCCGCCCTATCCGAAGTGGGTTTGCGGCAGGCGCCGCGCGTGCTAGGCGACGGGCCTGATGGCAGGCGAGGAGACCATGATCCCGCGCTACACCCGGCCGGAGATGGCCCGCATCTGGGCGCCTGAAACGCGCTTTCGCATTTGGTTCGAGATCGAGGCGCACGCGGCCTCGGCCATGGCCGAGCTTGGGCTCATTCCAAGGGACGCCGCCAAGGCGATCTGGGACAAGGGCTCCAAGGCCCAATTCGATCCGGCCCGCATCGAGGCGATCGAGCGCGAGGTCAAACACGACGTCATCGCCTTCCTAACCCACCTCGCCGAGCACGTGGGGCCGGAGGCGCGCTTCGTGCACCTGGGGCTCACCTCCTCCGACATCCTCGACACCTGCTTCAATGTGCAGCTTGTGCGCGCGGCCGACCTGCTGATCGCCGATCTCGACGCCCTGCTGGCCGCCCTGAAGCGGCGCGCGTTCGAGCACAAGCTGACGCCGACCATCGGCCGCAGCCACGCCATCCACGCCGAGCCCACGACCTTCGGGCTGAAGCTTGCCTACGCCTATGCGGAGGTCGCCCGCGCGAAGGAGCGCATGGCCCGTGCGCGAGAGGAGATCGCCACCTGCGCCATCTCGGGTGCGGTCGGGACGTTCGCCAATGTCGACCCGCGCGTTGAAGCCTATGTGGGCAAGAAGATGGGCCTGGCGCCCGAGCCGGTGTCGACGCAGATCATTCCCCGCGACCGGCACGCCATGTATTTCGCCACCCTCGCCGTGATCGCCTCTTCCCTGGAACGGCTCGCCGTCGAGATCAGGCACCTGCAGCGCACAGAGGTCCTGGAGGCCGAGGAATTCTTCTCCGAAGGGCAGAAGGGCTCCTCCGCCATGCCGCACAAGCGCAACCCGGTCTTGAGCGAGAACATCACCGGGCTCGCCCGCATGGTGCGCGCCTACGCCCTGCCGGCCATGGAGAACGTGGCGCTCTGGCACGAGCGCGACATCTCGCATTCCTCGGTGGAGCGCATGATCGGCCCGGATGCGACGGTGACCCTGGATTTTGCGCTGGCCCGCATGGCGGGCGTAATCGAGAGCCTCGTCGTCTATCCGGAGAACATGAAGAAGAACCTCGACCGGCTGGGCGGGCTGATCCACTCGCAGCGCGTGCTCCTGGCGCTGGTGGAGAAGGGGCTTCCTCGCGAGGATGCCTACCGGCTCGTCCAGCGCAACGCCATGCGCGTGTGGCAGGGCGGCGGTAACTTCCTCGCCTTGCTCAAGTCGGATCCGGACGTCTCAAAGGCGCTCGGCGCGAGCGATCTCGAAACCCTGTTCGACCTCGGCTACCACACCAAGCACGTCGATACGATCTTCGCCCGCGTCTTCGGCGCGGATTGAGGCCAGTGCAGGTCAGACGAGAATGCGGAGGAGCTTCGCCAAGAGAACGACGATGATGGCACCGATCGCCGAAGTGATGATCCACTCGACCATATCGTTGCCGAGATTGAGCTTCCAACCTGCGATGTTGAACACCCAGCTGCCGACGAGACTGCCAATGATGCCGGCAATCAGATAGCCCAACACATTTGTGGGGCCGCCGACAACGAGGTGTGCCAGCCAGCCTGCGACGATACCGACCACCGCCCAGATGAGCAGTTGTTGCGCATTCATGGTCATAAGGATTCTCCATTCTCTTGGTGCCGGTCGGCATACGTTGCACAGCCAAGGGTGCCGCGGCGCTTTCCGAGCGGGAGTGTGACCGACTCGTCCGACTACGTCGAGACCCCGGGACGCGGTGATCTGCAATCGGGGTAAACGGTGTTGCCGGCCCGAGTCAGATGTGCAGCGCCCGCCCAAAGGCGCCGAGCACGCTCTCGTGCATCATCTCGCAGAGCGTGGGATGGGGGAAGACCGCATTCATCAAGTCCTCCTCGGTGGTCTCGAGTTGCATGGCAACCACGAAACCCTGGATCAGCTCGGTCACCTCCGCGCCGGCCATGTGCGCGCCCAGCAGCTGGCCGGTCTTGGCGTCGAACACCGTCTTCACCAGGCCCTGATCGTCCCCCAGGGCGATGGCCTTGCCGTTGCCGGCGAACGGGAAGCGGCCGACCTTGACGTCACGCCCTTGCTCCTTGGCGGCAGCCTCGGTCAGGCCGACGCTGGCGATCTGGGGATGGCAGTAGGTGCAACCCGGGATCTTGAGTTTGTCCAGGGGGTGCGGCTCGAGGCCCTTGATGGCTTCGACGCAGATGACACCCTCATGGCTTGCCTTGTGCGCCAGCATGGGCGGGCCGGCGACGTCGCCGATGGCGTAGACGCCGGGCACATTGGTCCTGCCGGTGCCGTCGGCAACGATGATGCCGCGCTCGATCTTCACGCCGAGCTTCTCGAGCCCGAGGTTCTCGATATTCCCGACCACGCCCACCGCCGAGATCACATGCTCCGCCGTGAGCGACTGCACCCCGCCCTTGCCGTCCTCGATGGTGGCCGTGACCGCGCCGCCCTTCTTGTCGAGCTTCGCCACCTTGGCGCCCGTCATGATCTTCATGCCCTGTTTCTCGAACGCTTTGCGGGCGAAGGCGGCGATCTCTGCGTCCTCGGCGGGGAGGAACTGCGGCAGGATCTCGACCACCGTAACCTCGGCGCCCAGCGTGCGATAGAACGAGGCGAACTCGACGCCGATGGCGCCGGAGCCGATGACCAGCAGCGATTTCGGCATCCGATCCGGCACCATCGCCTCGAAGTAGGTCCAGACGAGCTTCTTGTCGGGCTCGATGCCTGGCAGGACGCGCGGGCGCGCGCCCGTCGCAATGATGATGTGCTTGGCCTGATAGGCGCCTGCCCCCAGCGCGCCCTTCGGCGCCTCCGCCTTGGAGGCTTTCACCGTGATTTTGCCGGGCGCATCGATGGTGGCCTCGCCCCAGATCACGGCCACCTTGTTCTTGTCCATCAGGAAGCCGACGCCGCGGTTCATCCGCTGCGCCACCTTGCGCGAGCGCTCGACGACGGCCCTTGCATCGAAGCCCACGGCCTCGGCGGCCAGGCCGTAGTCCTTGGCGTGCCGCAGGTAGTGGTAGATCTCGGCCGAGCGCAGCAGCGCCTTGGTTGGGATGCAGCCCCAGTTCGAGCAGATGCCGCCCAGGTGGTCGCGCTCCACGATCGCCGTCTTGAAGCCGAGCTGCGCCGCCCTGATGGCGGTGACATAGCCGCCCGGGCCGGAGCCGATGACGATGATGTCGTAGGTCGAACTCATGCGCTCACCTTACAGTATGCCTCGGCGGCCGATCCTAATTCGAGGGTGCTGCGGTCCCTGCCTGGGACGACGGACAGCCCGGCAATAGCAACGGCAAGCGTTGCCGTCACAATCTAGGGATCTCGTGGGGAGGGTCCAAGCGTCCACACACGCGCCCACCCGAGCGATGAGCCTGCGCAGTCTGCGCTCAAACGTGGCAGCGGGCGCCGAGATACTGGTTCAGCAGGGAATTGTAGCGGTCGACATCGGCTTTCGCCGCGGGGGTGAGCGTCTTGCCGCTCGCCGCTCTCTCGACGTTGCCTTGTATGCCCTTGCCGAGGAGCCGGTTGAGCTCCTGCTGGATCGATCCGCACGACTGCCCGGCCGCCAATGGAGTCGGCCCGGGGTCACCACCGAGATTGCTCTCGGCGCATCCGACGAGCGCCAAACCTACTGCACCCAGTATCGCAAAGCTTCTCAGCATCCCGTGCACCACGAATGTCTCCCTCCGTCCCCGCCATGTGCTGGCAAGGAAACACAATCGCGGAACGCTTTACAACATCTTGGGCAGCAGTGTGACAACGGTGCAGCCACGGAACCAACTTGCGGCTCCCAATTGCGCAAAGGCATCAGGAACCGCCAGGGATTCGCACCGCTGCTAACCGTTTGCCTCTCGAGAGAGACCAATCGCCTCCCCCCCACTGGAGGCGATCGCCCCGGTCACCGGGATTTCACATGAGGCGTCCCGACGGTCAGGGCGTCTTGGCTGCCTTCGCCGTCTTTTTTGGCGCTGCCTTCGGTGTCTCGGCTGGCACCTCTGCCGTGATTGGCCTTGGCGCTATTGTCGAGCAGCGCGCTTGGAACTCGGCATTTACCTTGGTCAGCTGGTCGGCCTTGCCGAGGTCCGCCTGGGTCATCTTGTACCGTTTGGCGGCGGCCTTCTCGATCTTGTCCGCGACGCCCTCCTTGCGCAAGGCTTCGATGCGCGATGCCAATGTCACGCAGGCCGGATCGACCTTGGTCTCGGCAGTTGGCTGGCCGGTGAGCGATCCCGTGGTGAAGATGCCGTCGCCACCCTCGACTGCGCACCCGGCAAGCATGACGCCGCCGAGTAGGAGTGCCCGCGACGAGGCACGCTTGAAGATTGCCATGAACAAGACCCCCGAAGAGTGTTTGTTTTCTACTCGTGCTGACGCGGCGCGCTTACCTGCCAGTGAATCTTCGTGATTCTTAGGTCTGATTTGTGGCATCGGCAAGCAATCGCAAGCTTCGGCAGGTTCGGAGGTCGGATTGCCGGGGCCCGAATCTGTGGAAATGGGCGTCCAGTGGCCGCAATGTCACTGTCTCCTGTCCAATGCCAAAGGATGCCATTCTGCGGAGTGCTGCCGAGTGACCGCTGCTTGGCCAGCCGGCGGGCCACCATCACACCAGCATCCGCACCGGATCCTCGATGAGGCTCTTGAAGGCGTTCAAAAGCTCCGCGCCCACCGCTCCGTCGACGACGCGATGATCGCACGAAAGTGTGCACGTCGCGAGCGTGGCCACCTCGACCCTGTCGCCGGCCACAACGGCGCGCTTCTCGGTCATGCCTACGGCCAGGATGGTCGCGTGTGGGGGATTGATCACGGCATCGAAGCTCTTGATCCCGTACATGCCGAGGTTGGAGATCGAGGTGGTGCCGCCCTGATACTCGTGCGGGGCCAGCCGGCGCTTGCGGGCGCGTTCGGCCAGGTCGCGCATCTCGTTGGAGATCTCCGACAGCGACTTGAGTTCCGCGTGGCGGATGATGGGGGTGAACAGGCCGCCCTCGACGGCCACCGCCACGCCCACGTCGGAATACTTGTGGCGCAGCGCGCCGCCGTCCGTCCATGTGACGTTGGCGGCCGGCACCTGCGCCAGCGCCATGCCCAGCGCCTTGATGGCGAAGTCGTTGACCGACAGCTTGTAGGCGCGAGGGCCATCCTTGGGGGAGACCGCGTTCATGCGCTCGCGTGCGCGCAGCAATTCGTCGATGCGGCAGTCGACCGCGAGCCGGAAGTGCGGAATGGTCTGCTTCGACTGGGTGAGGCGCTGGGCGACTATCCGGCGCATGTTGTCGTGCGGGACGATCTCGTAGGAGCCCTTCTCGTAGAGCGCGAGGATCTTGTCGTCGGCCAGCGCCAGGGGGGGCGCCATCGCGGGTCTTGCCGTCACCGCCGTTCCCGCCTTTGCTGCGCCTCGCGCGTCGCCGACTCTGGCGGCAGCAGCCTCCACGTCGCTCTTGACGATGCGCCCGTGCGGCCCCGAGCCGGAGAGCGCAGCCAGGTCGAGCCCCGCCTCCTTGGCGAGCCGCCGCGCCAGCGGCGAGGCGAAGACACGGTTGTGACCGTTCGCCTCCGTGGGCTGCCGTGGCTGCATTTTCGCAGCTGCGGCACCCGCAGCTGCGGCGAGGCCAGCCGCTCCGCTGTGGGCGGAACTTTTTGCGGGGGCAGGCATCGGCGCAGGGCGGCCGGGGGGAGCCGGGGCAGGCGTTCGCCGTGAAGGCGCCGATTTTGGCGCGGACGCTGCGCTCGCGCTTTCTCCTTCCACCAGCAGCACCGCGATGGGCGTGTTCACTTTCACGCCTTCCGTGCCCTCGGCCACCAGCAGCTTGCCCACCCTGCCCTCGTCGACCGCCTCTACCTCCATGGTCGCCTTGTCGGTCTCGATCTCGGCGATGATGTCGCCCGCCTTCACGGTCTGGCCCTCCTTGACCAGCCACTTGGCGAGCTTGCCCTCCTCCATGGTGGGCGACAGCGCGGGCATCAGGATCTCGGTCGGCATTTCCGTTCTTTCGGCGTTGCGTTGGGTCTGGGCTGCGCTCAACCCAACCTGCGATCTGTCACGCCCCACCCCCTTCCGTCGCCAGCCACGCCCCGCAGCAGGCCTTGGCCAGTTCGCGCACGCGCAGGATGTAGCTCTGCCGCTCGGTCACCGAGATGACCCCGCGTGCGTCCAGCAGGTTGAAGATGTGGCTGGCCTTGATGCACTGGTCGTACGCCGGCAAGGCGAGCTTGTGGCGCTTGTCGTTGGCATCTGGGGCCGGCCCGCCGGCCGCCAGCAGCGCCTTGCACTCCTTCTCGGCATCGCGGAAGTGCTGGAGCAGGATCTCCGTGTCGGCGTGCTCGAAGTTGAAGCGCGAGTACTCCTGCTCGGCCTGCAGGAAGACCTCGCCGTAGGTGAGCTTGCGCGCGTCGTGGCGGCCGTTGAAGTTGAGGTCGAACACGCGATCGACCCCTTGTACGTACATGGCGAGGCGCTCCAGCCCGTAGGTGATCTCGCCCGACACGGGATTGCAGTCGAAGCCGCCCACTTGCTGGAAATAGGTGAACTGCGTCACCTCCATGCCGTCGCACCACACCTCCCAGCCGAGGCCCCAGGCGCCCAGGGTGGGGCTCTCCCAGTCGTCCTCGACGAAGCGGATGTCGTGCACCTTGGGGTCGATGCCGATGCGCCCCAAGCTCTCGAGATAGAGATCGAGAATGTCCGGCGGCGACGGCTTCATGATCACCTGGAACTGGTAGTAGTGCTGCAGCCGGTTGGGGTTCTCGCCGTAGCGGCCGTCCTTGGGGCGGCGCGAGGGCTGCACGTAGGCCGCGTTCCACGGCTTGGGCCCCAGCGCGCGCAGGGTCGTGGCCGGGTGGAAGGTGCCTGCGCCCACCTCCATGTCGTAGGGTTGCAGGATCACGCACCCCTGCTCGCCCCAGAACTGCTGCAGCGCCAGGATGAGATCCTGGAACGACTCGCGCGGCCGCAGGCCGGGCGCGCGGTTGGCGTCCTTCGACACGGCCGTTTTGGCTGCTTTCTTCTGCATCGAGTGTGCGCGCGAGCGGGTTTCGGCGCGCACTATACGCAAACGGCGGGATGCGTCACCAGGATTTGCTGTTGAACTTCACGCTCTATACACATATCATATGTGTAGGAGGTCGATCATGAACAAGATGGTCCGGCAGCAGCTGTTCGTCAGCGCCGAGCAGAAGCGGCGCATCAAGACGCGCGCCGCGCTCACGGGCATGTCGGAGGGCGAGATCATTCGCCGTGGCATCGATCGCGAGCTGGCGCAGGAGACCAAAGCGGCCGAGGGCGACTGGAAGGACGCCTGGCGCCAGGCGGCCGGCATGTGGGCCGACTACGACGAGATCGACGAGATCATTGCCGCGCGCCGAAAGCGCAACAGGCAGCGAATGGAAAGGATTCGCAAGCAGATGCGGGGCAGGTAAGCGTCGCCGATGATGTTCGATACGACCATCCTCATCGACTACCTGCGAGGCCGGCAGGAAGCGATAGGCCTCTTTGAAGCTCAGGGCACGAAACCGAAGGTGTCGGTGGTGTCGACGCTCGAGCTCTACGCGGGCGTCCGTACCAGACGTGAAGAGCAGAAAACGGAGCAACTACTCTCGCAAACCGCCCTGCTACAGATCACTCAGGATATCGCCAAGCGTGCCGGCGTCTTCATACGGATCTACGAAGCAAGCCACGGTGTGGAAATAGCCGACGCGTTGATTGCCGCCACCGCCGAGCATCACGGGCTCAGGCTGGCGACACTCAACGTCAAGCACTTCCCGATGTTTCGCAAGCTCAAGCCGGCGTACTGAGCCGCCGGGTGCTAATGGCGCTGCGTGGGTCGGTAGACGCCACTCGCGGTATCGTACTCGAGCCGTCCCATATCCTTCTCGAGAGCGCCGCCGGCAGCGCGGGCGCGTAGCTCGTCCTCGGCGCGCCGGACCTCGGCCGCGATCTCCCGGGCGGAACGCGTTAACCAGCGGTAGCCGGCGTAGAGACCGGCCCCGACCAGAGCCAGAACGATCAGCTGTGGTGGCACCACTCACCTCCTTGGCGCTATCGCGCCAATCTGCGGCCGGCCTTCACTTACAGTCCAAAGCGCGACCATAGCGCGCGCGCTTCGACCGCCGAGATAAGATCATCGGCGAACGAGGGTTGAAACGCAAATCCGTCGTTCCCAGGCCGTTGAAAGCCCGGAAAACGGCGAAAGCGCGACAGGATTCCCCCCGTTGCCAGCGGTATCACCTTCAACCTGACCTTCTTGCCGTGCAGCTCCCGCATCCTGCCGCGCAGATCGGCAACTCCGTCGATCAGGCCGAGGTCCTTTGCCTTGGCGGCCGACCAGAACGTGCCGGAGAACAGCTCGTCCGCCGGCCCGTTGAGCTTGCCCGCCCGCCGGTCCTTGACCACCGCGGTGAACACCTCGTGCACGTCGCGCTGCAGCTCCTTTAGCCTTGCTACGTCCTCCGGCCGCTCCGGCCGGAACGGATCGAGCGCACCCTTGTCCTTGCCGGCAGTGTGAACGCGCCGCTCGATGCCGAAGCGCTCGATGAGCTTGTCGAGACCGAAGCTCGCGGAAATGACGCCGATGGAGCCGATGATCGACGAGGGATCGGCGTAGATCTCATCGCCCGCCAGCGCAAGGAAGTAGCCGCCCGAGGCCGCGACGTCCTCGCAGAACACGTAGACGCGTTTCTCCTTCTCCTTGGCGAGCTGGCGGATGCGGCTGAAGATCAAGTGCGACTGCACGGGCGATCCGCCCGGCGAATTGACGACCACTGCCACGGTCGGGAGCTTCGACAGGGAGAAGGCCTTCTCGATCGGGCCGGCGACCGACGCCAGCGCCAGCCCGGGGCGCAGCGGGGTCACCATCCCGATCGGACCGGTGAACCGCAGCACCGGAACGACAGGGCCACGATTGAACAAGAGCATGGGGATCGTCCTGGGCGATCGAAACCGGTCAGGCCGGGCAAGGCATGGTCAGTGACGATATGTGCAGCAAAATCGCCGAACTCAAGGCTCAGCCGGTAAGTGGCGGATATCCAGCCCCGCGCCGTGCCGCAGAATCGCCTCGATTTCACGCCGGAAGCTGTGATCGGCGTCGTGCAGGACAAGGCTTGGCTGCAACTCCAACGCCGCGCTGCTGCCCTTGACGGCCTGCACCAGCACGCGCGATGCCGGTTCGCCGCCTCGCGGATGGATCGGCAGAAGAACAACGCCGCCGAATCGCCTTGCGAGAGCCGCCAAGAGCGCCGGCAGCGCATCGGGGCGATGGATCAGGTTGATCGTGCCGCCGGGGCGCAACATGGCGGCTGAAAAGCGGATCCAGCGATCCAGCGCGCCTGCCGGCATGGCGTTGGAGGCAGCCTTCAGGGGCCCAGTGGCCAGGGTGCCGCGTCCCTGCACGTGGTAGGGCGGATTGGCGAGCACGTGATCGAAGGATTCGGCGAGCTTGCCCAGCTCCGGCATTTCGCCCAGCGGATGCGTCACATCGCCAATCATGACGTGGGCGCGCGCCTCGAGGCCGTTGTACGCAATGTTGCTGTGGGCAAGGGCAGCCAGGC